>JACCDL010603631.1_pt1 | contig 52708 bp, 41 predicted proteins | sample 7441931 | NCBI WGS metagenome assembly JACCDL01 (sample SAMN15323437, study PRJNA562643) | freshwater metagenome | isolation source: river surface water | place: USA:Blue River Watershed | collected 2017-08-16
GAATGGAAGCAATGTTGGTGCTGATGCCACAACTTACACCACCGCGGCGTTGTCCAATGGTGATGTGGTAACGGTTGTATTAACAGCCAACAACGCTTGTCAATCTTCATCGACGGCCAATGGCAATGGCATCACGACCTCGGTCAACAGCAGTGTTACCCCGAGTGTGTCTATTGTTTCAGACGATGCGGACAACAGCATTTGCGCAGGCACTTCAGTGACGTTCACGGCCACAGCGACCAATGGCGGAGCCACTCCTGCTTATCAATGGAAACTGAATGGAAGCAATGTAGGCACTGATGCCACAACCTACACCACCGCGGCGTTGTCGAATGGTGATGTGGTAACGGTTGTCTTAACAGCCAACAATGCTTGTCAATCTTCATCGACAGCCAATGGCAATAGCATTACCACAGCTGTGGGAGTAGCGACCACCTATTACTTGGATCTAGACCAAGACGGATACGGAGCCAATGGAACAGCGGTTAGTGATTGTGTCCAACCCAATGGATATTCTGCTCAAAATGGAGATTGCAATCCCAATGATGATATGGTGTATCCTAGTGCAGTTGAGTTTTGTAATCAGACAGATGATGACTGCGATGGTATTGTGGATGAGGATTTAACATTCCAAGATTTTTATTTGGACAATGATGGTGATGGATATGGCTCGAGTGCATCTGCATTCTCAGCTTGTGATTTGCCAGCAGGGTACATTGTAGCGGGGGGAGACTGTAATGATGCGAACACGAATGTTTATCCTGGTGCACAAGAATTGTGTTCAACAGCAATAGATGATGATTGTGATGGATTGATCAATGAGATTTGTGCACCTGGAAATGACAATCCAGCTTTTGCGAGCAATTGTCCCTTGTCAACGCTTACTACTTGTACAACGGTGACAGGAACTTTGCAAGGAGCTTCTCCATCGGGCAGTTTTGGAACCAATGTGTTGAGCAACAACAACGATGTGTGGTATTACTTTACAGCCAATGGACCGGGTATGACAATTCGTTGTACACCCAATGGAAATGATGTTGGGTTGGAGTTGCGTTCCTCTTCAGGAGTGTTGCTCAAGTTTATGAATGCTACTTCCAATCCTACAGATGAGTACATGAACTATGATGATTTGACTTTCGGTAACCAATATTATCTGCGTGTGATGAATATGAATTCGGCTCAAAGTGGCAATGGTTTTTCACTTTGCGCAAAACGGATTTCTCCTGCGAATTCTGCATTTAACTACACCAATGTTTTTATTTATAACACGGGATGCACAGATGTTGTTCCAACCAATTTGAGCACATTCACCAGCACAACCATCTTGCTCACGCCTGTAGGTGGAGGATTAACCTATAGCGCTCCAGGACCATTAGCGCAATTGGGCTCATTCTTATCCAATGATGGTTATGGGGTGAACTACAACACGGTGTACACCGGTCAAGTGATCAAGAATATCGCTTATCCTCTTGGGGATGGATCGACTGAGTTGTTGTCATTTAACACCAATGTAACCAATACATTGAATGTGCTACCTTGTGTAGATATTGATTTGGGTGCCAATTACATTTGTCCAAGATTGTGGGGAGTTGGTGCTATGATGCGCGCTGATCGCTGGATATGCGGCGCAGTGAAATATCAATGGCGTTTTGAACAATACTTGAACGGACAGCCTTATCTCATCAATGGTAATCCTGTGGTGATTGAACAATATGGAGCCAATGGATCAAGAGATATTTATACCTTGGCTTCTTACGGCTTTTTACCAGGCTCTGAATGGCGTGTTAAGGTGCGCCCTGTATTCCCCAACAATGTTCATGGAGATTATGGTACAGATGAGCAGTGCATGAAATTCAAGGGGAGTTTTGCTGCATCACCCATTTGGGAGGAAGAAGGCGGTGAGTGGAATACCACTGAAAAGTTTATCTTGTATCCCAACCCGAGTTTGAGCGGACAGTTGAGTATCGTGGGAATGACGGAAGACGCGGATATTCAGCAAATCATCGTGAGAGACGCCTCTGGACGATTGATAAAAGAATGGGAAGCAATAGGAGAAGAACAGACCATGGTTTCCATGAATTTGTCTGATTTGAAATCAGGCATGTATTGGATTACCATTATGGGTTCAGGAACAGAATTGCACCAACGATGGATCAAGGAATAGTATATTGAAAAACAAAATGTTAAAAGGGGCACATGCCCCTTTTTTTATTAAAAATAAATTAAGGTTGGGTTTACATTCCAGGGGGTAAGTTTTGTAGTTTTGTTTCCTTATTTGCAACACATGAAAAATCAAAAATCAATGAGCATAAGATTAAATGTAATCTTAGCTATGCTTAGTTTATTTGTTTTCCAAATCGCTTGGTCGCAGACATACTATGATATGTCTTCAGCCGATTATTCCCAGTCATTTACCGCATGGTCGGGTTATCCCGTTGAATGGAACGGCAATGCTATTAATGCAACGGGTGTTATTCCTGCTGCTACAAAATTGACAGCGGCTACTACTACATTGGGTGTTATTGGAACAGGAACTGCGGCAGGTTATGATTTGGCGAGCAGCACCAAGTTGGTGATGTTGACAACAGGTGCCACAGATAATTCGGCTTCAATCGGGGTGGATTTAAATTTGAACATGTCCATGCGCAATGCAGGAACGTTGAGTTTTGATGCAGCCACCATTTTTAATAATACGGGTAATCGCATTTCCTCTTTGCGCGTGTATTATACCACAGACAATAACAATTGGTCTGAAATTACAGGAACCAATTTGCCTTATCTTGCCCAAAACAACGTAGCAGGATCTGCTTCAATTAGTGTCTCTTTACCTTCAGCCATTAGCAATCAATCGCAAGTGAAGTTGCGTTTTTATTGCCACAACAGTGGGGGAACTGGTAGTACTACCGGATCTCGCCCAAAGATTAGCATAGACAACGTCGCTGTAACCTCAACCATGCAGCTACCACCTTCAGTATATTTTACTCAGTCATTAACCAATTTTACAGCCACAGAAGGGGCGCCTTCAGCGGCGCAGACTTTCACGGTAAACGGAAGTGATTTATGGAGTTTTGTGACCATTACAGCTCCAACAGGTTTTGAAATTTCTTTGAGCTCAAATTCAGGTTATGCTTCATTTTTGAATCTGAACCCAACCGGAAGTACCCTTCCTACCACCACCATTTACATTCGTTTATCCGGTTCTAACCCAATAGGGCAATACATGGGTCCTGTAGAATTTGCTTCCACAGGAGCGGCGTCTCAACAGTTTGTAACGCCAGATGGCTCTGTTTTTGCTGCTTCAGGGGTTGATCAAACCATTACCTTCGGAGCATTTCCAAGTGCGACCTATGGTGATTCTCCTTTGACTTTGAGTGGTTCTGCTTCATCTGGCTTGCCCATTACTTATATCTCTTCCAATACTGCTGTTGCTACGATTACTGGCTCGACGTTGACCATTGTTGGTGTGGGTTCAGCCTCCATCACAGCAGCGCAGTCAGGTGATGCAACATACAATCCAGCCACGGATGTAGTTCAGGTGCTGGTGGTATCACCAAAGAGCCTGACAATTGACAACGCAGCTGCATCTAATAAGCAATACAACAATAGCAATGCTGCAGTGATTACAGGAACATTGAATGGTGTCGTAGGCAGTGATGATGTATCCTTGAACGGAACAGGAACTTTTGCTTCAGTGGATGTAGCTGATGGCATTGTGGTTACCAGTACCTCAACGCTAACAGGTACAGCCGCTGGAAATTATACTTTGGTTCAGCCGACAGGGCTAACGGCCAATATTACGCCTGCAACTGCTACCATTACATTTAGCGCATTGCCCAACTACAGCACAGCAAATGCATCTTTTAATTTGGGAGCAACAGTCAATTCAGGTGCCACCATTTCTTATACCAGTTCAAATACTGCAGTTGCCACAGTATCTGGCAACGTTGTGACCATTGTTGGTGCAGGTACTTCAACCATTACCGCCTCTGCGCCTGCGACAAGCAATTACAACGCGGCAACTGACGCTACACAAACGTTGACCGTAACTTCTGCGTTAATCGCTTTTGATTTTACAGGATTAAATACAACAGCCACGGCAACGCCAACTTATGTTCTTCCAGGCTTGGTTCCTGCGGCTTCCCAATTAATGACCAGAGGATCTGGTGCAGTGGCCAGCGCAGGCGCCAATTCATTTAGGACCCAAGGTTTCCAGAATAATGGAATTGCTACTACGAATACAGATTACTTTCAATTTACCGTTTCTGCTAACCCAGGATTAGGGTTGAATTTTACAAGCATTGATGCCAGATTCAACGGTACAGCCTCTTTTTATGCAGCACCCGGGGTAACTTCTCAGTTTGCTTACAGTTTGGATGGTACCAATTTTACATTGATTGGTACAGCGGCAGCGTCTACCGTTTTAATTATGCCACAGGTTGATTTGACAGGTGTTACGGCACTTCAAAATATCCAGCCTGGCACAACTGTGACCTTCCGATATTATGCATCTGGTCAAACCACTACCGGTGGTTGGGGATTCTCTTCACCTTCTTTGGGAGCCCATGGTTTGGTCATCGGAGGTTCTACCTTTGCTGTGCCATGTCCGTTTTATGCTGACCTAGATGGTGATGGTTATGGAAATCCCTCTTCCTCTCAGAATGCGACATGCGGCTCGACTGTCGCGGGATATGTTGAATTGATCAATACGGATTGTGACGATGCTGTAGCTGGAATTAATCCAGGAGCAACTGAAAACACTTGTAACGGTGTTGATGATGATTGTGATTTAACCATAGACGAAGGTTTTGTAGCTGGTTGTAACGACCCATCAGCATGTAATTATGTAGCAGGATCTACTTGCTCAGCAACTTGCGATTACACACAACAGACTTATTATTTGGATACAGATGGTGATGGATACGGTGTTTCAACCTCAACGCAATTGTCTTGTGCCGCTCCTGTCGGATATGTTTTGAACAGTGGTGATTGTGATGAAACAAACATTGCAATTAATCCTGGTGCAACAGAAGTGAATTGTAACCTCATCGATGATAACTGTTCAGGTGTTGCTGATGAAGGAAGTGTATTGGGTTGTATGGATGTGAATGCGACAAACTATAACGCTTCAGCCAGTTGTCCATCCACCTGTAATTATTCAGATTTCACAGCTGGTAATGTCGTTGCATTGCGATTGGGTACGGGAAGTGCGGCTTTGTCTGCTGCAGGAACAGCCGTCTTCCTTGAAGAAATGAGCAGCTCTTCAGTTGTCAATACAATTGCAATTCCTACTACCGGTAATGCCCGCATGGTGTTGCACGGTTCCTCCACTGCAGAGGCGCAAATGACCAGATCATCCGATGGCTCTGTTTTGATTCTACCGGGTTATGATGCAGCTGCCGGAACCGCTTCCATCAATTCTACGACCTCTGATTTGGTGCCTCGTGTTATTTCTACCATTGGTTTGAACGCAGGAACGTTTCAAAGAGCAACAAGCACAAATACATTTTTCTCTGCCAATAATTTCAGAAGTGCAACTTCAAATGGTACAGATTATTGGGGTGTTGGTAGCAATGGAGGTGTGAATTATTTTGGTAATGGAACCCCTTCAGGCGTTTCTGTGACTTCAACCAATAATCGGGTAATCAGTGTTCAAAATGGTCAATTGTATTTGTCAACCGGTTCAGGAACACGAGGAATTTATAAAGTAGGTGTTGGTATGCCAGCTGTTTCCGGAACAACTGCTGTGATAGAAATTCCAACAGGGGCATCGTCTTCTCCCTATGCGTTTCAGTTTAGTACGGATGGAAATACTTGTTTTATAGCAGATGACAATACAAGTGGAATTGGAGGTGTTCAGAAATGGACCAAATCGGGTTCAACTTGGTCTTTGGCGTACACTATCGCTTTGGGTACAGGAGCAGGTGCTCGTGGTCTTGCTGTGGATTATTATGCGGGTGTAAATCCACGTGTGTATGCAGTGAAAAATGATGCGGCAGGAACTTACGTAGTTTACTTTGATGACAACGGTACTTCATCACCAACAGTCAATGTTGTTGCTTCGGCATTAACCGCTTCTAACAAAGCCTATCGCTCTGTAGCCTTTGCTCCTTGCACTGCTTCTACATGGTATGCCGATGTTGATGGAGATGGTTATGGTGCCGCTGGATCTTCTTTGTCTTATTGCACTCAACCTTATGGTTATGTGAGCAATTCAACGGATTGTGATGATGCTGTTGCAGCCATCAATCCTGCGGCTAGTGAAATCTGTGATGGTCTAGACAATGACTGCGTATCAGGTGCAGACAATGGATTAAATTTTGTCGATTATTACAACGATGTGGATGGAGATACTTATGGCGCAGGAACAGCTACCAATGCTTGTCAATCTCCTGGTGCTTCTTATGTAACCAATAATACGGATTGTGATGATGCTTCATCCTCTGCTTATCCAGGCGGAACTGAAGTTTGCGGAAATGGTGTAGATGAAGATTGTTCTGGTTCAGATTTGAATTGTCCCAATTCTGGTTTTACTGCTGCAGTGAATGTGTTGAATATCGGTCAATACGGAACAGGATCTCAAGCAACACAGAATGTTAATTTGGCCACCGGAATCAACACAGTTCAGTCTCCCGGATTGGGATTGGACAAGTGGTTTAGTTTTACCGCCACTTCAAACGCGATGCGCATTGCCTTGACAGGTAACGCAACAATGGGCGATGACAATGATTTGAGCTTGTATGAGACGCCAACAGATGCTACGGTTCAATTGATTCCGATTGCTTCAGAGAATGATGTCCACCCTGGGAATCAAGGCGCAGCAGCTGACGGAGGAAATGAAACATTGATTTACGATCAATTAATTGTAGGAGATGTGTATTATTTGTGTGTCAGAAATAACAACAATACACCGGGTAATGTCAGTTTAACGGTATCTAATTTGAATCCATCTACAACGGATATTGCCTTGTACACAAACGGCACTAATACTTTTACTAACACTTGTCAGAACTTCAAGGTAAAGTACAGAGCCAATTCTGCTGGATATACCATCAACAGATGGGCAAGCAATGATATAAGCGGAACGCCGACATGGTCATATGCCATCCCAGTTACCAGCACCGTGGCTTCAACCATCTGTCAATTGGGCAAAGTAGCTCCTGCTAACTTGAGTGGAAGCAATCAAACGGTGTATGTAACGGTTGATGTATTGTACAATCTAACGGATGCCTTTGGAACAGTTACACCTGCAACAGCAAGAGGAAATGCGGCTGCAAGTTTTCAATTGGCTAGCGAGGCTGATTTAAACGTCAGAACCAATGACCGTTGTGCTGCTGGATTTAAGTCTACAGCATCATCCATTGCAACCAATCGTTCCGTTTGTGGAACAACAAGATATGTTTGGGAAATGACAATGGTTTATCCACAAGCTTCTTTGCCTTTAGAAGTGCAAGGTCCCCTCGGAGGATCAAGAGTTTTGATGTTGAATGCAGTGCCTGCAATAGCCAATGGTCAACGTTATGATGTTCGTGTTGCCAGTAAGCATGTAGATGGTTTAACAGTTACAGCATACGGCTCTACACAATGCGTTAAAACATTGGGCGCTGCAGGAATGCCAACCATCGAGGATGAGATCACTGTGTATGAGCGATCAGAGAACGGCATCACAGCCACCATCTATCCTAACCCCAACAATGGGCAAACAGTGAACTTTAGCATCACCGGATTTGAAGGGGCATTGAATGTTCGAGTATCTGATGCAACGGGTCGTCAAGTGTATAGCAATCTATTCATGGTAGAAGGAGCGATGAATACTACTTTGGAATTTGCACAAACTTTGGCCAACGGTATCTACATGGTGGAGCTATTGCAAAACGGAGAATTGAAAACCATGAGAATGGTGGTGAGTAAATAAACTTGGTTTAAATAAAATATGAAAGCCCCGAGAGATCGGGGCTTTTTTGTTTGAAATAAAATTATTTTGTTCTAAATAACAATGAGAGATTTACGCTGCATTGTCGAGCATTCCCGATTTGGCAAATTGTTTCTTGGCGTATTCTGCATTGACTTTCACTTCCTTTTCTTCTGGTTTAGAAGGCAATTCAAACATCATGTCATTCATGATGGCTTCACAGATCGAACGCAATCCCCTTGCTCCCAGTTTATATTCAAGAGCTTTTTCTACAATGAAATCAATGGCCTTTTTATCGAAAGAAATTCTGATTCCATCCATCTCAAACAACTTAACATATTGTTTGATCAAGGCATTTTTTGGCTCTGTTAAAATCCTTCTCAATGCCTCTGCATCCAATGGTTCCAAATAACTCAGAACTGGAAAACGACCAATCAACTCTGGAATCAATCCAAAGGTTTTTAAATCCAATGGTGTGATGTATTTTAAAAGATGATGGCTGTCTTTGGCTTTGGTGGCATTGCTAAATCCAATGGCCGTGGTATTGATGCGGCGCGCAATCATTTTGTCAATGCCATCAAAAGCACCACCACAAATAAACAAGATATTCTTGGTGTCAATCTGTACCAATTTTTGTTCGGGATGTTTCCTCCCTCCTTGTGGGGGTACGCCAACAACACTGCCTTCTAAAAGTTTTAAAAGTCCTTGTTGGACCCCTTCACCACTGACATCACGCGTAATGCTCGGGTTGTCACTTTTTCTGGCAATTTTATCAATCTCATCAATGAATACAATTCCTCGCTCTGCACGCTGTGCATCAAAGTCTGCGTTTTGCAGAAGTTTGGATAAGATGCTCTCTACATCCTCTCCCACGTAGCCCGCTTCCGTTAATACTGTCGCATCTGCAATGGCAAAAGGAACATTTAATATCTTGGCAATGGTCTTGGCCAAGAGCGTTTTTCCAGTTCCCGTTTCTCCCACTAAAATGACGTTTGATTTTTCAATTTCAATCTCGTCATTTTTGGATTTGGTTGCTTTTTGAGACAATCTTTTGTAGTGATTGTAAACCGCTACGCTGAGTACTTTTTTGGCGTCTTCCTGACCAATGATGTACTCATCTAAATGTTTTTTGATTTCAGCAGGTTTGTAATTTTTGAAAGCAACAGGCTTCTCTGTTTTTTCTTCTTTGATATCGTCTGAGATGATACGATGCGCTTGTTGAGCGCAGTCATTGCAAATATGTCCATGCAATCCCGCAATGAGCATTTTTACTTCATCTTCTTTTCTTCCGCAGAAGGAACAATTTACATTTTTCATATTTTCAATTGGGTAGCAAAGATACTCACGGATGAGTCTATTGTGGGTCAACATCGATGTTAACCCTAGTGCGGTTATGAGGCGGGGTAACTTTTAGTGTTTGGACCAATTTGTTAATCTTCATTTTGTGCTCTACCAATTCCTTGTTCATGGCCAATTTTATGGTAAAAATGCGAAGATGATAGTTATTAATCCGGGATACAAAGGGCTTCTCTGGCCCCAAAATGCCTTCAGGAAATAGCTCATGAAGACGCTGCGCCAAATATTGAGCAGTTTCCTCGATATCTTCTTCTTTTTTGTTTTTTAAGATCAATTTGACCAGACGTACGTATGGAGGATAAGCGAAATGAAAACGTTCCTTGCTTTCTCTTTTGTAGAACTCTTGGTAGTTGTTTTCAATGACCAATGGATATATCCAATGCTCAGGCTGGGTAGTCTGTATCAATACCTTCCCTTCCGTTTTACTGCGGCCTGCTCTTCCCGCCACCTGAGTAAGCAACTGGAAGGTTCGTTCAATCGCCCGGAAATCGGGGAATGCCAATAGTCTGTCAGCATGGATCACTCCTACCAGTGTGACATTTTCAAAGTCCAAACCTTTGGTGACCATTTGGGTTCCGACCAAGATGTCAATTTCCCCGTCCATTACCCTTTCCACGATTTCAGCTTGGCTGTTTTTATTGCGGGTGGTGTCACCATCCAATCGTTGAATGATTTTCTCAGGAAACAATTGAGCAATTTCTTCTTCGATTTTTTCTGTACCTGCCCCCAGCATCCGGAGATCAGCAGAGTGGCATGTTGGGCATTGCTTTGGCGGTATGGTTTTGTAGCCACAGTAGTGACACTCCAAGTGATGGTCTTTTTTATGGTAGGTTAAACTGACATCACACCGGGTGCATTTGGTTATTTGCCCGCATGTTTGACATTGCCACTGCGGTGTATACCCTCTTCTGTTTTGAAATAGGATGACTTGCTGTTTGTTTTCTAATGCAACTTGAATGTGATTCACCAAATCATGGCTGAAGGAATCGTGCATTTGATCTTTTTGTCGGGCTTCAAGTAAGTTGATGAGCTCAATTTTGGGCAAAGTAGCTGAGCCAAAACGAGCCGTTAATTCAACGTAACCATATCGTCCTCCATAAGCATTCTTATAGCTTTCAAGTGAGGGCGTAGCACTTCCAAGCAGAATGGGGCATTGATGAAATTGCGACAGGACAATGGCGGCATCTCTTCCATGATAGCGTGGCGCAGGGTCTTGTTGTTTATAGCTGGCATCATGTTCTTCATCCACTATGATCAGTCCCAATCTTTCAAAAGGTAAGAAAATAGCACTGCGGGCGCCTATGATAATGTCGTATTCACCGGGTTGATGGGTGATGATTTTACTCCAAATTTCAGCCCGCTCATTTCCACTATAACCACTGTGATACACGCCCGCTCTTATGCCGAATAATGCTTTTAAGCGTTGAACAATTTGCGTGGTCAAGGCAATTTCAGGGAGTAAAAAAAGTACTTGCTTTCCCTGTCTCAATTGTTCTTCAATGAGGTGAGCGTATACGGCAGTTTTTCCACTTCCTGTTATCCCATTCAATAGAACAATGGATTTTTCTTCCCATTGTTTCTTGATATTTTCGAAAGCCTGGTTTTGAGCTTCACTCAATATTGGTAGGGAAGTTGGAGCTATTAATGCTTCTAGTATTCGATCTATATTTTTCTTTTTGATTTGAACAATTCCTTTTTCAACCAATGCGTTTAGTTGACTTAAATGACAATTGGATGATTCAAGCAAATCTTTTTTGTTTCCCTCCCAATTAGGTTGTCCTTTGGACTGGGTGACCAAATATTGTAAAAGTTGAAATTGTTTTTTTGCCGATCTTTCTAATTCATCAAGAATAGGCATACAAGCCTCTAACGCGTGATAGGGAGCAAGGAAAGAGACAACATCAATGGTTTTGGGTTTGAAACGTTTCTTGACCTCTTGCTGAGGAAAGAGTAATTTTTTCTTTAACAGTTGTTGAAGCGCAGCAGAGAAGTGGGTGCTTTTTATTTTTTTGTTCAACTCTTCCCATGACTGACTGCCATTGGCAGCAAGCTCAGCAATAATGTCTTGTTCTAAAGCACTGAGGTTGTTATTAAAGTCAATGTCATCTGCAATGACATAGGTAGTTTCTTCATCAAATTTAAGTCCCGGAGGAAGTGCACTTTGCATGACCTCACCAATGTGACAGAGGTAATATTCTGCTACCCAATACCAAAGTTTGATTTGCTTCTCAGTAACAATAGGGTACTCATCAATAAGAGATTCTATACATTTGGGATCGTAGGCCGTGGGTGTTTCTTCATGAATGGCGATAACAATACCCACATATTTCTTGTTTTTACCCAGCGGAACCACCACCCGCATTCCTGGCATCAAGTAGGGCGCCATTTCATCTTGCACCACATAAGTAAGCGCATTGGGAATGGCAAGGGGCAATATGATGTCTGCGAAAGTGGGCATCTGAGCGAAGATAAAAAAGGGCCACACCAGGTGACCCTTTTTATAGTAAAGTTTATTGATTTATCCGTTCTTTCTTTCAAGAACCTCGTCAATCATTCCGTATTCTTTGGCTTCTTGAGCAATCATCCAATAATCACGGTCACTGTCCGCCCATACTTGATCATAAGGTTTACCGCTGTGGAAGGCAATGATGTCATACAGCTCTTTCTTCAATTTTTGAATTTCTCTAGCAGTGATTTCAATGTCAGAAGCTTGACCTCTTGCACCTCCCAAGGGTTGGTGAATCATTACGCGACTGTGTTTAAGACCAGTGCGTTTTCCGGCATGACCTGCACACAACAATACAGCTCCCATTGAGGCGGCCATCCCTGTGCAAATTGTGGCGACATCTGGCTTGATGTATTGCATGGTATCATAAATGCCCAAACCTGCATAAACACTTCCACCGGGTGAGTTGATGTAGATTTGAATGTCTTTGCTGTGGTCTGTATTTTCTAAAAAAAGCAATTGCGCTTGTATGATGTTTGCGATATAGTCATCAATTTCTGTCCCTAAGAAAATAATTCTATCGGCCATTAATCTTGAAAAAACATCAACTTCTCGGAAAGGCATATTCCTTTCTTCAATGACCGTTCTGGTCATCATCTCAGGGCCATACATATGCGAGATAACATCGTCAAATGCAGTACCAGTAATTGATCTACTGGAGGTAGCGAATTTTCTAAATTCTTTTCTGTTTATCATGGTGTTTTATCTTAGTGGTTAACCTCTTTTTTCATCTTCATTGTCAGCATATTCGGAATATCCGTAACGATATCCATCGCCGTATCCATAACCGTACCCATATACGTAACCATATCCATACTTGTAGGCGTATTTGGCGTAGTAATATCTCCAACGATTTTGTTTGATATTATTCAACAGCAATGAAACGTGTGAAATATCATTTTGGGTAAATGTTTCCTCAAGGAATCGAACTCCTTGTTTGGTAGCTTTTTGGGTATTGAGTACGCAAAAGCTAAGATTCACTTTATTCATCAATACCAAGGCGTCACTGATGAGTGCCAAAGGTGGAGTATCGATTAATATGTAATCATATTCTGCTTTCAACTCTTCAATGAGTACATCAATTTTTTTGGACAGTACCAATTCAGAGGCGTTGGGAGGAATAGGTCCCGAAAGGACAAAGTCCAAGTTTTTGATTTCATGATGAATGACAGTCTCTTTCCAATGTTTTTGTCCAACCAAATAATTGGATACCCCATCCATTTTGGATAATCCAAAGACTTTGTGAATCCTTGGTTTGTGCAAGTCAAAGTCGAGAATGATGACCTTCTTGTCCGCTTTGGCAAGTGTGGCTGCAATGTTAACGGTTACAAAGGTTTTACCCTCCCCGGGGTGAAGAGAGCTTACTAGAATAACCTTACTCCCTTCACCGTTTAAAATAAACTGGAGGTTAGTCCTGATGGATCGGAATGATTCACTGATATTACTCCTAGGTGCTTTTACAATAGAAATGGGGAAGTCATTGGCTTGCTCATAAAAAGGAACCCCGCCAATAACAGGTAAGGAGGTGGCCACCTTGAGTTCTTTGGTGTTTTCAATTCTCTCGAAAAACATAGTGCGGAGGAAACCCACCAATAGGGATAGAACAAAACCAACCCCAAAGCTGATGTAAATATATTTTTGACGGTCAGGTCCGATGACTCCCAATGATCGCGCTTTTTCAACCACATTGGTCTCGGGCAAAATACCTGCGCGAGCAATAATGGTGCTTGCGCGTTTTTCTAAAAGAAAATTGTAAAGATTCTCATTCACGGTCAACTTTCGCTCGATGCCCAACATCTCTCTTTTGCTTTTGGGAATGTTCTTGAGTATCTTTTCTAAGGAAGCAATTTGATTGTCGTATTCAGATTTTTTGACCAATGACATTTTTTTCAGATCAGCAATGTACTGGTTGATATTTTTGGTCAACCCGCTGATGTCATTATCAATTCTGATGATTCTTGAATCCAATGGGGTCACGTCCATTAAAAAATTGTGTCTTCTTTGTTTGAGCTCAATCACTTTATTGATCATGTTTTGAAGATTGTTATCATCAAAACTTGAGGCAAAGACAGAAGGGATTAAATCGGATGAGTTGATATCTCCAAATGCTGATTGAATTTTTTCAATGCCATTGATTTCAAGTTCAATTTCAGCCCGCGCATCCAAAGCTTTGGTGAGTTGATTAAAGGCACTTTGTTCCTTCTGCGATAAATCTACCACTTCATTTTCGTCGGAATAAGAATCCAGGATATACTCCAAAGAGTCAATGATATGGGTCATTTGACTGATTTGTTTGTCAATGAACCTCAAAGTATTCTCATTGATTTCAATTTGATTTTCTATCGTTTGATGAATGTATTCTTTGGTCAACGTATCCAAGAATTGTTGCGCATTTTCTGCAAGGCCATCGTTGATGGACAATGTAAGGATACTAGAATAGTTATTGCTGGCCACAGAAACGGCAGAAGCGTATTTGCCAATAAGTTGTTCGCGAGTATGAACAATGAATTTATAGGTTTGCTCCTTGATGAGCTCAAACTCTTCAGCATTGATTCCTTTGGCCAGATCAATTTGAAGCTCTATTTGACCGTCTTTAACAGGCTTATTAAATTCACATTCTTTGAAAAATTTTACTCCTCTTGCATCAAAGGAAAGCTGGTATCTTTTTTCATCAATAACCTTGATGAAAAAAGGCATGTTGCGCATTCTGGGATTAAAATTTTTCCAATCACAAATCACATTCATTGCCCCGAAGTTGGAAACTTGAGCGGTTTTTATTCGTCCGACAATGTAAAAACTCAGATTAAAATTGAGTTTATCAATCACTCTTCCAATCAAGTCTTTTGAAACAATGACCCTTTTTTGGTTGGCAATATCTTGAATGGCAGAGTAGTATCCGACATTGGATAAAATCTTACTTTGATAGTTGTAAGTTTCATTGGATTTTAAAAGTATCTCCGCTCTAGCTCCATAAATATCGGGCATTCTGTTGCTGTAGAAGTAGGCAATGACAAATGAAACCGAGCAAAAAATGGGAATTAAAATCCAGTTTTTATTGATGAATTTAATGACTGGGATTAAATCTTCAGCATCTAAAAAACCGGACTTTCCTGCTTTACTCATTCTCTTGTATAATACTGCAATATGCAAAAGTATTTGCTACAAACTTTGGATTTGTATGACAATATATTAACCGAATGATGTGTGATTTTCTGTCTTTCTTATATTTGTATACTCAATCTCTAAAAAAATGAAGATTACACTTTTATCGCTGCTGTTTTTTGTGATGTCAGTGAAGGCGTTTGCTCTCCCAGATCCGGGTGGTGGTGAATATCCATGCGGCGGCGAATTTGGACCTTGTCCAATTCCCATTGATGGTGGTGTTGGTATTTTGTTGGCCTCCGGAATAGCCTTAGGAGGGGCCAAATGGATGAAAGAGAAACGCAATTATAAAGGATGAAATGGAACAATGAGTTGTTAAAATTCATTTTCGCTGTATTGTTTTTTTATCTCATGGGACTCGTGATTTACGAGTCTTTTTTGTTGCCACACACTTTGTTGGATGAATGGATTATACATGGTTTGGTGGTAGCGTCTGAATGGATTATTCACCTTTTCGGATTTTCAACTGTAGCCCATCAAACCTCACTTTTTTATACAATTCAAATTCAGGATAGTGTTGGTGTTTGGGTTTCTCCCAACTGCGATGGTTGGATGGTCATGTGGGTTTTTCTGAGTGTTTGGTTGTTTTTGCCCTTGGCAAAACACTGGAAATATGGGTTAATCCCATTTTTTTGTTTGGCCATTGAAGGAGTTAATGTTTTGCGCATTTCTAGTTTGGCAGTCATTACCAAGTACTATCCGCAATCATTGGCCTTTAATCATGACTACACGTTTACCATCCTGGTATATGGCTTTGTCATTTTCTTGTGGTGGTTGGGAATTAAAAAATGGGGAGTAAAATGAGGCGTTGGCGATTTCTGTTCATCTTGATGACGTGCATTTTAATATGGATGAATGAGTGGAGTAAAATCAATTGCAATTATCAAATTCACTTGAGAACGGCACATCAAAATTGGGATGAAATACCATTGAACAATCGTATCGATTTAAAAAGGCAAGATGAAAAGAATGTTCCTTATTCATTTTTTCACACCCACTCTGATTTTGAATGGATGTACCTGCCCCAATTGTCTTTTTGGACAAATATGAAATGGATCATTCCAGTTTTTTACACCCTGTGCTTTGCTTTATTGGAGTGGTTTATGTTGCCTTTGTGTTTTTTGTCTCTGGAGATAAAGAGACAGTGGATTGTTTATTATTATGTAGGGCTTTTGTCTTTGGTATTTTTACTGTTTTTTATTTCTCAAATTGTTCATGCTGATGCCATATTTGTAGTGGCCAGGAAGGTGTGGATGATTTTACAGTCGCCCTCATTGTTTGTCCTTTTTTTTATTTATAATGTATTCAAAAATGATCAAGATTCAGAAGGCGGTAGAGCAATTTCCCGATAATGCAAAGCTCTGGTTTTATTGGCTTCCAAGACCATTATCATTGGATGAATGGAATAACTTTCATCAATCAAAAGTTGACTTTCTTTCTCAATGGAATACGCATGGAAAATCCAATGCCGCAGATATTTGGGTGATAGAGAATAGGTGTATTTTGATTATTGCGGGGAATGAATTTGAAGGCGTTTCGGGATGCAGCATTGACAAAAGTGTAGCCTGGATCAAGCGCTTATCTGCACAGTGGGAATTGGATTTACTCGATCGAAATTGGGTGATGTTCTTTTCAGATAACCAAGAATGGACCATGACCAAATTGAGTCAATTTTGGGCAATGCGCAAGGCCAATATCGTTCATGATGAAACGCTACTCATTGACAGCACGGTGACTGAATTTCAGGACATTGAAAAGCTAATCAAACCATTTGCACAATCATGGCATGGCCAGATGTGGAAGTAATTAGGGTAGTGGAGAAAAGTGCTGGTCGATGAGGTAAACCAAACTGGCCATGGACGCCGCTCCCAATTGCAATTCTCTTTTATTTACGTTCTCAAATATGTCATTGGCAGTGTGGTGATAATCAAAATATCTTTGATTGTCTACATTCAATGCAAATAATGCTACTTCGTCGTTTTTGAGGGGCCCAATATCAACGCCGCTCCAACCTCTTTTGAAAGAATGCAGATTGTAGGGCTCAAAAAGTGGAAGCCATGTCATCCACTGTCGATAGCGAGAGTCGGGGGATTGTGTGCTAAACCCTCTTGGAGAAAATCCACCTCCATCGCTTTCTATGGCCGCCAAATGACGGTCTCCATTTTCTACACTTTTTTTTGCGTAAGTAATGCCACCATCATTTCCAAATTCTTCGTTGATAAATAATACAACCCGGATGGTTCTTCTGGGTTGATATCCCAAAGCGCGCAATGTCCGGAGTACTTCCATGCTTTGCACACATCCTGTTCCGTCGTCATGCGCGCCCTCGCCAATATCCCATGAGTCCAAATGTCCGCCAATGGTGATGATTTCATTGGGATATAGGTTTCCTTTTATTTCTCCAATAACATTTGCCTGCTGGATTCTCCCGCCATTGCTGCATTCCAAGTGGTATTCAAAAATTAATTCAGGATTAATCTTTAACTCATCACTCAACCATTTGCTGTGAAAGGCACTTAATGCTGCAGCAGGAATTTGGGTTGCTTCCATGGCTCCGGTATGCGGAAATTGATCATCAGCTAAAGTGAGTGATCTTGTAAGACAACCAATGGCTCCTTTGCTTTCGGCAAGTTTAGGACCTCTCCAACGGGTCTCCCCTCCATTGCCATAAGCAGCTCCGGTATTGATCAGCGCAGCATCAAGAGGTTTGTTGATAAAAACAATTTTGCCTTTGACAAGCGCACTATCCATTTTTTCAAGTTCCTGTACACTGCTCACCATTAAGATTTTTCCTTTCAGTGTACTCGCAACAGAACCGCCCAATGCGGCAATGGGAATTGTTGTTTGACTTCCATTTTTTTCATGTATGAGGCCGTACTCCGTCTTTCCTCTAGACCATTTGGGAACTTCTACAGGCATGAGGTAACTGGTATCAGCACCCAAAGATTTAAGCCTTTGTTTTCCCCAATCAATGGCGCTTTGGGCAGAAGAAGATCCTGCAACACGGTGTCCAATTTTTTTACACAAATAATTCAACTCATCATAACAGGTGCTGTGCAACAGAACTTCCTCATAGATTTTGGCTAAGGCAATGGTGTCATTTTTAAATTGACCGAAAGTTGAAAGAGTCAATGCACAAAAAAGAAGCAGAATTATTTTTCTCATATCATAAAAGATCCATTGTTGATGTCCAATGCTTGTCCTGTGATGGAAGTTTGTTTTTCGGAGAAAAGAAAGTCAACAAAGTTCGCAATCTCGTCTGGTTGGCTAAACCTTCCCAACGGCACGATACTTTGTTGAATGGCCATCTCTTCAGATAGGGGGCGGCCATTGGCTTCAGCTAGTTTCTTTACTCCAGCCACAGCCATGTCTGTTTCAACCCAGCCAGGGGTTAATGCATTGACCAATATTTTATCCTGTCCAAGCTCAACGGCCAATGAGCGCATTAATCCCAATAGACCTGTTTTTGCAGTGCAATATCCAGTATAACGGGGTACTCCAAAACGTGCCAAACAGGAAGAGGTAATCAAAATGTGCTTGAATGCCGTTGCCGATTTTTGGAGTAAAGGAAGGCAATACTGAACGGTATAATAAGTCCCATCCAAATTGGTGCTGATGATCTCTTTCCACCTGTCATTGGGGCCAAATTGATTCTCACCACCGATACCTGCATTGGCAAATACGGCATATAAACTGCTTAGTCTTAACGATTGGAATTTATTTTCCCATGCATGTGTATCCCTAATATCCATTGAAACTAAAACATGATCGTTGTGTTTTTCCATTAAGGAAAGAGTCTCCTTCAACTTGGCCTCATCTCTACCCATCAGAACAATGCGATACGCTGGATGCTGAGACAAGACGATGGCTGTCGCCCTGCCCATTCCTGAGCCGGCTCCTGTGATGACGATGTTTTTTATCATGGTGTTTTTTACAAGTAACAAATGTAATTGTTTCCTGTTTTGCACGTAGTTTTGAAATTGAATTATGAAGTACAATTTAAGTGAGATAACGGAGCTCATCCGCAATAGACGGTCCATCGCTCCGGAAAATTTTGGTTCAAGAAAAGTTCACAAAGAGCAAGTGGAATTGATGCTCAGTAACGCCTGTTGGGCGCCCAATCATGGTCTCACTCAACCCTGGAGATTTGTTGTCATGAATGATCAAGCCAAAATGGATTTGTCTGAGTTGGCTTTTTTCTGCGCTACCAATGGTAAGGATCCCAATGATATTAACCTCAATAAGGTGAGTCGAATGAAAGAGAGAATATCAGCATCCTCTGTGGTCATTGCCGTTAATATGCACAGGGATCCAGCACAGAAAGTTCCAGAATGGGAAGAAGTAGCCGCCATTGGGGCAGCAGTGCAGAATTTACACTTAACCGCAACGGCTTATGGTTTGGCTGGTTTTTGGGCAACACCTGCTGTGATAAAGCATCCCACGATGCGTGAGTTTCTTGGATTGGAAGAAGGGGTTCAATGCTTGGGGTTCTTTTATTTGGGATATCCCAAGGAAGATATTGAGTACAAGTCCCACAGAAAACCATTGGAGTACGTTACTACTTGGCGCATGTCAGATGAAGCTTAAGTTTCTTTTTTTCATATCGTTTTTTTTCTATTCATGGTTCTCTTCTGCCCAGAAGGGTCAAACTACGTTGGGACTGCAATTGAAGCCGATGTTTGCCAGTAAATTTTTTGAGAGCGGTCCCCAAAGGTTTTTAAGTGATTCCTTGGATGCAACATTGTCTCAAAAATTGGGGTGGAATACTGGGGTGGTTATTCGTAAAGGCATTAATGACATGTGGAGCATTGAATCTGGTATTTCCATGGTGCAGAGAAATTTTCAACTTTCTTTTTCCAGTGAACGATACCAAACAAAAGATGTATTAAAGTACAAAATGGTGGGGTATGAAATTCCAGTTCAAGCGTTGATTTACGTCCAATTAAGTCCCAATTGGTTTATTAACGGGAGCGGAGGAGTGGCTTTGGATTTTTATCCAAGTAATTTATACAAAACAGGATCAGCTTTTCAAGATAGTATTTATATTGACTTTTATGCCAAAACATTTCGAACGCGTTGGGCTATGTTAGCGGCAACAGCCAATTTGGGTTTTGAATATCGCACAAAAGAAAATGGCTATTTTTATATTGGAGCTTCTTATCATCGACCTATGGGAGATATCGCTCTGACGCAATTGCGTGTGGAATCCAAAGGCGCTGGAAATGACTTGTGGATGCCCATTGGAGGTACCTACCTAACATTGGACCTCCGTTATTTTTTGAAACCGGACAAAGAAGCGGTGAAACAAAAAAAGAGGCCGTAGCCTCTTTTTTTTCTTATTGAATGGACTTAAATTTTTGATGAAATATTTAATTTCAATTTGATTTCATTCTTAGCTGCATAATTACCAACACTTGGGTATTTTACATCAAACAATGAACGATCAAAAACGATATCACCAGCTACTTTCATGTCTCCATCACGACCTTCAATTTTAACTGGGAATTCTAATTCTTTGCTGATTCCTTTAATGGTCATTTTTCCTTTAACCACGTGTGTGTTTCCTTTTCCGTCAGCCTTAGCAGCGCAATGGGTGATTTCATACACAGCGTCTGGGTATTTTTCAGTGTGGAAGAAATCTTCAGCTTTCAAATGATTGATCAATTTTGAATTGGTACCTGGATCTGTGAGGTCCGTGCAAGTAATGTCATTCATGTTAATCTTGATCTTGCCAGATGCAATGTTGCCTCTTGTTACAACAACATTTCCACTTGAAACTTTCACAAAACCGTCGTGTCCACCACCAACAAGGTTTTCACCTCTCCAGTCAACTTTTGATGTTTTGTAGTCAACGATATACTTACCGTCTTTTAGCTGAGCAAATGCAGCTGTAGTGAATGCCACTAGGGCAATGGTCATGATTTTTTTCATATTGTTTGATTTAAATTTTGGTTTCTTAATTCATCTAAAAATTGATTCATCTCCTTGGTATCCTTAACAGATAAGAATTGAAATTGTTCCGTAATGTTATCAATGGGATGCTCCAATTGATCCAATACTCGAAGACCTTCTTTGGTAATACAGATTTCACTTTGGCGCCTGTCATTGGGACAGATTTTTCGCGAAACCCATTTTTTAATGACCAATTTGTCGATAAGCCTTGATGTGTTGCTCGACCGGTCAATCATTCTGCTGGTGATCTCACCAAGATTAACCAACTCCCCTTTGGAACCTCTGAGTATGCGAAGGATATTGTATTGGGGAGGTGTAAGATCAAATGGGCGCAAGGTATTCTGTTGCATCCTTTGAAGCCAAGAAGCAGTAAAAAGTAGATTGATCATCAATTTGTGATGTTCACTCTTAAATTTCTCTTGTTTTATTTCTTCTTCTAATCTCACGATGCAAATATATGTAGATACAATTAATGTAGATACAAATAAATGTGAAAAAGTTTCCTTATCTTTGATGTATGCTTAGAAAACTTCTGGTTGTTTTTTGTCTTTTTTTATGGGTGAATCCTTTTCAAGCACAAAAGGATGTCAAAAAGTTTATTGCGCTATCGGGAAAGATTACATCAGCGGTTTGGCCAGATACTTTGGGAAAGGGTTTGAATAAAGCTGTTCTTGAAGTTTTTGCGGAAGGGAAAAAGATTGCCTCTGACACGGCCAGTTCCAGTGGTGTTTATAAAATCAAGAAAATCCCCTACGCCCCAAGTATCCAGTTTGTTTTCAAGGAGGGGAATCATCTTCCCAAAATGATTGACGTTGATTTTACCGAATTTGGTAACGACAACGGTGCCAGCTTGATTCTAGAAATGGATGCCTTTCTGTATCGAAACAATGATTATTTAGGAGTGAATTTTTTAAAGACAAAACCTTTTGGTAAGGGTGTTTACAGCATGAAACAGAAGGGTGTTCTTTGGGATGATCGTTATTATTATGAGATGAAAGCCCGTTTAGACGCTGTGCTAAAGGCCTATAGTGAGTAAGCATTTATGGAAAAAGAAAAAAAGAAAATTTCTAAAGAGTCTTTTAGAAATTCATTGGGGGTATTTCGTTTTTTAAAGCCCTATGCATGGTCCTTTGCATTGGGAATTGTATTGTTATCCGTTTCGGGATTACTGGTTATTACCATTACGGCACTTTTGGGTTTGTTGATGGCGCCGGGCGATATAACCACAGTACCGGGTGGAGGCTGGACCCAGCAGTTGTTGGCTGTCTTTTTTTCTGATTTGTCTTTCAGCACAACTAAGGGAGTTTTGATAGCCTTGGTAGCCTTACTTCTCATTCAGGGTGTTTTTTCCTTTATCAGGGTGTACTTATTTGCCTACGTTACAGAAAATGCCATGTTGGAATTGAGAAGTGCAGCTTATAAAAAGATGATCTCAAAGCCCATGGATTTTTACCACAATTCAAAAGTGGGAGATTTGGTTACCCGTATTTCCAGTGATGTATCCACTGTCCAAGAAACGTTGACCATCACTCTCGCCGAATTTATCCGTCAGACCGTTATCATTGTATTTGGCGTGGGATGTTTGGTGGCCTTTTCATGGGAGCTAACCCTAGTGATGCTGTGTTCTTTGCCTGTGATCATGATTGTCTTGGTATTTTTTGGTAAGTTTATTAAACGATTGGGAAAGGAAACACAAGATAAGGTGGCAGAGGCAGGAAATATTGTCAATGAATCGTTGATGGGCATTGTTAACGTAAAGAGTTATGCCAATGAATGGTTGGAGTGGAAAAAGTTTAGGACCAGTGTGGAGAATATCAAAGCATATGGGATGAAGGGTGCCATTTGGCGTGGCATGTTTGGTACTTTTATCATTATCTTTTTGTTTGGCGCTCTAGGATTGGTGATCGGTTGGGGCTCTTACTTGCACCAAAGAGGAGAACTTCCAGCAGAGGTGCTTCCCCAATTCATTATGTTAACTGGTTTGGTGGCTGGTTCTATAGGAGGTCTTGCTGCTCAATTGGGTTCATTGCAAAGGGGCATAGGCGTAATAGAGACCATCATGAAACTCATTGACTCAGAGGATGAAGGGGTTTCATTTGAAGAGCCCAAAGTAGAAAAGCAGATTTTGGATACAACATTATCATTCGAAAATGTTGTCTTTTATTACCCTACCCGTCCAGATGTTACTGTATTAAAATCTGTGAGTTTTCATCTGAACGCAGGTGAAAAATTGGCTTTGGTGGGTCAAAGTGGCTCCGGAAAGTCAACCATTGCATCTTTGATCTTGAGATTCTTTGATCCTACCTCCGGTCAGATAAAATGGGGAAATCAATTGGCTACAGCGTTGGACAAGTCATTTATCAGAAGTCAAATGGCCTACGTCCCTCAGGAAGTCATTTTGTTCGGGGGAACAATCAGAGAAAACATCCTTTATGGTCAGCCAAATGCAGATGAGAAAACGCTGAATCAAGTTGTATGGGATGCCAATGTAGCTGAGTTCATTCATCAATTCCCAGAAGGGTTAGATACTTTGGTTGGGGAACGCGGTGTCCAACTTTCCGGAGGTCAGCGTCAACGAATTGCCATTGCCAGAGCCATGATTAGAAATCCCAAAGTGCTGATCTTGGATGAAGCCACGAGTGCATTGGATACCAATAGTGAAAGACAAGTTCAAGAGGCTTTGGATCGATTGATGAAAGGGAGAACAAGCATCGTTATTGCACACCGCTTGTCAACAGTCAAGGATTGTGATCAGGTACTGGTGCTTGAACGCGGTGAAGTCAAAGAAATGGGCCAGCCAGATCAACTATTACAAGATCCCAATTCGCTGTATGGAAAGATGCTGAACATGCAGCATTTGTTGAACCACTAATTTGTTTTTTATGTCAAAATCAGTTTATCCTACATCAAAAAAATCATGGTTGTATTCTTTGGTATACCCTTGGATTTCTAATGGGTTAGAATTGTTTTTTGACGGATTTCATGTGAAAGGTTTAGAGAACTTTCCTTCATCGGGTCCAATCATGTTGGTGGCCAATCATCAAAATGCTATGATTGATCCACTCATTTGTTGTCGCATCGTTCCCCATCAATTGCATTGGTTAACACGCTCAGATGTTTTTAAAAATCCTACGGTTGCTAAGTTTTTGTATGGGTTGAATATGCTGCCCATATATAGAGAAAAGGATAAAGTAGCCGATCAATCTCAGAAAAATGAGGTTGTGTTTGAAGTGTGTAGAACGCGATTGTCAAAGGGTGCAGTAATTAGCATGTTTCCTGAAGGAAGCCATCGTGGAAAAAAGCAGTTGATGATTCCTTTGAAAAAAGGCTTTGCTCGCTTGGCCTTTTCGTCTATTGAGCAAGACCCAGAGTTGATGGACATGAAGATTGTTCCCATGGCTTTGGATTATAGTGATTTCTATTTGAAGCATCCACGATTGATTGTGGAGGTGGGATCTCCAATAGCATTAAAAGACTTTTGGGAAGATTACAAAGAGGACAACAACAGGGCCATAAACAACCTGATCAAGTCAGTTCATTCTTCTCTTTCTTCTTTGATGGTGGATATTAAGGATGATTTGGATTACGAAATGTTAGAAAGTCTGGCCCCTGTTTTTGAAGGTTTAAAACAAAAGAATTCAGTTGAGTCATGGCGTCAATATCGTGATTTTTGCAATGGCTACTCGGAGGTAGATGAAAAGGAAAAAGAAGAGTTGCGCGCTTATTACCGGCAGGCGCAATCTTTACAGTTGGATGTAAAAGAAATAGAGGCCTATTTTCAAACAAAATTCAAGCAGTGGTTCTTTTGGATAATTGAATGTATTCCAGGATTGTTGGGCAAGGCGCTTTATGCTCCGTTGAGCATTTTTACAGAACAATTTATTCAGAAAAATGTACAGGACGAGTTGTTTTATAATTCAATTCGATTTGCGTTTTTTACTTTTTTATCGCCCTTTTATACACTCCTGATTTGGACCGTGTTCATGGTTGTTTTGCCTGTCCATGGTTTGATGAATCATCTAATGCTTTTAGCTGTGATTGTTTCATTGGGACTATTCTCCATTTCATGGGCAAGATTCAATATTAAGATTGGAGCGGTGTTAAAGGTGAAACGCTTTCAACGCAATCAGCCCAGTGATTGGGATAGTTTGGTATCATTGAGAAATACTTGGAGGAAGAGATATGAATAAAGAAATTGCACGCGTAAATGGCATGCAGCACATTGGATTGGCTGTAAGTGATATGAACACTTTCTTGCCTTTGTACAGAAAATTGTTCGGATTGGATATTCCTTTTTTTGATTCCGTTCAACCTGCGCCATTGATGGATGTTTATACCCATCATCAAACCATAACCAAGCGAGCTAGTATGGTTTTGAATTTGCAAGGAGGCTGCGCCATTGAGGTCATCCAACCCACTTCTTTCAAAGCAAAGCCCAATTTGAACACTTTTGAATTGGGAGATATTGGGATCAATTTTATTCATTTTAAGTCCCGTGATGTGCACGCTGCTCATGATCACGCCAAAGTGTGCGTGGATCGCGTGGAGGATGTTCATTCCAGACCCGATGAGCGCCCTGCATTCTATTTACAAGATCCAGATGGAAATTGGTTCCAGATTACTTCAGATGATTTGTGGTATACCAACAATGGTCATCCCGTCGGTGGTGTAATGGGTTGCGCTATTGGCGTTAGCAATATAGAAGAGTCTATGAAGCTCTATGCCGACATTTTGGGTTTTGATAAAGTGGTTTATGATACAACTGGCGTGTCAGATGAGTGGAGTAATTTGCCAGGTGGAAAAGAGACCTTTAGACGAGTAATGCTCACCCCGAGCAAGCCAACAGGTGGAGGATTTGCAAAGGTCACAGGAAACAATCAAATAGAATTGATTCAAGTATTGTCCAGACAACCTAAGAAAATATTTAAAGGTCGTATTTGGGGTGATTTGGGTTTTGTGCACTTAGGATTGGACGTAAAGGGAATGAAGACATTGGAAAAAAATCTATCATCCAAAGGCTTTCCATTTACTTGCGATAGTCAAAATGCCTTAAGCATGGGCAATACCAAGGTGCATTGCGTGTACATTGATGACCCAGATGGTGTATTGATTGAAATGATTGAAGTTTATAAGGTCCCTATTATTGAGAAGTGGGGAATTTTCTTGAATGTCGAGAAAAGAGATCCCCTAAAACCGCTTCCGGATTTTATGCTGAAAGCGCTTCGCTTTAGTAGAATCAAAGATTAACGAGCCGATTGTTTTCTCAAAATTTTTTGAAACAATCGAGGGAAGTATTGGTGGATCCAAAGTGCCTTGAGTTCTTTGCCTCCGACCCCAAATTCGGATCGACCTCTTTCCACACCATTGATAATCTGCTTTGCGCACAATTCAGGGCTGATGCCTTGTTGTTGATTGTTGTCCATTTCACCTGTTGCTTGCCCTTTGGCATCCAAAGCGTTTTTGGAAATTTCAGTGGCAATAAAGCCGGGAGTCACGAGGTGCACAGAAATACCAAAATTTTCAATTTCCATTCTTAGACTGTCATAGTATCCGTGAAGGGCATGTTTGGAGGCAGCATAGGATGACCTCAAGAAAAATCCCCATTTCCCGGTGAAGCTGGTAATGACGATAATCTTGCCTGATGATTGTTGTACCATCTTTTTGGCCGCGTATTGAGTAATGGGAATCTGACCAAGAAAATTGCTTTTTAATATCAATTCTGTCGAACTTAAAGTTGTATCTAATGCCAATGAACGTTGGCTGATTCCGCCAGAGTGAATAAGAATGTCAATGTTTTTGAAATCATGCTCATATTGGGCAGTTGATTCTTCCAAGGAATCTGTCTTTGTCAAATCCAAGACCAGTATCCCAGAACTTTGAGGGTGTGTGAGTTGACTTTGGGTAGCTTTTAGCGCTTTTTCATTTCTTCCGGATAAAATAACAAAACCACCTTTTTGATTGATGGCATAGGCTAAACTTTGTCCAATTCCTGAGCTGGCTCCAATGATCCAAACTTTTTTGTTCTCCCAATTCATAGAAGCAAACTTATTCCTTTTTTTTTCAATTTCGTTAATATTGCCTTAACCCTAAAGTGACAAGAAAAGAATTAGTTTTGAAAAAAAAATGACAATGCAATTTAGGGTTCTCTTAGTAGACGATGAGCAGGACATTTTGGACTTGTTGAAGTACAATTTGGAGAAAGAAGGATTTGCGGTAGAAACAGCATCCAATGGAAGATTGGCCGTTCAAGCTTTTGAGCGATTTCAGCCCCAACTTATCTTGATGGATGTGATGATGCCAGAAATGGATGGGATGGAAGCTTGTAGAGAAATTAGAGATTTGCCCAATGGTTCAGAAGTGATCATCGCTTTTTTGACAGCTCGAAATGAGGATTACAGTCAAATGGCCGGTTTTGAATCAGGTGGTGATGATTACATAGCCAAGCCCATCAAGCCAAGAATCTTGGTATCTAAAGTAAAGGCATGGCTCAAGAGATGGGAGCAAAAATCTGAAGCGGAAAAACCTGGGGTGTCAACAGGTGGTTTGGTCATTGACAAGGAGAAGTATTTGGTCACCAATAATGGCGAGGTATTTAACTTACCCAAAAAAGAATTTGAACTTTTGGCGCTTTTGGTGAGTGCTCCTGGAAGGGTGTTCACGCGAGAGTATATTTTAAATGCGGTATGGGGAAATGATGTCATTGTAGGAGACCGGACCATTGATGTTCATATCCGAAAGCTCAGAGAAAAATTAGGTGAAGAACTTTTTAAAACAATAAAGGGTGTAGGCTATAAATTTGAGCCTTAATGAAACCCCACTCTCCCAATGCCATCGCCGTTTGGTTGGCCAGCGCCAATGCTATTTTGGTGGCGGTTATCCTAACCGTGATTAAATTACGATGGGAGTCTCAGTTCTTATCCGTTTGGTCGATATGTTTCTGGATCATTTTTTCTTGGGTATTTTCTTACTTTCTTTCCCGCAGCTTTATCGAAAGCTTTCTATACAAGCGAATCAAAATCATTTATAAGAATATCCATGCTTTTAAAAGTCAATCGGAACGCCGGCCTTCAGTTCCTATGGCTTCTGATGTTATTTTGGATATTGAGCAAGAAGTTTCAAATTGGGTTGAAGATAAAATCAAGGAGTTGAAGGACCTCCATGCAACGGACAATTTCAGAAAGGAGTTCATTGGAAATTTGGCGCATGAGTTAAAGACACCACTCTTTGGTATCCAAGGTTACATTGAAACGCTGTTGGATGATGATTTGCAGGACACCCATCAAGTAAAAATGTTTTTGGAAAAGGCCAATAGACAGGCCGATCGATTGGGTTCATTGATCAGTGATTTGGATCAAATTTCAAAACTAGAAAGCGGAGCGCTTCCTCTAAATGTTGAGCGATTTGACCTGATTCAAATTGTTCACCATGCCATTGAGACTTTGGAAAATGCGGCTAGAAATAAATCCATTCATGTTCATCTAAAGGAAGGAAGTCCTAAGAATCTTTTTGTAATGGGTGACCAACAGCGTATCCAGCAAGTGTTGACCAATTTAATATCCAACGCCATTCATTACGGTGTTCAAGGTGGTGAAATTAAAATACGGTTCTATGACATGGAGGAACATGTCCTCTGTGAGGTTGCGGATAATGGGATAGGAATAGCAAAAGAACATTTACCGCGAATTTTTGAGCGTTTCTACCGGGTTGACAAAAGTCGCTCACGCAATGATGGGGGTTCAGGCTTGGGGTTGGCCATATGCAAGCACATTATTGAGGCGCACCATCAATCCATCTCGGTACGTTCTACTGAGGATATCGGTAGTACATTTGGCTTTACATTGAAAAGAGCCTAAATGATATCTCCTTTGAAAAATGGATTGTGTCTTTTCTCATGCCCAATGGTTGTGGGTTGTCCATGGCCACAAAAGAGAACAAAATCGTTTGGTAGGGTATACAACCGTTGAATGGATTGCTCAATTTCATCGGCATTGCCGCCAGGTAGATCAATTCTGCCAATGCTCTCGTAAAACAATACATCACCGCTGAAAACACACTTGTTTTCGTAATCAATAAATGCAAGATGCCCGGTACAATGTCCAGGGACATGCCAGATTTCGACGGGGTTTGTTCCCCACAAAATGGCATCTCCTTCTTCAATGTATTGCGTGGCCCGTGGTGATGGTTTATAGGCAATGGACCACATTTCACTCATTTGGATGGCGCGTTCTAAATTGTATTCATCTTTTGCACTATAGTACAAAGGAGCATTGAATTGTGATACGCAAAAGTCATTGCCCAAAACATGGTCAATATGGCAATGCGTATTGATAATTTGCTGAACGGGTAATTGAATGTTTTCAATCCAATCTTTCAGTGATGATTCTTCAGAAGAGTTACTGACTCCTGGATCGACAATGGTTATTTTTTTATTGTCGTGTACAACAACATAAGTGTTTTCTTGGAAAGGTCCAACGGTAAAACAGTGGACTTCAATTTTGTTTCTTTTTATGGTTTGTACCGACATGTTGTAAAGCTTTAAGCATTAAATTGCGGCAATGATAAAACGAATTTGCTTATGGGCCGTTCTGATCCTTTTCTTTTGCGGAAAAGTTTCATCTCAGTTTTATCAAGGGAGCAATTTGGATTTTGGAAAGAACAGGGTTCAATTCAGACATTTTGATTGGTCTTATTTCAAAGGAAAATATGCGGATGTTTATTTCTATCAAGGAGGAGAGAAATTGGCGTTAGAAACCGCTAAGCAAAGCGATGCCGTGTGTGATGAGTTGACCAAGTTTTTTGGATTTGAACCAACCGAAAGATTTTACATTTTGGTATATCTCAGTCAATCCGATATGCGCCAGAGTAATATTGGAACTACTTTGGATGAGCGCTTTCAAATCATGGGCACAGATCAGATTATTCAAAACAAATTATTTGTTTATTTCGAAGGTGATCATGAAATGTATTCCCGTCAACTCAAACAGGGCCTTACGGCGATATCCTTGAATCAGATCATCTTGGGTAATGGATGGAAAGACGCAGTGAAGGCCGCGGCTTCTTCTTCCCTACCTGAATGGTTTTTGAAAGGGTTGGCTTACTGGAAATCAGGGGCCCCGGGGGAAGAGTTGGATTTGTTTATGTACAATGAGCTGAGACGTAGGAAACACCAGATTAATTTTTGGAAAAATAAATCGGCATCATTGGGAGGAGCTGCATTTTGGACCTTCATCGAAGATCGATATGGCTCTGGTGTCATTCCAAGCATCGTTCAAATGTCCAAGTTTACCAGAGGAGTGGACGCCGGTTTTGAAATTGTTTTGGGCAAAACGTTGGATGGAATTGTAGAGGAGTTTTATCAATACTTTAAGTTGAAAACACAACCCATGATAAAGCCAGAAGGCTTGCCCAATAATTTGGCTGGAAGGAGATTGATGGGTGAGATTGAGAAAAAAGCAAAGAGGCGATTTATTTATCGTGACTTCATGGTTAATGCCAAGGGCGACCATTGGGCTTTCATCACGCATGAATGGGGACAATACCGTGTGTGGGTATATGATACAACTTCAAAACGTTTGGATTGTATTTTGAAAAGACAACCCAAGCAAGATCGGCCAGATGATTTAACCTACCCAGCAATTGCCTGGCACCCATCAGGGGAGATGTTGGCGGTTTTTTATGAGAAGCGCGGCTTTATGCGTTTTGCTCAATACAATATTGCCGACAAAGGCTGGAATGAAAAAGAGGTGTTTGCTGTAGATAAAATCTTACAACCCCGCTTCAGCAGTGATGGAAAGAACATTGTATTTGTTGGTGTGTTGGCAGGACGCAGTGATATTTTTTTAATGCCTACTATCGCCAACACGCCTAGGGCCCTTACCAAGTCAGATGAGGATGATTATTCACCTGTTTATTTACCCAACAAGAAGGTAATATTTCTCTCCAAATCCAACGTTCAAGGAGAGTGGAAGTACCGATTGAATCAGGTAGAATCAGCTCAAATGTCCCCTAAGATTGAGACCATTTACGAAACGAGAAATCCTTTGCGGTTTGCTTTTGATTGGGGCAACGATGAAATGGGATGTGTAGAGTACAGAGACCATCAACAAGTGTTCAATCGGGTTAAATGGGATTCTGTCATTGCTTTTGTGGACACATCTGTGCATTATCGAAAAGAACCCCATCTCAATGAGTTAGCAAAGTTGTCTTATGTGTCAAAAGTAGAACAATGGCTTAAATCAGAAAAGTCTTGGGTTGTTCGTCATGATTTTACAGGGTTTCCTAGAATAAATAAACTGAGCTTGAATTCGCAAGAAACCATTCCCATCATTAATGGGCGGGAAACGATTATTACTCTGCCCGATGATACTTTGCTTTTTATTCCCAGGGATATTCAATTGGGACGTATCAATGTTTCCGATTATCAATTTTACAATGAAAGGAAAAATTTCATTTTGGAGAAGCAAACCTTGGTGCTTGATGATGCCTTACCCGCCAAAGGAAAAGAAAAGGAGAATGATTGGAAAAGGAGCAATTATGATTTGAATTTTACGACGGATTTCGCATCAACACAATTGGACAACACTTTTGTGACCAATTTTTATCAAAGTGCTGCATCTGGTCCGAGTAGTATTTTTCCGGGAATGAGTGGGTTATTCAAGGTATCCTTAAGCGATTTAATGGAGGATTATCGGCTCATGGCAGCTGTGAGGATTGCAGCGGATATCAGAAATAGTGATTTTGGAATTGCATTTGAAAACAACAAAGATCAGTTGGATAAAAAAACAACATTTCAAAGGAGATCCCAAAGATGGGGCGGAGTCTTCAGCGCTTATCGTCAGGAGACGTACTTTGTTACTCAACAGTTAAAGTATCCAATAGATGAATTTCAGTCTTTCAGAGCCAGTATTCAATACCGTTGGGACAGAAGCATTGATTTGTCTGTTGATCCGCAGTCATTGGCCAATCCTAATGTCAATGAGCACAATGCTGGTATGTTATTGGAGTATGTCATAGACAATACACGTTCATTGGACATGAATTTGTTGCAAGGCACGCGTGGTAAGATATGGTATGAACGTATGCAACGTGTTGACGATTGGAACATAAAATCTGATATGCAAGTGATTGGAGGGGATTTTAGACATTATGTCAAATTGCACAGGAATATAATCGGCGCGGTGAGATGGGCAGGCGCAACATCATTTGGAACCCAAAAGATTGTGCATTATTTGGGCGGTGTTGACAATTGGCTATTTCAAAAGGTGGACAATTCCACAGAAGTTTCAGACACCATGAATTATCGTTTCGCTTCGTTTTGTGGACCGATGCGTGGTTTTTATGTCAACGCAAGGAACGGTAATTCGTTCATGGCGCTGAACGCTGAAGTGCGTTTGCCTTTGTTTAGTTATTTTTCTAAACGTCCCATCAGTAGTGATTTTTTAAGGTATTTCCAAGTTATTGGATTTGCAGATGCAGGCAGTGCTTGGACAGGGAAATCGCCCTATGATCAAAAGAATGGATTTAACACAGTAACGATTGTTCAAAATCCGGTAACGGTGGCTGTAAGCAGTTTTAAGGAGCCAGTAATTTTTGGCTATGGATTTGGTTTGCGTTCAAAGGTTTTGGGCTATTATATGAGAGCCGATTGGGCATGGGGTATAGACGATAGGCAAGTTCTGCCTCGCGTATTTTACCTGTCGTTGAATATGGATTTTTAAATCCTCTTTTAGAATCGGATTTTTGCTTTACGAACACCCCCTCCACTTCTGCCTCGCATCCAACTGTATTTGGATTTGTAGAAATTGGATTTGGATCGAATAACTTTACTGACGTACAATTGGAAAGTCATGTAATTATCGTTATTCAACGGATTACCTCTTGGACTTCCTTTGGTATAGAAATTTGTAGGAAGAATACCATCAGGATTGGTTTCAGCAGGAATAAAAGTACCATTCACTTTTTTTCCTATATAATTCTCATCGTAGCTGTGGTAGATGTATGAATTGAGCAGCGTTTGTGCATCGGGATTGCTTTCGTTGATGATGACAGGGTCTGGGTAAAGTCCTGAAAGATCATCCAAATAATCAGTGAAAGTCATTCTCCAAGAATACTCCCACCCAATTCTCCATTTTTTCATGTAAGTGAAGTACATTCCAATCCCCATAGGTACCGCAAAAGTCACGGGAGAGTATGCATTTTCCTGTCCTTCAGTGCGGTACTTGCGCAATGAAATCCATTGACCTTCTATGTCTTCTCCAGTTGCTCGAGAATAATCTCTTGCCGCGTTGTAGTTGATTAAACCTTTGGGGTTGCTGAATAAACCAGCCACTCCACCAAAAACATAAATTTTCATGTCAGGATTAAAATAGCCCTGATTACTGAGGTCACTATCGTAGTACAACGTGTATTCAACACGAGCAGCCAATTCCAACATGTCATTCTTGAAAGTCAAGTTGCGCGCTCTTCTTGGAAAATAGGTAGTTAACTGATCGGTCCCTTGAATTCGAACGTAATCAAAGGTGCTGGCGAAGGCCAATTTTTTGCTTTTTCTTTTTCTAATAAATCCACCAACTGCCCATCTGGTGCTGGGCAAGTGCATGTCAACTACCAAGTCTCTTCGGGGTAAGTTTTTTCCTCCTATGTCACCAAGGTAATTGGCAGCGCCAAATCTGAATCCATAATCGTATTTAAATTGAGCGTTAGCGCTTTCATTTAAAGCAAAAGCCAATATGAATAAAAGGACTATTTTTTTCATGGTTCAGAAAAGTGAGCAACGAAGATAAGGTTTTTTTTGTTCGCTTCAAAAAATTAAAAATGTCTTTGAATTTGCTGTATTTTTAATGCGTGAATGATATATCGGAGCTTTTTGGAATTCGTTATCCCATTGTTCAAGGTGGGATGATATGGTGCTCAGGTTGGGAGTTGGCAGCTGCAGTGAGCAACGCTGGAGGTTTGGGCACCATAGGTTCAGGTTCAATGTACCCTGACATTCTTAGAGCGCAAATACAGAAATGCAAGGCTGCTACAGATCAACCTTTTGCTGTCAATCTGCCGTTGATTTATCCGCAGGTGGCGGATCATATTCAGATTATTCTGGATGAAAAAGTGCCTGTAGTGATTACCTCAGCGGGGAATCCAAAGCTTTATGCTGAACAGTTCAAATCTGCCGGATGTAAATTAATTCATGTCGTATCCAGTTCTAAATTTGCCATCAAGGCGCAAGAGGCTGGCTGTGATGCGGTTGTTGCGGAAGGTTTTGAAGCGGGAGGGCACAATGGTCGTGAGGAAACCACTACTTTGTGTTTAATTCCGCAGGTTGTGGATGCGGTTACCATTCCCGTTATTGCCGCCGGAGGTATAGCCGATGGACGATCCATGTTGGCCGCCTTAGCTCTAGGAGCCAAAGGGGTACAGATGGGATCTAGATTTGTTGCGTGCAAAGAATCTTCGGCCCACGAGTCATTTAAACAAGCTGTCATCGCAGCAAAGGAGGGAGATACCCATCTTACTTTGAAAGAGATTACGCCTGTTCGCTTGCTCAATAACCCTTTTGCAGATCAGGTGAAGTTGGCCTATCACAATGGTGCAACAAATGAAGAATTAAAAGCGTTATTGGGTAGAGGCAGGGCCAAAAAGGGCATGTATGAAGGAGATATGATAGATGGTGAATTGGAAATTGGTCAAGTTTCGGCAAGATTGAATAGCATAAGTTCTGCCAAAGAAATCATTGATCAGACCATGAGCGAATTGAATACAGCCTTTCAAAAATTGCCGTTGTAGAAAATGACAACATTTCAAAGGAATATTGCTGCTTTCGTGCTCATTGTGGGCATTGTAGCGTTGAGTGAAAATTTGCAAGCTCAGTTATTTTCTCCGGATATCAATTGTTCTCAGGTAGATGTCAACGGCTTTTCAAATATCCTTTGGACTGCCCCAGATGATCCCAACGGTGAGTTTGTAGCTTACCATGTGTTCGCATCCGTCTCGGGAGGCGCATTTGTAGAAATTGCACAAATTAATACCATTGCTACCACTAGTTTTTTAGACAACATCAATGATGGGGCCATCAATGAAATTTGTTATTATATTGTTCTAGAGTACAATACAGGTTTTGGGAACTTGATGGCAGATCCTGGACTAACCCATTGCAATACTTTTCTAACGGCCACACCGTCATCTGCCCCTTTGGGTTATGCTGATGTCGAATGGACAGGAGAGTCAGGTAATGCTTACAATCTGATTTGGGACGACATCAATACCTCTTGGAACAACTCCGCTTTGATTACAGATGGGAGCGGAGGATACAGTGTAGAAGTGACTACTTGCAATGCACTGATGTCTTTTGTTGTTTCCACTCAAATGGGCACCTGCTTGAATGTTTCTAATGTGGCAGAGGGCATTTTTAATGATCAGACCCCTCCTGCTGTGCCTGTCATTACCTCCGTGAGTGTGTCAAATGGAAATCCAATGATTTCATGGAATCCGAGTACTTCTGAAGATACAGAGGGCTACATCCTTTATCGGTGTAGCGGCGGATCTGTGGCCATCGCAGAAACATTGTATGTGCCTACAATTTCCTATGTGGATATCAATGTCAACAGTGCTACACAGTCAGGTTGTTACCTGATGGCTGCTTTTGATGGTTGTCCAAATGGTAATCCGCCTTCTCCCAATACCAGTGTCACAGGAAGTGTCTGCAATTGTGCAGTGTTGCTCTCTCCTCTGAATCAGATTCCATGTACGGATCAAATTCAATTGCAATGGACACCCTATCAAGGTTGGGAGAATGGTGTGGCCAGCTATTCTATATTTCACGCAGAAGCAAATGGTTCGTATACGCAATTGGGCCAAGTCAACGGAAACACAACGGATTGGGCTGTTAATTTGGATGGATTTACCGATTTAAACCATAGTTTTTATGTCATGGCGACGGCCAATGATGGCTACTTTGCCATCAGTAATGTTCAAACCATTACTCTCAATTATCCTATACCTCCATCCAATAATTATTTATCCGGCGTTTCAGTGGAATTGGACAATTCCATTTCCATTACTTTTCAAACCAGTACAACTCCTACACCCCATCAATACGAGCTGCAGCGATTTGATGACTTTCTTCAAACTTGGAATTTTGTGGATGAGAAATCCAATGCGGCAGTACCAGTTGTATTTAACATTGACGATTTAGATCCTGAATTTTTCAGGTACAAATTTCGCGTATTGGTTTTCAATCAATGCAATGATACTGTTTATATCAGCAATGTGTGTCAAAACGTTTTGTTGGAAGGATTGACAGTAGAAAATAAATATGAAGGACTATTGCAGTGGAAACCCTATCAAACTTGGTCCGAAGGTATTGATAAATACATCCTTCATCGGAAAGTTGGTGAGTTTGGATGGTACGAATCATTGAGTGAGTTGGACATCAATCAGCTGAATTACAATGATTATGTAGATTCATTGTACCAATCGGATGGATATTTTACTTATCGGTTGGAAATGATATCCGATACTTCATTGAATTATGATACAACTTTCTCTGTATTCTCCAATGAAGTTGTTTTGATTCATGAACCCAAGTTTTTCATTCCCAATGCTGTTGTGATGGGGGGCGTGAACAATGTATTTAGACCTGTCATTTCATATGCGCCGCTTGATTTTTATGAAATGTATGTTTATAGCAAGTGGGGGGATGTATTGTTTGAAAGTCATGATTATTCCCATGGATGGACTGGAATAACGGAAGACGGAGATAAAATTCCTCAGGGGGTTTATGTCTATTATATACGATATACCATGGGTGGCGGTCAGCCTATTGAGGCCCGCGGTTTGGTTACCCTTTTGCACAAAGAGTGATGGTAAAATACAATTGGTGTATTGACGCTGGAAATTCCTCTATCAAGTGGGGTTTCTTTCTTGACAATGTGTTGGTGGAAGTTATGCAATTTCATGAGGATCCTACTCCTGCTCAATGGGATGAATGTCGGGTGAAGTATCCACCTGAAAAAATAGGGGTAAGTTCCGTTAGGGGGCCATTGTTGTGGCTTCATGAATTTGAAGTTCAGTGGTTTTCCTCTCAAACAATATCTCCTTTTGTAATAGATTACAACGACCCATTAGAAATGGGTGCTGATCGCTGTGCGGCAGCCTTGGGGGCATATTTCAAGTGCCCCAATCAAGAGGCGGTTTTGGTAGTGGATGTGGGTACATGCATAACTTACACAGCCATTAAAAATGAAGTTATCAGCGGACTGGCAATTTCTCCTGGATTACGGATGCGCTGGAAGGCAATGCATCATTTCACAGCGCAATTGCCCTTGATGGATCATGGGCAAATCATATCGGATAAGGGCACATACGGTAATTTATGGAACGGCGGTGTTTTGGGTTGGCGTCAGGAAATAGCGGGAATGATTGACTTATTTTGTGAAAGGGAGCAGGTAAAACAGGTCGTAATTACCGGGAGTGATGTTGTACATTTGGAAAAGCATTTCAAGGATCGTTTTTTGGTGATAGAATGCTTGAATCTTTGGGGATTAAATTATTGGTTAAATGAAAATTAGAATTTTATTGATTGTTATAGGGCTTTTTCTGGAGATAGGAATGGCATCATCTCAGTACACGATGAATGATCCATTTTCACGATGGGGAATTGGAGAAAGAACGATACAAGACAATGCTTTTTGCAAAGGTTTGGCAGGGGTTTCCATTGCTCCTCCAGATTTGAATGTTGTATTATTGGACAATCCCGCTTCCTACGCATGGTTGAAGGAAACATCTTTTCAATCCAGCATGATGGTGAATGAAACCAAGTATCAAGGGGATATTTCTTCTTCCCCCTACAGAGGTGGTCAGGTAGGAGAAGTAGCTTTTGCGTTCAAGCGAAACGGCTCTCCATATGGGTTTGCACTTGGAATCAATAATTATAGCAGAGTGGGGTACAATATGGGAAATGCCTTTACTGTGAATGATTCATTGACTGGTGATATTACACACAGTGGTGAGGGGGGTATACATCAATTGGTTTTTGGCGGGGCCCGGAGTTTTTCTTTCGGAATGGACAGTGCGCATTACATGGGTCAGCAACTGTCGCTCGGCATCAATGGCAATTTTATGTTTGGAGCCATGAGTTTTCATCGCAAGATGGATTTTGACAATACCCAGATGTACGATACCCGTTTTGATCAATGGTTAGAGGTGAAGACCTTGCGTTATGATATTTCTTTGATGCACCAAGCTCCACTTATCGGAAATACAAAAAAGTCTACCAAACAGCATCTTGTCATTCTTACTTCAACCTTGGTGCACTCGCCATCGTTTGATCTCAAGGCCAATGAACGTATCTATGGTGTGAGCACAGTTCCTTATGCTGGTGAGGACATCACCTTGGATACAGGATTTGTTTCCGTGAGTGGAAAAGGTAGGTTGCGTGTACCAGAGCAATGGAAAGTTGCAGGAATGTTGACGTGGCTCAACAAGGCGGGAGGAAAGTACTCATGCGGAGTGCAATATGCTGAGCAGGATTGGAGCAATCCAACCACCACTTTTAGTTTGAATACAATAGGGAATTTTTCGAAATCGAAGCGAACGGCTTTTTTTGCGGAGGCCCAACCTTTCTCATCTGAAAGGTCCACCAATTTTTGGTCTAGTATACGTTATCGTGTGGGTTATACTGCGGGAACGGAGAATATACAGTTGAATGGAAACTCATTGGCCATCAAGGCCTGGTCTGCAGGGTTGACCATCCCTTTGCGCGCCTCCAAATCCAGCTCTGCCTTGCATTTTTCTTTTCAAAATATCAGCAAATCAGCCGGAGAAACATTGGCTACCCATCAAAATGTTATTGCGGTAGGGTTCCAAATGCAGCCATTTGAGAAGTGGTTTTTGGTCAGAAAATACGATTAATGAAAAAGGATTTAAATTTCATTGGTTTCATATTTCTTTGTTGTATTTCATGTCAAAATGAAATTGCAGAGATAAAGGCTGTTACGGATGATTTTAATTATCCAGTCCAATCTATTGTGAATGCAGATTATGTTTTTTCAGAAAAAGGTGACCGCACCACGCGATTGGAGTCACCACTCCTTGAGCGTTATGTTCAAGACACAAGTGTAGTAATGGCCAGGAAGAGTTTTAAAATGACTTTCTATGATTCCCAAGAGGGAGACGCGGTGTTGACCGCCAATACTGGGGAGTTTTGGGAGAAATCAGGAGTCTTTAAAGCCAATGGAAATGTAAGGATGGTCAATAGCGACAATGAGTTCATGTTATCAGAGTCCGTCATTTTTTTTAGAGACAGTGATTTGATCAAGACAGATGATTGGGTAACGATTCAAACCAAGACGGGTATTTTACATGGTAAGGGTTTGATTAGCAATGCAGCTTTTACTGAGTACCAGATTTTGAAACCTACCGGACAAATGAACATCAATAATACAATAGACTAATGGATAAATTTACTCGATTGCTGATACATTTTTGGTTAGCAGTGGCAGTGGCCACTTCCATTTATGCGATTTTTAGGATTTATTTAAATGGCTTTGATAAGGAAAGCAATAATCTCGTTATTCCAGTGATTGCTTTCGTTTGGTATTTTTTCAGGAAAAAAATGTACGAGCGCATGAAACGCAATCAAGAGCAAGGTTAAATGGAAGTAGCTGCAGACAATTGGTTACTTTGGGTAATCATTAGTATTTTGGTGTGTGCCTTTTCCAGCGGAATGGAAATGGCCTTTCTTTCCGCCAATCATTTGAAGGTTGAGTTGGACAAGAAACAAGGCTTGTGGTCCGCCAATATTGTGTCTTATTTCATTAATCGCCCGCAATTGTTTTTGTCAGCCATGTTGGTGGGAAACAATATCGGTTTGGTGGTTTTTGGAATGAAGTTGGGCGATCAAATTGTTTTGGGCATTGAGAACAATCTGCACGAAGTTGCTCACTTTTTAGGTGATGGGGGATTATTGTTGGTTCAAACCATTTTGTCAACCATCATCATTTTGGTTTTTGGTGAATTTTTGCCCAAAATCATGGTAACCCACTCACCCAATCGTTGGTTGAATATCTTAGCAGTACCCTTGTTGTTGTGGTGCATCATTCTATGGCCTTTTGCCATGTTGGTGATGTTGTTGGCGCAGTTGATTTTAGGCAAGAAAGCCAATGCAGAAAATGAGAAGCGGGTTTTTGGAAGGGTTGATTTAGATGACTATTTGGAAAAGGTGACGGGTCAGCAAGATCCAACCACCACCATGGATCATGAAATTGAGATATTCCAAAACGCCCTAGATTTTTCCAAGGTAAAGGCGAGGGATTGTATGATTCCAAGAAATGAAATTGTTGCAGTTCCATTGACGGCGACCATGGTTGATTTAAAAAACAAATTTGTTGAGTCTCAGCTTTCTAAGATTTTGGTATTTAAAAACAACATCGACAATGTAATAGGATATGTTCATTCTTTTGATTTGTTGAGTCAACCCACCCGCATCCAAAATCTGATCCGTCCTGTGGCCATCATACCAGAAGCCATGCCTGCGCAGGAGATGCTGAGCATGAACATCAGGGAAAAGAAGCAAGTGTTTATCGTGGTGGATGAGTTTGGTGGAACGGCCGGCATGGCCACTTTGGAAGACATCATTGAGGAGATTATTGGGGAGATTGAGGATGAGCATGACGAGGTAGATTTGGTGAGTAACCCCCAAGCTGACGGAAGTTATATTTTTACTGGAAGAGACGAGATTAAAAATATTAATGACCAATACGGCCTGAAGTTGGATGAGGATGAAGAGAAGTATGACACCATCAATGGAATGATATTGCACTGTTTGGAAAACTTCCCGGTCAAAGGGCAAGAAATAGTGATTGGTGATTACACCTTCAAAGTCCTAGAGATTAAGGGGCAGTTGGTTGGGAAGGTCAAGGTTTTGTCGAATAGTTGATGTCCCCCAAAATCACTATCTTCGAAACATGAAATCGGTGCTGGTGACGGGATACAGTGGGCAGCTGGGCAGAGCCTTTGCTGATGTCTTGGCGGCCAACAATTGGGAAGGACGAGTGGCTACGCCAAGTCGTGATGAACTTGATTGGAGCAATGCCGAGAGTATCGAGAAGTATTTCTCATCACATTCCTTCGATATCATTTTCCATGCTGCCGCTTATACCAACGTGGAGCTAGCGGAGGAGCAAGAAGACCAAGCCACTTTCGTCAACGCCACGAGCCTCATCACGTTGTCCCAATGCATTGACCCTCAAAAAACTTGGCTCATCTACTTCTCGACAGACTACGTATTTGATGGTAGCAAGGTGGCCCCTTATGCTGAAGCGGATGTTCCTGCTCCCCTCAACGCCTATGGTCGTTCTAAATTGGCGGCAGAGGGTATTGTTCTGCGAATTTTTCCTGAACATACTATATTCCGCGTTTCTTGGTTGTATGGCACACGTGGAAAAAATTTCTTGCTTACCATGTTGTCTTTAGCAACAACAAAAAAAGAGTTGCAAATTGTCAATGACCAACTGGGTAGTCCCACTTTTGTCGACGATTTGGCCAATGATATTTATTTGGCTTTAAAACTGTCCTTGCAAGGTAAATGTAACTTAAAGGGAATCTTGCATTACAGTCCTGCTGGTATATGCAGCTGGTATGATTTTGCGCAGCAAATTTTTCAATTGGCACAGATTCCCATTAACTTGTCTCCCGTAAACAGTGATGCCTTTCCGCAAAAGGCCAAGCGACCTTCCTATTCAAAGTTGGATAGTGCTTCTTTCCAATCCAGAACAGGAATTGTCCCCGCCTCTTGGCAAGATCAACTGCAACACTGTTTTCAAAAAATGAAAGACGCACAATGAATGCAATAGAGAGAGCAGCCACTTGGCTGGTAGATGCGGTAGATGAATCTACCCAAAATGAAGTGAAAGCTTTGATGGCCGAAAATGGACCTGCCTTACAAGAGGCTTTTTACCAAGATTTAGAATTCGGAACAGGAGGCCTACGCGGTGTAATGGGCATAGGTGCGATGCGCATCAATCATTACACCATCGGTGCTGCTACCCAAGGATTGGCCAATTATATTCGCCAGCAAGTCAATGGACCTGCTAAAGTGGCCATTGCTTATGATAGTAGAAACCAATCAGATACTTTGGCCAGAACAGCTGCTGATGTCTTAACAGGAAATGGGTTGGAGGTGTATTTGTTTGCATCATTGCGCCCTACTCCGGTCCTGTCTTTTGCTGTTCGTCAATTGCAATGTCAAGCCGGAATAGTTATTACAGCTTCTCACAATCCGCCTGAATACAACGGATACAAGGTGTATTGGCAAGATGGCGCTCAGGTTGTTCCTCCGCATGACAAGGGAATCATTCAATGCGTACGCAGTGTTTCCTCCTTCAATGATGTTGTTTTTAAAGGCAACGACTCTTTGTTGCATATTTTGGATGCTGATTGGGACAAAAACTACCTGAACAGGGTGTTGCCTTTGGTTCAAAATCAATCCTCCATTGAAAAGGTTTCCGAAACGCCGATTGTTTTTACTTCTATTCACGGAACTGGGATCACCATGGTGCCACCACTTTTGGCGTTAATGGGTTTTAAAAATGTTCAAGTTGTTGAAGAGCAAGCAATACCCAATGGAAATTTTCCAACGGTGAAATCGCCCAATCCAGAGGAACGCGAAGCATTATCGATGGCCATCGCATTGGCTGAAAAAACACAAGCGGCTTGGGTATTGGGAACCGATCCGGATGCGGATCGTGTTGGTTTGTGTGTGAGGGACCATGAAGGAAAAATGGCATTGCTCAACGGCAATCAGACGGGAGCATTGTTGGCTTATCATCAATTGAAACAAAAAGGAAAAATGCATCCTTCGGGATTGCCCTATTTCACAGCGCGAACCATTGTCACCTCTACATTGATAGAAGATATCGCTACTTCGTTTGGAGTCCCTTGTTATTCCACTTTAACCGGTTTCAAATACATTGCTGCGGTGATCAGAGAACGTGAGGGGAAAGAGAAATTTTTGGTAGGTGGTGAAGAGAGTTACGGATATCTCATCGGTGATGACGTTCGTGACAAAGATGCGGTAATCAGCGCTGCGGCATTGAGTGAAGCAGGGGCGCATGCCTTGGCCAACGGAAGTAGTTTGTGGGATATGTTGATGGACATTTACGCGCAATATGGCCTGTACCATGAAGAGTTGGTGTCCATTACCCTCAAGGGACTGGATGGTGTGCAAAAGATAAAATCCATGATGAGTGGATTTAGAACGCAAGCACCCAAAACGCTAGATGGAAAGGCGGTGGTGGAGTTGAGAGATTATCAATTGCAAAGAGCGACGTTGTCAAATGGTACAACATACGATCTGAACCAACCCCAATCGGATGTTTTGCAGTTTATCCTGGAAGATGGTTCAACCATCTCTGCAAGACCGAGTGGAACAGAGCCCAAGATCAAATTTTACTTCAGCATGAAGGCTGTATTTCAAGGAAGATCGGCTTATTATCATCAGGTAGAGGAGATGAAGCAAAGGATGAAGGGCATTGAACGAGAACTCATCGGTAACAACTAAGACTTATATTTGAGCATGAAAAGATTTACAGGGGCTTTACTGTTGTTATGCGCTATGACAACCCAAGCGCAGGAGCAACCCAAGCAAGGAATTCTCAGGGGGAATTTTCAATTCATCGCGCAGCAGTATAGTGCTGATAGCTTAATCAACGCCACGGTACCTCCTTCCAAAGCAGCGTTGAATGGTTTTGGAAACTTTACCTACACTTATGGAAATGTAACCGCTGGCTGGCGTTTGGAGACTTATCAAAATGCTTTGCAAGGTTACAGTGCGCAAAACCGATACAAAGGAACAGGAATAGGAAACCGCTATTTAACCTATGCGGATTCAAGTTTTGAAATTACAGTAGGAAATTTTTATGAGCAATTTGGAAATGGCCTAACGCTGCGCACCTACTGGGAGCCCAATTTAGGAATAGACAACGCCATGGATGGTGCCCGTGTGGTGTTACGTCCTACCAAAGGCATTGCTTTGAAAGGTGTTTTTGGTCGTCAACGATTGGACTTTGACAACCAAATTATTCACGCAGATGGAATTGTTCGCGGAGTAGATGGGGAAATGGCCATCAATGATTTGGTGAAAAAGTGGGGAGGTTCCAAGACGCGTGTTACATTGGGTGCCAATTTCGTTAGTCGATACCAAGAAGGAGGAAGTCGATTTGTGGATAGTTTGGTATTTACCATTCCTGACAACGTAGCCATGTACAGTGGAAGATTAATGGTACAACGCGGTGGTTGGATGTTGTCGGGTGAATATGCACGAAAAATCAATGACCCCAGTGCGGACAACGGATATATTTATAAAGAAGGACAGGGTATTTTCTTGAATTCATCATATAGCAAAAAAGGTGTAGGTTTCAATGTCATGGCCAAGAGCATTGATAATTTGAGTTTTAGAGGAGATAGAAATTTAAAGTTGTTTGACGTGCCCTTGAACTATACTCCAGCCATTACCAAGCAACACACTTATAATCTAGCATCAACATTGTATCCTTACGCAACACCTTTGACCGGTGAAGCCAGTTTTATGTTAGAAGCTTTTTACACCATTCCCAAAGGTTCCAAGTTGGGTGGAAAGTATGGAACGCAGATCACAGCAAGCTATGCTGCTGCCAATTGTTTGGATACTACTGGTTTGAACGGTTTACAGGCTTTTACGGAGTCATATCAAGTGAACTCTCTTGGTTTTGGAAAGACCAAATACGTTAGAGATTTCAACATTGAATTCAAGCGTAAACTGACCAAAGAGTTTCAAGCCACTTACACATTCTACTACATGGAGTTCAATACTAAGGTTACGCCCGTTACCAGTGATTTCAAAGGTTTGTTGTTTGCCAACATTCAGGTATTGGAGTTGGGATATAAAATTTCTAAGAAGGACAATATTCGTATTGAATTGCAAGAATTGCATACCAAACAAGACAAAGGAAATTGGGAAACCATCGTTGTGGAGTACACCAGAAGCCCTCATTGGACATTGGGCGTTGTCAATCAATACAACAGCGGAAATCCAGTGGAGGCCAAGAAAATCAATTATTTGTTCGGAACAGTGGGCTACATCAACGGCCCGCATCGTGTAACATTGGGTTATGGCAAACGACGCGAAGGGGTATTCTGCATAGGAGGTGTTTGTCGCGCCGTTCCTGCCACCAATGGTTTTGAAATCAGTATCACCAGTAGTTTTTAATCATGAAAAAGATTTTTAGTTTTTTTGTATTGAGCTCATTGATTTGGTCGTCTTGTGACAAGATAGAAACACCAGTGAGTGCGGTGAAGTATCGCTTCAAAGACGAGGTATATGGACCAGCACCGACATTTGTATTTGAAGACAATATTCAAAAGAATGTATTGTTGGAAGAATTCACGGGTCATAAATGTGGGTTTTGTCCTGCTGCGACTTATCTGGTCAATCAATTGGATTCTGTATTGGGTGAGCGTTTGGTAACCGTGGCTGTTCATGCAGGAACCTTGGCTGAGCCCAAGGCAGCCCCATATGAAGCCGATTACAATACCGTTCCCGGTAATTTGTATTGGGCCCAATTGCAGGGAGGATTTAATCCCTGTGGCCGGATTGATCGAAATGGAAGTTTGAGCACCTTTCATTATTTGGACCCAGGGAATCCTGGAGCGTGGCAAGGTTTGATTCAAGATGCAAAGAATGAAACAGCTACCGCTGCCGTTCAAATTCAAGCAGAATTTGTAGCAGATGACAACGTGATCAATATCCATACCGCCGCTCAGTTCAATGAAGCCATGTCTGGGAACTATGCCTTGACTGTTTTGTTGGTGGAGTCGCACATCATCAGTGCTCAGTTGGATTATAATGCCAGTCCATCGGATATTTTGGATTATGAACACAAGCATCTATTGCGTGATGCGGTTACTCAACCGATGGGAAATGATTTGGTGAGTAATCCAACCAGCGGAACATTGATTGCCAAAAGTTTTACCTATCCTTTGAAGTCTGGTTGGCAGGGCAATCACATGACAGTGGTGGCCTTTATTACCAACAAAACAACGCAAGAGGTAGTCAATGCAACGGAGTTTGAATTACAATAAGCTCTTTATTTTTTTCCTTTTTGCCTTGGCTCTTGTGAATGTCCAGGCGCAAGAGGAGAATAGCCGTCGTTTTGATTTGGGCTATTTCCTCGGTCCCTCGTCATCTCAAATGAGTGGAGATGGATTGGGTGGTTTTGATAAGTTTGGCGGTACAGCAGGATTGTCATTAAGAGCAAATATTTCTGACAGAAGTAATCTCCTTTTATCCATGGGATTTATCTCCAAGGGCAGTCGTGCACCATTGGATACCTTGACAAGAAATGTGTTTGCTTACCGCTTGAATTACATTCAGATTCCAGTGACTTGGCAGATACATTGGAATCACAAGATAGATGTCCACCTGAGTCCCTACGCCGCATATTTGGTGCACCAGTCTGTGATGTCCAATAAATACAGCTATACACTTTCTGAATATGGCGGCCAGCCTGCATTCAACGATTGGGATTTTGGATTCAATGCAGGTGTTGGTTTTGTATTATCATACAATACTTCTTTGGTTTTTGAATATGGCCAAAGTGTAGTGCCCATTAGGCCCAACCCCGCTCAGGCCAATCAATTCAGTTATTATGAAAGAGGCAATTACAACAGCACAGTGTCTCTAATGCTTTTGCACTATTTCTGATCTTTCCATTCCTTAGGCCAATCCACTTTCTCGTTAGCCGCTTGTTGAAGTGAATACCACGGTCCATCCCAGATGGTTTTGTTTTCCATTATCCATTGGTTAATTTCTTTCCTCAAGTTTCGAATGGCGAAACGCGCATTTTCGCCGGGCATCATGGACTCAGTACTGAGCAAGCTGTAGGGAGTCCACCAATGTCCGCTGATGACTTTGCTGTCGTCTTGGATACCTTTCAATCCTTCTTTTAAAAACACTTTTAAAATTTGTTTTTCCCATGCTTTGTCCAATGAATCCTTTAACGTCTTTAATGGCTTGAGTATACTATCCTCTTGGTATTTCATCGCGTCCAACGTCCATTGTGCAAGAGATTTGGCCTCATTGATCTTGTCTAATTCATCTCCCAGTTTGATCATCTCTTTTTTCCATTCTTCATACAATGATTTTTGGGCATTGTAATTTTCAGAATTGAATGGGATGCGAGGATCATATTCGATATTCCAATTGAGGCTATCTTTTTCTTTTCCCCATTCTATGACCAACCAATATTCACCAGGCTCAACTTTGAATCCTCCCCCTCGAGTTTCTTTCTTTTTTTCTCGTTTATTTCGGCTCGGGTAATCAAAGCCATTGCCGTCAAAACCCCATTGGATAACGGTTAAGAAAGAATCAGGTTCTTGTTCCCAATTTCTAATGACTTCTTTTTTACCGTCATTGTAGCGATTGACGCTGATGATGAGTTTTTGTTCTTTTTTCTTTTCGTTTTGTTTTATATGACAATAGGCTTTCGCGTTGGATGACTTATTATCACCACTGAAATACATGTCAGCAGGGAATCGTTGTCCATTGTGACGCTTGTATTGGGCTTGATAGATGGGGTTAACGGTGTTGTATATACTTAACGAGTCTTTGATTTGTTTTCCGTTGTTTATCCAATCTCTGAGCGGACTGATATCGTCTAGCACGTAAATGGCTCTTCCAAAAGTGCCAATGATCAAATCGCCGTGGTCTGGATGTATTTTAAGGTCTTGGGTAGGAACGGAGGGATAGTTATGTTTCCATTTCTCCCATGTTTTACCTCGATCCATGGAAACATACAATCCATGTTCTGTTCCACAAAATACCAGTTCAGGTTGAATGGCGTCTTGGGCGACACTCAAACAGTGTCCTGTCATGTTGGCTTTTTCGACAACATTTTCCCATTTCTTCCCTCCATCCGTGGTGTGAAACAAGTAAGGTTTCCAATCGTTTTGTCTGTAGTGATTGGCCACTACCCACGCTTCTTTTGGATCGTTTTGTGACAGCACAATCTGAGGAATCCATGCTCCCTTTGGCAAACCCTTTATGTTGGCGGTGATATTTTTCCAAGTCTTTCCGTGGTCCGTAGTCATGGATACTTGACCATCATCGGTCCCTACCCAAATTTCTCCGGGGTTGTAAATACTGGGCTCAATGGTCAATATGGTGCAATAGTTTTCCGCAGAGGTGGCGTCTGTCGTTAATCCACCACTCTTGTAGGCATGTTGCTTGGTGGTATCATTGGTAGTTAAGTCGGGAGAGATGATTTCCCAAGTTTGACCATTGTTTGTACTATAATGCAAGTATTGTGATCCAATATAAATGCCCGTTTCAATGAATGGATCATTGCTGATTCCGGTATTCCAATGGAATCGAAGCGGCTTTCCCTCAGGATGAACAGGTTGCACAAAATGCTCCTCACCTGTTGCGGCATTGACTCTGCCCATGTTGCCACCTTGTGATAGCACGTAAACCCAATTTTCATCGGATGGGTCAGGAACGGCATCAAAGCCATCTCCGAAATACAGTTCTTGCCAATCGCTATCTAAGATGCCATCGGAATGCCAAACGTAACCGGGACCTTTCCAAGTTCCGTTGTCTTGTAAACCACCGTAGATGTTGTAAGGTGTCTGATGATCATAGTGAATGTGGTAGAATTGACCCAAGGGGAGGTTAGGAATAAAATCCCAATTATTTCCCCCATCTCTGCTGACATTGAGCCCACCGTCGTTGCCTTCCCACATTTCTGCGGTGTTGATAGGATTCCACCAAAAGGCATGGTGATCAGGATGCACTCCCCAATAGGGAAGCATGGTCGTCCAACTTTTTCCACCATCAATACTCTCGGAGACGATGCTGTGGAGATAAATCAAATGATTGGGATTTTGGGGGTCAACATAAAATTCAGAATAGTAAAAGGGTCTATCGTCTACTCCCTTTTCTGTAACCATCGACCAATGGTATCCTCCATCTGTACTCTTATACAAAGCTGTTTTTTCGCTCTCGATCATGGCGTAAACAATTCGCGGATCGGAGGGAGCAATGGCCAATCCAATGCGACCCAATTTTCCTTTGGGCAAACCTTCCTTTTCTCCCATTTTTTTCCAGTCCTGTCCTCCATTGGCGGTGATGTATAATCCTGATCCGTTTCCTCCTGAATTGAATTGCCAAGGTTGTCTTTGATATTGCCACATGGCGGCTAAAAGTTTTTGATCGTTCCTTGGATCCATCACCAAGTCAGCACATCCTGTTGAATCGTTGACGTAAAGAATTTTTTTCCAATTTTTATTTTGGTTGTTGTAATAAAATACACCTCTATCTTGGTTGGGTCCCCATGCTGATCCCAGAGCAGCGGCATATACATTGTCCTGGGCATCTATGCAAATGCGGTGTATGGTCTTGGTTTCTTCTAACCCCATGCATTGCCAAGTATTTCCGCGATCCAATGAGCGGTATATCCCTCGACCACTGGTTTGCGAGTTTCGGGGATTTCCTTCACCTGTACCTACCCAAATCACATCAGGATGGGAAGTTGAAATTTTAATGGAACCTATCCCCAATACCGCTTGTTGATCAAATATGGGTTGCCAAGTGGCTCCCCCACTTTCACTTTTCCAAACCCCTCCAGAAGCAGCGCCAATGTACATGGTGTTGGAAGGTAAATCAACGTCAATGGCTGTAACTCGACCACTGGTGGTGGCAGGTCCAATGGAGCGCATGCTCATGCCTTTGAACATTTCTAACTGAGCAAAAGTGGTGACACACGTCATCAATAGAATTCCAATGAAAATATTTCTCATGTGTTAAAAATACGCATATCTTGCCGCAACATTGATAAAATGAGAGTCAGCATCATCACAATAAGTTACAACAGTGGAAAGACCATTGAGGCCACCATCAGAAGCGTTTTGGCTCAGGAGGATGCTGACATAGAATACATCATTGTCGATGGTGGATCTTCAGACAATACCCTTGAAATTATTGAGAAGTACAAACACCGAATAGCGCAAGTTATTTCTGAAAAAGACAATGGTATTTATGATGCCATGAATAAGGGAGTACGCTTGGCGAGCGGTGATTTGATTGGTATTCTCAACAGTGACGACACCTACGCCTATCCCAATGTTGTAGCTGATATCGTTGCATCGATTGGTGAACAAGATGCGGTATACGCCGATTTGCAATATGTTAATGCCGACACAGGAAAGGTTGTTCGTCACTGGAAGTCAGGTTTGTATCAGGCTGGTGATTTTTTAAAGGGTTGGATGCCTCCCCATCCTACTTTTTTTGTTCGGAAAGTATGTTACAATCAGTTTGGATTGTATTTAACAAATCACGGAACAGCAGCTGATTACGAGTTGATGTTGCGTATGATTCATAAACATGGAATCACGTTGTCTTATTTGCCAAAGGTAATTATACAAATGAAAACAGGAGGTGCATCCAATGTGGGTTGGAAGCAGCGTGTTAAAGCCAATCAGCAGGATCGCATGGCTTGGCAGCTCAATGGTTTGTCACCAAAATGGTATACCCTTTTTTTGAAGCCATTGCGGAAGTTGTTGCAATTTCGGTAATGTATTAATATGTCGCCCCTACGGGGCTTTTTTGGCTGCGGATATTCGTGCTATTAGTATTTCGCCCCTACGGGGCTTTCATATATTGTTTTGGGATTTTTTATATTTGTATTTTAAGTCAAAGATTGTTTTGCTATTTGTAATAGCAAATTAAAAATGCGTTGTTGATTTTTAAATAGGAGAAATTCGTGATTGACTGAAATAAATAGGGTAGAATTAATATCATTAGGTTAAGAATGAACATTTAACCCCGTAGGGGCGACATAATAATAGAACGAATGATAAAGCAACCAAAGCCCCGTAGGGGCGGCATATTAATAGGAAACGAACAATAAACCAGCCCAAGCCCCGTAGGGGCGGCATATTAACAGGAAACGAATAATAATTAGCACAAGCCCCTTAGGGGCGACATATTAATATGAAACGAACAATAAACCAGCCCAAGCCCTTAGGGGCGGCATATCAAAAGATAAAATAAATTGATGGCAAATACATATACCCAGATTTATATTCATGTTGTGTTTTCAGTAAAAGGAAGACAGAACCTAATTCAAAAAAAATGGAAAGATGAATTATTCAAGTACATTTCCGGAATAGCCAAAGGGAAGCAACAAAAGGTTTATGCAATAGGTGGAGTTGAAGACCATATTCATATTTTATTGAGTATCAAACCCAACATCGCATTATCTGATTTGGTGAGAGAAATAAAATCTAATTCCTCAAAATGGATCAACGAGAAGAGTTTGGTTATGGGCAGATTTGAATGGCAAGCTGGTTTTGGAGCTTTCTCATGTTCTCATTCTCAATTGGAGAGTGTTATTGTGTACATTAACAATCAAGAGGAACATCACGCAAAGAAAAATTTTAAATTCGAATACATTGAAATGTTGCAAGAATGGAATGTCGATTTTGATGAGAAATATGTTTTTGATGAGAACCCTTGATTTGAATCCGTGGGGGGTATATCGTCAAGTTTCTGAATTCAGAAAATGATTATTTTCACAAACCAAAGCATCATCTATGAAAAAAATTTTATTCATTGTCTTAGGACTTGTTATTCTGATTCTATCATTTTTAACTTACAATGGTCTTTTTCGTGAGATACATGTGGTGGAAAAAGAAGTTCCTGGTTATTCATTAATGACCTTAGATTTCAAAGGGCCCTACCATCAAATTGGTGAAACTTTTGAGCGTCTAAAATCCACGTGTGAACAACATAACATCAAGCAAGATTTTATTGGTATTTATTTCGATAACCCGGATGAAGTAGCAGAAGAAGATTTGCGGTCAAAGGCATGCGTAATCGTTAATTCAGGGGACAGCGCGAAATTGGCTGCGTTAGGATGTTCAGCCTATCAATTGCCCGCTGGTTCTGCCTTAACCGTTGATTGGCATTACACCAATGGCATAGAGATGCTCATTGGGATTTTCAAATCTTACGCAACTTTAGGGGAGTATTCAGCTACCTTGAATTGCAGAGATCAAGTAGGCCATGTCTATGAGCGGTATGTTCAAAACGGGGTTGAGTTTGTTTTTTTAAAGGATAAAAAAGAGTAGTAATAAAAAACAATTTACCCCAAGGATATTCCCCTCGGGATAAATTGGATGGTCTAAAGAGCAACTTTTATTCCTGCCCAAATCATTCTTCCCGCTTGAGGATAATAAAATCTTTCATCGATTCTCTCCCCAACAATGTAGCCATAGGTATAGCCATTGGTTACGTACAAGCGATTCAAAAGATTATTGAGGGTTAGGCTCAATTGCACTTCGTGATTTGGATTTGCCTTGGTATACATCAGCGTTAAATCTTGTACTTGATAAGAAGGTATGGTTCTGTCTTTGTTACCAGTATTATCAAGGTGTTGTAATCCTACATATTTCCATTGCCACTGAACTTGCACATTCCTTATCAAATTGTATTGTAAAACAGTGCTGGCGATGGCTTGCGGAGAAAATGAAATGGGACTGTTTTTGTGCTCGATAAGGAGCATGTCAAATCCATTGGTGTAGTCAAAAATAATCTCATTGAACGCTTTGATTTGATGTTCAGAGATCGTGGCGTTGGCATAAAAACGAAGGTTTTTATTGAAAACCGTCATATCCTTGGTAAGTTCCATTTCAATCCCGCGTCTGAAACTAGAGGCAATGTTCGTTCTCAATGGAGCACCGACATCATTCACTGCACCTGTCAGCACCAATTGATTTTTGTATTGCATCCAAAATAA
>JACCDL010287960.1_pt1 | contig 52496 bp, 43 predicted proteins | sample 7441931 | NCBI WGS metagenome assembly JACCDL01 (sample SAMN15323437, study PRJNA562643) | freshwater metagenome | isolation source: river surface water | place: USA:Blue River Watershed | collected 2017-08-16
CTGAAGAACCCCTTCAACTTGTCCGCCCAGCTCTCCTCGCCGGGCGAGTGCTTGCCGCCACCTTTTTTCAGTGACTCGTCCAGCTCCTTCATCAGCTTGCGCTGGTGCTCGGACAGCTTGACCGGTACTTCCACGTGGATGTGGCAGTACAGGTCGCCCGGGTAGCTTGAGCGCACGCCCTTGATGCCCTTGCCACGCAGTCGGAACTGCTTGCCATGCTGGGTGCCTTCGGGGATGTCGATGGCCGCCTTGCCCGCCAGGGTCGGCACCTCGATCTCGCCGCCGAGCGCCGCACGCGTCACGCTCACTGGCACGGCGCAGTGCAGGTCGTCGCCATCGCGCTCGAACAGCTCGTGCTTCTTCAGGCGGATCTCGATGTACAGGTCGCCCGGCGGCCCGCCGTTCATGCCCGGCTCGCCGTTGCCGGCGCTGCGAATCCGCATGCCGTCGTCGATGCCGGCGGGAATCTTCACTTCCAGCGTCTTTTGCTTCTTCACCTTGCCCTGGCCCAGGCAGGCGGTGCAGGGCTCGGGAATGATCTTGCCGGTACCACGACACTGCGGGCAGGTCTGTTGCACGCTGAAGAAGCCCTGGCGCATCTGCACCGCGCCTTGGCCGTGGCAGGTGGTGCAGGTCTTGGCCTGCGTGCCCGGACGTGCGCCGCTGCCATGGCAGGTGTCGCACGATTCCCAGGTGGGGATGCGGATCTGGGCTTCCTTGCCCGCCGCCGCTTCCTCCAGGGTGACCTCCATCGCATAGGACAGATCGCCCCCGCGATACACCTGGCGCCCGCCGCCGCCGCCCCGTCCGCCGCGCCCCTGTCCGAAGATGTCGCCAAAGATATCGCCAAAGGCCTCGGCAAACCCGCCGAAGCCCTCGGCGCCCGGCCCGCCACCTGCGCGCATGTTCGGGTCCACGCCCGCATGGCCGTACTGGTCGTAGGCCGCGCGCTTTTCCGCGTCGGACAGCATCTCGTAGGCCTCCTTGGCCTCCTTGAACTTGACCTCGGCATCCTTGGCGGCATCCCCCTGGTTGCGGTCAGGGTGGAACTTCATCGCCAGCTTGCGATAAGCCTTCTTGATCTCTTCTTCCGAGGCGTTCTTGGGGATGCCCAGGACTTCGTAGTAATCGCGTTTCGTAGCCATGTTTTTGTGTCAACCCCTACAGCAAAAAAGCCGCGTTGACCTTCCCACGGAGGGAGCCGGTCCAACGCGGCGTGCCGGTGCGCCGTGGCGTCCCGCGATCAGCCTTTCTTGACCTCTTTCACTTCGGCATCGACCACATTGTCGTCGGCCGGCTTGGCCTGCCCGGCATCCGCCCCCGGGGCGGCACCGCCGGCGGCCTGGGCTGCCTGCGCCGCCTGCATGTCGGCGTACATCTTCTCGCCGAGCTTCTGGCTCACGGTCATCAGGGCGTTGGTCTTTTCCTCGATCCGGGCCTTGTCGTCGGTGGCCAGGGCCTCCTCGACCTCCTTGATGCCCGCCTCGATCTTTTCCTTCTCGCCGGCTTCGAGCTTGTCGCCGTAGTCGGTCAGGCTCTTGCGCACGCTGTGCACCAGCGTTTCGCCCTGGTGACGGGCCTGCACGAGTTCAAGCTTCTTCTTGTCCTCGGCGGCGTTGAGCTCGGCGTCCTTCACCATCTTCTGGATTTCTTCCTCGGACAGGCCCGAGTTGGCCTTGATGGTGATCTTGTTTTCCTTGCCCGTGCCCTTGTCCTTGGCGCCCACGTGCAGGATGCCGTTGGCGTCGATGTCGAAGCTCACCTCGATCTGGGGCAGGCCGCGCGGCGCCGGCGGGATGCCCTCCAGGTTGAACTCGCCCAGGAGCTTGTTGCCGCTGGCGATCTCGCGCTCGCCCTGGAAGACCTTGATGGTCACGGCCGGCTGGTTGTCGTCGGCGGTGGAGAAGGTCTGGGCGAACTTGGTGGGGATCGTCGTGTTCTTGGAGATCATCTTGGTCATGACACCGCCCAGGGTCTCGATACCCAGGGACAGCGGCGTCACGTCCAGCAGCAGGACGTCCTTGCGCTCACCCCCGAGCACCTGGCCCTGGATGGCGGCGCCCACGGCCACCGCCTCATCGGGGTTGACGTCCTTGCGCGGCTCCTTGCCGAAGAACTCCTTGACCTTCTCCTGCACCTTGGGCATGCGGGTCATGCCGCCCACCAGGATCACGTCATGGATGTCGGCCACGCTCACGCCCGCATCCTTGATGGCCGTGCGGCAGGGGGCGATGGTCCGCTCGATCAGGTCGTCGACCAGGCTCTCGAGCTTGGCGCGCGTGAACTTGATGTTCAGGTGCTTGGGGCCCGAGGCATCGGCGGTGATGTACGGCAGGTTGATGTCGGTCTGCGAGCTGTTGGACAGCTCGATCTTGGCCTTCTCGGCGGCTTCCTTCAGGCGCTGCAGGGCCAGGACGTCCTTGGACAGGTCGACGCCTTGCTCCTTCTTGAACTCGGCGATGATGTAGTCGATGATGCGCTGGTCGAAGTCCTCGCCGCCCAGGAAGGTATCGCCGTTGGTGGACAGCACCTCGAACTGCTTCTCGCCGTCGACGTCGGCGTTCTCGATGATGGACACGTCGAAGGTGCCGCCCCCCAGGTCATACACCGCGATCTTGCGGTCGCCCTTGAACTGCTTGTCCAGGCCGAAGGCCAGGGCCGCGGCGGTGGGCTCGTTGATGATGCGCTTGACATCCAGGCCGGCGATGCGGCCGGCGTCCTTGGTGGCCTGGCGCTGGGCGTCGTTGAAGTAGGCCGGCACGGTGATGACGGCTTCGGTCACGGGCTCGCCCAGGTAGTCCTCGGCGGTTTTCTTCATCTTGCGCAGGACCTCGGCGCTGATCTGCGGCGGGGCCAGCTTCTTGCCACGCACACCGACCCAGGCGTCGCCGTTGTCGGCCTGGGTGATCTCGTAGGGCATCAGGTGGATGTCCTTCTGGACTTCCTTTTCCGCGAACTTGCGCCCGATCAGGCGCTTGACGGCGTAGAGCGTGTTCTTGGGGTTGGTGACCGCCTGGCGCTTGGCCGAGGCGCCCACGAGGATCTCGCCGTCTTCCTGGTAGGCGACGATGGACGGGGTGGTGCGGGCGCCCTCGCTGTTCTCGATGACCTTGGGCGTGTTGCCCTCCATGACCGAGACGCACGAGTTGGTCGTGCCCAGGTCGATGCCGATGATCTTGCCCATGTTGCTTCTCCTGTAGGGGGTGGCCGAGCGGCCGATTCAGTGATCTTGAGGTGTAGGTGCGGCCCGCCCGGCGGGTTTCAAGCCGGGGCCGGTGCGCCGTCTTTGCTTACTGGGGCGCCGCCACGGTCACGAGGGCGGGGCGCAGCACGCGGTCGGCGATCGAGTAACCCTTTTGGAGCACGGTCACCACGGTGTTGGCCTCCTGCTGGCTGCCCTCGGGACGGGGCACCATGGAGATGGCCTGGTGCTGGTGGGGGTCGAACTTCGTCCCCGCCGCCGGGGCGATGTCCAGGACCTTGTTGCGTTCCAGGGCGCTTCTGAGCTGGCGCAGGGTCGCCTCGGCGCCTTCGCGGATCTGCTCGGGGCTGGCGTCCTGGATCGCCAGGCCGGCCTCGAGGCTGTCGGCGACGGGCAGCAGGCTCTCGGCGAAGCTTTCGATGGCGAACTTGCGGGCCTTGGAGACCTCTTCGTCTGCCCGGCGCCGGGTGTTTTGCATGTCGGCTTGGGCCCGCAGGTATTGCTCGGCCAGCTCGGCGTTCTTGGCCTGCAGCTCGGCCAGCTGCGCCTGCAGCTCGGTCAGGGGGTCGGCGGGCGCAGCGCCCGGGATTTCCCCGCCTTCAGGGGTGGCGGTGGCAACAGGCTCGGGGGTCGGGGCGGGGGAGGTGTCGGACATGGTCGGCAAGGGCAGGTCAGGACGCGCGGACGCGGCTAAAAGTATCTGTGCGGGCATCTGGGGATGGCCCGGCGGATTTCAAGGCCGCCGCAGCCGGGCCCCGGCCCCGCCGACCGTCCCGATCCTCGGCCCGCAGCCGCTCAGTCCGTCCCGAGCAGCTCGACGTCGAACTTCAGGGTGGCATTCGGGGGGATCACGCCGCCCGCGCCCCGGGCGCCGTAGCCCAGGTCCGGCGGGATGATCAGCGTGCGCTTGCCGCCCACCTTCATGCCGGCCACGCCCTCGTCCCAGCCCCGGATCACCATGCCCGCGCCGAGCGAGAACTCGAAGGGGTCGTTGCGGTCGTGACTGGAGTCGAACTTGGCGCCTTGCTGGCCGTCCTGGTACAGCCAGCCGGTGTAGTGCACCTGCACGGACTGGCCTGCGCTGGCCGCGGCGCCTTCGCCGACAACGGTGTCCAGGTACTGGAGGCCGGAGGGAGTCTTGATCATGTCGATTTCTTTCTGAAAAGGCCGGCAAGTGTATCCACAAGCAAGGAGCCGGGGTCTGGCGTGGCGGCCGAAGCAACAGGATCCGTCCGCAGCGACGTCACACGATTTTTCAATTTCGTCGAACCGCAGACCTTTCGTGTTGTCGATCGCTCACCTACATTGAAGACAGTTGCAGGCCGACGCAGGCAGTGAAGGACGCGGAGTCTGCTGCCTCCTGGAATGCAACACCCGGCGGCCCTTGCCTTGTGGTGCCGTCGGTCATGCAGGCAAGGAGGTTTCATGGACGTGATTCGCAATTTCCTCGCGCGCTACGAGCAGACCCGCGAAGAGGAAATCTCCCTGGAGGACTACCTCGAGGAGTGCCGGCGGGATCCCCTGGTGTATGCAACGGCAGCCGAGCGCATGCTCGCTGCCATCGGCGAGCCCGAGGTGGTCGACACCCGGCATGACCCGCGCCTCTCGCGCATCTTCGGCAACAAGGTGGTCCGCATCTACCCCGCCTTCAAGGACTTCTATGGTCTGGAGGAACCGATCGAGCAGGTGGTGTCGTGCTTTCGGCATGCCGCCCAGGGCCTGGAGGAAAAGAAGCAGATCCTGTACCTGCTGGGGCCGGTGGGCGGGGGCAAGTCGTCGATCGCCGAGCGGCTCAAGTCGCTCATGGAGCAGATTCCCTTCTACGCCCTCAAGGGCTCGCCGGTGAACGAGTCGCCGCTGGGGCTGTTCAACAACGCGGAGGATGCGCCCCTGATGCAGCAGCAGTACGGCATCGCGCCGCGCTACCTGCAGCGGATCATGTCGCCCTGGGCGGTCAAGCGCCTGGAGGAATTCGGCGGCGACATCCGCAGATTCCGGGTGGTCAAGCGCTACCCCAGCATCCTCAAGCAGGTGGCCATCGCCAAGACCGAGCCGGGCGACGAGAACAACCAGGACATCTCGTCGCTCGTGGGCAAGATCGACATCCGCAAGCTCGAGTCCTATGCACAGGACGACCCGGACGCCTACAGCTATTCAGGCGGGCTGTGCCTGGCCAACCAGGGCCTGCTGGAGTTCGTGGAGATGTTCAAGGCGCCGATCAAGGTGCTGCATCCGCTGCTCACCGCCACGCAGGAGGGCAACTTCAAGGGGACCGAGGGTTTCGGGGCGATTCCCTTCGACGGCATCGTGATGGCCCACTCCAACGAGAGCGAATGGAAGGCCTTTCGCAACAACAAGAACAACGAAGCCTTCCTGGACCGCATCTACATCGTGAAGGTCCCCTACTGCCTGCGGGTGACCGAGGAGGTTCGGATCTACGAGAAGCTGCTTCGCAATTCGTCCCTGAAGGATGCGGTCTGCGCGCCCGGTACGCTGCGCATGATGGCGCAGTTCGCGGTGCTCACGCGCCTGAAGGAGCCTGAGAACTCCAGCATCTTCAGCAAGATGCAGATCTACGACGGCGAGAACCTCAAGGACACCGACCCCAAGGCCAAGAGCTACCAGGAGTACCGCGACTACGCGGGCGTGGACGAGGGCATGACCGGCATCTCCACGCGATTTGCGTTCAAGATCCTGTCCAAGGTCTTCAACTTCGACTCCAACGAGATCGCGGCCAACCCGGTGCACCTGATGTACGTGCTGGAGCAGCAGATCGAGCGCGAGCAGTTCGCGCCCGAGACCGAGCAGAAGTACATCGCCTACATCAAGGAGCATCTGTCGGCCCGCTATGCCGAGTTCATCGGCAAGGAGATCCAGACGGCCTACCTGGAGTCGTACTCCGAGTACGGCCAGAACATCTTCGACCGCTACGTGACCTATGCCGACTTCTGGATCCAGGACCAGGAGTACCGCGACACCGACACCGGCGAGATCTTCGATCGCTCGGCACTCAACGCCGAACTCGAAAAGATCGAGAAGCCCGCCGGACTGTCCAATCCCAAGGACTTCCGCAACGAGATCGTCAACTTCGTGCTGCGCGCCCGTGCGAACAACGCCGGCAAGAACCCGCTGTGGACCAGTTACGAGAAGCTGCGCACGGTCATCGAGAAGAAGATGTTCTCCAACACCGAGGACCTGCTGCCGGTGATCAGCTTCAACGCCAAGGCCAGTGCGGACGAACAGAAGAAGCACGAGGACTTCGTGAACCGGATGGTCGAGAAGGGCTACACGCACCGGCAGGTGCGTTTGCTGTGCGAGTGGTACCTGCGAGTCCGTAAAAGTTCGTGATGCACCAGATCATCGATCGCAGGCTGGCGGGCAAGAACAAGTCTGTCGGCAACCGCGAACGCTTCCTGCGCCGGTACCGGGAGCAGATCCGCGAGGCGGTACGCAAGGCGGTGGGCGACCGCAGCATCCACAACATCCAGGAGGGCGCGGACATCACGCTGCCCCGGCGGGATGTGTCCGAGCCGGTGTTCCATCATGGTCCCGGAGGCACGCGCGAGATCGTGCATCCCGGCAACCAGGAGTACGTGCGCGGCGACCGGATCGCCCGGCCGTCGGGCGGGGCGGGGGGCTCGGGCTCCGGCGAGGCATCGCCCGATGGCGCCGGCGAGGACGACTTCACCTTCCGCATCACGCGGGAGGAGTTCATGAACTACTTCTTCGATGACCTCGCCTTGCCACGCCTGGTGCGCACCCACCTGCTGGCCGACGCGCCGGAGTGGAAGACCCGGCGTGCCGGTTTCGTCTCGGAGGGCAATCCGACCAGCCTGCATGTGGTGAGGTCCATGCGCGTGGCCCTGGGCCGGCGCATTGCCATGGGCGGTGAGGCGCGCCGCCTGCTGCGGCAGGCCCAGGCCTGGCTGCAGCGGCTGGAGTCCCGGCCTGACACGCCCGAGGATGATCTGGCCCGGGCCCGCGAGGAGGTGCAGGCCCTGCGACGGCGGGTGGACCGGGTGCCCTTCCTGGATCCCTTCGATCTGCGCTATCGCCACCGGGTGCGCGAGCCGGTCCCGAACAGCAAGGCGGTGATGTTCTGCCTGATGGACGTCTCCGGCTCGATGGACGAGGCGCGCAAGGACCTGGCCAAGCGCTTCTTCATCCTCCTGTACCTGTTCCTGTCGCGGCATTACCAGCAGACGGACGTGGTGTTCATCCGCCACCATACCCAGGCAGCCGAGGTCCCGGAGGAGGAGTTCTTCCATGCCACCGAGAGTGGCGGCACCGTCGTGTCCAGCGCCTTGACCCTGATGCACGAGATCATCCGCGACCGTTATTCGGGTCAGCCCTGGAACATCTACGGGGCCCAGGCTTCCGACGGCGACAACTGGCAGCAGGACTCGGTCAAGTGCCGAGAGCTGCTTGAATCCCGCCTGCTGCCCCTGGTGCGCTACTTCGCCTACGTGCAGGTGGCCGACGAGGACCAGAACCTCTGGGAGGAATACACCCGGGTGCGTGCCGGGCATCCGCAGTTCGCGATGCAGAAGATCGTCACGCCCCAGCAGATCTTTCCGGTGTTTCGCGATCTGTTTCGCAAGAGCCCGGCGGGGGCGGTGTGAGGGCTTCGGAGATGACCCAGGATGCAGCGATGGCGGATCGCCTTCCCAGCGGCTCGGACTGGTCGTTCGACCTGCTCGAAACCTACTTCGACGCGATCGCGCAGGCGGCGCGCGAGTTCCGGCTGGAGACCTATCCCGTGCAGCTGGAGATGATCTCGGCCGAACAGATGCTCGATGCCTATGCGTCGGTGGGCATGCCGGTGAACTACCGGCACTGGTCCTTCGGCAAGCAGTTCATCACCAGCGAGAAGCACTACCGCCGGGGCCACATGGGGCTGGCCTATGAAATCGTCATCAACTCCGACCCTTGCATCGCCTACCTGATGGAGGAGAACACCCTGCCGATGCAGGCGCTGGTGATGGCCCATGCCTGCTTCGGCCACAACTCCTTTTTCAAGGGCAACTACCTGTTCCGGATGTGGACCGACGCCAGTTCGATCATCGACTACCTCGTCTACGCCAAGGGCTACATCGCCGAGTGCGAGGCGCTCCATGGGGTGGATGCGGTGGAGGAAATCCTGGACGCCTGCCATGCGCTCATGAACTACGGGGTGGACCGCTACCGCCGCCCGCAGAAGATCTCGCTGGTGGAGGAGGAGGCGCGCCGCAAGGAGCGGGAGGCCTACCTGCAGCAACAGGTCAATGACCTGTGGCGGACCCTGCCCCCGGTTCCGGGCCGACAGGCGCGCCAGGAGGCGCGGCGCTTTCCCTCGGAGCCGCAGGAGAACCTGCTGTACTTCGTCGAGAAGAACGCGCCGCTGCTCGAACCCTGGCAGCGGGAGGTGGTGCGCATCGTGCGCAAGATCGCCCAGTACTTCTACCCGCAGCGCCAGACCCAGGTGATGAACGAGGGCTGGGCCACCTTCTGGCACTACACCCTGCTCAATCATCTGTACATGCAGGGGCGCCTGTCGGACGGCTTCATGATGGAGTGCCTGGCCTCGCACACCAACGTGGTGTTCCAGCCGCCGGTGACCGACCCCCGCTACACCGGCATCAATCCCTATGCCCTGGGCTTCCAGATGTTCGGCGACCTGCGTCGCATCTGCGAGCAGCCCACCGACGAGGACCGCGAATGGTTTCCGGGCATCGCCGGCTCCGACTGGCTGGCGACCCTGGACCACGCCATGCGGCACTTCAAGGATGAAAGCTTCATCGGGCAGTACCTGTCGCCCCGGCTGATGCGGGAGCTGCGCCTGTTTGCCATCGTCGATGACGCCTCCCGCAGCGAGCTGGAGGTGTCGGCCATCCACGATCCCGGCGGGTACCGGCGTGTACGCGAGTCCCTGGCGCGCCAGTACGACCTGAATTTCCGCGAGCCGGCGATCCAGGTCTGGAACGTCAACCTGCGCGGGGACCGCTCAATGACCCTGCGTCACCAGCGGCAGGACGACCGGCCGCTCGATGGCAGCGCCGAGGAAGTGGTCAAGCACCTGGCGCGCCTGTGGGGGTTTCGGGTGCGCCTGGAGAGCGTGGACGCCCTCGGGCGGGTGGCGCAGTCCTGGGAGGTGACCCCGGCGCCGCCCACCCAGGGCAACTGAGCTCAGGCCTCGCCCCAGACCTCGCGTGCGGTGTCGATCACCAGGCGCATCTTGGTGCGCTGGTCCTCGACGGCGATGTTGTTGCCATGGACCGTGCTGGAGAAGCCGCACTGCGGCGACAGGGCCAGCTGCTCCATCGGCGCGTACTTGGCGGCTTCGTCGATGCGGCGCTTGAGGGCGTCCTTGCTTTCGAGCTGGCCGAACTTGGTCGTGACCAGGCCCAGCACCACGGTCTTGCCCTTGGGCAGGAAGCGCAAGGGGCGGAAGTCGCCGGAGCGGTCGTCGTCGTACTCGAGGAAGTAGGCATCGATGTCCATTTCCTTCAGGAGCGCCTCGGCCACCGGCTCATAGTTGCCCGCGGCGGCATGGGTGCTCTTGAAGTTGCCGCGGCACAGGTGCATGGCCAGCGTCATCCCGGCCGGCTTCTGGGCCACGACCTTGTTGACGAACTGGGCGTAGCGGTGCGGCAGCTCGTTGGGGTCGTCGCCGCGCTGACGGGCGGCTTCGCGCATCTTCTCGTCGCACAGGTAGGCCAGGTTGGTGTCGTCCATCTGCACATAGGTGCAGCCGGCTGCAGCCAGTGAGCGCAGCTCGTCGCCATAGGCCTTGGCCACGTCGTCGTAGAAGGTGGGGTCCAGCTCCGGGTAGGCCTCGCGGCTGATGCCGGCGCGCCCGCCGCGGAAATGCAGCATGGTGGGCGAGGGGATGGTGACCTTGGGCGTGCGGCCCGCGCTGACCTGGCCCTTGAGGTACTGGAAGTCGGCCAGCTGGATGTCCTTGGCATGGCGCACCTTGTCGATCACCCGGATCACGGGCGGGGCCAGTTCCTCGGTGCCATCGGGCTTGCGGATGGTGACGGGCACGTCGGTCTTCACGCCGCCGAGCTGCTCGAGGAAGTCGATGTGGAAATAGGTGCGGCGGAACTCGCCGTCAGTGATGCTCTTGAGGCCCAGGTCCTCCTGGAACTTCACGATCTCGGCGATGGCCTTGTCTTCGACCGCGCGCAGCTGCGCGGCGCTGATCGCGCCCTTGGCTTTCTGCTCGCGGGCTTCCAGCAGGTATTGGGGGCGCAGGAAGCTGCCGACGTGGTCGTAACGGGCGGGGATCTTGTTCATGGGTTCTTGTCTCCGGGAAAGGTCAATCGGTCGGGAAGGCGCGAATGCTACAGGTCCAGCACCAGCAGGCGCGACTTGGCGCGCGAGCAGCAAGGCAGGAACTGGTCGTTGCGCGCCTTCTCGTCGTCGGTGAGGTACATGTCGCGGTGGTCGCATTCGCCTTCGAGCACACGGGTCAGGCAGGTGCCGCAGACCCCTTGCTCGCAAGAGACCAGTACCTCCACGCCCTGGTCCTGCAAGGCGGCGACCACGGTCTTGTCCGCCGGCACGGCATAGGTCTGACCCGTGCTGGCCAGGCGCACCTCGAAGGCCTGGTCGCCCGCGGTGTCCTGGGGCGCGGCGCCGAAGTACTCCAGGTGGACGTGGTCGGCGGGCCAGCCTGCGGCCTTGGCGGTGTTCACCACGAAGTCGATGAAGCCGGCCGGGCCGCACACGTAGAGGCGGCTGCCCGCCGGCGCAGCCGCCAGGGCCGCCGGCAGGTCCAGCTTCTGCGCGGCGTCGCCGTCGTCCAGGTGCAGGCGGGCGCGGTCGCCAAAAGCCGCCACGCTGTCCTTGAACGCGGTGCGCGCCAGCGAGCGGGTGCAGTAATGCAGTCGGAAATCGCCGCCGATCTTGGCGAGGCGCTGCGCCATGCACAGCAGGGGGGTGATGCCGATGCCCCCCGCCAGCAGCAGGCTGAAGGGGGCGGCCACCAGCGGGAAGTGGTTGCGCGGCGCGCTGATGGTGAGCGTGTCGCCGGTCTTCACCTGCTCGTGCATCGCGATGGATCCGCCCCGCGAGGCCGGATCGCGCAGCACCGCGATGCGGTAGCGGTGCGTCTCCTGGTCGTCGTTGTGCAGGGAGTACTGGCGCACGATGCCCCCCGGCAGGTGCACGTCGATGTGCGAACCGGCACTGAAGGCGGGCAGGGGGGCGCCGTCGGCGCGGGCGAGTTCGTAGCTGAAGATGCCTTCGGCTTCTTCGTGGCGCGCGAGCACCTTCACGGGGATGTCGGACATGGCTCTCTCAGGCTGCAGCTTTCTGGGGCATTTCGGCCGCCAGCAGGCGGTCGATCAGCCTGCGCGACTGTACACCGCCGGCATCGATGTTCAGCATCAGCAGGCGCCGGCCCGGGTGGCGCTCGAGATTGCGTTGCTGGGCCTCGAGCACCTCGGTGTCCTCGGCGAAGACCTTGCCCTGGCCCTCGCGGATCTGGGCGGTGAGGTTCTTGTCCTTCACATTGAAGTTGCGCGCCATGCCCCAGAAGTACCACATGGTGGTCTCGGTCTCGGGGGTGATGAAGTCCACCACGATGCTGGAGGCCTTGTATTTCGGGTCGGCCTCGTAGCCGCCCTGGCCGGCCAGGGCCACGCCCACCTCGATCATCACGTGGCTCGGGGGGGTGAAGCGGCAGATCTGCCAGCGGTCGACCGGCTGGTCGTCGGGCAGGCCGTTGGCCCGCAGGTTGGCACGCCAGAAGGGCGGTGCCATCACCTTGTCCATGAAGCGGCGGGTGACGACCTGCTGGCCCTCGGTCTTCGTGGTCACCGGGGCCTCGTCGATCTCCTTTTGCCCGATGCTGGTGGCGTGCACGTAGGTCTCATGGGTCAGGTCCATGAGGTTGTCGATCATGAGGCGGTAGTCGCACTTCACGTGGTAGAGGCCGCCGCCATAGGCCCAGTCGGGGCTGTCGGCCCATTCGAGGTGGTGGATGGTGGCCGGGTCGGCCAGGGCGGCGTCGCCGGGCCAGACCCAGATGAAGCCGTAGCGCTCCACCACCGGGAAGCTGCGCACCTGCGGAAAGCCGCCCACCCGCTGGCCTGGCATGGAGACCGTCTTGCCCTGGCAGTCCATGACCAGGCCGTGGTAGCCGCACACCAGCTTGCCCTCGCAGACCCGGCCCTTGGACAGGGCGGCGCCCCGGTGGGGGCAGAAATCCTCGACGGCAGCGACGCGGCCCTCGTCGCCCCGGTAGAACGCGATCGGCTCACCGCAGATCGTGCGCCCCAGGGGCTTGCTGTCGATTTCGTCGGGGGTGCAGGCAACGTACCAGGCGTTTTTCGGGAACATGGCTTCGGTCGGACAGGGAGGGGGACGCGAGTATGCCAAATAATACGCGTTGTATACAACGATTCGGTATAAACCCGAACAAAGGCGTCTATATTGGATCTTTCCAGCTGCTTTTGTGTTTTTGTTCGCTAAGATTGAATACATGAACAAGACCCCGGTGCACGAGCCGGTTCCCATGAACGAGCCCAGTGGCTCCCAGGCCGTCAAGGCCCAGTTGCGCCTGCGCGAGATGGTCCTGGCCGGCGAGTTGCCCGCCGGGGAGCGCATCGCCGAACTGGGCATCGTCGAGAAGCTGGGGGTGTCGCGCACCCCGATCCGCGAGGCCCTGATGCGCCTGGAGCAGGAGGGCCTGCTGGAGGCCCTGCCGCATGGCGGTTACGCGGTGCGCACCTTCTCCGAGCGCGACGTGAACGACGCCATCGAACTGCGAGGCACCATCGAGGGCCTGGCGGCGCGGCTGGCGGCCGAACGCGGCGGGTCCTCCGGCGTGCTGGCCGAGGCCCATGACTGCCTGGCCCAGGTCGACGAGGTGCTGGCCCGGCCCGCCCTGGACGACGAGGCCTTCCATCGCTACGTGACCCTGAACGAGCGCTTCCACGACCTGGTCTGCGAGATGGCCGGCAGCGCCACGATCCGCCGCGAGATCGAGCGGGTGGTGCGGCTGCCTTTCGCCTCGCCCTCGGGCTTTGTGGTGGTCCAGGCCAACACCCCCCGGGCCCGCGACATGCTGATCGTGGCCCAGGACCAGCACCGCCAGGTCCTGGAAGCCATCGCGGCCGGCGAAGGGGCCCGTGCCGAGGCCATCATGCGAGAGCATTCGCGCCTGGCGCAACGCAACCTGCGCGAAGCCGTGCAATCCCGTAGCCTGGACCGCATGCCCGGCATGCGGCTCATCCGCCGGCGAGCCTGACCTCAAGCCGTCCCTGGCGCGGATGAAGCACAATCCCGGTTTGCCCTTTTCACCATCCGAGCCTGAGTTTTTCGCCCCGAAGGAGACCTCCATGAAAAAACGAACCCTGATCCAGGCGGCCGTGGCCGCCCTCGTGCTCTCCGCCGGCGGTTTCGCCCAGGCCGCTGAGCCCTTCAAGATCGGCCTGATCCTGCCCATGACCGGCCAGCAGGCCACCACCGGCCGCCAGATCGAAGCCGCCGCCAAGCTGTGGATGGCGCAAAACGGCGACACCGTCGCCGGCCGCAAGGTGCAGCTGATCGTCAAGGACGACACCAGCGCGCCGGACCAGACCCGGCGCCTGGCGCAGGAACTGATCGTCAACGACAAGGTCGATGTGCTGGCCGGCATGGGCATCACGCCCTCCGCCATGGCGGTCGCGCCCCTGGCCACCCAGTCCAAGACGCCCCTGGTGGTGATGGCTGCGGCCACTTCCAGCATCACCGAAGCCTCGCCCTACATCGTGCGCACCAGCTTCACGCTGCCGCAGGCCTCCGTCGCCCTGGCCGACTGGGCGCCCAAGAACGGCATCAAGAAGGTCGTGACCCTGGTGACCGACTACGGTCCGGGCATCGACGCCGAGAAGTTCTTCAAGGACCGCCTCCTGTTCAACGGCGGCACCGTGCCCGAGACGCTGCGCGTGCCGCTGCGCAACCCGGACTTCGCGCCGTTCCTGCAGAAAGTGCGTGACCTCAAGCCGGACGCCCTGTTCGTCTTCGTGCCCTCGGGCGCCGGCGCCGCAGTCATGAAGCAGTTCCTCGAGCGCGGCATGGACAAGGCCGGCATCAAGCTGATCGGCACCGGCGACGTGACCGACGACGACCAGCTCAATGACATGGGTGACGGCGCCCTGGGCGTGGTCACCTCGCACCACTATTCCGCGGCCCACCCCTCGGCGGCGAACAAGAAGTTCGTCGAGGCCTTCCAGAAGGCCAACAAGAACATGCGCCCCAACTTCATGGCCATGGGCGGCTATGACGGCATGCGCGTGATCTACGAGGGCCTGAAGAAGACAGGCGGCAAGGGCGGCGGCGACGCGCTGCTGGCGGCCTTCAAGGGCCAGATCTTCGAGAGCCCGCGCGGCCCCGTCTACATCGACGCCCAGACCCGCGACATCGTCCAGAACATCTACCTGCGCAAGGTCGAGAAAAAGGACGGCCAGTTGTTCAACGTGGAATTCGACGTGATCAAGGACGTCAAGGATCCCGGCAAGAACCGCTGATCGCAGCTGACGCTCACCGAACTGCGCCGCCCGTGCCGAACGCCCGGGCGGCGTTCTCATCATGCTGACCATCCTGTTTGACGGCATCGCCTACGGCATGCTTCTTTTCATCCTGGCCCTGGGGCTGGCGGTGACCATGGGCCTGATGAATTTCATCAACCTGGCCCACGGCGCCTTCGCCATGGCCGGGGGCTACATCACCGTGCTCCTGATGCAGCGTCTGGGGGTGCCGTTCCTGGCCTGTCTGCCCCTGGCCTTTCTGGGCGCGGCGCTGCTGGGGGGCGTGCTCGAACGCACCCTGTACCGGCCGCTTTACAACAAGCCGCACCTGGACCAGGTGCTGTTCACCATCGGCCTGACCTTCATGGCGGTGGCCAGCGTGGACTACTTCGTGGGATCCACGCAGCAGATCGTGCAGCTGCCCGAATGGCTCAAGGGTCGCACCGAGATCGGCAGCGGTGCCTTGACCCTGGGCATGGGCCATTACCGCCTGTTCATCATCCTGGTGTGCGCCGCGCTCACGGTGATGCTGCAGTACGTGCTGGCCAGGACGCGCTTTGGCAGCCGCCTGCGCGCCTCGGTCGATGACCAGCGTGTGGCTGCGGGCCTGGGGATCAACGTCAACATGGTGTTCCTCTCTACCTTCGCTTTCGGCAGCGGCCTGGCGGGCCTGGGGGGCGCGCTGGGCGCCGAGGTGCTGGGCCTGGACCCGAGCTTCCCGCTGAAGTTCATGTTCTATTTCCTGATCGTGGTGGCCGTGGGCGGCACCTCGTCGATCACCGGCCCCCTGCTGGCGGCGCTGCTTCTGGGCATCGCCGACGTGGCGGGCAAGTACTACATCCCCAAGATGGGCGCCTTCATCGTCTACACCCTCATGATCGTGATCCTGATCTGGAGGCCGCAAGGCCTGTTCGTGCGGCAAGGAGGCAAGTCATGAGCGCCTTGAACGCACAACGCTCCTTGCTGGACGCGGGCCGCTGGCGCCCCTGGGAACCGCTGCTGTGGTTGGCGCTGTTCGCGTCGCCGCTGGTGCTCCCGCAGTACGCGGCGATCGTCAACGAGATCGCGATCGTGGCCCTGTTCGCCGTGTCGCTGGACCTGGTGCTGGGTTATACCGGCATCGTGTCGCTGGGGCATGCCGCCTACTTCGGCTTCGGGGCGTACGCCGCGGCCTTGTTTGCCAAGCACGTGATGCCCGACCCGCTGGTGGGCCTGGCCGTGGCCCTGGCAGCCACCACGGTACTGGGCGCCCTGGGCAGCCTCACGATCCGCCATGGCACGGACCTCACGCGCCTGATGGTGACCCTGGGCGCCGCCCTGATCCTGCTGGAACTGGCCAACAAACTGGACTGGCTCACCGGCGGGGCCGATGGCCTGCAGGGGGTGGTCATGGGCGCGCTGCTCGGACGCTTCGAGTTCGACCTGGCCGGACGCACGGCGGCTTTCTATTCCATCACCACCTTGCTGGTGTTCTTCCTGCTGGCGCGCCGTTTCGTGAATTCACCTTTTGGTGCCACGCTCAAGGCGATCCGCGACAACCGCCTGCGGGCCATGGCCATCGGCATCCCCGTCACGCAGCGACTGACCGTGGTCTACATCGTGGCGGCGGCGGTGGCCGGTGTGTCGGGCGCGCTGCTGGCCCAGACCACGGGCTTCGCCTCGCTGGACGTGTTCGACATGCACCGTTCGGCCGACGTGATGCTGATGCTGGTGATCGGCGGCACCGGCTGGCTCTGGGGTGGCGTGTTCGGCGCCATCGTGTTCAAGGTGATGCAGGACGTGCTGTCGGCCATCACCCCGCAGTACTGGACGTTCTGGCTGGGGCTGTTCCTGGTGGTGCTGGTGCTGGTGGGGCGGGACCGCCTGCTGCGGCCCTGGACCTGGTTCTCGCGCAAGGGAGCGTCCCAGTGAGCGCAACGGACACCCCCCCCATCGTGCTGTCGGCCAAGGGCCTGGTCAAGCGCTTTGGTGGCATCATCGCCACCGGCAACGTCAACCTCGACCTGCAACAGGGCGCGCGCCATGCGCTGATCGGCCCCAACGGCGCGGGCAAGACCACCCTCATCAACCTGCTCACCGGCGTGCTCGAGCCCACCGAGGGCAAGATCGTTCTGAATGGCGAGGACATCACCCGCCTGGCGCCGCACCAGCGCGTGCGCCGCGGCATGGTGCGCACCTTCCAGATCAACCAGCTGTTCGCGTCGATGACGCCGCTGGAGACGCTGGCCCTGGTGATCTCGCAGCACCGTGGCCTGGGCGGACGCTTCTGGCAGATGCTCGGTGCCGATGCTGCGGTGACCGAGCGGGCCAACGCGCTGCTCGAACATTTCCACCTCGCGGAGGTGATGAACCAGCGCACCGAACACCTGGCCTATGGCAAGCGCCGTCTGCTGGAGATCGCCATCGCCCTGGCCTGCGAGCCGCGCGTGCTGCTGCTGGACGAACCGGTGGCCGGTGTGCCCGCGGGTGAGCGCGAGGAAATCCTGGACACCGTCGCCGCCTTGCCGGCCGACGTGTCGGTGCTCCTGATCGAACATGACATGGACCTGGTGTTCAGTTTTGCCAAGCGCATGACCGTGCTGGTGAACGGCGCCGTCCTGACCGAGGGCGATCCCGAGCAGATCGCGGCCGACCCGCAGGTGAAGGCGGTGTACCTGGGGCATGGAGAGGAATCGCATGGCTGATCTACTCAAGGTGGAGCGCCTGTCCGCAGGCTATGGCGAGGCGGTGGTGCTGCAGGACGTGTCCTTCGCGCTGGAGGAGGGCGCGACGCTGGCCCTGCTGGGACGCAACGGCACGGGCAAGACCACCCTGATCAACACCCTGGCGGGCGCGACGCGCCAGCATGGGGGCAGCATCCAGCTGGGGGGCGTGGCGCTGCACAAGCTCGCGTCGCACCAGCGGGCCGGGGCCGGTATCGGCTGGGTGCCGCAGGAGCGCAATATCTTCAAGTCGCTCACCGTGCACGAGAACCTGACCGCCGTGGCGCGCCCCGGCAAATGGACGCCCGAGGGGGTCTACCAGATGTTCCCGCGCCTGGCCGAACGCAAGGGCAACCTGGGTACGCAGCTGTCCGGGGGCGAGCAGCAGATGCTGGCGGTGGGCCGTGCGCTGGTGGTGAACCCGCGTCTGCTGCTGCTGGATGAACCGCTGGAAGGCCTGGCCCCCATCATCGTCGAGGAGTTGCTGCGCGCGATCCGCCGCATCACCCGCGAGGAGGGCCTCTCGGCCATCATCGTGGAGCAGCATCCGCAGGCGATCCTGGCGATCTCGGACCGTGCCGTGGTGCTCGATCGCGGCACCATCGTCCATGCCGGAACCGCGCGCGAGTTGCGTGACGACCCGGCGCGGCTCGATCGCCTCCTGGGCGTCGCGCGCTAGTTTCATCCAGACCCAAGCAACGAGGTTTCATGATCCAAAGACGCCATTTCCTCCTGAAGTCCAGCGCGGTGGCCGCCGCAGGTCTGCTGCCCCTGGCGGGCCAGGCGCAGTCCGGCGCGCCGTTTCCGCGCAAGCCGCTTCGCATCGTGGTGCCCAACGCGCCCGGTGGTGCCGCGGACATCACGGCGCGCACCATCGCGCAAGCCATCTCCGGCCCCTTGGGGCAATCGGTGGTGATCGAGAACAAGGTGGGGGCGGGCGGCATCGTTGCCGGCGAACTGGTCGCGCGTGCCGAGCCCGATGGCCACACGATACTGCTGGTCTCCAGCGGCACGGCGGTGAGTGCCGCCCTGTTCAAGCAGCTGCCCTTTGACACGCTGGCGGACTTCGCGCCGGTGTCGCAACTGGCCAGCTTCGACCTCGCGCTGGTGGTGGCCGAGAACAGCCGCTTCAAGACCCTGCCCGAGCTGCTCGCCTATGCGCGCGCCAATCCCGGCAAGCTCAATATCGGTACGCCCCAGGTGGGCACGACGCAGAACCTGGCGGCCGAACTGTTCAAGTCCACGGCGGGGATCGACCTGCAGGTGGTACCGTTCAATGGCACGCCGCCGGTGATCACCGCGCTGCGTTCGGGCGAGATCGATGTGGGCCTGGACATCCTTGGCCCGCTGATGTCGCAGATCAACGCCAAGGCCCTGCGCCCGCTGGCCCTCCTGGGGGACAAACGCAGCGCCTCGATGCCGGACGTGGCGACGGTGCGCGAGGCGGGCGGCCCCCTGGCGGGTTTCAATGTCACCTCCTGGAACGGCCTGTCCGTCCCGGCCAAGACGCCGCCGGCGGCCGTCGCCCGGCTGAACGCGGTGATTACTGCGGCCCTGGCGCAGCCCGAGGTGCGGCAGAAGCTGGCGGAGTTGAGCCTGTTCGCGCAAGGCAGCACGCCGGCGCAGCTGGGCGAGCACCTGGCCAGCGACATCCGCCGGTGGTCGGACGTGATCGCCAAGGCCCGCATTGCCAGGCAGTGAGCGTGCGTTTGATTCCCTGACCCGGCGAGTGACCATGAAGCTGCAACGCATCGGCCTGATCGGATACGGCGAAGTCGGCAAGATCTTTTCCGCAGGCCTGAAAGCCCAGCCCGGTGTCGAGGCGGTCGGCGCCTGGGACCTGAAGTTTTCCGACGGGGCGCCAGGCGCGTCCGATCATGCCCACGCGGCGCAGGCCGGCATCGTGGTCCATGCGTCCATGCAGTCCCTGTGCGAGGCCAGCGACTTCATCATCTCCGCCGTCACTGCGTCCAATACGCTGTCCGTGGCGCAGGAGGCTACGCCATTTCTCCGTGCGGGGACGGTGTTCCTGGACCTGAACTCGGCATCGCCCGGCACCAAGCAGCAGGCGGCATCCCACGTGGACGGCGCGGGCGCGCACTATGTCGAAGCCGGGGTCATGACCTCGGTGCCGCCCTACGGCATCCGTGTGCCCATGCTCCTGGGCGGCGCGCAGGCGATTGAACTCGCGCAGCGCCTGCAGACCTGGGGCCTGGACGCCCGGGCGGTATCCGAGCAACTGGGCGTAGCCAGCGCGATCAAGATGTGCCGCAGCATCATGATCAAGGGCCTGGAAGCCCTCGTCATCGAGAGCTATGCCACCGCGCGTGAGTACGGCGTGGAAGACCATGTGCTGCCCACGCTGGCCGAGACCTTCCCCAGCATCGACTGGCCGCAGCAGGGCGCGTATTTCTTCAGCCGCGTCGTGCAGCATGGCAAGCGCCGTGCCGAGGAAATGCGCGAATCGGCCAACACCGTGCGCGAGGCGGGCTTTGTGCCGCTCATGACCGCCGCCATTGCGGACAAGCAGCAGTGGGTGGCCGACCAGGCCGCCGCCGGTACGTTCCAGGGCCTGGCCAAGGACGCCCGCTGGCAGGACTACGCTGACCGCCTGATCCAGGCGCGCAAGGCCTGAGCCACGAATGTACGGCGTCCTCTCGGTCACGGCGCCTGTCTACCTGCTGATCGCGGCAGGTTTTCTCTCGACCCGCCTGGGTTTGTTCGAGCGCGCAGACATGCGCGTGTTCGGCAAGTACACGATCAACCTGGCCTTGCCTGCGCTGCTTTTCAACGCGCTGTCGCAGCGGCAGCCGGGGGAGGTGCTCAATCCCCTGTTCATCGCAGCCTACCTGGGCGGGTCACTGCTCGTGATGGTGGCGGGCGTCCTCTGGGCCCGGCGTGTGGCGGGCAAGGGAATGTCCTTGAGCGCGATCATCGGCATGGGCATGGCCTGCCCCAACAGCGGGTTCATCGGCTTTCCGCTGGTCGCCCAGGTGTTCGGCCCCAGCACGGGCGGCGTGGCCCTGGCCCTGGCGATGGTCGTCGAGAATTTCTTCCTGATTCCGATCGCGCTGGCCATCGCCGACAGCGATCCGGGGGAGGGCGCGCAGGCGTCCCGCTTCGCGCGTTGGCGGGCGGCCATGCTGCAGTCCCTGCGAACCGTGGTGCGCAATCCGATGATCCACGGCCTCGTCCTGGGTTTTCTCTTCTCGGTCCTCGGGTGGCGTCTGCCCGAGCCCCTCTCGCGCGCGGTTGGTCTGCTCGCGGCCTCGTGTTCGGCCATCGCCTTGTTCGTGATCGGTGGCTCCCTGGTGGGCCAGGCGATCCGAGGGGTCTGGCGCGATGTGAGCCTGATCCTGGTGGGGAAGCTGCTGCTGCATCCGCTGGCGGTACTGCTGCTGGTCATGCTGCTGCCACCGATGCCGCGGGAGTTGCAGGTGGCAGTGGTGATGCTGGCAGCGGTGCCCCAGATGGGGATCTACCCGATCCTGGCGCAGCGCTTCGGCCATGACGGTCTCGCAGCGTCCGCGCAGCTGGCGTCGACGGTGGCGTCGTTTTTTACCTTGACGGCGTTGCTGTGGGTGCTGGTGCCGCCGGTGTGAAGCGGGCTTGAGCCGCGCGGGAATCTCAGTTTCGCAGCACGCGGGCCGCCGTCTGCCGCAGAAGGTCCAGCGTGGCCTTTTGCGTGAGGGTGGTCGGCCGCTGAGAGCTCACCGCCACGGAGAGGCGGCTGCGTAGCGGCGGTTTGCCGATCGCACGCATGGCAAAGGCCCCGGGGCGTCCGGAGGTGTTCACGGCATTGCTCGAGAGGACGGCGCTGCCCGCGCCATCGGCGACCAGTTCCAGGATGGCGGCTACGCCGTCGATCTCCATCGCGATCGTCGGCCGGAGGCCCTGGCGCGCGAGTTCGGTTTCCACCTGCATGCGGATGGCGTTCGGGCGGCTCGGAATGACCAGCGGCGTCTGTGCCAGTTCGCGCAGCGTCACGCTACTGGCGGTCGGCTTCCTGCCGGTAGCCGGCCGGACCTGGACCAGATACAGATCCTCTTCCAGCACGGGCGTCAGCTCCGTATCCGGTGTGGCGCTGGCGTTGTAGAGGAGGGCGATGTCCAGCCGGCCGGACACCAGGGATTCATGCATGGCGCTGGACAGGGCTTCCGTGATCGACAAGCTGGCCTCGGGCATGTCGCGGCGGAAGGCGTGGATCAGGGGCACGGCCATCAGCCGGGCAATGCTCGGGGGCAGGCCCACCGCCACTCGCCCAGCCAGCGCGCCGCGTACCCGCCCCAACTCTTCGCGCGCGCGCTCGACCTGGTGCAGGATGCCGCGCCCGTGCTCGAGCAGCAGCTTGCCTGCTTCCGTCGGCACCGCGCCCCGGCCATTTCTGACGAGCAGGGTTTGCCGTAACTCCACCTCCAACAGGCGGACTTGACGGCTGAGTGCGGGCTGTGCCACGCCTAGCGCGGCAGCGGCGCGGGTGAAGCTGCCAAGCTCGGCCACGCGCACGAAATATTCCACCTGCTTGAAGTCCATAGGGCGTCGGTTTATGAATACCTTGAGGCAAATTATGCCAAAAGGATATAGCTTGGCCCGTCGCAGGAAACCTCGGCCCCCTTCCCTTGGGCGGAGGGAACCATGCGCATTGCGGCGGTACCTAGCAAGGTCCCCATTCATCCATCCAGCCCTTGCATGTCAAACGACGTTTCGAGAGTACGCACGCTCTACGCCCCTGTCGATGCCGCTTTGTATGGAGTGTCCGATTCGAAAAAGGCGGATTTCCAACTCCTGCGCGATGACATGCTGAGCGTCCGATCTGCGCGCAAAAAATTAGAGGAACTGGCCAGCACGAAAAAGACTGTGTATTTTTGGTATCGCCAGTATTCAACTCTATGCGCTGAATTCTCGGCCCTCGGCCGGCAGAGTTCGAATCCTGCCACCCAGAGTCAAATCGATGCCGGACGAGCGGTCTATGACAGCCTGAAGACCCTGCACCCTCACTTGACAAAATGGGTCAATGGGTTTCCCAAAGGGTTCATCCAGACGGTGAAGTCAGTTCTGGGATTGGATCTGCCCCTGCCTGCATTGGTCCGCCAGGACGGCACCCGCACACCGCTTGACCCTGCGCCCCCGGCTCCGCTGCCGTCCGCGCCGCCGACCACGCCCCCCGCGCCGCCCCCTTCGCCCACCCCCACGGGCGTACAACCGCACTTCATTTATCCACTTTCGACTTTGCTCGGCATGAGGACTCCTCCTGTCCCGTCGGCGCCTATCAGTTCACTGACCGACACCGAGGTCGGCTTCCTGGACTTGAGGTCACTGACCTCCAGCCAGTTCAGTGAACTCAGTGAGACGCAGTTGTCCAAATTGACGGCCTGGCAGATCAAGCAATTCAGTCAAAACACCTCAAGCATCCCAGACGGATGGACAACCGATGGTAAGAAGCAGGCGATCGCGGCATTGGAGGGCAGGATCACCGCGCTCTCGCCGGCCGCACTGGAGCAATTGACATACCCGATCGGCATTGGGATCACATCGGATCAGATCAAGGCGCTGGCGGCTGAATCGAAGTTTGTTCATTTGAATGCCGACATCCATGCATTTTTTTTCCAACATCTCCCCACGGTCGTCAGGCCGTTGGGCGCTCATCAAGTTCGCCCTGCGATCTTGCGCAACTCGAGCTACTTCACGACGGAAGATATTCGAGGATGGACCTCCAAGGACATCCGCCGAATGACGTCTGAGCACTTCAGGATTCTGTCGGACGTCGATCGTATCCAGTTCGTGGATTCCGCAGCGCTGGCGGCCGCCACGCCAGAGCAGCTAAGCCAAGTCAATCTCAACCGCCTGGGTAGCGAGCAACTTCAGGCACTCGGCAAGGCGCATGTGAGCGCCCTGAGTGAAACCACGCTCGATGGACTGACGGGCGTGACACTGCGTAACCTGGGATTGGATATCCAATGGGTCGCACCCGAGAAAGCCGGGCACCTGAAACTCAATGAGCTGACTGACGCGCAGCTCGCTCAGCTCTCTAAATTCCATCTCCAGTACGCGAACCCCTCGGCTGTTGCTCTTCTCACGCCCGCCCAGATCAAGGCACTGGGCCCGGACATCGGACACCTGCCCGACGCCTGTGTGAGGGAGTTCAACCTGAATCAGATCCAAGCCTTAGAGCCGACCCAGGTGAAGGCGCTGGGCAAGAAATTGGCAGCGCTGACCGGCGCCAAGCTAATGCCCATCTTTGCCAACCCTGAAACGGCCAAGTTCGTCGCCAAAGAGGCGATCGTCACGCTCAATTCCAGCCAGATCAAGGACCTTCCTCTCGTCAATTTCACGCGGCAACAGCTTTCGGTCCTGCAACCTGGACAGCTGGCTGAAGTCACCGCCTCGCAGGTGCAAGGGGTGCGCGATGACCAATGGAGGGCCCTCGGCGTGGCGGTTTCCGGGCTGCCACCTGCCGCTTTTTCCAAGGTGCGCCTCGACATCCTCAGCCTAGATCAACTCAGGTCACTGAGGGCTGAACAACTGGAGCAAGTGACGGGAGATCAGATCCTGGGTCTCAGCGATCAAGATATCGTAGCGCTGGGTTCGGACAGCCGAGGCTTGTCTGACGCTGCGCTGCGGGCGCTCAGTCCGGCGCAGGTCGGGGCGCTAACGCCTGGCCAGGTCGCTAGCCTGCCGCCTGCGAAGTTCGTCGCGCTGGGGTCGAAGGTGGCCTACCTGACTCCGGAGGCCCTTTCCCGCTTGACTGCGAGCCAGATGACCCAAGTCCAGCTCAACGCCCTCAGCGCCGATCAGTTGGCTTTGTTGTGGACCGACCAGGTGACCGGTCTGACTGAGGCGCAGATCAATTCCCTGACAGCCAGCCAGAAGGCGGCGCTGCGTCCGATCAAGACGCACATCACGAGTACGGCAGCGCAAGCGGCGCTCGGGTCCTAGCCCCCAGTTCTGAGGTCTGCTGTGTTTCTTTGCCCCAACCGAGCCGAGGTCTGACCATGCAACCGTTGCCGCTTGAATCGCAGGATGACATCCGCCCGGCAAGCTGTGAATCCCGGATCGAGGCACTCATGGAGTTTTTCCGACAAGAAGAGGCGCGCCTGCAGGGGCTGCTGCAAGAGGTTCCTGCGGAGTTCCTCGGCGCCCTCGAGAGCGTCGACGCGGTCGACGGATCGGACCTCGCCCTTGACGAGCCGGGCGACGTGCACCGCTCGCAGCCGGGCGGGCCGGCTTCTGGCGTTCTCCTGCCGCGGCCCCCGAGTCCGCGCTAGGGCGTGCGCGGTGTGTTCATGTTGAGGGTGGTTGTAGGGCATATCGCGCCCTTGGATATCTAATATCGACATAACTGTTAGTGGCCGCTGACGTGTGCGGGCCAGGATCTGCCGCGGGAGAATCTCCTCCATGGCGAGTCCTGCATCCTCCTCTGTCACCGCTCCCCTGCGCGGAATCTCCTCGATGGCTACCCGCCAGCTCCTGGCGGAGCTGACCCGGACCTGGGAGGTCCGCACCGGACAGGCCGTCACGTTCGAGTCCGTGGGCGGCGTCGACGCTGCCAAGCGTGTGCAGGCCGGCGAGGCCTTTGATGTGGTCGCCCTGGCCTCCGACGCGATCGACAAGCTCGTTGCCGCCGGCTGCCTGGTCCCTGGTAGCAAGGTTGACCTCGTGCGTTCGGGGACCGCGGTCGCCGTCTGCCGGGGAGCCCCCTTGCCGGACATCCGCGACGAAGACGCCGTCCGCCGCGCCGTCCTGGCCGCCCGCAGCATCAGCTACTCGACCGGCCCCAGCGGCGTGGCCCTGGCGAGGCTGTTCGAGCGCTGGGGCATCGCCGGCCAGATCCAGGATCGCCTCATCACCCCGCCGCCGGGCACGCCCGTGGGCTCGCTCGTGGCCCAGGGGCAGGTGGAACTCGGGTTCCAGCAACTGAGTGAGCTCATACACGTCGAAGGCCTCACCATCGTCGGCCCGTTGCCGCCCGCCATCGCCATCGACACCCTTTTTTCCGCCGCCATCGGCCAGGCCTCGGCCCGCGCCGGGGACGCGCGCGCCTTGCTGGCCTTCATGGCCTCGCCCGAAGCGGCCGATGCCAAGCGCCGCCAGGGCATGGAACCCCTCTGATTTTCAGGAACGACCCCAGGAGCTACCTCGCATGAGCCTCATCATCGATTGCCACGGCCACTTCACCACCGCGCCCAAGGCGCTGGAAGACTGGCGCAACCGGCAGATTGCCGGCATCAAGGACCCGTCCGTGATGCCCAAACCGTCCGACCTCAAGATCAGTGACGACGACCTGCGCGAAGCCATCGAGACCAACCAGCTGAAATTGATGAAGGAGCGGGGCAGCGACCTGACCCTGTTCTCGCCGCGTGCCAGCTTCATGGCCCACCACATCGGCGACTTCCAGGTCTCGTCCACCTGGGCCGCCATCTGCAACGAACTGGTGTTCCGCGTCAGCCAGCTGTTCCCGAATCACTTCGTACCTGTGGCCATGCTGCCGCAGTCGCCCGGCGTGGACCCGGCCACCTGCATCCCCGAGCTGGAAAAGTGCGTCAAGGAATACGGCGCTGTCGGCATCAACCTCAACCCCGACCCCTCGGGCGGCCACTGGACCAGCCCGCCGCTGACCGACAAGCATTGGTACCCCATCTACGAAAAGATGGTCGAGTACGACCTGCCGGCGATGATCCATGTCTCGACCAGCTGCAACGCGTGTTTCCACACCACCGGCGCGCACTACCTGAACGCCGACACCACCGCCTTCATGCAGCTGATTCAGGGCGACCTGTTCAAGGACTTCCCGGCCCTGAAATTCCTGATCCCGCATGGCGGCGGCGCGGTGCCTTACCACTGGGGGCGCTTCCGCGGCCTGGCCCAGGAGCTGAAGAAGCCCCTGCTCACCGAGCACGTGATGAACAACGTCTACTTCGACACCTGCGTCTACCACCAGCCCGGCATCGACCTGCTCAATACCGTGATCCCGGTCAAGAACGTGCTGTTTGCTTCGGAGATGATCGGCGCGGTGCGCGGCATCGACCCCACCACTGGCCACTATTACGACGACACCAAGCGCTACATCGAGGCCAGCAAGATCCTCAGCGCGCAGGACAAGCACCAGATCTACGAAGCGAACACGCGCCGCGTGTTCTCCCGCCTGGATGCGCGCCTGAAGGCTGCGGGCAAATAAATCGAACCAGAAGAAAGCAAGACCATGTACGAACTCGGCGTCGTCTATCGCAACATCAAGAGGGCGGACCGCGCAGCCGCCGATGCCCTGGCCAAGCTCGGCTCGGCCACTGTGCACGAAGCCATGGGCCGCGTGGGCCTGATGAAACCCTACATGCGCCCCATCTTCGCCGGTGCGCAGGTCTCGGGCACTGCGGTGACCGTGCTGCTGCACCCCGGTGACAACTGGATGATGCACGTGGTGGCCGAGCAGATCCAGCCAGGCGACATCGTGGTGGCGGCCGTCACCGCCGAATGCACCGACGGCTACTTCGGTGACCTGCTGGCCACCTCCTTCCAGGCTCGTGGCGCGCGCGCCCTGGTGATCGACGCTGGCGTGCGTGACGTCAAGACCCTCACCGAGATGAACTTCCCGGTGTGGAGCCGCGCCATCAGCAGCAAGGGCACCATCAAGGCGACGCTGGGTTCGGTGAACATCCCCGTGGTGTGCGCCGGCATGATCGTTCACCCGGGCGACGTGATCGTGGCCGACGACGACGGCGTGGTCTGCGTGCCCGCCGCCCTGGCCGCCAAGACGCTGGAGACCGCCCAGGCCCGCGAGGCCAACGAGGGCGAGAAGCGCGCCAAGCTGGCCTCGGGCGTGCTGGGCCTGGACATGTACAAGATGCGCGAGCCGCTGGAAAAAGCCGGCCTGCGCTACATCGACTGAAGCGAGGCGCAGAGCATGTCCAAACCCACCACGGGTGATTTCACCAAGACTGCGGGCTGGCTCGACTGGTACACCGGGCCGAGCAAGCCCCAATTCAAGCTGCCTGCGGGCAGTGTCGATGCCCATTGCCACGTCTTCGGCCCGGGCGCCCGATTCCCCTACGCCCCCGAGCGCAAATACACCCCCTGCGACGCCAGCTGGGAGCAGCTGTTTGCCCTGCGTGACCACCTGGGCTTTGCGCGCAACGTGATCGTGCAGGCCACCTGCCACGGCGCCGACAACCGCGCCCTGGTCGACGCCCTCCAGCGCTCGGGCGGCATGGCCCGCGGCGTGGCCACCGTCAAGCGCAGCGTCACCGACCAGGAGCTGCAGGCCATGCACGCCGCCGGCGTGCGCGGCGTGCGCTTCAACTTCGTGAAACGCCTGGTCGACTTCACGCCCAAGGACGAACTGATGGAGATCGCCGCCCGCATCGCCCCCCTGGGCTGGCATGTGGTGATCTACTTCGAGGCGGTGGACCTGCCCGAGCTGTGGGATTTCTTCACCGCGCTGCCCACCACCGTGGTGGTGGACCACATGGGCCGGCCCGACGTGAGCAAGCCGATTGACGGCCCGGAGTTCTCGCTGTTCATGAAGTTCATGCGCGAGCATCCCAATGTCTGGAGCAAGGTGTCCTGCCCCGAGCGGCTGTCCGCCAGCGGCCCGCCGGCCCTGGACGGGCAGCAGGCCGCCTACCGCGACGTGGTGCCCTTTGCCCGCCGGGTGGTCGAGGAATTCCCAGACCGCGTGCTCTGGGGCACCGACTGGCCCCACCCGAACCTGAAGCAGCACATGCCCGATGACGGCCTGCTGGTGGATTTCATCCCGCATATCGCGACCACTCCCGAACTGCAGAAAAAGCTGCTGGTGGACAATCCGATGCGCCTGTACTGGAAAGACTGAAATGGCCCTTGAAAAACCCTATCTGGACGTGCCCGGCACGACCATCTTCGACGCCGACCAGAGCCGCAAGGGTTACTGGCTGAACCAGTTCTGCATGAGCCTGATGAAGGCCGAGAACCGCACCCGCTTCAAGGCCAATGAGCGCGCCTATCTGGACGAATGGGCCATGACCGAGGACCAGAAGCAGGCGGTGCTGGCCCGCGACCTCAATCGCTGCATCAGCCTGGGCGGCAACATCTATTTCCTGGCCAAGATCGGCGCCACGGACGGCAAGAGCTTCCAGCAGATGGCGGGCAGCATGACCGGCATGAGCGAGGAGGAGTACCGCAACATGATGATCAATGGCGGCCGCTCGGTCGAGGGCAACCGCTACGTGGGGGAGAAGAAATAATGGCGCGCATCACTTCCAGCGTCTACACCTCGCACGTGCCTGCCATCGGCGCGGCGCTGGACCTGGGCAAGACCGGCGAGGCCTATTGGCAGCCGCTGTTCGCGGGCTACGAGCCGTCCAAGCAGTGGATGAAGGAGAACACGCCCGATGTGGTCTTCCTCGTGTACAACGACCACGCCACCGCCTTCAGCCTGGACTTCATCCCGACGTTCGCGATCGGTACCGCCGCCGAGTTCACGCCGGCCGACGAAGGCTGGGGTCCGCGCCCGGTCCCCCAGGTCAAGGGCCACCCGGAACTGGCCTCGCATATCGCGCAGTCGGTGATCCAGCAGGACTTCGACCTCACCATCGTGAACAAGATGGATGTGGACCACGGCCTGACGGTGCCCCTGTCCCTCATGTTCGGCCAGCCCCAGGCCTGGCCTTGCCCGGTGATCCCCTTCGCGGTGAACGTGGTGCAGTACCCGGTGCCCTCGGGCCGCCGTTGCTTGCAACTGGGCAAGGCGATCCGCAAGGCCGTCGAGAGCTTCGACCAGGACCTGAAGGTCCAGATCTGGGGCACGGGCGGCATGAGCCACCAGTTGCAGGGGCCACGCGCAGGCCTGATCAACAAGGAATTCGACAACAAGTTCCTGGACCGCCTGGTCGCCGACCCCGAGGGCCTGGCCGATGTGCCGCACATCGACTATGTGCGCGAGGCGGGTTCCGAAGGCATCGAGCTGGTGATGTGGCTGATCGCGCGCGGCGCCATGGGCGACCTGGCCGGCAAGGCCGCTCCCAAACTGAAGCATCGCTTCTATCACGTGCCTGCATCCAATACGGCCGTGGGCCACATGATCCTGGAGGAAAGCAAATGACCATCAAGGTTGCCCTGGCGGGCGCCGGCGCGTTCGGTGTGAAGCACCTGGACGGCATCAAGAACATCCCCGGCGTGGAAGTCATTTCCCTGGTCGGCCGTGAACTGGCCAAGACCCAGGAAGTGGCGGACAAGTACGGCATCCAGCATGTCACGACCGACCTGGCCGCTTCGCTCGCGATCAAGCAAGTGTATGCCGTCATCCTGTGCACGCCGACGCAGATGCACGCCGACCAGGCCATCGCCTGCATGAAGGCGGGCAAGCACGTGCAGGTCGAGATCCCCCTGGCCGACAGCCTCCAGGGCGCGCAGGAGGTGGTGGCGCTGCAGAAGCAGACGGGCCTGGTGGCCATGTGCGGCCACACCCGCCGCTTCAACCCCAGCCACCAGTGGGTGCACAAGAAGATCCAGGCCCGTGAATTCAACATCCAGCAGATGGATGTCCAGACCTACTTCTTCCGCCGCACCAACATGAACGCGCTGGGCCAGCCCCGCTCGTGGACCGACCACCTGCTTTGGCACCATGCCGCGCATACCGTGGACCTGTTCGCCTACCAGTGTGGCAGCCCGATCGTGAAGGCCAACGCCCTGCAGGGCCCCATCCATCCAGCCCTGGGCATCGCCATGGACATGAGCATCCAGCTCCAGGCCGCCAACGGCGCCATCTGCACCCTGAGCCTGTCCTTCAACAACGACGGCCCCCTGGGCACCTTCTTCCGCTACATCGGCGACACGGGCACCTACATCGCCCGCTATGACGACCTGGTCAATGGCAAGGAAGAAAAGATCGATGTGTCCCAGGTGGATGTCTCCATGAACGGCATCGAGCTGCAGGACCGCGAGTTCTTCGCCGCCATCCAGGAGCGCCGCGAGCCCAATTCGAGCGTCGCCCAGGTGCTGCCTTGCTATGAGGTGCTGCACCAGCTGGAGCAACAACTGGGGGGGTAAGCCCCCCCGAGGCGGCCTGCGGCCGCTTCCCCCCAGGGGCGCACCGAGCGGCCGGGCGGAGCCCGATCCGCCGGCGCCCTGGCGGGATGGCCCACTTCGATCTCGCACAGGAGTCCTCATGCAACAACGTCAACTCGGTCCCTTCCAGGTCAGCGCCATCGGCCTGGGCTGCATGAACCTGTCCTATGCCTATGGCGTGCCGCCTGACGAGGTCTATGGGGCGCGCGTGTTGCTGACGGCCCTGGAGGCGGGCGTCACCCATTTCGACACCGCGGCGCTTTACGCCTTTGGCGTCAACGAGACCCTGGTGGGCAAGACGCTCAAGGCGCACCGCCACCAGATCACGCTGGCCAGCAAGGGCGGCATGGCGGGCGTGCCCGGACCCGAGGGCAAGCCCGTGCGCGTGATCGACGGGCGCCCTGAAGCGATCCGCCGCAACTGCGAGGACAGCCTGCGCCGCCTGCAGACCGACGTGATCGACCTGTACTACCTGCATCGCTGGGACAAGAAGGTCCCCATCGAGGACAGCGTGGGCGAGATGAGCCGGCTGGTGGAGGCGGGCAAGGTACGTACCCTCGGTCTGTCGGAGGTGTCAGCGGCCACGCTGCGACGCGCCCATGCGGTGCATCCGATCACCGCCTTGCAGACCGAGTATTCGCTCTGGACCCGTGAGCCTGAGATCGCGGTACTGCAGGCGTGCCGGGAACTGGGTGTGTCCTTTGTCGCTTTCAGCCCGGTAGCACGTGGCTTCCTGGCCGATGCAGTTCATGATGTGACTGCCTTCGCGCCGGGCGATATCCGCCGCTCCATGCCGCGTTTTTCTCCTGAGCACCATGCCGCCAATCTGCGCTGGCTACCCGCTTACAGGGCGTTGGCGCGCGAAGCAGGCTGCACGCCCGCCCAATTCGCACTGGCCTGGTTGCTGGCGCAGGGCGAGGACATCATTCCCATTCCAGGTACGGGCCGCCTGGAGCATCTTCTGGACAACCTCGGGGCCGACTCGGTGCGCTTGCCCGCCGACCTGCTGGCGCGTGCCAGTGCCTTGATTAACCCGAGGACGGTGTCTGGCGCCCGCTATAACGCCCAGTCCCAGTCGGAAGTGGATACCGAGCGTTATCCGGCCTGATACGGATCGAATCCCGGTGAACGGGGGCTATCGCTAGCGTCAGAACTCCGTCGGAACCGACAGGGATCGAGTCGTTACCGACTGGCGTTGCTCGCATCGAAAGGTTCCGCATTCCGCGGATTGGCGAGCTCTGATCGCCCGAGGGTCCCACGATGACGGGTCAAGCCCACAAAAATTTTCTGGCGACTTTCACTGTCGCCACCAGGTTGCTGACGCCAGACACCAAGTCGGCTGTCAACAGGCAACACGTGATGTCCTCGATCAACACACTGGCCGATCAGGCACGCGCCAACGATGCCGACGCGATCGAGCTGTTACTCAATTTCTCTGCGGGCCCCCCAGATTCAGTCATTACGACCGCAGCGGTCGACGCCTTGCTCGATGTGTATGCCGATTCCAGGACGCAGGCCACGGTGCCGAATGCCATTGGAGCGCAGGCTTGCAGGCTCTTTGAGATCACGGCGGGCGCCAAGGCGAAGCAAGCAGACAGGAAAAGCGCCGGTACACGCGTAGCCGAGATTGCCACGCCGGTGCTTTACCTGGGGGGGCAGCATGTGCCGGACGGCCACCGCGCGTTGAAAGACCGTATCAATCAGGAGTTGAACCTGCGTACCCGCCCGCAGGCTCTTCAAGCGGTGGACGGCTCCGCGAATTTACTCGACAGGGGACGCTTTACTGGCAGTGAAGAGCTTTTGGCGGCTGGGGCGACGCTACGTTCACTGTTCTTTCACCCGTGGTGTCTCGAAATGACTGTCTCGTCGGAGGCGTCACCGTTTGCGGGTCAGCTTGAGGAAGTCCTGGCGAAGGTCGATTGTGAACGAAAGCCTGTCGCAGCTTTTTTGAACATTGGGAATCACTGGATCACCTTGGTTCTCTCACCTGCTCAGAAAGACCGCAGCAAGGTGAACGCCTTGGTGATGGATACCAACAGCAGTCCGGCACATCCCCAGGGCCTCGTTGTGGCCATGAGCCTGCGAGATTGCCTGGGGGGTCGTGCGGGCGATGTCCACGATGTGAGTGCCGCCATGCAGACCCATGTCCCGAATGCCTGCGGTCCCTTGGGAGTCCTGGCGTTGCGGGCCCTGGACAGGCACCTCGCCAGCAACACCTCGCGATTTGAGGAACTCGATACCGCTACGAGGAGGTGGGTCACCGCTTGGCAACGCTTGAGCGAGGCGCATCAAGTCGCGGCAGTCACCGTCGAGCGCGCCCGGATGCTCAGTTACCTGGAGGCCCCGTCACATCAGGACGCCGCCTAGCCTGAGCCGCTGAAAAATAAAAAAAGGGACCGTCAGGTCCCTTTTTCATCGGTGCATCGCCTCACAGCGAATCGATAAAACTCCGCAGCTTGTCCGACCGGCTCGGGTGCTTGAGCTTCCTCAGCGCCTTCGCTTCGATCTGACGGATCCGCTCGCGCGTCACGTCGAACTGCTTGCCCACTTCCTCCAGCGTGTGGTCGGTGGACATCTCGATGCCGAAACGCATGCGCAGCACCTTGGCTTCGCGCGGGGTGAGGGAATCGAGGATGTCCTTGACCACATCGCGCAGACCCGCCTGCATGGCCGCCTCGATGGGGGCGGTGTTGTTGGTGTCCTCGATGAAGTCGCCCAGGTGGGAGTCGTCGTCATCGCCGATGGGGGTTTCCATCGAGATCGGCTCCTTGGCGATCTTCATGATCTTGCGGATCTTGTCTTCGGGGATCTCCATCTTGGCCGCCAGGATGCCGGCGTCCGGCTCGAAGCCGAATTCCTGCAGGTGCTGGCGCGAGATGCGGTTCATCTTGTTGATGGTCTCGATCATGTGCACCGGGATGCGGATGGTGCGCGCCTGGTCCGCGATGGAGCGGGTGATGGCCTGGCGGATCCACCAGGTGGCATAGGTCGAGAACTTGTAGCCGCGGCGGTATTCGAACTTGTCCACCGCCTTCATCAGGCCGATGTTGCCCTCCTGGATCAGGTCCAGGAACTGCAGGCCACGGTTGGTGTACTTCTTGGCGATGGAGATCACCAGGCGCAGGTTGGCCTCGATCATCTCCTTCTTGGCGTCGCGAGAGGCGCGTTCGCCTTCGTTCATGCGCTTGTTGATCTCCTTGAGCTCGGGCAGTGGCACCACGACGCGGGCCTGGATATCGGCCAGCTTCTTCTGCAACTCCTGCACCGGCGGGATGTTGCGCGCCATGACCGTGCTCCAGGGCTTGCCGGCGGCGGCCTGCTTTTCCACCCATTTGAGGTTGAGCAGATGGGGCGGGAACTCCTTGATGTAGGTCTCCTGGGGCATGCCGCACTTGTCCACGATGATGCGGCGCAGCTCGCGCTCCTTCTTGCGCACGTCCTCGACCTGGGTGCGCACCATGTCGCACAGCTTCTCGATGGTCTTGGCGGTGAAGCGGATGGTCATGAGCTCCGCGGACAGGGCCTGCTGGGCCTTCTGGTAGGCGGGGGTGCCGTAGCCTTCCTTGTCGTAGACCTTGTGCACCTTCTCGAAGAGGCTGGCGATCCGGTCGAAGCGCTCCAGCGCCTGGGTCTTGAGCTCCTCGAGCTTCTTGGTCAGGGCCTTGGCGCCGCCGTTGCCGTCGTCGTCGTCGTCGGCATCGAACTCGTCGAAGTCTTCCTCGGCCACGTAGTCGTCGGCCTCGTTGGGGTTGGAAAAGCCGTCGACGATGGTGGAGATGACCACCTTGCCCTCACGGATCTCGCCCGCCATGCGCAGGATCTCGGCGATGGTGGCGGGTGAGGCCGAGATGGCTTCCATCATGGCCTGCAGGCCGCCTTCGATGCGCTTGGCGATCTCGATCTCGCCCTCGCGGGTCAGGAGTTCGACCGTGCCCATCTCGCGCATGTACATGCGCACCGGGTCGGTGGTGCGGCCGAATTCGCTGTCGACGGTGGACAGGGCGGCTTCGGCCTCTTCCTCGGCTTCCTCGGCGGTGGCCGCGGTCGGCGTGGTGTTGTTGAGCAACAGCATCTCGGCGTCGGGCGTCTGTTCGTAGACGGCGACACCGAGGTCGTTGAGCATGGTGACCACGACCTCGAGGGTCTCGGCCTCCACCAGCTTCTCGGGCAGGTGGTCGGTGATCTCGGAGTGGGTGAGGTAGCCGCGGGTCTTGCCCAGCGTGATCAGGGTCTTCAGGCGCTGGCGGCGCTTGAGCATTTCCTCTTCGGTCAGGATGGTCTCGTCCAGGCCGAATTCCTTCATCAAGGCCCGTTCCTTGGCCTTGCTGATCTTCATGCGCAGGGGCTTGGCCTTCTCGGTGGTCTCGACGGCGGCTTCGTCGGCGAACTCGGCCTCCATGTCGGGCACGTCATCGTCTTCGGCGGCGGGCTTGGCGCCGGCCTTGGGCTTGCGTCCGCGCTTGGCGGCGGTCTTGGGCGGGGCTTCGGACTCGGCCGCGGCGGCCTTGGGCGGACGGCCGGGTTTTTTCTTCAGCAGGTCCGCTGCGGCGGCCGCGGCGGCTTTGGCGGGTTTCTTGGGCTCTTCCTTGGCAGCGGTGGTCTTGCTGGGTTTGGCGGAGGTTTTGGCGGGCACTGGCTTGGCTTTCGTTGCAGGCTTGGCTGGCGCCTTGGCCTTGGCTGCGGGCTTGACGGCCTTCAGCGCGGGCTTGGAGGCGGGCGAAGCGGGTTTGACCACTTTCTTGGCAACGGGTTTCGCAGCCGCCTTGCTGGGCTTGGCTGTCTTTTTGGAAGCTGGCATGAACGAGTACCTCAGAACTGCAAATCGGAAGGAACACGGGTGCGCCACGAAACCCGGCGCAGGAGACAAGTGACTGCGGCAGGCCGCAATCGACTCAATGGCAAGATGGGAGGGCGAACATTTGGGATACAGCCCTTGCGGTGAGGAGGCCAAACATGCACTTGATGCGTGCGCTGCGTGTCACAGCGGGCCAGGTCCGGAGGTACTGCTGTCGCTCTTGCCGATAGCAAACCCTGGATTATACCTGTTTCGATGGGTTTCAGCCGGGCTCGCCCGGGCTGCGGGCGCGGGCGACCAGCTCACGCAGCCTTTCGTAAGCCTGGGGGTCGGTGGCAGCCCGGGCGGACAGGGCCTTCATCTCCTCGGCCCGTCGCTGCTGGCGCTCCAGGGCCAGGATATGGCCGAGCTCGCCCGGGTCGGCCTCGATGGCGGCCGGCAGGCGGGCCATCAGGCCCTGGGCGTAGGCCTCGTGCGCATGGCCCTGCAGCTCCTGGCGCAGGGCCGGCCAGGGCTGGGGACCCTGGTCCTGCATGCGGGCGTCCAGCCAGGCGAACAGCGGGCCATGCGGGGCGCCCAGTTCGCACAGGAGGTGGTGGTCGTCGTTGGACAGCCGACCCCAGGCCTGGGCGTCGGCCAGCAGGATCTGCAGCGCCCGGTCAGCCCGGCCCGGGGGCAGGCTGCGTCCGGGCGTACGCCGGCGGGGGGGGGCGGCGTCAGACCGCCGGCGGGTCGGCGTGTCCGTGCCCGGGCGGCCTTGCGGGTGGCGCTGGCCGCTCCACAGGCTGGCCAGTTCGCGCGCGTCAAGCTGGGCGTGGTCGGCCAGTTCGGCCAGCAGCTGGCGCTTGAGCGCACCATCGGGCAGCAGGCTCCATAGCGGCTTGGCGTTGGCCATCATGTGGGCCCGGCCCTCGGCGGTGGACAGGTCGCAGCCCTCGCGCGCACTGTCCACCAGGAAACGGGACAGGGGCGTGGCGTCGCCGATGTAGCGCGAGAAGGCGTCGGGGCCAAAGGCGCGGATGTAGCTGTCGGGATCGTGCTCGGGCGGCAGGAACAGAAACTTCACCGAGCGCACGTCGGTGGCGTAAGGCAAGGCGCCTTCCAGGGCCTTGCGGGCCGCGCGCCGGCCGGCCGCGTCGCCATCGAAGCTGAAGACCACGCTGTCGGTGAAGCGAAAGAGCTTTTGCACATGGTCGGTGGTGCAGGCGGTGCCCAGGGTGGCCACCGCGTTCGGAAACCCGAGCTGGGCCAGGGCGACCACGTCCATGTAGCCCTCGGTCACCAGCACAAAGCCTTTTTCGCGCAGCGCCTGGCGCGCCTCGAACAGGCCGTACAGCTCACGCCCCTTGCTGAAGACGGGGGTCTCCGGGGAGTTGAGGTACTTGGGTTTCTCGTCGCCCAGCACGCGCCCGCCAAAGCCGATGCATTCGCCCTTGACGTTGCGGATCGGGAACATGATGCGGTCGCGGAAGCGGTCGTAGCGCTTGTCGTCCTCTTCGTTGACGATGACCAGGCCGCTTTCCACCAGCAGCGGGTCGTCGTACTGCGGAAAGACGCTGGCCAGGCTGCGCCAGCCTTCGGGGGCGTAGCCCAGGCCGAACTGCCTGGCGACCTCACGGGACAAGCCGCGGCCCTTGAGGTAGTCGATCGCCCGCGGGGAGGTCCTGAGGTGCTTGCGGTAGGACTCGCCGGCCTTCTCGAGCACGTCGGTCAGCGTGGCCTGTTTCTCGCGCTGCTGCGCGGCCAGGGCCCGGTCCTGGGGGGAGCGCTCGTCCTCGGGCACCTGCATGCCGAACTGGCCGGCCAGGTCCTTGACCGCCTCGACAAAGCCCATGCCCGCGTGCTCCATGAGAAAGCCGATGGCGTTGCCGTGCTTGCCGCATCCGAAGCAGTGATAGAACTGCTTGGTGGGGCTGACGGTGAAGGAGGGCGACTTCTCCGAGTGGAAGGGGCACAGGCCGGAGAAGTTGGCCCCGGTTTTCTTCAGCGGTACGTAGCGCCCGACGATCTCGACCACGTCGGCGCGTGCCAGCAGCTCCTGGATGAAGGTGTCGGGAATGGCCATGCGTAGGGGTGATTATTCACCCATGACCACACCCTCGCGCCGCGGGTCGGCCCCGCCGAACCAGCCCCCAGGCACCCGGGTGATGGCCTGCAGTCCGCTGGTCATGGGCTGCTCGCGCACTTCGGCGCCGCGCTGGCGCAGGGCTTGGGCGGTGGCGGGGGGGAAGCGTTTTTCCTCGAGCAGCGTGGGGCCGTTGTTGGAGGCGAAATTGGGCAGGTTGATCGCCTGCTGCGCGTTCAGGCCCCAGCCCAGCGTGCCCACCAGGGTCTTGGCGGTGAAGTGGATGATCAATGCGCCGCCGGGGCTGCCCGCGGACATGACCAGCTGGCCGGTGGCCTTGTCGAAGACGAGTGTGGGCGCCATCGACGAACGGGGGCGCTTGCCAGGCTGCACGCGGTTGGCGATGGGCCGTCCCTGGGCGTCGGCGGGCGCGAAGCTGAAGTCGGTCAGCTCGTTGTTCAAGAGGAAGCCGCCGCTGCGCCCGGGCGCGGTGGTCACCATCTGGCGCGCGCCGAACTGGTCTTCGATGGTGGTGGTCATCGCCAGCGCCTGCCCGTAGCCGTCCACGATCGACAGGTGCGAGGTGCCGAACTCCGGTTGGTCGGGCATGGGGGCCAGGGCGGCGGTGCCACCGCCCGGCGTACCGGGCTGGGCGACCTTCATGCTCTGGGGGCCGATCAGGCGGGCGCGCGAGGCCAGGTAGGCCGGGTCCAGCAGGCTGTCCCAGCGTCCGGCGGGCGGCGCCACGAAGTCGGGGTCGGCCACGTACTGCGCGCGGTCGGCGAAGGCCAGGCGCGCGGCTTCCGTGTACAGGTGCAGCCAGTCGGCCGAGGGCAGGCCGTCCTGCAGGGGCAGGGACGCCGCGTTCGTGTGCTGCAGGATGCCCAGGATCTGGCCCACCGCGATCGCGCCGGAGCTGGGGGGCGGAAAGCCGCAGACCCGCCAGTCACGTCCGCTGGCGCGCCAGTCGTGGCACAGGGGCGTGCGTTTTTTCGGCTGGTAATTGGCCAGGTCGGCCAGGGCCAGGGCGCCGGGGTTGGTCGGGTGGCTGCGCACCTTGGCAACGATGGCCTGGGCGACCTCACCTTCGTGCAGGGCGCGCGAGCCCTCGGCGGCGATCTTGCGCAGGACGGCGGCCAGCTCGGGGTTGCGCAGCACCGTGCCCACCGCGCGCGGCTCGCCATCGGGCCGGTAGAAATAGGCCGCAGCCACCGGGTCCTTTTTCAGGTGGGCGTCGTTGCGAAGCAGGGTGTGCAGCCGCGGGCTGATCTGAAAGCCGCTTTCGGCCAGGACGATGGCGGGTTGCATCAGTTGCGCCCAGGGCAGGCGTCCGTGCTGTCGGTGCGCCATTTCGAGCATGCGCACCGCACCGGGCACGCCCACCGAGCGTCCACCCACCACGGCTTCGTAGAAAGGCAGGGGCTTGCCATCCGCGCCGAGGAACAGCTTGTCATCGGCGGCCGCCGGCGCGGTCTCGCGGCCATCGTAGGCCTCGACGTCCTTGCCGTTGAAATGCATCAGGAAGGCCCCGCCGCCGATGCCGCTCGACTGGGGCTCCACCAGCGTGAGCACCATCTGCACCGCAACCGCCGCATCGACCGCGCTGCCTCCGGCCCTCAGCACCTGGTAACCGGCGTGGGTGGCCAGGGGATTGGCAGCCGCCACGGCGAAGCGGCGGGTGGACCAGCCGAGTTTCTCGGTGGTGCCCGAGGCCGCCTCGGGCAACAGGGGCGGCTGGTAGCTGAAGGTGGGGGGGGCCGAGGGCGAGGACGAGGGCGCGCCCGGGGCCGGGCCGGTGGGCGCGCTGGTGCAGGCAGCCAGGACGGCGCCGGCAAGCAGGAGGGAAAGACGTAGGGTCATGGCGGTGTCCACAGGGTGGCCCGCCATGTTAGCCCCGGCCGGGGTGCTCAGCGCGGCGCGAGTCGGATGGCGCCGTCCAGGCGGATCACCTCGCCATTGAGCATGTCGTTCTCGAAGATGTGGCGCGCCAGCTTGGCATAGTCCTGGGGGGTGCCCAGGCGCGAGGGGAAGGGCACGGCGGCGGCCAACGAGTCCTGGACCTCCTGGGGCATCCCGAACATCATGGGTGTGCCGAAGATGCCGGGGGCGATGGTCATGTTGCGGATGCCGTTGCGGGACAGGTCGCGGGCAATGGGCAGGGTCATGCCGACCACGCCGCCCTTGGTGGCGCTGTAGGCGGCCTGGCCGATCTGGCCGTCATAGGCGGCCACCGAGGCGGTGTTCACGATGCAACCGCGCTCGCCGGTGGGCTCGGGGTCGTTCTTGCACATGGCCTCGGCGGCCAGGCGGATCATGTTGAAGGTGCCGATCAAGTTGACGGTGACGACCTTGGTGAACACACCCAGGTTGTGCGCGCCGTTCTTGCCCACGGTCTTCTCGGCGGGGGCGATGCCCGCGCAGTTCACGAGGCCCATGAGCTTGCCCAGGGAGGTGGCCTTGGCCACCACGGCCTGGCCGTCGGCTTCGCTGCTCACGTCGCACTTGACGAAGACACCGCCGATTTCCTTGGCGATGGCCTCGCCCTTTTCCACCTGCATGTCGGCGATGACCACTTTGCCGCCAGCCTGCGACAGCATGCGTGCCGTGCCTTCGCCCAGGCCCGAGGCGCCGCCGGTGACGATGAAGACCTTGCCGCTGATTTCCATGGGAGCTCCTGATGGTGTGACGTTGACGTAAACGTCACATTATCGTTGCTTCCTTACTTGAAGCCGACCCGGTCCAGCATCTGCTGCACCTTCACCGTGTGGGCCCCGACAGCGGCCAGGGGGATGGTCTCCGCCTTGAAGTCGCCGCCGCTCATGGCTTGCAGGGCTGGGTTGTTGACCTTCACGCCCTTGGCGGTGGGCCACTCGTTGTTGCCGTTGGCGAAATAGCCCTGGGCCTCGGGGCTGGCCAGGTACTCCAGGAACTTCACCGCCGCGGCGGTGTTCTTCGCATGGCGGGCCACGGCGCCCCCGGCGATGTTCAGGTGCGTCCCCCAGGAAGACTGGTTGGGGAAGACCACGCCGACCTTCTCCATGAGGGCCTTGTCCTCGGGACTGCTGGAGCGCAGCAGGCGGGCGATGTAATAGGTGTTGCTCACCGCGATCTGGCACTCGCCGGCGCCGACGGCCTTGATCTGGTCGGTGTCGCCGCCCTTGGGATCACGCGCCAGGTTGGCCACGATGCCCTTGAGCCAGTCCTCGGCCTTCTTCTCGCCCAGGTGCGTGGTCATGGCGCCGAACAGGGACAGGTTGTACGGGTGCGAGCCCGAACGGATGCAGACCTTGCCCTTGTGCTTCGGGTCGGCCAGCTCCTCGTAGGTGTCCACGTCCTCGCGCTTGACCTTGAGCTTGTCGTAGACGATCACGCGGGCCCGGGTGGAAAAGCCGAACCAGGCCGTCCCCTCGGCAGTGGGTGCGGCGCGGTACTGGGCGGGCAGGACGTCCTGCAGGAGCTTGGACTTGACCGGCTTGAACAGGCCATCCACTTCGCCCTTGTACAGGCGGGCGGCGTCGACCAGCAGGATCACGTCGGCGGGGGAGGCGCTGCCCTCGGCCTTCAGGCGAGCCAGGATGCCGGCATCGTCCGCGTCCACGCGCTGGATCTTGATGCCCGTGGCCTTGGTGAAGTTGGCGTACAGCGCCTCGTCCGTCGAGTAGTGGCGGGCCGAGTACAGGTTCAGGACCTGCTCCTGGGCGAGTACCGGGGTGCCGGCGGCGAGCAAGGTCAGGAAGGAAAGGGCGGTGAGGGCTTGGCGACTCATCAGGGGTCCAGGGTTACGGATGCGGGGGGTGCAGGTCAGTTCGAAACGAAGTATAACACAAACGAGAATCATTCTTGTTTGTGTCCATCCGGGAGGTGACGGCGGGTGGCGGATGGGCCCGATGCCGCGGTGGCGCCGCCCCGTTGCCCACATGTCATACCGGCTTGTGCCCGTGTTGGCCACGGCTTATCCACAAGGTTGTCCCATGACCGGCGGGGCAGGCCGGCATACCATTGCGGATTGCGAAGGAAATCATGTCTGCAGTCTTGAGTCCCGTCGATGACGACTTCCCGCGCGACCGCGAAGTGGCGCAATTGCGGGTTCCCCCGCACTCCCTCGAAGCCGAATCCAGCGTGCTGGGCGGCCTGCTGCTGGACAACGAAGCTTGGGACCGTGTCGCGGACCTGCTCAGCGCCGGCGACTTCTACCGCTACGAACACCGGCTGATCTTCAAGGCGATTCACGGCCTGGTGGAGGCCAACAAGCCCGCCGACGTCATCACCGTGTTCGAAGCCCTGCAGAGCCTGGGCAACGCCGACGAAGTGGGCGGCCTGAGCTACCTGAACTCCCTGGCCCAGTACGTGCCCAGCGCCGGCAACATCCGCCGCTACGCCGAGATCGTGCGGGAGCGCGGCATCCTGCGCAAGCTCGTGTCGGCCTCCGACGAAATCGCCACTGCCGCCTTCAACCCTCTGGGCAAGGCGGTGGACACCATCCTGGATGAGGCCGAGCAGAGGATCTTCAGCATCGGCGAGGAAGGCTCGCGGATGAAGGAAGGCTTCCAGGACATGAGCGCCCTGGTGGTCGACCTCATGGACCGCGTCCAGGAGATGGCGGACAACCCCAACGACATCACCGGCGTGCCCACCGGCTTCTACGACCTGGACCGCATGACCTCGGGCCTGCAGGCAGGCGACCTGATCATCCTGGCGGCCCGACCCTCCATGGGCAAGGCGCAGCCGCTGGACAGCCTCGTGCGCATGCGTGGGGGCGGCTTCAAGCCGATGGGGGACCTGGCGGTGGGGGATGCGCTGGCGTCGGTGGACGGCCGGCCCTCCATCGTCACCGGTGTCTATCCCCAGGGCATCAAGCAGACCTTCCGGATCACCTTCTCCGATGGCCGCAGCACCGAGTGCTGTGCCGAGCACCTGTGGAAGGTGGATTGCCGGCACTGGGAAGCGCCGCGCGTGGTCTCCACGCAGGACTTGATCGAACTGCTGGCCCGCAAGCGTTACCAGGATCGCCTATGGGTCGAATGCGCCACCGGCGATTTCGGCCACGACGACCCGTTGCCGGTGGATCCCTGGGTGCTGGGCGCCTTGCTCGGGGACGGCTGCCTCACCGGCACCGGCTCGGTGATGTTCTCCTCCGCCAGCGACGAGATGCTGGACCGCCTGCGTGGTCGCGTGGGCGGTGAGATGGAGCTGGTGCACGCGCAGGCCCATGACTGGCGCATCGTCCGCCGTGGCGGTGCCCATGTGAAGGGTGTCCAGGGCGTAGCGCCCAACTCCCTGCGCACCGCGCTCGAGGCGATGGGCCTGTCCGGTTGCAGCAGCGACCACAAGTTCATCCCGCGCCTCTACCTGGAGGCCTGCCGAGAGGCTCGCCTGAACCTGCTGCGTGGCCTGCTGGATACCGATGGCTGGATCGAGCGCTGGGGCAGCGTGCGCCTGTCCACTGCCAGCGGGCCATTGGCCCGCGATGTCGCAGAACTGGTGAGATCGCTCGGGGGCTGGTGTTCGATCACGACCAAGCAACCGCATTTCACCAATGTGGCTGGCATGCGCGTGGCCGGATTGCCGGCCTTCGTGTGCCACATCAGCCACCCGCAGCCGCAATCCCTCTTCCTGCTGTCGGACAAGCTGGCGCGCGCGCCGCAGGCGTGGACGCGCAAGAAGCGGCTGACCCTGCGTTCCATCGAGCCGGCGCGGGAAGTGCCTTGCCAGTGCATCTCGGTGAGTCATCCGGATCGTCTGTATCTGACGGATGGCGACATCGTCACGCATAACACCTCCCTGGCGATCAACATCGCCGAGCATGTGGCGCTGTACGAGGAACTACCCGTTGCCGTGTTCTCCATGGAGATGGGTGCCGCCCAGCTGGCCGTTCGTATCGTCGGCTCCATCGGCCGCATCGACCAGGGCCACCTGCGCACCGGCAAGCTCTCCGACGAGGAGTGGCCGCGCCTGACCGAAGCCATCGAGAAGCTGCGCAACATCTCCCTGCACATCGACGAGACCCCGGGTCTCACGGTCAGCCAGCTGCGCACCAACGCCCGCCGTCTGGCCCGACAGTGCGGCGGCAAGCTGGGCCTGATCGTGGTGGACTACCTGCAGCTCATGAGTGTGTCCAGCGGCATGAGCGACGAGAACCGCGCCACTGCGGTGGGCGAGATCTCGCGCGGGCTGAAGATGCTGGCCAAGGAGCTGGGCTGCCCGGTGATCGCGCTGTCGCAGCTGTCACGCGGCGTGGAGTCGCGCCCCGACAAGCGGCCCATGATGAGCGACCTGCGCGAATCGGGGGCCATCGAGCAGGATGCCGATGTCATCATGTTCATCTACCGCGACGACTACTACAACAAGGACTCGAAAGAGCCCGGCGTCGCCGAGGTGATCATCAGCAAGCAGCGTAACGGCCCGACGGGTACCGCCAAGCTGGCCTTCCTCAAGCCCTTGACCAAGTTCGAGTCGCTGGCCAGTGGCGGGGCAGGCTCCGACTACTTCTGACCCGCCGCTTGGCACGCAGCAAAAAGGGCCCCTTGGGGCCCTTTGCCTTGCCAATCACGTGGTCGGGCTACAGCACCTCTGACGCAAAGTCCGCCAGCCGCGAGCGCTCGCCGCGCGCCAGGGTGATGTGGCCGCTGTGCGGCCAGCCCTTGAACTTGTCCACCGCGAAGGTCAGGCCCGAGGAGCCTTCGGTCAGGTAGGGCGTGTCGATCTGGGCCAGGTTGCCCATGCAGATGATCTTGGTGCCCGGACCCGCGCGCGTGACCAGCGTCTTCATCTGCTTGGGCGTGAGGTTCTGCGCCTCGTCGATGATCAGGTACTTGTTCAGGAAAGTACGCCCGCGCATGAAGTTCAGGCTCTTGATCTTGATGCGGCTGCGGATCAATTCGTTGGTGGCGGCGCGGCCCCACTCGCCAGCGCTGGTCTCGGTCTTGGCCAGCACCTCCAGGTTGTCGTCCAGTGCGCCCATCCAGGGGCCCATCTTTTCCTCCTCGGTGCCGGGCAGGAAGCCGATGTCCTCGCCCACGCTGACGGTGGCGCGGGTCATGATGATCTCGGTGTAGCGGCGGTCGTCCAGCACCTGGGTCAGGCCTGCGGCCAGGGCCATCAGGGTCTTGCCGGTGCCTGCGGTGCCGGTGAGGGTGACGAAGTCGACCTCGGGATCCATCAGCAGGTTCATCGCGAAGTTCTGTTCGCGGTTGCGGGTGGTCACGCCCCAGACGGCGTTCTTGAGGTGACCGAAGTCCTTGAGGGTCTTGAGCACCGCGGTCTTGCCGCGGATCTCGGTCACGCGGGCATAGAGGCTGGGCTCGCCCGGGGCTTCGAAATACACGAACTGGTTGATCAACAGGCTGGGCACGACGGGCCCGGCAATGCGGTAGTAGGTGAAGCTGCCGCTTTGCCAGCTCTCGACGGTCTTGCCGTGGCGCGCCCAGAAGTCCGCCGGCAGGGCCAGGGCGCCGGAATACAGCAGGTCCAGGTCGTCGATGGTCTTGTCGTTGCGGTAGTCCTCGGTGGCCAGGCCCAGGGCCCGGGCCTTGACCCGCATGTTGATGTCCTTGGACACCAGCACCACCTCGCGCGGCGCGTGCTGCTCACGCAGGGCCTGCACCACGCCCAGGATCTGGTTGTCGGCCTTGCCCTGGGGCAGGTTGTGGGGCAGGGGGTTGGCGAAAGCCTGGGTCTGGAAGAACAGGCTGCCGCCTGCCTCGCGGTGGCCGGTGGAGTCCAGCTTCAGGCCGCTGCCGATGTCCGCGCCCTGCTCGCCGGCCAGGGCGTCCAGCGAGCGGCTGGCCTGGCGGGCGTTGCGGGCAACCTCGGTCATGCCCTTCTTGTGCCCGTCCAGTTCCTCCAGCACGATCATGGGCAGGAAGATGTCGTGTTCCTCGAAGCGGAACAGGCACATGGGGTCGTGCATCAGCACGTTGGTGTCCAGCACGAAGAGCTTGGTCGGGCCGGTGGGCCGGGTCTTGGCCTTGCGCGGGCGGGCTTCGGCGGCCGGAGGGGCCACGGGCTTGCGGCGGGCCGCAGCGGGCCGCTCGGCCTCGATCACCCCCGTCACCGGCACCTCGTCAAACGCCAGGGCGGCCGTTGCGCCCCCCCGGGGGGCGAAGTCCTCGACCTGGGGCCGCTCAGGCAGGGGGCTGCCCGTGGGCGATACCGCTTCCGATTTCCGGGCCGTCTTGTGCGAAGACCGGGCCGGCGCGTCGTAGGCCTGGGCGGGGAGCAGGGCGGCGCGCTTGGAGGGGGCGGGAGGCAGGGGCATAGGGCGAGGAATTCCCGGGAGTGAGAGGGTTCAGGAAACAAAAAAGCCGTCGGACGGGCCGGACGGCTTTCTGGGGGCTGGCAGTGATGACGCGGGGCGTCAGGAACAACAGCATGCGGCCATTATGCAGCCTTTTTCAGCTGCTTGACGGCCTTCAGAACCTCGTCGGAGTGACCGGGCACCTTGATGCCGCGCCACTCCTGCTTGAGGACGCCGTCGGCCCCGATCAGGAAGGTGCTGCGCTCGATGCCCTTGACCTTCTTGCCGTACATGATCTTGTTCTTGACCACGCCGAACATGTGGCACATCTTTTCCTCGGTGTCGGCGATCAGCTCGAAGGGCAGTTCGAGCTTGGACTTGAACTCGTCGTGCGATTTCATGTTGTCGCGGGAAACGCCGAAGACGATGGCACCGGCCTTCACGAAGTCCTTGTACTTGTCGCGAAACTGCATGGCTTCGGTGGTGCAGCCCGGGGTGTTGTCCTTCGGGTAGAAGTACAGGACGACCGTCTGGCCCAGGTGGGTGGTGTTGGACACCTTGACCCCGCCGGTGGCATTGGCCTCGAACTCCGGGATGGGTTTATTGACAACGATCGCCATGGATTTGTATCTCGTGTGACAGGGGGTTGGTCGTTGTGGGCGGCCGCAGCAGTCCGCGAAACCCCCGATTTTAACCCAAATGGTTTGTCGGCCCCCGGTGGGCGGGGCAGCGCCGCTGAGCCCCTGCTGCGCGACCTTCAGGAGCCGGGGGGATCAGGCCGGTGTTTCGAGCAACAGGGCCGCCGCCACGGTGCGTCCCTCCTGGGCCAGGATGTTGTAGGTGCGGCAGGCGGCGGCTGTGTCCATGGTCTCGACCCCGATGCGCCGGGCCATGAGCGGTGCGATCCAGGCCGGGTGGGGAAAGCGGATGCGGTCGCCGCTGCCGAAGATCACGACCTCGACCTCCAGGCCCGCCAGCAGGGCGAAATGGGCGGCTTCCAGACCCTCGTAGGTGGCCGCCGGCCAGTCCATGCGGCGTCCGTCCGAGGCGATGACCACGCTGCGCTCGATGCGCTCGCCGTTGACCGCCACCCAGCCCCGTCCGTGTCCGGTGATCGTGGGGGCGAGGGAGCGGTCCGGCTGGAGCTTCATGGTGCGTCAACTATGGTCAAATTATAGGTTTTCACCTGTGCGAGCGCCTTCGGAGGGGCTTTGAAGACTATCCAGAAATCGGCCAAGCTGGCCAACGTGCTGTACGACATCCGTGGACCCATCATGGATGCGGCGCGGCGCATGGAGGAAGAGGGTCACAAGATCATCAAGCTCAATATCGGCAACCTGGCCGTGTTCGGCTTCGATGCGCCCGAGGAAATCCAGCAGGACATGATCCGCAACCTGCCCAACTCGGCAGGCTACTCCGACAGCAAGGGCATCTTCGCCGCGCGCAAGGCGGTGATGCACTACACGCAGCAGCAAGGCATCCCGGGCGTCACGCTCGACGACATCTACCTGGGTAACGGCGCCAGCGAGCTGATCGTCACGGCCACCAACGCGCTGCTCAATGACGGCGACGAACTGCTGCTGCCCGCGCCGGACTACCCGCTGTGGACTGCCGCCGCCACGCTGGCCGGCGGCAAACCGGTGCACTACCTGTGCGACGAGGCCAACGGCTGGATGCCTGACCCGGCCGACATCCGCCGCAAGATCACGCCGCGCACCAAGGGCCTCGTCGTCATCAACCCCAACAACCCGACGGGCGCGCTGTACTCCGATGCGCTCCTGAAGGAGATCGTCGCGATCGCGCGCGAGCACGGGCTGGTGCTGCTGGCGGACGAGGTCTATGACAAGGTGCTGTATGACGACATGAAGCACACGGCGATCGGCAGCCTGTCCGACGATGTGCTGACGCTCACCTTCAACTCGCTGTCCAAGAGCTACCGCTCCTGCGGTTACCGTGCGGGCTGGATGGTGGTGTCCGGCGACAAGAAGGCGGCGGCCGATTACATCGAGGGCCTGAACATGCTCTCGAACATGCGCCTGTGCGCCAATGTGCCGGGCCAGTACGCCATTCAGACCGCGCTGGGCGGCTACCAGAGCATCAACGACCTGGTGGGCGAGGGCGGACGCCTGCGCCGCCAGCGTGACCTGGCCTATGAGCTGATCACCGCCATCCCGGGCGTGAGCTGCGTCAAACCGCAGGCGGCGCTGTACATGTTCCCGCGCCTGGACCCCAAGGTGTACCCGGTCAAAGACGACCGCCAGTTCTTTCTCGAGCTGCTCCAGGAAACCCGCGTGATGCTGGTGCAGGGCACCGGCTTCAACTGGCACGCGCCGGACCATTTCCGCATCGTGTTCCTGCCCCACGAGGACGACCTGCGCGAGGCCATCGGCCGCATCGCCAAGTTCCTCGAAACCTACCGTTCGCGTCACTCGAAATGAAACCCATCCAAGTCGGCCTGCTGGGCATCGGCACCGTCGGCAGCGGCGTGTTCAACGTCCTCGCCCGCAACCAGAATGAAATCCAGCGCCGCGCCGGCCGCGGGATCGCGGTCACCATGGTCGCCGACCTGGACACCGCGCGTGCGCAGGCTGTCGTGGGCACCCACGCCCGGGTGGTGAACGACGCGCGCGCCGTCATCGCCAACCCCGAGATCGACATCGTCATCGAGCTGATTGGCGGCTACGGCATTGCCCGCCAGCTGGTGATGGAGGCCATCGAGGCCGGCAAACACGTGGTCACCGCCAACAAGGCGCTCCTGGCCGTGCATGGCACCGAGATCTTTGCCGCCGCCCACAGGAAGGGCGTGATGGTGGCCTTCGAGGCGGCCGTGGCGGGAGGCATCCCGATCATCAAGTCGCTGCGCGAGGGCCTGACGGCCAACCGCATCGAGTGGATCGCCGGCATCATCAACGGCACCACGAACTTCATCCTGTCGGAGATGCGTGACAAGGGCCTGGACTTCGACGTGGTCCTGAAGGAGGCGCAGCGTCTGGGCTACGCCGAAGCCGACCCGACCTTCGATATCGAGGGTGTGGATGCGGCGCACAAGGCCACCATCATGTCGGCCATTGCCTTCGGCATCCCGGTGCAGTTCGACAAGGCCTATGTCGAGGGCATCACGAAGCTGGGGGCCCAGGACATCCGCTACGCCGAGCAACTGGGCTACCGCATCAAGCTCCTGGGCCTGACCAAGCGCACCCCGAAAGGCATCGAACTGCGCGTGCACCCCAGCCTCGTGCCGGCCAAGCGCCTGCTGGCCAATGTCGAGGGCGCCATGAACGCGGTGATGGTGCAGGGCGACGCCGTGGGCACCACCCTGTACTACGGAAAGGGCGCGGGCAGCGAGCCCACCGCCAGCGCGGTGATCGCCGACCTGGTGGACATCACCCGCCTGCACACGGCGGACGCCGCGCAGCGCGTGCCGCATCTGGCCTTCCAGCCCGATCAAATGAGCGATCAGCCGGTACTGCCGATGTCCGAGGTGGTGACCAGCTACTACCTGCGCCTGCGCGTGGCCGACCAGGCCGGCGTACTGGCCCAGGTGACGGGGCTGCTGGCCGAGGCGGGGATCTCCATCGACGCCATGCTGCAACGCGAGGCCGGCGAGGGCGAGAAGCAGACCGACCTCATCATCCTCACCCACGACACCCGCGAGGGCACGATGGACGCGACGCTGGCGAAGATGCAGGCCCTGACCACCGTCCTGGCGCCCATCACCCGCATCCGCAAGGAAGAACTCGCCTGACCTCATGAGCCCCCACGTTCACTTCGTTCTCTGCCCCCCGAGGGGGCGCTCATTGCCCTTCGGGCGGCCGGGCGGGCACTGATGCTGTACCTCTCCACGCGCGGCCACCCGGGGCGCAAGCGTTTCTGCGAGATCCTGCTGGAGGGCCTCGCGCCCGATGGCGGCCTGTACCTGCCCGAGCGCTACCCGCAGGTGGACGGCGCCACGCTCACGCGCTGGCGCGGGCTGGCGTATGCCGACCTGGCGTTCGAGATCCTGTCCCTCTACATCGACGACATTCCCGCCGACGACCTGCGCGCCCTGTGCCGCAAGACCTACACCGAGGCGGTGTTCGGCACGCCGCAGATCGTGCCGCTTCGCAAGCTGGAGGACGGCCTGTACCTCCAGGCCCTGTCCAACGGCCCCACGCTGGCCTTCAAGGACATGGCCATGCAGCTCCTGGGCCACCTGTTCGAATACGAGCTGGCGCGCCGCGGCGAAGCCTTGAACATCCTCGGGGCGACCTCTGGCGATACCGGCAGCGCCGCCGAATACGCGATGAAGGGCAAGCGGGGCGTGCGCGTCTTCATGACCTCGCCGCATGGCCGCATGAGCCCCTTCCAGCAGGCGCAGATGTTCAGCCTGCAGGACGCCAACATCCACAACCTCGCCATCGAGGGCGTGTTCGACGACTGCCAGGACATCGTGAAGGCAGTGTCCAGCGACCTGGACTTCAAGCGCAGATACCGCATCGGTACCGTGAACTCCATCAACTGGGCGCGCCTCGTGGCCCAGGTGGTGTACTACTTCGCAGGCTACTTCCAGGCCACCACGTCCAACGACCAGAAGGTGAGCTTCACCGTGCCTTCGGGCAACTTCGGCAACATCTGCGCCGGCCACGTGGCCCGCATGATGGGCCTGCCGATCGATCGGCTGGTGGCGGCCACCAACGAGAACGACGTCCTGGACGAGTTCTTCCGCACCGGCACCTACCGCGTACGGGGCAGCGCCGACACCTTCGAGACCTCCAGCCCCTCGATGGACATCTCCAAGGCCAGCAATTTCGAGCGCTTCGTCTTTGACCTGCTGGGGCGCGATGCGGCCCGCGTCAAGCGCCTGTTCCATGACGAACTCAATGCGCGCGGGCGCTTCGAGCTGCCGGCCGAAGCGGCCGTGGCCCGTGAGCGTTATGGCTTCGCCAGCGGCCGCAGCACCCATGCCGACCGCCTGGCGACCCTGCGCGACACCTGGCAGCGTCACCACGACATGATTGACACCCACACCGCCGACGGCGTGAAAGTGGCCCGCGAAGTGCGCGACCCGCATGTCCCGATGATCGTGCTGGAGACCGCGCTGCCGATCAAGTTCGCCGCGACGCTGGTCGAGGCGCTGGGCCGGCAGCCGCAGCGTCCGCCGGGTTTCGAGGGCATCGAGGACCTGCCCAAGCGCGTGCAGGTGATGCGGCCTGATGTCGATCGGGTCAAGGCCTACATCGCGTCGCATTGCGATTGAGCGCGGTGTCATGAATGTCGTGTGCTTCGCCGGCTATTCCGGCTCCGGCAAGACCACCCTGGTCGAGGGCGTCATCGGTGCCCTCAAGCTGCGCGGCCTGCGCGTCTCGGTCGTCAAGCACGCCCACCACAAGTTCGACATCGACCACCCGGGCAAGGACACCTGGCGGCACCGCGAGGCCGGAGCCTTCGAGGTGATTGCCGTGTCGGATCGTCGCATGGCCCTCATGCGGGAGTTCGAGCAGCCCACCGCGCTGACGGTCCACCAGTTGATCAGCCAGCTGGATCATGGGGTCGACTGGGTGCTGGTCGAGGGCTTCAAGCAAAGCGACCTGCCCAAGGTGGAGGTCTGGCGCGCCGACGCGGGCCAGCCCGCGCGCTACATGGGCGACGAGCGCGTGGTGGCCATCGCCACTGACGACGCGGGTCGCCTGCCCGAGCCGACGCAGCGCCCCCTGCTGGACATCAACGACCACGATGCCGTCGCCCAGTGGCTGGTCGAGCAGGGCGACCGCTTTCGTTACGCCACGCGGGGCCGCCCATGAACGCTCCTCGCCCTCCGCTTCGTAGCCTGGACGATGCCCTGGCCGACCTGCTCGGGCGGGCCGCGCCGCTGGGTCGTACCGAGAAGGTGTCGACCTTCGACGCCGATGGCCGGGTGCTGGCGCAGGACCAGGTCTCGGCGCTGCAGGTGCCGCCCCAGGACAACAGCTCGATGGATGGTTATGCGGTGCGCAGCGCAGACGTCGCGAGAGCGCCTGCCGGCGGCTGGCCCGTGAGCCAGCGCATTCCCGCTGGCAGCGCGGCGCAGCCCCTGCAGGCGGGCACCGTGGCCCGCATCTTCACCGGTGCGCCCGTCCCCGAGGGGGCCGACGCCATCGTGATGCAGGAGGACACCGAGGTCCTGGCCGATGCCACGGTCCGCGTCCTGCGAGCACCGCAGGCGGGCCAGTGGATCCGCCGCAGCGGCGAGGACATCCGGCGCGGGGACATCGTGCTGCGTGCGGGCCAGCGGCTCTCACCGGCCGAAATGGGCCTGGCGGCCAGTATCGGCCTGGACAGTCTGCCGGTGTCGGCCCGGCCGCGCGTGGCCCTCTTTTCCACGGGTGACGAGCTGGTGATGCCCGGCACCGTGCCGCCGCAGGCCATGCAACCCGGCGCGATCTACAACTCCAACCGCTACTTCCTGCGCGCGATGCTGCAGCGCCTGGGGTGCGAGGTCAGTGACCTGGGCATCGTCCCGGACCGCCTGGAGGCGACGGTCCAGGCGCTGCGCGAAGCCAGCGCGCGCCACGACCTGATCCTCACCAGCGGCGGTGTGTCGGTGGGCGAGGAAGACCACATCAAGCCCGCCGTGCAGGCCCTGGGCGCCCTGGACCTGTGGCAGATCGCCATCAAGCCGGGCAAGCCCTTCGCCTACGGGCGCGTGGGTGCGGCGCATTTCATCGGCCTGCCGGGCAATCCTGTCTCCAGTTTCGTCACCTTCGCGTTACTGGTGCGTCCCTTCCTGCTGAAGTTGCAAGGGGTGACCGCGGTCGCTCCCCCCGCCACGCGCCTGCCTGCGCATTTCGATGGGCCCCGCCCGGACAAGCGCCGCGAGTTCCTGCGGGTGCGCCGCAATGCGCAGGGTGGGCTGGACCTGTTCCCGAACCAGAGTTCGGGCGTCCTGACCTCGGTGGCCTGGGGGGATGGCCTGGCGGACAACCCGCCCGGGCGGGCCATCGC
>JACCDL011243509.1_pt1 | contig 52435 bp, 44 predicted proteins | sample 7441931 | NCBI WGS metagenome assembly JACCDL01 (sample SAMN15323437, study PRJNA562643) | freshwater metagenome | isolation source: river surface water | place: USA:Blue River Watershed | collected 2017-08-16
CATGACTGTGGCGATGCGCTGTCGGGCGCTTTGATGAATGCCGGGCCCATCATCCACCCGCCGTTGATCGTGATGAATGCCGCCCCCTTGCAGCACTTTGAGCGCTGGGACATCCACAACGAAGGTACCCAGCCCAGTGTGCGTGCGGTGACCGATGCCCTCGATTTAGAGCGCATCGCCGTGCGCGAAGCAGTGGGCTGGGGTGCGCCCCATTACCCTTTGCGCGACCACTATGAAAACGACCGTTGGATGTATGGCGATGCGCACAAAAAATTGGTCAAGTCCGGCGATTGGCGCGAGCACATTGATTTGCATCACCACCGCTACGTGACCGAGGACATCGTGTTGGGATTGGCTTTTTTGTGTTCGGTGGCGCGTTGGAGCGGCGTGGACGCTCCCATTGCCCATGGCATCTTGGCCATCACCGGCGGATATTTGGGGCGCGATCTGCGCCTGGGGCCGCGCACTTTGGAGTCATTGCAGTTGAGCCAACTGAGCCCCGCCCAATTGCGCGAACGCTTGCACCACGGAGAACGCCCATGAGCGTGGCGCGTTTTGTGGCGGTGGGCGCAGGCCGCATGGGCCGCAGCATCGCCACTGCATTTGCGTATGCAGGGCATCGCGTGGCCGTGGTTGATTTGCGCGAGCGCACACCCGAACAGTGGCAGGCTTTGCAACAAGAGGCCGTGGCCGAGGTGCGCGCGAGTCTGACCAGCCTGGCCGACTTGGGTGCGTTCCCACTGGCACAAGTCGAATCCATTGTGGACCGCGTGTCTTGGGTCAACGAGCCGCATGCCGACCAGGCGCTGGCCCAGGCCGATATGGTGTTTGAGGGCGTGCCAGAGACCATGGCGGCCAAGCAAAGTGCCATGGCGCGCATCGGGGCAGCATGCCGCACAGATGCCATCATCACCTCGACCACCAGCAGCATCTTGGTGACCGATTTGGTGCCTTTTGTGCCGCACCCCGAACGCTTTTTGAACATCCATTGGCTCAACCCCGCCTACCTGATCCCAGTGGTCGAGTTGAGCACCCACCCCCTGTTGGACCCTTCGGTGTTGGCGCGTGCCAAAGATTTGATGGCCGCGATTGGCAAGCTGCCCGTGGTGTGCGGGCCCACGCCGGGTTACATCGTGCCGCGCTTGCAGGCCTTGGTGATGAACGAGGCTGCCCGCATGGTGCAAGAGGGGGCTGCCACCGCCCAAGAAATTGACATGGCCACCCGCTACGGCATGGGACTGCGCTTTGCCGCTTTGGGCGTGATTGAATTCATCGATGTCGGTGGCAACGATATTTTGTTCCACGCCAGCCGTGAAATGGCCGCCACCATCGACCCGCACCGCTATGCCACGCCCGACATCGTGGCCGACAAAATGAACAAAGGCCAGCTCGGTTTGAAAACCGGCTCTGGCTTTTACGATTACGATGGCCGTGACATCGCGGCCTATCGCCGAGACATCCTGTCTCGAACCCTGGGCATGCTCCAGCATGCCGGGCATTGGCATCCCCCAGCAACCACCACCCACGACTGAAGGAGTTCACCATGTCACCGAATCGTTTCAAACGCCACACCCTGATGGGTCTGTGCGTGGCTGTCGCCGCTTTGGCCGCCCCGCTGGCTGCGCAGGCGCAGGAGATCACCCTCAAGGCGGTGAACGCCTTCCAAGAGGGCACGTATTACGCGCGCAATTTCGAGCGTTTTGTGAAAAAGGTCAACGACGAGGGCAAGGGCCTGGTTCAAATCAACTACATCGGTGGACCCAAGGCCATTCCCACCTTTGAACAAGGCAATGCCTTGCGCAGCGGTGTGGTCGACATGTCCAACACCACCACGTCTTTTGTGGCGGGCATCGTTCCTGAAGGTCTGGCGATCAACTACACCAACCAGACCATGGCCGAGATGCGCAAAAACGGCGCGATCGACTACTTGAACAAAATCATGATGGAAAAAGGCTTGTACTACTACGCCCGCACCGGCGAAGGCGTGCAGTACTACATCTACACCAATAAGCGCATCGACAAAGCCGACTTGACCGGCTTGAAGCTGCGCATCGCCCCGATTTACCGCGACTTCTTCCAAAAGCTCGGTGCCAATGTGGTGCAAATTGCACCCGGTGAGGTCTACACCGCCTTGGAGCGTGGCGTGGTCGATGGATATGGCTGGCCTTTGCTGGGCATCTTTGATTTGGGTTGGCACGAAAAAACCAAATTCCGCGTGGAGCCTGGCTTCTACGCCATTGAGTTGGGCGTGATCTTCAGTGCCAACACCTGGCGCAAGCTCAACCCCGCACAACGCGCATTTTTGGAAAAGCAAGCCGTTTGGTTGGAAAGCCAGAACGTGGACATGTCGGCCAAAGACGCGCCCGCTGAGATCAAAAAGCAGCAAGACGCAGGCCTGCAGGTCATCAAGCTGGACGCAGAACAGTCGCGGATTTTGCAAAAAACCGCTTACGAAGCGGCCTGGGATGCGGTCGTCAAGTCCAGCCCTGCACACGGTGCCAAGCTGCGTGAAATGCTCGAACCCAAATAAGAGGCTGACATGATGAATCGTTGGTCCGATGCCCTGGGTCAGGTCTATGAAGTGATGGCATGGCTGGCTTGTGCCATGTTGTTTGCATTGATGCTGGTGATTTGCGCCGATGTGTTTTTGCGCAATGCGCCACTGATCCCTGGCTTGCGGGGCATGCCTGCGACCAACGATTTGTCTGAGGCTTTTTTGTACCTCATCACCTTGTTTGCTGGCCCTTGGCTGTTGCGCTTGGGCCAGCACATCCGCGTTGACATTTTCTTGCGCGCCATCCCGCCCGTGTGGGCTTGGTATTGCGAGTGGGCGGTGGATGTGCTGGGCTTGCTGTGTTCTTTGGTGATTGCTTGGTACGGATTGACCACCACCTGGGACAGCATGCAAACCGGCGAAATGTTCATCAAAGCCCTGACCACGCCGGTGTGGTGGTGGCTGGCATTTTTGCCACTCACCTTTGGTTTGTTGGCGGTTGAATTCGTGTTTCGGATGCACCGCTTGATGCACGGCGAGCGCGCTCCCCGTGAAGAAGCGGTATCGGCCTCCTAAACCCCACAAAGGATTCACATGAGTTGGCAATTGGCATCATGGTTGTTGTTGGGCGGCTCCACCGTTCTGCTCTTTTTGGGCTTGCCGGTGGTGTTCTCATTCTTGGTCATCAACGTGCTGGGCGCGTGGTTGATTTTGGGCGGCGAGGCGGGCATCGCGCAAATGGTGCGCAATTGCGTGGGTTCGGTGGCCCGTTTTTCGCTCACCCCGATTCCCTTGTTTGTGCTCATGGGCGAGGTGTTGTTCCACACCGGCTTGGCGGTCAAGGTGATCGATGGCATTGAGCGCTTGATCAAAAACCTGCCCGGCCGTTTGGCGGTGGTGGCCATTGTGGCGGGCACGGTGTTCTCGGCAATTTCTGGTTCAACCATTGCCACCACCGCGATGCTCGGCGGCCTGATGGTGCCCTTGATGCTGCAGCGCGGCTACCACCCCACCATGGCCACAGGGCCGGTGATGGCCATTGGTGCGGTCGACATGTTGATCCCACCCTCGGCGCTCACCGTTTTGCTGGGTTCACTCTCGGGCATTTCGATCAGCAAGTTGCTGATTGGCGGCGTGGTGCCGGGCCTGATTTTGAGCGTTGTGTTTGTCGCATACATCGTCATCCGCGTCAAAATTCAACCCCACCTGGCCCCCAAGACCGAATTCACCCAACACAAGGGTTGGGACATGTTCCAACCCTTTGTGAAATATGTGCTGCCCTTGGTGTCTATTTTTGCCGTGGTGGTGGGCGTGATGATCGCAGGCATTGCCACCCCCACCGAGTCGGCCGCCATTGGCGCATTCACCACCGTGTTGTTTGCCATGGCCTACCGCGCCTTGACGGTGAAAAACATGATGGAGAGCTTGCGCGCCACGGTCACGATTTCTGGCATGATTTTGTTCATCATCATCGGTGCCACCACGTTTGCCCAAATTTTGTCTTTTTCGGGCGTGAGCAATGGCGTGGTCCAGGTCATCACAGGGGCAAATTTGTCCACCAATGCCATCATTTTGGGCATGCTGCTGATCTTGATTTTCTTGGGCATTTTTGTGGACCAGGTCAGCATGATGCTCATCACCTTGCCCATCTTCATGCCCATCGTGCAGCAATTGGGTGTGGACCCGGTTTGGTTTGGCATCATGTTCCTGATCTGCATGCAATTGGGCTTGCTGCTGCCGCCGCACGGCTTGTTGCTGATGACCATGCGCGGCGTGGCCCCCAAAGAGGTCACCATGATGCACATCTTCCAAGCGGTGATGCCTTACCTGGCCTTTAGCTTTGCCGTGTTGGCCTTGGTGTTCTTTTGGCCGCCGGTGGCCACTTGGTTGCCCAATCTGTTGGGTTGATGCAGTCCATTGAACCCATGAGCGCTGTGCCGCATCCCATGCCCGCACACCCCTTGGTGCAAGAGCGTTGTGTGCACCGCGATTTGTACACCGATGCCGCTTTGTTCGCGCAGGAGCAGCAGCGCTTTTTTGCCCGCGCCTGGTTGTTTGCAGGCCATGGCAGCCAAATCCCCGCAGCGGGCGACTACATCACGCTGGACCTGTCGGGCCAACCGCTGATATTGGTGCGCGACCCGCAAGGCGACATCCACGCTTTTTTCAACCGCTGTGCCCACAAGGGTGCCAAGCTCTACACCTTGCCGCACGGCCATGTGGGCAAGATGATGCGCTGCCCTTATCACGCATGGTCTTACCGCTTGGATGGCCGGCCTGTGACCGTGCCGCTCAAAGACGGTTATGTGGGCACCGGTTTGGACAGCAGTCCTTCGGGCCAAGGCCTCACACCCGTGCCTGGTTTGCATGTCTACCGAGACTTTGTGTTTGTGCGCCTGAGTGAGCAAGGCATGGACTTCGCGGAATATTTCGGCGATGCCCTCAAAGCCATTGACAACATGGTCGAGCGCTCGCCAGTGGGCCGCTTGGAAGTGGCCGGAGGGGTGTTGCGCAACACCATCGCTTGCAACTGGAAGATGTACCTGGAGAACATCAACGACGCGGTGCATCCGGTGTCGTCCCATGAGTCGGCCAGCACAGCAGCGCGCGACATTTGGAAGGGCCACGGCAGCGATGAGCCCATGCCAATGGCCGTGGAGCAAATCCTGCCGTTTGCCAATGGCTACGACTATTTCGACCGCATGGGTGCGCGCATCCACCCCCAAGGGCACAGCCTGCTCGGGGTGAACTTCAGCATCCATTCGGCCTATGGCGTGCCCAGCGACTACCAGGCCGCCCTTGAAGCCCGTTGGGGGGTGGAGCGCACCCAGGAGGTGTTGCAGCGCTCGCCCCAAAATGCCGTGCTGTACCCCAGCATCGCCTTGAAAGGCTCGCCCTTGTCGATGCGGGTGATCCGGCCTTTGGCGGTGGACCGCACGCTGGTGGAGGCCTGGAGTTTTCGCGCCGTGGGCGCGCCAGACCTGCTGCTCGAGCGGGCCATGACCTACAACCGCTTGGTGTTTTCGCCCATGTCGGTGGTGGCCCATGATGATGTGCATTTGTTTGAAAGCATTCAACAGGGCTTGCAAGCCATGGGCAATCCATGGGTGAGCTTGCACCGCAACTACCAAGCCAACGAAAGCGCACAAACCAGCGCCGATACCAACAGCGCCAATGAGTGGTTGATGCGCAACCAGTACCGGGCTTGGGCCCAGGCCATGCTGCAGCCGCTGGCATCGGAGGGCGCATGACCGAGGAGCGGGTGCGCAGTGTGCAAGATTTTGTGGTCCGGGAAGCGCGTTTGCTCAACCAGGGCCGCTACCAAGAATGGCTCGACTTGTTTGCGGCCGATGGCCGCTACTGGGTGCCGCTCAACGGCGACCTGCAAAACGAGTCGGATGGGCTCAATGCCTTGGCCGACGAAGACGCTTTGTTGCTCAGCTTGCGGGTCAAGCGCTTGCTGGCAGGGCGGGCCCATTCCCAGCAACCGGGCAGCCGCAGCACCCATGTGTTGCAACTGCCCCAGGTCGATCAGGTCGACGACCACGCCGCCCAGGTCTACACCCCATTCACCTATGTGGAATGCCGTGGCGAACAGCAACTGTGGTTGGCGGGGCATTGGTGCCATCGCTTGTCACGCCAAGCCGACACCTGGCGCATTGCGCTCAAGCGGGTCAATTTGCTCTCGGCGGGCGCGGCCCACAGCGCCATTCAATTGTTCCCATGAGCCACCCATGCCAGCCACTTTGAGCCGCAATTTTTTTGGAGTACGCCACCATGGCTGAACGTTCATTTGTGCAAGAGGTCCAAAAACTGCGCTTGGGGGCGGGCGAGGAGTTTGTGGGCGAGGGCATCTTGGCCGTCACCAAGGCCTTGCTCGAGTCGGGTGTGTCGTATGTGGCGGGTTACCAAGGTGCGCCCATTTCACATTTGATGGATGTGCTGGCCGATGCACAAGACATCTTGCAAGAACACGGCATCCGCTTTGAAAACAGTGCCAGCGAAGCCACTGCCGCCGCCACCTTGGCGGCATCGGTCAATTACCCCTTGCGCGGGGCGGTCACCTTCAAGGCCACGGTGGGCACCAATGTGGCCTCCGATGCCTTGGCCAACTTGGCCTCGGGCGGTGTGACCGGCGGTGCCTTGATCGTGGTCGGCGAAGACTACGGTGAAGGCTCATCCATCATGCAAGAGCGCAGCCATGCGTTTGCCATGAAATCACAAATTTGGTTGCTCGACCCCCGGCCCAACCTGCCCAGCATGGTCAAAGCGGTGAAGATGGGTTTTGAGTTGTCCGAGGCCAGCCACACCCCAGTGATGTTGCAGTTGCGCATCCGCGCTTGCCATGTGCATGGCCGCTTCACCGCCAGTGACAACGTGCGCGCACCCTTTGCTTTGCACGAGGCCATGGAACAACCCCGGCGCGATGTCAGCCGCATTGTGTTGCCCCCATCGAGTTTTGTGCACGAGCAAGAAAAGCTCAAGCAACGCTGGCCAGCTGCGGTGGAATTCATCCAAAAGCACCAGCTCAACGAGTTCTTCGACGGCGAAGCCAATGATGTGGGCATCTTGGTGCAAGGCGGCAACTACAACGCCTTGGTGCGGGTGCTCGAGCGCCTGGGCCTGGCCGATGTGTATGGCCGCAGCCGTGTGCCCATTTATGTGATGAACGTGGCCTACCCGGTGGTGGATGCCGAGGTTTTGCGGTTTTGCCAAGGCAAGCGAGCGGTCTTGCTGGTCGAAGAAGGCCAGCCCAATTTTGTCGAACAAAACGTGGCCACGGTGTTGCGCCAAGCCGGTTGCACCACCGCACTGCATGGCAAAGATTTGCTGCCGCCAGCGGGTGAATACACCTTGCACGAGGTGCTCAAAGGGGTGCGCGCCTTTGCCCAGCGCTACGACCTGCTGCCTGCGGCGGCCACACCGCCCGCTGCGCCACCCACCCCCAAAACGCACAAGGTGTTTGCGCTCAAGCCCTTGCAAGAGGTGGTGCAGCCCCGGCCCCCGGGTTTTTGCACCGGTTGCCCAGAGCGGCCCATTTTTGCGGCGATGAAGCTGGTGGAAAAAGAATTGGGCACCCACCATGTCAGCGCAGACATCGGCTGTCATTTGTTTTCCATCTTGCCGCCTTTTCACATTGGCAACACCACCATGGGCTATGGCTTGGGCACCGCAGGCGCTTCGGCCATGAACGTGCCTGCGGGCAAAAAAGCCATTTCCATCATGGGCGATGGCGGCTTTTGGCACAACGGCCTGACCAGCGGCATTGCCAATGCGGTGTTCAACCGCAGCGACAACCTCACCATCGTGGTGGACAACAGCTACACCTCGGCCACTGGCGGGCAAGACGTGTTGTCGTCCAAAGCCCTCAACCCCACCCGCAGCACCGGACACCTGATTGAAAAAGCCGTGCGTGGTGTGGGCGTGGAATGGGTGCGCACTTTCAAGCGCACCTATGACGTGGCCGGATTGCGCGATGCCTTGAAAGAGGCATTGACCAGCCAGCAGCCCGGCCCCAAGGTGTTGGTGGCCCAGTCTGAGTGCATGCTCAACCGCCAGCGGCGCGAAAAACCGCAGGTGCGTGCCCAGCTGGCGGCCGGTCAGCGGGTGGTGCGTGAACGCTTTGGGGTCGATTCCGACACCTGCACCGGCGACCATTCCTGCATCCGCATTTCGGGTTGCCCTTCGCTGTCCATCAAGACCAACCCCGATCCGTTGCGCACCGATCCGGTGGCCACCGTGCTCGACAGTTGTGTGGGTTGCGGCATGTGTGGCGAGGTGTCGCACGCGGCCGTGTTGTGCCCTTCGTTTTACAAAGCCCAAATCGTCAGCCACCCCTCGGCCTGGGAGCGCTGGTGGGATGGCCTGCGCAGCCGCGTGGTGGGTGTGCTGCAACGCCGGCGTGCACAGCGCTTGGCCCAGTGGGCTTTTTGATGGCCATGGACAAACACCCCCAACCCATCAAGATCGCCATCCTCGCCATGGGTGGCGAAGGCGGTGGTGTGCTGGCCGATTGGATCGTCGACCTCGGTGAGCAAGCAGGCCATTGGGCCCAAACCACCTCGGTGCCTGGCGTGGCCCAGCGCACCGGTGCCACCATTTATTACGTGGAGTTGTTTCCCAAACCCGATGCGGGCAGTGCTGGCCCCGAGCCGGTGCTGGCCTTGATGCCCTTGCCCGGTGATGTGGACATTGTGTTGGCCTCTGAATTGATGGAGGCGGGGCGGGCGGTGCAGCGCGGCTTGGTCACGGCCGATCGAACCACCCTGATTGCGTCCAGCCACCGGGTGTATTCCATCAACGAAAAATCGGCCATGGGCGATGGCCGGGTGGATGCGGATCAATTGCGGGCCCATGCCGAAAATGCCGCCCAGCGTTGGGTGTGTTTTGACATGGCTGCATTGGCCGAGCGCGAAGGCAGCGTCATCAGTGCGGTGCTGTTTGGTGCCTTGGCGGGTGTGGGGGTGCTGCCTTTTTCGCGGGCCCAGTTTGAGGCCACGATTGAGCGCGCGGGTTTGGGTGTGCAAAGCAGTTTGCGCGCTTTTGCCCAAGGCTTTGCCATGGCCCAAAACTCGGGGCCGACCACACCCGCAGCGGTAACACCGCCCGCCGCCACCAAGCCGACACCCCAAGATGCGGTGCTGCGGGCCTGTGTTGATCAGGTGTGGGACATGCTGGATGCCCCCGCCCGTGATTTGGCCATTGAAGGTGTGCGTCGCATGGCCGACTACCAAGACCCGGCGTATGCGCGCTTGTATGTGGACCGGCTGCACAGCGTGCACCAGGTGTTGCCGCAAGACCCACAGCAAGTGATGGCCGCATTGGCGCGCCATTTGGCGCTGTGGATGTCGTATGAAGACACGGTGCGGGTGGCAGACCTCAAAACCCGGGGCAGCCGCTTTCAACGGGTGCGCAGCGAGGTGGGCGCGCAAGACGTGCAACTGCTGCGCATCAACGAATACATGCACCCGCGTTTTCAAGAGGTGTGTGAAACCCTGCCCGCGGGTTTGGGCCGCTGGCTGATGGCCTCGCCCCGCTGGCGCGCCTGGGGCGAGCGCTTGCTCAGCCGGGGGCGGGTGGTGCAAACCAATTCACTGGGTGGTTTTTTGCTGCTCTACATGGTCTCTGCCCTCAAGCCTTGGCGGCGGCACAGCTTGCGCTATCAACAAGAAAACCAGCGCATCGAGGCATGGCTGGGTTTGGCGCGCCAATGGGCACCCACCCATCCTGCGCTGGCCCTGGAAATTGTCTTGTGCCAGCGTTTGGTCAAGGGCTATAGCGACACCCACGCCCGTGGCCACCACCACCACGACCAATTGTTGGAACTCGTGGCCAAACATGGCGCGCGCTTGAGCGCCGAGCAATTGCGTGCCTTGCGGGATGCGGCCTTGGCCGATGACCAAGGCAATGCCTTTCGCAGCACCTTGGCTGCGCAAGCTTGGACTTGAACCAGGCGGGAGAGCAGCACATGTCCATCTACACTGCGCCCACCGATATGCAACATTGGGTGCGCGAGCGCGAGGTGCACCGCGACATCTTCATCCACCCGGATGTGTTTGCGCTGGAAATGCAAACCGTTTTCACACACACCTGGGTGTATGTGGGCCACGCCAGCCAAATTCCCCAAGCCGGTGACTACTACAGCACCACGGTGGGCGATCAACCCGTTGTGATGGTGCGCCAAGCCGATGGCGGCATTGCGGTGTTGCACAACCGCTGCGCCCACAAGGGCGTGAAGATCGCGGGCCGTGAGCACGGCAACACCGGTAAATTTTTCCGCTGCCCCTATCACGCATGGACATTCAAACTCGATGGGGCCTTGCTCGGCATCCCGCTCAACAGCGGCTACGCGCAAAATGGATTTGAAGGCACCGAGGCCGCGCAAGGCATGGCCCGCGTGGGGGCGGTGCAGGTTTACCGCGACTTTGTGTTTTGCCGCTTGGCCGCCCAAGGCGAGTCGTTTGCGGATTTTTTTGGTGAATCCCTCTCCACCCTGGACAACATGGTGGACCGCTCGCCCGAGGGCAAACTCGAAGTGGCCGGTGGGGTGCTGCGCTACATGCACCGCTGCAACTGGAAGATGTTGGTCGATAACCAAACCGACACCTGCCACCCGATGGTGGCCCACGAGTCATCGGCTGGCACAGCGGTCAAGGTGTGGAAGGCCGCGCCCGAGGGCACGCCCAAGCCCATGGCGGTGGAATTGTTCGCCCCGTTTGTCAGCCCGTATGAGTTTTTTGAAGGCATGGGCATTCGCGCCTGGCCCCATGGCCATGGACACACCGGCACCGCCGACTCCATCCATGCCGCGTACTCACCCGTGCCGGGTTACTGGGACCAAATGAAAGCCGCTTACGGCGAATCCAGGGCGCAAAAAATCCTGGGCGAGGTGCGGCACAACACGATTTATTTCCCCAACATCATGGTCAAAGGGCCGATTCAAACCCTGCGCGTGTTCAAGCCCTTGGCGGCAGACCGCACCTTGGTGGAGTCTTGGACCTTTCGTTTGGTGGGCGCGCCCGACCTGTTGTTGGAGCGCACCCTGATGTACAACCGCTTGATCAATGCACCCACTTCGGTGGTGGGCCATGATGATCTGGAGGTGTATGAACGCTCCCAACAAGCTTTGCTCTCCAGGGGGCGCGATTGGGTCAACATCGGGCGCTTGTACGACCCGGCAGAAACCACCACGCCCACCCAAGTGGTCAATGGCACCAGCGAATTGCAAATGCGCAACCAGTACCGCACCTGGGCCCGCTACATGGCCATGGGCCCAGAGGCCAAGCCATGAGCGCCTCCCCCAACCAAGCCCTGATCGATCTGGTGTACCAAGAGGTGCGCTGCATCGATGAGCAGCGCTGGGACGATTGGCTGGCCATGTACACCGAAGATGCCCATTACTGGATGCCCTTGACCCATGGCCAAACCGATCCCTTGCTGCAAGGCTCTTTGATGTATGAGGACAAGATGCTGTTGGGCATCCGCGTCGAGCGGCTCAAAGGTCGGCGCACCTTCTCGCAAGAGCCCATCAGCCGATGCCACCATTTGATGCAAGCACCCAGCATCGAGTCCCACGACCAGGCCCTGGGTTTGGCCCAGGTGCGCGCGGCTTTCCATTACATGGAGACCCGGGGCGACGAGCAACAGCTCTATGCCGGATGGGCCAGCTACCACCTGCGCCAACAAGATGGTGCATGGCGCATCGGGCTCAAGCGGGTGGACCTGGTCAATTGCGATGCCGCATTTGGCAACATCCAACTGTTCATGTGAAAGCGCGCCCATGCCCTTGACCGATTTAGACACCCGTTCAGCCGACTGCACCGTGTACGCCGTGCTGCAAGCGGCCGTGCAGCGCCAAGCCCAGGCCGATTTGTTGTTCACCGAGTCGGTCACCGCCGCGCAATACGGCATTGGTGCTGGCACGGTGTCGTATGGGCAGGCTTTTGCCCAGGTGCAGCAGTGGCGCGAGGCCTACCAAAACGCGGGCTATGGGCATGGCCACCGGGTCGGCTTGCTGTTGGACAACCGGCCGGATTTTTTGTACCACTGGTGGGCCCTCAATGCTTTAGGCGTGTCGGTGGTGCCGATCCACTCAGACATGCGCTCGGCCGAGTTGCAGTACCTGATCGGCCACAGTGAAATCGCCCTGGCCGTGGTGCTGGCACCGCGCCAAGCCGATGTGGCCCAAGCGGCGCAAGCGGTGGGCAGCGCCTGTGCGGTGTGGGCCCATGGCAGCAACGCGCCCTTGCCGCGCGCGCATGCTGCGCCGCCACTGGCCCACCAAGCCGTGGGGCGGCAAACCGAATGCGCCTTGCTCTACACCTCGGGCACCACAGGGCGGCCCAAGGGTTGCCGTTTGCTCAACGGGTATTTTTTGGCGGCTGGTCTTTGGTATGCCGAGTTGGGTGGCGTGTGCGTGCTGCGCAATGCCCAAGAGCGGGTCATCACCCCTTTGCCCTTGAACCACATGAATGCCATGGCGTTCTCGACCATGGTGGTGCTGATGACGGGCGGGTGTTTGGTGCAGCTCGATCGCTTCCACCCCCAGACCTGGTGGGACAGCGTGGCCGAAAGCCGTGCCACGGTGATCCACTATTTGGGGGTCATGCCTGCCATGCTGCTGTCCGCTCCCCCCAGCGCGCGTGACCGTCAACATGCGGTGCGCTTTGGTTTTGGTGCGGGCGTGGACCACCGCAACCATGCGCCGTTCGAACAGCGTTTTGGTTTTCCTCTGGTCGAGGCTTGGGCCATGACCGAGACCGGCGCGGCCGCTTGTGTGATGGCCAACCACGAACCCCGCCATGTGGGCACGCATTGTTTTGGCAAGCCGCCGCCGGAGATGGCCTATTGCCTGGTCGATGACCAAGGCGTGGATGTGGGTGTGGATGTGCCGGGCGAGTTGTGGGTGCGGGCCGAAGGGCCAGACCCGCGACAAGATTTTTTTGCCGGTTACCTCAAAGACGAAGCGGCCACCGAAGCGGCCTGGGACCAGGGTTGGTTTCACACCGGCGACTTGGTCAAGCGCGATGCCCAGGGCTTGTTGTACTTTGTGGACCGCAAGAAAAATGTGATCCGGCGCAGCGGCGAAAACATTTCAGCGGTCGAAGTGGAAAGCGTCTTGGCCCAGCACCCGGCGGTCAAAGCCTGCGGCATTGCGGCCACCCCAGACGCGGTGCGCGGTGACGAGGTGCTCGCCTGTGTGGTCACCCGCCAGCCATTACCGCAGGCAGAACGCGAAGCCTTGGCGCAAGATTTGGTGCGCCATTGCCTGGACCAATTGGCCTATTACAAAGCGCCTGGTTATGTGGCCTTTGTGGACGCACTGCCGGTGACCTTGTCGCAAAAAATCCAGCGCGGCCAATTGCGCGACTGGGCCCGCGACCTGCCCAGCCAAAGCCATTGCATCGATGTGCGTGGCCTGAAAAAGCGACAAACATGAGCCAGCGCCAATCGTACGAAGGGGTGGCGGTGGCGGTGCCCATCACCGTGCCCTACCAACGCTATTGCACCCAAGGGGCGCATTGGTTTGTGGGCCAAGCGGTGCAGGCCTTGGTGCAAGCCTCGGGTGTGGCCAAGGACGACATCGATGGGCTGTGCCTGAGCAGTTTTTCACTCAGCCCCGATACCGCGGTGGGCTTGACCCAGCATTTGGGTTTGTCGCCGCGCTGGCTGGACCACATCCCCACTGGAGGGGCTTCGGGGGTGATGTCATTGCGGCGCGCCGCGCGCGCGGTGCAAGCCGGCGATGCCAGTGTGGTGGCCTGCATCGGTGCCGACACCAACCATGTGGATTCGTTTCGCCAAACCTTGGGCAGCTTCAGCCACTTTGCGCGCGATGCCAGCTACCCCTATGGCTCGGGCGGCCCCAACTCGGTGTTTGCCTTCATCACCGCCAATTACATGCGCACCTATGGCGCGCGCCGCGAAGACTTTGGCCGCATTGCGGTGGACCAGCGCAGCAACGCCTTGAAAAACCCCAATGCCTTGTTCAAAAAACCACTCAGCCTGGACGAATACATGGCCGGGCGGCCCATTTCCGACCCGATCCATTTGTTCGATTGCGTGATGCCGTGCGCCGGGGCCGATGCCTTTTTGGTGATGGGCCAAGACCGGGCGCGCGACCTGGGCCTGCCCCATGCCATCATCCGTGGGGCCATCGAACGCCACAATGCCTATGCCAACGACCCCATCATGGTGCAAGGCGGTTGGCGGCGCGACCTGCACGATTTGTATGCCCAAGCCGATGCCAGCCCAGCGCAGGTTGATTTTGTGCAAACCTATGACGATTACCCGGTGATTGTGATGATGCAGTTTGAAGACCTGGGTTTTTGCGCCAAAGGCGAGGGCCCGCAGTTTGTGCGCGAGCACCGCATGACCCACGACGGCAGCTTTCCCAACAACACCAGTGGCGGCCAGTTGTCGGTGGGCCAAGCCGGTGCGGCCGGTGGCTTCATTGGCATGGTGGAAGCGCTGCGCCAACTGTGTGACCAGGCGGGCGAGCGCAGTGTGCCGGGTGCCCAACTGGGCTTGGTCTCGGGCTTTGGCATGGTCACCTATGACCGCTGTTTGTGCACCGGTGCGGTGCTGTTGGGGCGACCCGCATGACCATGCCCTTGATGCGCCCTGCGCGCAAAAACCCCATCTTGCGCACGCCGCAAATGAACCTGCCGCCCTCGGCGCGCAGCCGCGTGGCCCTGGGCCTGACCGCCGCCGCCGCCGAAGGCCGCTTTGAGTTGCAGGTTTGTGAAGACTGCGCCGCTGTTCAGTACCCGCCCCGCGAAGCCTGCGTGCACTGTGTCTCGCCACGGCTCAAATGGCGTGGCCAAACCGGCCTGGGCCAGTTGCTGGCCACCACGACCCTGCACCACAGCAACGATTTGTTTTTCCGCGAGCGCTTGCCTTGGCGCTTGGGCATGGTCGCGCTCGATGCCGGTCCATCGGTGATGGTGCATTTGCACAGCGATGTGGGCCCCGCCCCTTGCCGCTTGCGGGTGGGCGCGCGCTTGGACCGGGCTGGGCAAGCGGTCTTGATAGGTTTCCCTGAGAAAGAGAGCGAACACATGGCCGACGACAAAATGCTGCGCGAGATGGGCAGCGACCCCAAGTTCCGCAAGGCCTTGGTGACCGATGGCAAAACCCCGGTGGGCCAGGCCATGGTGCGTGCCCTGATCAAAGCCGGGGCCGACATTGTCTGGGTGGGCCATGCAGAACCTTGGAAAAAGCTGCCCGGTTTGACCGAGCTGGCGGCTTTGCCCCAAGTGACCATGCTGCCGCTGGACCTGAGCAATGAGCGCTCGGTGACCACCTTGGCCGGTGAAATTGGCGGCAAGGTGGACATGGTCATCAACACCGCAGAGGTCCATCGCAGCCATGGCATTGGCAACCGCAGCGGCACCGATGTGGCCCGCATGGAAATGGAGATCAATTACCTGGGCTTGTTGCGCCTGTCGCAGGCCTTGGGCCCGGCGTTGCGCGCCAGGGCCGCCGATGGCATCACCCATGCTTGCGCTTGGGTCAACCTGTTGTCCATTTACGCGCTGTCGAATTTCCCCTCGCATGGCACTTATTCGGCATCCAAGGCGGCCGCCTACTCGTTGTCGCAATGTTTGCGCGCTGAAATGCGACCCGCCGGGATCCGCGTCATCAATGTGTTTCCCGGTCCGATTGACGATGAATGGAACCAAAACATGCCGCCACCCAAATTGAGCCCTGAGAGCTTGGCCAGCGCGGTGGTGAAAGCTTTGCGCGAAGGCACCGAAGATGTGTACCCCGGCGATGTGGCGCAAGAGTGGTTGCAGCGATGGCGCGAAAACCCCAAGGTGTTGGAGCGAGAAATCGCAGCGGGGGGCAGCTGAGCATGAGCACCACCGCCCCTTTGTTGACCGCCTTGGTCCAGGCCATGCGCAGCCGGCGCATTGAGGTCATTGACCTGACGCAAACCCTCACCCCCGATTTCCCGCAAATTGCACTGCCCCCAGAGATGGGCCAGTGCTGGCCCTTTCGCATCGAAGAGGCCTCGCATTACGACGAGCGCGGGCCGGGTTGGTACTGGAATAACTTTTCCTGTGGTGAGCACACCGGCACCCACTTTGATGCCCCCATCCATTGGATCTCTGGGCGCGATCTGCCCCACAACGCGGTGGACACCATTCCGGTGGAACACTTTGTCGCCCCCGCCTGTGTGGTGGACTGCTCGGGCCCCGTGGCGCAAAACCCCGACTACCTGCTCACCGTGGATGACTTGTTGGCTTTTGAGGCCGAACACGGGCGCATCCCCGCCGGGGCTTGGCTGCTGATGCGCACCGATTGGTCGCAGCGCAGCGACCCCGAGGCCTACCAAAACTTCGATGAAACCGGCCAGCACACCCCAGGCCCGAGTGCCGAAGCGGTGCGTTTTTTGGTTGAGCAACGCGATGTATTGGGTTTTGGTTCAGAGGCCATTGGCACCGATGCGGGCCAGGGCTATCACCTGCGCCCGCCATACCCCTGCCACTACTACATGCACGGTGCGGGTCGCTATGGTTTGCAGTGCCTGACCAATTTGGACAAATTGCCACCCACTGGCGCGCTCATCCTGAGCCCGCCGCTGAAAATTCAAAAAGGCAGTGGCAGCCCCTTGCGGGTTTTGGCCTTGGTGGAACACCCGGCATGAACGCAGCCTCGCCCACCCCACGCCAAGTGGCCTTGGTCAGTGGCGGCAGCGCTGGCATTGGGCGGGCTGTGTGCGAACAATTGATCGCCCAAGGCTGTGAGGTGGTGTCTTTGGACATCCAAGCGCCCCCTTGGCACAGCCCCCACTTGCATGCGGTGCAGGTGGACCTGCTGGACCGCCAGGCCACCGCCCAAGCTTTGCAGCAAGTGGTGACCGATTGGCCCATCAACACCGTGGTGCACAACGCGGGTTTGATCCGTGCGGCCTTGTTGCCCGATGTGCGCTTGAGCGACTTGGACGATTTGACCCAGTTGCACCTGGCATGCGCCATCCAAATGGTGCAAGCCGCCTTGCCCACCATGCAGGCCCAGCATTTTGGCCGCGTGGTCTTGTTGTCCTCGCGTGCGGCGGTGGGCTTGGCCACCCGCAGCGCTTATTCGGCCACCAAGGCCGGATTGATGGGCTTGGCCCGCACCTGGGCTTTGGAGCTTGGCCCCATGGGGGTCACGGTCAATGTGATTGCGCCCGGCCCCATCCGCAGCACCGCCATGTTCCATGATGTGGTGCCAGCGGGCAGCGAGAAAGAGCGGCAATTGGCCGCTGGTTTGCCCGTGCGCCGCTTGGGCGAACCGGCCGATGTGGCCCGGGCCGCCGGGTTTTTTGTCCAAGCCGATGCCAGCTTCATCACCGGGCAGGTGTTGTACGTGTGTGGGGGGGCCAGCGTGGGCAGTTTGAACCTGTGATGCGCTGGCAAGCGGGGCGGCGGGGCAGGGGGAATCCCTGAGAAAACGCACTGCCGCACCAGCGACAATGCATGCTGTTTGTCATCAGCCGGTCCAGCCTGGGCCGTGTGAGTTGTTTTAAAGGAGTGATCATGCGCACAACGAAATCTGGCCGTTTGCTGGCCTTGTCTTTGGCCACCTTGTTGGCTGCTTCTGTGGTTCAGGCCGCAGACAAGGTCAAGATCGGTTTTGTCAGCACCTTGTCCGGCCCCAACGGTGCTTTGGGTGCTGAAATCCGCGATGCCTTCAATTTGGCGGTCAAACTCAATGGCGGCAAGCTCGGTGGCTTGCCCGCAGAGGTGTTGATCGGCGACGACCAGTTCAAGCCCGATGTGGGCAAGCAGTTGTTTGAGCGCTATGTCAAGCGCGACAAAGTGGACTTCATGACCGGTGTGGTGTTCTCCAACATCATGTTGGCCGGTTTGCCCGAGGCCGTGGGTGAAAAAACCTTTTACTTGAGCCCCAATGCAGCGCCTTCGCCGATTGCTGGCAAAGAGTGCAGCCCTTATTTCTTTGCCGTGTCTTGGCCCAATGATGCCTACCACGAGGCCGCTGGTCAGTACGCCACCACCAAGGGCTTCAAGTCGGCCTATTTGATTGCGCCCAATTACCAGGCTGGCAAAGACTCGTTGGCCGGTTTCAAGCGCTACTACAAAGGCAAGGTGGCCGCCGAGGTCTATACCAAGCTGGGTCAGTTGGACTATTCGGCCGAGTTGGCTGAAATTCGCGCGGCCAAGCCCGATGTGCTGTATTTCTTCTTGCCCGGAGGCATGGGCATCAACTTCATCAAGCAGTTTGTGGCCGCTGGCCTGAACAAAGACACCAAATTGGTGTTGCCTGGTTTCGGCGCTGACCAAGACATCATCCGCAGCGTGGGCGAGGAGATGCTGGGCATCAACGACACCGCCCACTGGGCCTTGGACCTGAACAACGCCGCCAACAAAAAGTTTGTGGCCGAGTTCGAAAAAGAATACAAGCGCTTGCCCACCGTCTATGCCGCCCAAGGCTACGACACCGCCTTGCTGATCGATGCGGCCGTGCGCGGTGCCAAAGGCAACTTAGATGACAAAGAGGCCTTGCGCCGCCACATCAAAGAGGCCAAGTTCGAATCGGTGCGCGGTGCGTTCAAATTCAACACCAACCAGTACCCGATCCAAAACTACTACCTGCGCGAAGTGCAAAAAGACGGGCAAGGCCGCTTGGTCAACCGAATCGTCTCGCAAACCCCTGTGCTGGCCAACCATGGCGATGCATACGTGCAAGACTGCCCCATGAAGTAAACGCCCCGGCGTTGATTCCCACCAGCCCCGCCACCCTGTGGTGGGGCAATTTTTTGTTTTGACCGGTACCCAAGTGCATGACCTGGATATTGTTTCTTGAGCAAAGCCTCAACGGACTGCAGTTTGGATTGATGCTTTTTTTACTCGCCTCGGGCTTGACCTTGGTGTTTGGCATCATGGACATGATCAACCTGGCCCATGGTGCCTTGTACATGGTGGGTGCTTTTTTGGCCGCTTGGCTGGCCGAAATGACGCGCTCCTTTTTATGGGGCGTGTTATTGGCCGTGCCCTTGACCGCGCTGTTTGGCATGCTGATGGAGGCCTCGCTGCTGCGCAGCTTGTACCGGCGGGACCACATGTCGCAGGTGTTGGCCACCTTTGCGCTCATCCTCATCATCAATGAGGCCGTGCGCATGATTTGGGGCAGCGATTTGGCCTTGTCGGCCCCCGCGGCCTTGTCGGGCCCGGTGGAATTGCTGCCCGGCCTGAAGTACCCCAGTTACCGCTTGGTCATCATTGGCGTGGGCCTGGCATTGGCCTTGTTTTTGTACCTGTTGGTCACCCAAACCCGCATGGGCGCTTGGGTGCGCGCGGGTGCATCCAACCGCGACATGGCCATGGCCATGGGCATCAACATCCAGCGTTTGTTCACCTTGGTGTTTGGCTTGGGCGCGGCCATGTGCGCCGTCGCTGGCGCGATGCTGGGGCCTTTGCTGGCGGTTCAGGTGGGCATGGGTGAGAGCATTTTGATTTTGGCTTTTGTGGTCATCGTGATCGGTGGCATTGGTTCGATCTGGGGGGCGTTTGTGGGCTCTTTGCTGGTGGGCTTTGTCGACACCTTTGGCCGCACCTTGCTGCCGCATTTGTTTCGCGAACTGTTCCCACCCCAAGTGGCGGCCACCGCTGGTCCAGCGGCCGCTTCGATCATGGTTTACCTCTTGATGGCGGTGGTCTTGTTCATCCGCCCACAAGGCCTGTTCTCGCGCCGATCATGAGCGGCCAAACCTCCACCGCTGGCGAGACCAAACCCTGGGTTTGGTGGTTGTTGCTGGTCTTGGCCGTTGGCCTGGGCTGGGTGATGCAAGCCCAAGGCCAGAGTTTTTATTTGTCCATGCTCAGCCGCATGATGATTTATGGCCTGGCCGCTTGCAGCCTGAACTTGATCTTGGGTTATGGCGGTTTGGTGTCGTTTGGTCATGCGGCATTTGTGGGCATTGGGGCCTACACCGTGGGCATCTTGATCACCGAAGGCGTGCCCAGCGGCTGGATCGGTTTTCCAGCGGCCATGTTGGTGTCGGCCGTGTTCGCGGCCTTGATCGGGGCGATCTCGCTGCGCACCCGTGGCGTGTACTTCATCATGATCACCTTGGCCTTCGCGCAAATGGTTTATTACCTGGTCAATTCGGTCAAGGCCTATGGCGGCGATGAGGGTTTGAACATCCGCATGCGCTCCGATTTCGGCTTTGGTTTGAACCTGAAAAACGACCTGGCCTTTTATTACCTGGTGCTGCTGTGCCTGGCCCTGAGCCTGTGGTTCATGCACCGCTTGATGCATTCGCGTTTTGGCCGGGTGGTGTTGGCCCAGCGCGATGACGATGTGCGCACCGAAGCCCTGGGTTTTGCGGTCTACCGATACCAAATGGTTTTATTTGTGCTGGCCGGGGCCATTGGGGGTTTGTCGGGCGCGCTCATGGTCAACCAACAAAATTACGTCAACCCCAATTTGATGCACTGGACGCAGTCTGGCGTGTTGATGGTGATGGTCATTTTGGGCGGTGTCGGCACCTTGGCCGGTGGCCTGTGGGGGGCTTTGCTGCTGCTCACCTTGGAAGATGTGTTTGCTGAATACACGGTGCATTGGCAGTTTTATGTCGGTTGGATTTTGCTGGCCGTGGTGCTGATGGCACCCCAGGGTTTGGCCGGTTTGTTCAAACGCCGCGTCCAAGGGGGGCAACATGGCTGAGACGGTGTTGCAAGTCAAATCCTTGGTCAAGCACTTTGGTGCTTTGTGCGCCACCGACCACGTCAGCCTGGATGTGCGCGCGGGTGAAATCCACGCCCTGATCGGGCCCAACGGCGCGGGCAAAACCAGTTTGGTCGCCCAGCTCTCGGGCTTGCTCACCAGTGACTCGGGCCAGGTGCTTTTTTTGAACGAAGACATCACCGCCTTGAGCGCCCACCAACGGGTGCGCCGGGGCCTGGTGCGGTCGTTCCAAATCACCCGCTTGTTCAAATCGTTCAGCGTGCGCGACAACGTCGCATTGGCGGTGCAAGCGCGCACCGGCAACCCGTATTCGTTTTGGCGGCCGGTGGCGGCCGAGCGCGCTTTGCATGATGAAGCGCAGTCGATTTTGGTCGACATTGGTTTGGCCGAGCGCGCCGATGAGCTGGCCCAAAACCTCTCGCATGGCGAGCAGCGCGTGCTCGAAGTGGGCTTGGCCATGGCCACCGCGCCCAAATTGCTGTTGCTCGACGAGCCGATGGCTGGCACCGGCCCAGAGGAGTCGCAGCGCATCGTGGCTTTGATCGAAGGGCTGAAAAAGCGCGTGGCCATTTTGCTGGTGGAGCATGACATGGAAGCGGTGTTTCGCTTGGCCGACCGCATTTCGGTGCTGGTCAATGGCGCGGTCATCGCCTGTGGCCAACCGCAAGACATTCGCCAAGACCCAATGGTCATCGCCGCCTACTTGGGCGAGGAGCAAAGCGCATGAGCCACAGCTTGTTGCAAGCCCAGGGCTTGCGCGCCGCGTATGGTGCCAGCCAAGTCTTGTTTGGCATCGACTTTGACATCAGGGCCGGTGAGGTGATGGGTTTGCTCGGCCGCAACGGCATGGGCAAGACCACCTTGATCCGCAGCCTGTTGGGTTTGAAAAGCCCCCAAGCGGGCAGCGTGCATTTCGAAGGGGTGGCCATCACCGGCCACAGCGCAGACCGGATTGCCCGCATGGGCCTGGCTGTGGTGCCCGAAGGCCGCCAGGTATTCCCCAACCTGAGCGTGGACGAACACCTGAGCGCGTTTGCCGCCCGCCGCAATGGGGCGGCCCAGCCCTGGACCCCTGAGTCTGTCTACCAGTTGTTCCCGCGCTTGGCAGAGCGCAAGAAAAACATGGGCAATCAGCTATCAGGCGGCGAGCAGCAAATGTTGGCCATCGGCCGCGCCTTGGTCACCAACCCCAAGCTGCTCATCTTGGACGAGGCCACCGAAGGATTGGCCCCGCTGATTCGGGAAGAAATTTGGCAATGCCTGACCCGCTTGCGCCAAGCCGGTCAAACCTTGGTGGTGGTGGACAAATACGTCAACCGCTTGGTGCAAATTGCCGACCGGCATTTGATCTTGGAGCGCGGCAGCGTGGCTTGGCAAGGCAGCTCGGCCGAGCTCGACAAAGACCGCAGCCTGTGGCACCGCTACCTGGGCGTGTGATCCAACGCTGACCTGCCCTGGCCCGCCAGGATGGGGTCAAGCAAAGTGCCGCTGCGCCACCTGGCGCAAACCCTCTTGCAGGCTTTTGGACGCGGCGCTGGTGGAGCCACTGCGCCGGCGCGTGATGCCCACCCGGCGGGCCCAATCGGTGCCCGCCACCCGCAGGGCTTGGAGCTGCCCGGCCTGTGCCTCCCAGTGGATCAACTCTTGCGGGATGAAGGTGAGTGCATCGCTTTGCATCACCAAGGCTTTCATCAGCACGGTGGAGGTGGTTTCTATCTGCGCTTTGGGCGGTGTCAATTGGTGGGCGATGAAAAAATCATCGAAGGCCAAGCGCTCCAATTCGCGCTGGCGCGGCAAGACCCAGGTTTGCGCCAGCAAGTCGCTGGGCTGCACCTGGCGGCGCAAGCCCAAGGGGTGTTCTGAGCGGGCCACCACCACCGCACTTTCGGTGAACAAGGTTTCATGGACCAGGTCGGCATCGGCGCTGCGCGCGGGCACCGAAGACAGGGCAAAGTCCACCTCGCCTTGTTTGACCCAGGGCATGAGCGACTCGTTGAGGCCATACAACACCGTGACCTTGAGTTCGGGGTGCTGGCGCTGCCAAGCCACCAAGGCCTTGGGCAACAGCCGGTTGGCCTCGGTGGGCCCACAGCCCACGATCACATGGCCGCGTTGTGCGCCCTTGAGGGCATCGATCTCACCCAGGGCATGGCGCAACTCGGCCTCGACCACCTGGCCATGCTGCATCAAGGCCTGGCCAAAGGGCGTGGGACTGACCCCAAAACGCCCGCGCTCCAGCAGGGGCACCCCCAAAGATTTTTCCAAGGCCTTGATGCTTTTGGACAGCGCCGGTTGTGAGACTTCCAGCTCGGCCGCCGCTTCGCTCAGGCTGCCGCAGCGCACAGCGGTCAGAAAAAACTGCACTTTTCGGTAATCCATAACCAATGGTAATGTAAAAAGCATGGAAAGTTGTAGGTGTGGCGAGCGCGCTTTGATAGCCTTCGCGCTTGCTTTAACCCTTGCCTTCTTTTCGGAGATGCCATGACCACTTTAGATCTGGACCACCTGGTCCAACCCGACCGCGTGCACCGCAGCGTTTACACCGACCAGGCCATTTTTGACCTGGAGATGGAACACATGTTTGAAAAAACCTGGGTCTACTGTGGCCATGAGTCCCAGGTCAAAGCGGTGGGCGACTACCACACGCTGCACATCGGTCGCCAGCCCATGGTGATGGTGCGCGACCGCGACCAGTCCATCCGCGTCCTCTACAACCGCTGCCCCCACCGTGGTGTGCAGTTGTGCGGCACCCACAGCGGCAACACGGGCTCGGGCTTTGTGTGTCCCTACCACGCTTGGAGTTTTCACCTCAACGGCAAGGTGCGGGCCATTCCTTTGGCCAAGGGTTACGAGGGCACGCGTTTCCATTTGGACGATGCCCAAGCCAGCATGGTGCCCGCCGCGCGGGTGGACAGCTACCGGGGCTTTGTGTTTGCCAGCTTGAGCGCCGAGGGCCCCTCGTTGTTGGAGTTTTTGGGCGAGGCCAAGGTGGCCTTTGACGACATGTGCGACCGCTCGCCGGTGGGCGAGGTGGAAGTGGTGCCGGTATGCCACCGCGTGGTGCAGCATTCGAACTGGAAGTTCTTCATGGAGAACCAACTCGATGCCTTGCACCCGTCGGTGACCCACCAGTCCACCGGTGTCTCGGCCCGGCGCATCGAAGACCGCGTCAAAAAGAACCAGGGCTCGGCCCCGCTGTACTTCCATTACCTGTCCACCTTCGCCTCCAGCTTTGACCAGTGGGACTCGGTGCAAACCGTCAACTTCCCCTATGGCCACGGCATCCTCAAGGCCTATATGGGTTTGCGACCGACCGACCCGGACACAGTGGAATACGAAGGCATCTTGAAAAAAGCCTATGGCGAAGCCAAGGCCGAAGAATATTTGTCGCGCAGCATCCACCATGTGCTGATCTATCCCTATTTGTCGGTGCAATCTCCCTTGCAGCAACTGCGCTGCCTGCGCCCCATGGGGCCGGACAAGACCGTTTCCGAGATTTGGCACTTCCGCCTCAAAGGCGCGCCCGAAGCGATTTACCGCCGCGCGCTGTGGTATTTCAACCTGGTCAATTCACCGGCCACCATGATCAATGCCGATGACTTGGAAAACTGGACCCGTGGCCAATGGGGTTTGCAGTCCAAGGGCGGCGACTGGGTGAGCTTTCACCGCAACATGGGCGGCGACACCGAGACCAACGGCGTGGCCTACTCCAACAACGGCACCTCCGAGGTGGTGATGCGCAACCAGTTCAAAGCCTGGCAGGCCTATATCCGTCCCGCGGTTCAAACTGCGGTCAGCGTCGCTTGAGGGAGCACACAGCATGAGCAAAACCACACTCACCACCCAGCAAGCCCTGGGCAGCGGCGTTGTCATCGAGGCCGTGCAGTCGATGACGGGTGCCGAGTCCATCGCCCCCGATCACATGGGGCGTGCCCGCGTGCCCGCCCAAGGCTATGTGCCGCAAGCCGTGGCCCAAGCCGATCCCGCGCTGATGCACCAGGTGCAAACGCTGTTGTTTCGCCAAGCCGCCATGCTCGATGCCAAAAATTGGGCCGACTGGATGGACTTGTTCAGCGACGACGGCGTGTACTGGATGCCCGCCACCCCGGAGCAAACCGACTGGGCCAGCCAGCCGTCCATCTTTGCCGAGGACCGCTTGCTCATGGAAGTGCGCGCGGGCCGTTTGCAACACCCCAATGCCTGGTCGCAAGCGGCCAATTGGTCGACCAACCACATCGTCGGCAATGTGATGATCGAGCATGCCCAGGCCGATGCGCTGGAGGTGTATTCGCGCTTTCACATGTTGGAGTTGCGCCGCGACAACGTGCGCCACTTTGCGGGCAGTTACCGCCACAGCTTGGTGCGTGTGGGCGCAGATTGGAAGATCAAGTTGCAACGGGTGGACATGTCCAATGCCCAAGGCGCATACGACTACGTGATCCAAGCCTGGGTGTGAGGTACAGGCTGGGGGCCTGTCACCGCTGGGCCATCACCACTGGCCGGTTTCCATGTGGATGGCGACCTCGCAATCGTCAAAGATCGCCAGCTTGGCGATCTTGACCCGCACCCCCAACACACCGGGCAAGGCCATCAGGCGGGCTGCCAGTTTGCCAATCAGGCTTTCGAGCAAATTCACATGCTCGGCGGTGCATTCGGCAATGATGATGCTGCGCACCTTGCGGTAATCCAGCACATGGGTGATGTCGTCGTCGCGCGGCATCAGCGGTTGTGAGCCCAGGTTGAGCTCGGCATCGACCTGTATCGGTTGGGGCGCGTGTTGTTCTTGCGGCAAGATGCCCAAGTTGGCATCAAAGCGCAGCCCGGTCAGGCTCAGGGTTTGGGTGCCTTTGCTGGCCATGTCTTTGCCTTACAGCACGCCGGGTTTGGCGCGGAAAATTTCCACCCCCACCGCTTCGCAGTCGGGGTAAACATCGGGTTTGCGGGTTGACACCTGGGCGGCCATCACGCCGGGGTGGGCCATCAGCGCCGCCATGATGTCGTCGCACAAGGTCTCTTGCAAACCAATGTGGCCTTGGGCCAGGCGTTGCTGCACCACTTGGCGCACGAAGTCGTAATCCACCACTTCGTCCAATTGGTCGTGTTGGGCCTGGGTGTCTTGCAAAGACACATACAGGTCGATATCGATCAGCAAGCGCTGGGGGGCGAGTTGTTCAAAGCCATGGATGCCAATGCGCGCTTGGACTTCCAAGCCGCGCAAAAACAAACGCCGGTGTTGTAAGAGCAATGGGTTGTTCATGCTTGTTTTTGCAGCAATTCATCCACCACAAAAAGCACATCGCGCGCCATCGGCACCAGGTGCTGGCCGTTATCGACTTGGATGCAGGTGCCGGTGATGGAGGCGGTTTGGGCCAAAAACACGGCGGCTTGGGCCACGTCTTGGGGGTCTATCGGGCGGCGCAACAAATTGCCTTGCGCGGCGATGTCAAAGTTGGCCTGGGTTTGCGGGCCGCTGGGGTAGAGCAGGCCGGGGGCGACCGCATTGATCCGCAGTTGGGGGGCCAGGCTTTGGGCCTGCAAACGAACCGCCCGCTCCAAAGCCAGCTTGGACAAGGTGTAGGAAAAATAATCGGGGTTGAGGTTGAACACCTTTTGGTCGAGCACATGCACCAAGCTGGCATGCCCGGCCGGGCTGTGCGCATGCAAGCGGGCCATGTGCTGGCCCATGTGCATGGGGGCCAACAGGTTCACCCGCAGTTGTTGCAAGGCCAGCGGGTCGCTGAAGTCGCTCCCGCTGTCGGGCTCAAACAAAGAGGCGTTGTTCACCACGCAGCGCAAAGCGGTGCCCGCATGCGCCTGGGCCTGGTCAAAAATTTGCGCCACGCTGTCGGCGCTGTCGAGCGAGCCACCCACCGCCTGGGCCAGCACACCCATGTCGCGCAACTGCCCGACCAAAGAGATGGCCGCTTGTTCAGAGCGTTGGTAATGGCACACCACATTCCAGCCACTGCGCGCAAATGCCAGGCTCATGGCGTGTCCCAGCCGATGTGCGGCACCGGTGACCAAAACCCAATCGTTCATGTGAAATGCACGCGCCCCAGGTCAGCCCGAGGCAACAAGGTAGGATGAAGAGGCCATGAATGTACCGCCTTTTCCTGCTGCGCCCCCGCAAGCCCTGCACCAACTGATGGCCCGCTCCATGGCCCAAGCGGGGGGTTGGATGGGCTTTGACCGCTTCATGGCCATGGCCTTGTACGCGCCGGGCCTGGGTTATTACAGCCGCCAAGACCATTTCATTGGCAGCGATCCCGCGCGCAGCGACTTTGTCACCGCCCCGACCCTGGGCCCTTGGTTGGGCCAAACCTTGGCCCATCCGGTGCGCCAGGCCTTGGACCACACCGGCACCGATGCGGTGTGGGAGTTTGGTGCGGGCAATGGGGCTTTGGCTTTGCAATTGCTCGACCATTTGGGCGACGCGGTGCAGCGCTACACCATCATCGAACTGTCCGGCGCTTTGCGCCAACGCCAGCAAATCACCTTGGCCGCCCATGCCCACAAAGTGCAGTGGTTGAGCGAATGGCCCGAGGCTTTGGACGGTGTGGTGGTGGGCAATGAGGTGATCGATGCCATGCCGGTGCGCTTGTTGCAGCGCCGCCAAGGCCTTTGGCACGAGCGCGGCGTGGTGGCCGCTGGCGCGGACCCGGCCCAGCCCTGGCAGTGGCAAGACCGGCCCACCGACTTGCGCCCACCGCTGCCGATCGAAGGCGAGCACGACTATTTGACCGAGGTCCATCCGCAGGCCGAGGCCTTTGTGCGCAGCCTGGCCGAACGCATGCAGCGCAGCCCTCGCCAGGGCGTGGTGATCTTGCTGGACTACGGTTTTCCCGAGAGCGAGTACTACCATCCGCAGCGCCACATGGGCACGGTGATGTGCCACCGCGCCCACCGCGCCGACAGCGATCCGCTGGCCGATGTGGGGCTCAAAGACATCACCGCCCATGTCAATTTCACCGGCCTGGCCCTGGCCGCCCAAGACGCGGGCTTGCAGGTGCTGGGCTATACCTCGCAGGCCAACTACCTGCTCAACTGTGGCATCTTGCCCTTGCTGCAAGCGCTGCCCAGCGAGCAGCGCAACCTGGCCCTCAAATTGGTGCACGAGCATGAAATGGGGGAGTTGTTCAAGGTCTTGGTGCTGGGCCATGGACCGGCCTGGCTGCCGATGGGCTTTGAACGCGGGGACCGCACCCATGCGCTTTGAGCCCCAGGCCGTTGCCCGCCGCCTTGGGCGCAAGCCCGCGCAGAACGGGGGTCGCTGATGTGGCGTTGGCTGTTGGTGGTGTTTTTGGCCCTGATTTTGTTCAATGGTTTGATGCCATGGCTGCGCAAAATCGGCTTTGGCCGCTTGCCCGGTGACTTTCAGTTTCGCTTCTTGGGCCGCGACTGGTACATCCCCGTCACCACCACCGTGGTGCTCAGCCTGGTCGCAGCCGGTGTCTCCCGGTTGATTTGAGCCAACCTGCAGCTGGGCAGGTCTTGCCCTGGGCGGACACGGCGATGGGCACCAATGGGTAACATCAAAGCCTTTCCATCTGTTTGCCACCCATGAACTTGCCCCCCTTGCCCCACCAGCGCCGCAGCCGTGCTGGGCGCCATGCCCTTGTGGCCGTGTTGCTGCTGGCTTTGGCCGGTGCGGGTGCTTGGTATGTCTACTGGCGGCCCCTGGGCGACGAAGCCGCAGGCGAAGCCAAGGGCGATGGCAAAGGGGGCGGCCCCAAAGGCGGTGGCGGCCGCTTTGGTGGGGGCGGGCGCAGCCAGGCGGTCAGTGCGGCCGAGGTGCAGCGCATGGATGTGCGCCAAACCATCCAAGCCATCGGCACTTTGACGGCCTTGAACACCGCGGTGGTGCGGGCCAAGATCGACGGAGAACTCAAGGCCTTGCGCTTCACCGAGGGCCAAATGGTGCGCGCGGGCGATGTGCTGGCCGAGATCGACGACCGCAATGCCCAGGCCCAACTGGCCCAGGCCGAAGGCCAACTGGCCCGCGATGTGGCCCAGCTGCGCAACGCCCAATTGGATTTGCAGCGCTACCAAGGCTTGTTGGAAAAAGATGCGATTGCGCGCCAACAGGTGGAGTCGCAACAAGCCCTGGTGCGCCAGTTGCAAGGCACGGTGCAGTCTGACCAAGCCCAACTCGATGCGGCCAAACTGCAACTCACCCACACCCGCGTGGTGGCCCCGATTTCGGGCCGCTTGGGGCTCAAGCAAACCGAACTGGGCAGCTTGGTGCGGGCCGGGGATGCCAACGGCATAGTCACCATCACCCAAACCGACCCCATGGCCGTGCTGTTCGCGGTGCCCGAAATCCATGTGCCGCTGATTCAGCGCAAACTGCGCGCGGGCCAGGTGCTGCCGGTGCAGGTGTGGGACCGCGATGCCAAACAAATGCTGGCCCAAGGGCGGGTGAGCAGCACCGACAACGCCATCGACCTGGCCACCGGCACCTTGCGTTTGAAGGCGGTCTTCCCCAATGCCGATGGCAGCTTGTTCCCCAACCAATTTGCCAACATCCGTTTGGAGTTGGACACCCTCAAAGACAGCTTGGCCGTGCCCAGCGCCGCCATTCAGCGCGGGGCGGCCGGTACCTTTGTGTATGTGGTGCAAGCCGACAATTCGGTGTTGACCCGGGTGGTGCAACTCGATGCCCAAGACGGCGACTGGCAAGCCATTCGCGGGCCGCTGCAGCCCGGCGAGCGGGTGGTCACCGACGGGGCCGATCGCTTGCGCGACGGCAGCAAGGTGGAGGTGGTCAAGTCCGCACCCAACCGCGCAGCCTCTAGCGAGGCGGCCAAAGACAAAGCCCCTGCTGCAGCTGGCGCGGCCGGGCCTGGGGCTGCGGGGGCGGGCGCGGCCAGCAACCGTGCGGCGGCCAGCGCGGGTGGGGCTGCACCTTCTGCCACACCGGCCGCACCCGCCGCTGAGGGCGCAGGAGGTGGCGCAGGTGGCGGTCGACCCCCATGGATGGACCGCTTGCCCCCCGAGGTGCAAGAGCGGGTGAAAAACATGTCGCCCGAAGAACGCCGCGCATTTTTCCAGCGCATGCGCGAGCGGCGTCAATCGCAGGAGCCTTGATGAGCGCCCCCGCGCGCCGCCCAAGCCGTGCAACAGCAGACCGGGGGCAGCGGTGAACCTGTCGCGCTGGTTCATCTTGCGCCCGGTGGCCACCTCTTTGTTGATGGTGGCCATGCTGATTGCGGGCGCTTTGGCCTACCGCTGGCTGCCCATCGCCGCTTTGCCCCAAGTCGATTACCCCACCATCCAGGTTTCCACCCTGTACCCCGGGGCCAGCCCCGAGGTGGTGACCTCGGCCATCACCGCGCCCTTGGAGCGCCAGTTTGGCCAAATGCCCGGTCTGGACCTGATGAGCTCGGTCAGCTCGGGCGGTGCATCCATCATCACCTTGCGGTTTTCGCTCGACCTGGCGCTCGATGTGGCCGAGCAGCAGGTGCAAGCGGCCATCAATGCCGGGGCCAATTTATTGCCCAACGACTTGCCCATGCCGCCGACCTACAGCAAGGTCAACCCGGCCGATGCACCCATCTTGTCGTTGGCGGTGAGCTCGCCCTCGCGCCCCATCACCCAGGTCAGCGACATGGTGGAAAACCGCGTGGCCCAGCGCTTGTCACAGGTATCGGGCGTGGGTTTGGTCAGCATTGCCGGCGGTCAGCGGCCATCGGTGCGGGTGCAGGTCAACCCGGTGGCCTTGGCGGCCGCTGGGTTTTCACTGGAGGACGTGCGCTTGGCCATCAACCAGGCCAATGTGAACCAGGCCAAGGGCAGTTTGGATGGGCCGCTGCGCGCCTCCACCATCGATGCCAACGACCAATTGCGCTCGGCCCAGGAATACGCCCAGTTGGTGCTGGCTTATCGCAATGGCAATCCCTTGCGCTTGCGCGATGTGGCCCAGATCGTCGAAGCGCCCGAAAACAGCCGCTTGGCCGCATGGGCCAATCAAACACCGGCGGTGGTGTTGCACATCCGGCGCCAGCCGGGTGCCAATGTGATTGAAACGGTTGACCGCATCCAAGCCTTGTTGCCACGCTTGCGCGCCGAACTGCCCGACTCGGTGGATTTGCAGGTGATGAGCGACCGCACCGTGACCATCCGCGCATCGGTGCGCGATGTGCAGTTTGAACTGATGCTGGCGGTGGCGCTGGTGGTGATGGTGATCTTTTTGTTTTTGCGCAATGCCGCCGCCACCTTGATCCCCAGCGTGGCCGTGCCCTTGTCCTTGGTGGGCACCTTTGGCGTGATGTATTTGGCGGGGTTTTCCATCAACAACCTGACTTTGATGGCCTTGACGATCTCCAGCGGCTTTGTGGTGGACGATGCGATCGTGATGATCGAAAACATCTCGCGCCATTTGGAGCAGCGCCACAACGCCGAGCTGGCCCAGACCAGCGGCTGGCGCGAGGCTGCGTTGTCGGCGGCCCTCAGTGGTTCGCGCCAAATTGGCTTCACCATTGTGTCGCTGACCTTTTCGCTCATCGCGGTGCTCATCCCCTTGTTGTTCATGGCCGATGTGGTGGGCCGCTTGTTCCACGAATTCGCCATCACCTTGGCGGTATCGATTTTGATTTCGGCGGTGGTCTCGCTCACCCTCACCCCCATGATGTGTGCCCGCTTGCTCCGCCCACATGCGGCCCGCGCGCCCAGCGCCTGGTCGCTGGCCCTGGGGCAAACCATTGACCGCTGGATCGAGCGCTATGGCCGCAGCCTGGCCCGGGTTCTGGAGCGGCCGGGCCAGGTGTGGTGGATGTTTGGCTTGAGCCTGCTCAGCACCGTGGCTTTGTATGTGTGGGTGCCCAAGGGTTTTTTCCCGCTGCAAGACACCGGCAGCTTGCAAGTCATCACCGAGGCCACGCAGTCCACTTCGTTTGAAGCCATGGCGCAGCGGCAACAGGCTTTGGCCGAGCGCTTGCTGGCCGACCCTGCGGTGCACAGCCTGACCTCGTTCATTGGTGTTGACGGCACCAACACCAGCCTCAACACCGGGCGCATGACGCTGCAACTGGTGCCCAAGGCCGAGCGCGATGCGCCCTTGATGGGCGTGGTCGAGCGGTTGACCCGCAGCGGCGATCAAGTCAGCGGCATGCGCTTGTTCATACAGCCGGTGCAAGACCTGAGCATTGAAGACCGGGTGGCGCGCACCCAATACCAATTCATGCTCAGTGGGCCAGACCCGCAGGCCTTGGGGCTGTGGTCGCAGCGCTTGATCGAGCGCATGCGGGCCATGCCTGAACTGACCGACCCGGCCAGCGATTACCAAGACCAAGGCCTGCAAGCCTATGTGCAAATCGACCGGGAAGCGGCCGCCCGTTTGGGGGTGAGTGTGTCGGCCATCGACCTGGCCTTGTACAACGCCTTTGGCCAGCGTTTGATCTCCACCATCTTCACCCAAAGCAACCAGTACCGGGTGGTGTTGGAGGTCAACCACAACCAGCGCCTGGGCCCAGCGGTCTTGCAAAAACTGTATGTGCCCGCCAGCGGCGGCGCGCAAGTGCCTTTGTCGTCGCTGGCCCAGGTGGTGGAAAAACCCGCGCTGCTGAGCATCACCCATGTGGCGCAATACCCGGCGGTCACCTTGTCGTTCAACCCGGCACCCGGTGCTTCACTGGGGCAAGCGGTGCGGGCCATCGAAGCGGCGCGCGCTGAACTGATGCAAGAGGGCATGCCTGTGTCCATCGAAACCCGCTTCCAGGGCGCGGCGCTGGCCTTTCAGGCATCGTTGGTCAACACCTTGTGGCTGATCTTGGCGGCGGTGGTCACCATGTACATCGTGCTGGGCATCTTGTATGAGAGCTACATCCACCCCATCACCATTTTGTCCACCTTGCCCTCGGCCGGTGTGGGCGCTTTGTTGGCCCTGGGTTTGGCCGGCATGGACCTGGGCATGATTGCCGTGATCGGCATCGTGTTGCTGATTGGCATCGTCAAGAAAAACGCCATCATGATGATCGACTTCGCACTCGATGCCGAGCGCGAACAAGGCCTGCCCCCGCGCGAGGCCATCCACCAAGCCTGCCTGCAGCGCTTTCGCCCGATATTGATGACCACCTTGTGCGCGCTGCTCAGCGCCTTGCCCTTGATGCTGGGCTCGGGCGTGGGCAGCGAGTTGCGCCAACCGCTGGGCGTGACGATGGTGGGCGGCCTGATCGTGAGCCAGTGGCTGACCCTCTACACCACGCCGGTGATTTACCTGTTTTTTGCCCGCCGTTTGTCACGGGTGCGGCCATGAAGCACCCCCGCGAGGCTTGGGCCGATGGCGCGATGAATTTTTCCGCCCCCTTTGTGGCTCGGCCGGTGGCCACCACCTTGCTGACCTTGGGCTTGGCCTTGGCCGGGGTGTTGGCTTATTTCCAGTTGCCCGTTGCACCTTTGCCGCAGGTTGAATTTCCGACCATTTCGGTGCAAGCCAATTTGCCCGGTGCCAGCCCCGAGACCATGGCCGCCACCGTGGCCACCCCCTTGGAGCGGGCCTTGGGAACGATCGCTGGGGTCAATGAAATGACCTCTTATTCGTCGCTGGGCAGCACCCGGGTGACCTTGCAGTTTGACCTCAACCGCGACATCAATGGCGCGGCCCGCGATGTGCAAGCCGCCATCAATGCGTCGCGCGCTTTGTTGCCCACGGGCATGCCCAGCAACCCGAGTTACCGCAAAGTCAACCCGGCCGACGCGCCCATTTTGATTTTGGCCCTGACCTCGCAAAACCTCTCGCGCGGCCAGTTGTATGACGTGGCCTCCACCTTGTTGGCCCAGCGTTTGTCGCAGGTGGAAGGCGTGGGCCAAGTCACCATTGGGGGCGGGGCATTGCCTGCGGTGCGCATTGAGATCGACCCGACCAAACTGGCCAGCCAAGGCATTGCTTTGGAAGACGTGCGCACCGCGGTGGCCGCCACCAATGTCAATCGGCCCAAGGGCCAGGTGGACGATGCACAGCGCAGCTGGCAGATCGGGGCCAATGACCAGGCCAACCGGGCCGACGATTACACCCCCTTGGTGCTGCGCTACCGCGATGGGCGCGCGGTGCGCTTGGGCGATGTGGCCCAGGTCACCGACTCGGTGCAAGACGTGCGCAACTACGGCGTGTCCAATGGCGAACCGGCGATTTTGTTGTTGCTCAACAAGCAGCCCGAAGCCAATGTGATCGAAACCGTGGCCCGGGTGCGCGCCCTGATGCCGGTGCTGCAAGCGGGCATTCCGGCCGCGGTGGACATGCAGGTGGTGTCCGACCGCACCCTGACCATCCGCGCTTCTTTGGGTGAGATCCAAAAATCTCTGGCCATCTCGGTGGGCTTGGTGATCGTGGTGGTGGGTTTGTTTTTGCGCCGCTTGCGCTCCGCCCTGATCCCCAGCGTGGCCGTGCCGGTGTCGCTGGCCGGCGCATTTGCTGGCATGTATTTGCTGGGCTACAGCTTGAACAACCTGTCCTTGATGGCCTTGACGATTGCCACCGGTTTCGTGGTGGACGATGCCATCGTGGTGCTGGAGAACATCACCCGCCACCTGGAGCGCGGGGCCACGCCCTTGCAAGCAGCCCTCACCGGCAGCCGTGAAATTGGCTTCACCGTGGTGTCGATCAGCTTGTCATTGATCGCGGTGTTCATCCCCATCTTGCTGATGGGTGGGGTGCTGGGGCGCTTGTTCCACGAATTTGCAGTGGTGTTGTCGCTGGCCATTTTGATCTCGCTGTGGGTGTCGCTCACCACCACGCCCATGATGTGCGCGGCTTTGTTGCAGCCCCATCAGCCTGCCGCGCCCAAAGCCCCGCCTGTCAATCCCGCTGGGTGGCAACGGATCTGGGCGCGCCGGCCCAGGGCAGGTCGCTTGTACCGCTCCAGTTTGGCGTGGGCGCTGCGCCACCAGCCGGTGATGTGGTTGATCTTGTTGGCCGCCATTGGCCTGAATGTGTATTTGTACAAAACCATTCCCAAAGGCTTTTTCCCCCAGCAAGACACAGGGCGCATTTTTGGCTCCATCCGCGCCGATCAAAGCACCTCGTTCCAAGCCATGCAAAAACGCCTGGACGCATTCATTGCCATCGTGCGGGCCGACCCCGCTGTCGAGAGCGTGACCGGCTTCACGGGTGGTGGGCGGCGCAATTCGGCACAAATGTTTTTGACCCTCAAGCCGCGCGATCAGCGCGATGTGTCGGCCGATCAGGTGGTGGCCCGCTTGCGGCCCAAACTGGCCAAGCAAGCGGGGGCCTCATTGTTTTTGGTGCCCGGCCAAGACCTGCGCATCGGCGCGCGGGTCTCGAGCGCGCAATACGAATACACCTTGAAAGCCGATGACTTGGAAGAGCTGCGCTTTTGGGAGCCGCGCATCCGCCAGGCCCTGAGCCGCTTGCCCCAATTGGAAGACGTCAACACCGACTACGAAGACCGGGGCTTGCAAACCAGTTTGGTGATCGATCGCGAGGCCTTGGCCCGTTTGGGTTTGAGCATGCGCATGATCGATGCCACCCTCAACAACGCCTACGGTCAGCGCCAGGTGGGGGTGATCTACCACCCCTTGAACCAATACCGGGTGGTGATGGAGCTCGCGCCCCAGCACCTGCAAGGGCCCGAGTCTTTGTTGCAAATGCAGTTCATCAATGCCGCCGGGCAGGCCGTGCCCTTCGGCGCATTTGCCCGCCTGGAGATGACCCACACCGCTTTGTCGGTCAGCCACGAGGGCGGTGTGCCCTCCGACACCTTCAGCTTCAGCTTGGCCCCGGGGGTGTCGCTGTCGCAAGCCACCGAAGCCATGGACAAGGCCTTGGGTGAACTGAAAATCCCGGTCTCGGTGCGTGGCAGCTTTTCGGGCACGGTCAATGCCTACCAGCGCTCTTTGGAAACCCAGCCCTTGTTGATCTTGGCCGCCTTGGTCACGCTCTACCTGGTGCTGGGCGTGTTGTATGAAAGTTTGCTGCACCCCATCACCATTTTGTCCACCTTGCCGTCGGCCGGTGTGGGGGCTTTGTTGGCACTGATGCTGTTTGACACCGAGTTTTCCATCATCGCCATGATCGGCGTGATTTTGCTCATTGGCATTGTCAAGAAAAACGCCATCTTGATGGTTGACTTTGCCCTGGAGCGGCAGCGCCGGGGTTGGAGTGCGGCGCAGTCCATTTACCAAGCCTGCCAATTGCGGGTGCGCCCGATCTGGATGACCACCTTGGCCGCGATGTTGGGGGCCTTGCCGCTGGCGCTGAGCCGGGGCGACGGGGCCGAATTGCGCTGGCCCTTGGGTTTGTCGGTGTTGGGCGGTTTGCTGCTCAGCCAGTTGCTGACCTTGTACACCACACCCGTGGTGTTTGTCGGTTTGGAGCGTCTGCGCCAGCGCGTGCTGGGGCCGCGCCGGTGGTCGCTCAGCCCGCCACCCTTACCCACACCCTGGAGCCCCACATGAGCGTTGCGACTTCTCTTCGCCCGGCCGGGCTGGTGCTGGCCTTGCTGCTGTCGGCATGCAGTTGGCGCAAGCCCGAGCCCATGCCCGCGCTGGGCCTGCCCCCGCCTGCGGCCCAAGGGCCTTGGCAATCGACCAGCACCGTGCCCGCCGCCGATCCGGCCTGGTGGCAGTTGTTCCAAGACCCGGTGCTCGATGACTTGCAGCGCCAATTGGTGCTGGGCAACCACAATTTGCAAGCGGTGGCCGCACAGGTGCGGCAAGCCCAGGCGGCAGTGGGCACGGCCCAGGCCAGTTTGTACCCCACGGTCAATGCCAATGCGGGCATATCGCGCAGCGAAAACACACCGGCCACGGTCACCGGCACCAACTACAGTTTGAGCGCCCCCATGAGTTGGGAGATCGATGTGTGGGGCCGCATCAGTGGCCTGAACCGCGCCGCCGATGCCCGCTTGCAAGCCAGCCGCGAAGACCTTGCCGCCGCCCGCTTATCGGCGCAATCGACCTTGGTGCAAACCTATTTGGCCTTGCGCAGTGCCGACCAACAGCTGAAGGTGTTGGACCAGGCGGTGCTGGCCTATGAGCGATCGCTGCAATTGACCGAATACCGCTACCAAGCGGGTGTGGTGTCGGCGGCCGATGTGGCCCAGGCGCAATTGCAATGGCAAACCGCACAAGCCCAAAGGCTGGACCTGCGCACCCAGCGCAGCCAACTGGGCCATGCCTTGGCGGTGTTGGTGGGACAACCGCCTTCTGCCCTGACATTGGCATCGCGCACCCAAGCGCTGGCGGTGCCCGAGCTGCCGCAAAGCCTGTCCACCGCTTTGTTGTTGCGCCGGCCCGATGTGGCCGCAGCCGAGCGCCGGGTGGCTGCGGCCAATGCCCAAGTGGGTGTCACCCAAGCGGCATTTTTTCCGGTCCTGACTTTGTCGGCCAATGCCGGTTACCGCAACCAAGACCTGGGCAGTTTGGTGGGCGCATCCAATGTGTTTTGGTCCCTCGGGCCCACGCTGGTGCAATCGGTGTTCGATGGCGGTTTGCGCCGCGCGGCCCGCGCCGATGCCTTGGCCGCGCGCGATGTCAGCGTGTCCAATTACCGCCAAACCGTGCTCACCGCCATGCAAGAGTTGGAAGACAACCTGGTGGCCGCCGCCCAGTTGGCCGCGCAAGCGCAGGTGCAAGCCCAGGCCTTGCAAGCGGCCCAGCGCAACTTGGCCATCACCGAGGCGCAGTACCGGGCCGGTGCGGTGAGTTATTTGGCGGTGGTCACGGCCCAAACCAGTGAGTTGAGTGCCGAGCGCAGTTTGATCGATGTGCAAACCCGCCGTTTGGTGGCGATCAACACCTTGCTGAAAAACCTGGCGGGGCGCTGGCCGCAGCCCGATGGCGCGTCAAACACCGCCCCTTGAGCACGGCCCACCCGACCCGGCGGGATCACCAGCTTTTTTGCAGCCCCAAGCCGAGTTGACCGTGGGCCATTTGGATGGGCACGATGCGCAGGGCCGTGGCTTTGCGCTTGCCGCCTTCCATCACGGTTTGCACCGATTCATAGGCCATGTACCAGCCCAAAGCGGCCTGCGAGGGGTAGTGGTCGTTGTCGTTCACGCGCGAGAACGGGACCGCGAAAGAAGCCGCATAGCCCAAGGTTTTCAGGCCGATGGAATTGGGGTTGAGTTCGGCCATGGCCAAAAACGGAATGGCCCCCACAAAGGAATGCCCGCTCACGCTGTTGTCGTCTTGCAAGGGCCGCCATTTGGAGTCGGGCACGGCCACGCCTTCTTCGTTCGGGCGCGAGGCACCGGCCAGGCGCTGCCCGATCAAGGTCGAGGGTGTGCCCACCACGATGGACCGCAAGGTCAGATTGCCCCAAGTTTGCAAACCGCCATTGTCTTTGGGCAACAGGGCTGAAATACCCCAGGAAATGGGCAGCATGTATTTCCACTCACCGATTTGCTTGACGCTGGTGCTGAAGCTGTCGGTGCCACTGTTGCGGCCTGCTTGGATGCTGTTTTGGATGCTTTGGTCGGCATTGGTATTGGCCACCACCGCACCCACGCCCATCGCCACACCCAAGCGGGTCAATCGGTCGCGGGTGTAGAAGCGATCGGCATCTTTGGCCATGTCGTCAAACCAGTCGCCCGATTGCACCACTTGGGCCATGCCCGACAAGGGCAGGGCAGACAACAACACCGTGCAAAGCAATTTATTCATACAAATGGTCAGTGGTTGGGGAAACAAGGCCTGCATGGTACTGGATGGGCATTGGCACCGATCGGCGGCGCACCTCACAGGGCTGGGCAGCGGGTGAGCGCATCGGTGCGCGCAGCCTCGATGCGCTCACCCACCTGGGCACCGCTGAGGCCCTCAACCTGGGCTTGGCGGGCCACTTCGGCCGTGTCGATGGACAAGGCCGCTTGCAGCAAGGCTTGCAAGCGTTCGGCCTGCGGGTAGGGGCGTTCCTGCCAGCCCAAACGACCGCGCGCATCGCACATGCAAGCTTGCAGCACTTGACCAAAGCGTTCGGGGCGGCGCAGCGCATCGCAGCGCACCAATAAGCGCAAAGCGGCGGCCGCCCCCAGCGATGCACTGGAATGGATGTGGCCATGTTCGCGCGCCACCACCTCGGCCAATTCGTGGCAGCTTTGGGGCACATGCAGGCGCTGGGCCAGTGCCTGGACCAAGCGCACGCTGCGTTGCTCATGGCCGATGTGGCGTGGCCAGTCTTGTGGCGGGGTCAGGCCTTTGCCCAGGTCGTGGCACAGGGCGGCAAACCGCACTTCCAATGGGGCACCGATGGCGGCGCTGTGGTCCAGCACCATTTCCAGGTGCACACCGGTGTCCACCTCGGGGTGGTGTGCCACCGGTTGGGGCACCCCATACAAGCGGTCCACTTCGGGCAGCAAGCGGGCCAAAGCGCCGCAAGCACGCAACACCTGCAACATGCGCGAGGGGCGCGAAGCCATCAAGCCCTTGGCCAACTCTTGCCAGACCCGCTCGCGCACCAAAGCGTCGACCTCGCCGGCTTGCACCATGTCTTGCATCAAGGCCTGGGTGTCGCTGGCCACCACAAAGTCGGGCCAACGGGCGGCAAAGCGCGCCACCCGCAAGATGCGCACCGGGTCTTCGCGAAAGGCATCGGTCACATGGCGCAGCAGTTTGTGTTGCAAATCGCGTTGGCCCCCATACGGGTCGACCAAGCGGCCTTGCGCGTCTTGGGCCATGGCATTGATGGTGAGGTCGCGCCGCGCCAGGTCTTGCTCCAAGGTGACATCGGGGGCGGCATGCACCACAAAGCCTTTGTAACCCGGTGCGGTTTTGCGCTCGGTGCGGGCCAGGGCGTATTCGTCGCGGGTGAGGGGGTGCAAAAACACCGGAAAGTCTTTGCCCACCGGTGTGAAGCCCGCTGCCACCATGGCTTGGGGCGTGCTGCCCACCACCACCCAGTCGCGGTCCGCGTCAGGAAGACCCAGCAAGGCATCGCGCACCGCACCACCGACCAAATAGGATTGCATGTGGCAAATCGTAGCAGGGCCGCCTGCAAATCCTTGCGCTACAGACAGGTATTGGCATTCTTTAAACTTTGAACCGTCTGTTAACCGCTTTCACCACAAGGACAATCACCATGCACCCATTGAACAAGCGCTTTTTCATCTTCGGCCTGCTCGGGCTGTGTTTGGGTTTTGCCACCCAGGCCCAAACCTTGGGCGACGACCAATACAAGCCCACGGTGGGCCAATCCGGCAAAGATGTGGTGTGGGTGCCCAGCCCCGATCAGCTGATCGACAAAATGCTGCGCACCGCGCAAGTGACCGACAAAGACCTGGTCTATGACTTGGGCGCTGGCGACGGCAAGATCGCGATTGCCGCGGCCCTCAACCACGGCGCGCGGGCCGTGGGCATCGAATACAACCCCGAAATGGCCGCATTGGCCCAGCGCAATGTCGAGCGAGCAGGCCTCAAAGACAAGGTGCGCATCATCCGTGGCGATATTTTTGAGGAAGATTTTTCTTCGGCCACGGTGGTGACTTTGTATTTGCTGCCCCAACTCAATTTGCGCCTCAAACCCATTTTGCAAAAAATGAAACCCGGCACCCGGGTGGTGTCCAACTCGTTCAACATGGACGATTGGTTGCCAGAAGAAACCATTGAAACCGAGCGCGGGCGCGGGTTTTTTTGGATCATCCCGGCCCGCATCGAGGGCCAATGGACGGTGCAATTGGGCGGTCAAACCGGGCAATTGAATTTGCAGCAAAAAGACCAGATGTTTGAAGGCAGCTTGAACCTGCAAGGGCAAACCCACAAAGTGGTCAAAGGCCGTTTGCGCGGCAGCGAATTTCAATTTGAATACCAACGCGGCGATGGCAGTTTGGCCAAGGTCAGTGGCAGCTTGGATGCCGGCCGCATGCAAGCGCAGCAGCAAGTCCTCAGCCCAGCGGTGACGCTGAGCGGTCAGAAGAAGTGATGTTCAGGGGGTGATGGCGGCTGGACACATCACGCAGTGCCCGGTTGGGCGCGCCGTTCGCGCCAAACCAGCACCAGCAAGGCCAGCACCCCGCTGAGCAATAAAAACAAGGCCACGTGGATCGCGCTTTGGCTGATCGCATAGCCAATGCTGGAGTAGGTCAAGTAGGCGCAGGCCAGGCAAAAAATGGCGGGTGTCCAGGGGTACAAAGGCACTTTGAACGGGCGCGGGGTGTGCGGGTCGCGCCAGCGCAGCCAAAACAAGGACAGGCCCACCAGGCATAAAAATCCCCAAAACACCGGGGCGGTGAACTCCACCATGGCGGAGAAGCCATCGGCCTCCTGGGTGCCCAAGGCGATCAACAACAGGCTGATCACCGCTTGAAACACATAAGCGCGGGTGGGGCTGCCGGTGTGGCTTTCCCATTGGCCCAAAGCCCGCAGGCTGTGCCAATCGCGACCCAGTGCAAAACTGGTGCGCGCGCCCACCACCATGGTGGCATTGATGCTGGTCAGCGCCGCAATCGCCACAAACAAGCCCAGTGCCTTTTGCGCCCACGGCCCCCATGCCAGGCCCAGCAAATCCGATGCGGCGGTTTTGCTGTCGGCCAGCCCTTTGAGGCCCAGCCCATTCAACAGGGCCAGGTTGACCAACACATAAATGAGGGTGAGGATGAGCATGCTCATCACCATCACCCGCACCATGGTGCGGCTGTCGCCTTTGAGTTCGGCCGATACATAGGCCGCTTCGTTCCAGCCGCCAAAGGTGAGCAAGACAAACACCAAGGCCAAGCCCATCATGGCCAAGGGCGGTGTGCTGGAAAACGCAGGTGCGCTGTTGCCAGCCGGTGTGGCCACAGCCAGGCCCGCCACCACCACGGCCACCAAGCCCAGCACCTCAAAGGCCGTCAGCACCATTTGCACCCGCGCCGAAGCATTCACCCCCAAGATGTTGATGGCGGTGAGCCCCACCACAACCGCAAATGCCCAGTAGGCATTGCCATGCGGGCCCCATGACCAGACCTGGCTGAAGTAGTCGCCAAACACAAATGCCAGCAAGGCGATGGAGCCGGTGTTGATCACGCTGGCGCGGGCCCATGCGTATAAAAAAGACACATGGCGGCCAAATGCACGGTGCAAAAAATGGTAATCGCCCCCGGCATGCGGGTAAGCGGTGCACAGCTCGGCATAGCACAGCGCGCCCATCAAAGAGACCAAGGCACCGAGCAACCAAATGACCAGCAACCAGCCCACATCGCCGGTGATGCCCGCGACCATGCTGGGGGTTTTGAAAATACCCGCTCCGATGACGATGCCCACGATCAATGCCATCGCGCCCCAGGGGCTGAGCAGGTGCTGGGGTTGGTTGAGCGGCTGGTTATTGGGGTTCATGACTTCTGGTATTTGTTTAACGGCGGGTGGCCTCTATCGGCAATTGACCGCCTTGCAGCGTCATCACGCCTTGCATGCGGTTGCCGCTGACCTGGGCGGTGATGCTGCGCAACTGCTGGTCCAGCCCCATGTAGCGAAACGCCAGTTTGTCGCCGCGCAACTCGGCACCGAGCAGTGGGGTTTTGCGGCCTTTTTCGGTGACACTGCCGCCAATGCGTTGGAAACTTTGATCAATCTCCAACTGCACTTGGGCCTTGCTATCGACTTCTTGCAAGGTCCATGTGCCTTGCACCGCGCTGGGCACCACCCACAAGAAAGCATGCGCGTATTCGTGGCTGACTTTCTCGTCCGCCTCCCATTCGCCCATGTCAAAGGCATGCGAGACGATGCGGGTGCCTGGTTTCATTTTGAGCAAAGTGGGGCGCAGCTTCAAATTCAAGTGGGGCAACAGGTACAAGGTGACGACGGTGGCTTCGTCAAACTTTTCTTCAAAAATATCGCCTTGGCGAATGCTCACCTGCTGCTCCACGCCGGCTGCCCGGGCATTGCTTTGGGCATGCAAGGCCATTTGGGGGTTGTATTCAATGCCATAGGCCCGCGCACCAAATTGCTTGGCCGCGGTGATGGCGATGATGCCGTCGCCCGCACCCAGGTCATACACAATGTCTTGCGAACTCACTTTGGCCATGGTCAACATGCGGCGGACCAATTCGGGCGAGGTCGGGACCCAAATCACATCTTTGCCGCTTTGGCCGCGTTGTGGTTGGTAGTCGTTGGCCGGTGGGTTGACGCAAGCGATCAACAAAGTGGCCAACAGCGCCGTGGCCAGTTTCAGGCTGGGTTTGAATGATGTTTTCATGGGGGTCTTGGGGTTGAGGGGCCTGGCCTTCAATTGGCTTGGGCACCGGAGCTTTTGACCACGGCCGACCATTTGGGCACTTCGGCGCGCAAAAAGGCGGCAAAGTCGGCCGGGTTGTTGCGGTTGAATGACAGCCCCAATTGGCTGAATTTTTCACTCACCTCGGGCGACTCCATGGCCCGATTGAGCGCGGCATTGAAGCGCTCGACCAAGGCGGGCGGGGTGCCCAAGGGCAGCATGAAGCCAAACCAGGTGTGGTCATCGAATTCTTTGTAGCCGTATTCGGTGATCGACGGCACATCGGGCAGCAAGGGCGAGCGGGTGGCACTGGTCACCGCCAAAGCCCTGAGTTTGCCGGCCTTGATTTGGGGCACGGCCGGGGGCATGGAGGTCGAAGCCATGGGGGTGTGTCCGGCCAATACCGCATTGATGGCGGCCGCGGGTTGGTAGGGCACGTGGGCAATGTCCACCTTGGCAGCGGTTTTGAGCCGCTCCATCGACAAATGGGTGGTGGTGCCAATGCCCGACGAGGCGTAGCTCATGGGCGATTTTTTGGCCGCTTCCACCAACTCGGGCAAGGTTTTGGCGCTCACACTGGGGTTGACCGTGATGATGTTGGGCGTTTTCGGCCCCAGGGCCAGGGGCGCAAAGTCTTTGATCGCGTCATAGCCTGCATCGGCATACAAAGACGGGTTGACCGCATAGGCCACGCTGTGCACCAACACCGTGTAGCCATCGGCAGGGGCGCGCTTGACCTGGGTGGTGGCGATATTGCCGCCAGCGCCACCTTTGTTTTCCACGATGAAGTTACCACCGGTCAGTTCACTGAGTTTTTGGGTCACGGCGCGGGCCACGGTGTCGGTGGCCGAACCGGGTGCGAATGCCACCAGCAAAGTGACCGGTTTGGCCTTGGGCCAATCCGCTGTTTGGGCAAAACTGAAAGAAGCGCACAGGCTGGCCACAAGCAGCAGGCCATGGCGGCGTTGGAAGATGGGCATGAGCGCTCCTAGGGTGGGTGGTGCAAGCCAAAGATTATGGCTTTGCAGGCACAGGCCAAAGGCTGGCGCAGGGCCGCGAAAAACTGGGTGAAACCCTTGGTTATGAGGTTTGGCCCTGGGGTTTCATTCAGCCCAAGGGTGTGCGGCCCTTGGGTTCGGGGTGGCGCAAAAAGTCAAAGTCCACCCCTTGATCGGCTTGGGTGACATGCTGCAAAAAAAGCTGCTGGTAACCGCGCGCAGCGCTGGGCACAGCCACCGGCCGCGCTTGCCGGCGCTGTTGCAGCACCTCGTCGCTGACCAGCCAGTCCAAGCGGCGCTGTGACACGCTCAAGCGGATGCGGTCACCTGTTTGCACATGGGCCAAGGGGCCATCCATGGCCGACTCGGGGGTGACATGCAACACGATGGTGCCAAATGCGGTGCCGCTCATGCGGCCGTCGGAGATGCGCACCATGTCTTTGACACCCGCACGGGCCAGCTTTTGCGGGATGGGCATATAGCCCGCCTCCGGCATGCCGGGCGCGCCTTTGGGGCCAATGTTTTTCAGCACCAGGATGTCATCGGCCTGCACGTCCAAATCGTCTTGGTCGATGCGCCTGGCCAGGTCTTCGCTGTTTTCAAACACCACGGCCCGGCCTTCGTGTTCCATCAAAGCCGGGTCGGCGGCCGATTGTTTGATGATGGCCCCACCGGGGGCCAAGTTGCCTTGCAACACCGCAATCCCGCCTTGCGGGTAAATCGGTTGGTGCAAGGGCCGCACCACGGTTTGCGCATGCGTTGGGCTGGCGGCTTCGATGTTCTCGCCCAAGGTGCGGCCATTGACCGTCAGGGCATTGAGTTTGAGCAGCGGTTTGAGTTCGCGCAGCAAGGTGGCCATGCCACCGGCATGGTGGAAGTCTTCCATGTAGTGCTGGCCCGAGGGTTTGAGGTCGAGCAGCACCGGGGTTTGGCGGCCCATGCGGTCCAAGGCGGCCAAATCCAAGTCCAAGCCCACCCGCCCGGCCAAGGCGGCCAAATGCACGATGCCGTTGGTGGACCCACCGATGGCGAGCAACACGCGCCAGGCATTTTCAAAGGCATCGGCGGTCAAGATGCGGTCAATGGTCAAACCGTCCAATGCCATTTGCACCGCCCGCGCACCGGTGGCTTCGGCGATGCGCATGCGCTCAGCGGTCACCGCAGGTGGCGACGCGCCACCGGGCACGGTCATGCCCAAGGCCTCGGCAATGCATGCCATGGTGCTGGCGGTTCCCATCACCGAGCAGGTGCCCACACTGGGCACCAATTGTTGGTTGACCTCGTCTTTTTCATCGCTGTCGATGGTTTGGGCCCGAAATTGCGCCCAGTAGCGGCGGCAATCGGTGCAGGCACCGACGCGCGTGCCGCGGTGCGAACCGGTCAACATGGAACCCGTGATGAGTTGGATGGCTGGTAATCCAGCCGATGCGGCCCCCATCAATTGCGCGGGCACGGTTTTGTCGCAGCCGCCAATCAGCACCACCGCGTCCATGGGTTGGGCGCGGATCAACTCCTCGGTCTCCATGGCCATCAGGTTGCGCAAGTACATGCTGGTGGGTGCGGCAAAACTCTCATGGATGGACATGCTGGGAAAGTCCATGGGCAAACCACCGGCCAACATCACGCCGCGCTTGACCGCCTCGATCAATTGCGGCGCATTGCCATGGCATGGGTTGTAGGCGCTGCCGGTGTTGGCGATGCCAATGACGGGTCGGTCCAGGGCCTGGTCGGTGTAGCCCGCGCCTTTGATGAAGGCTTTGCGCAAAAACAAAGAAAAGCCTGTGTCGCCATAACTGGTCAGGCCTTTGTGCAGGCCAGTGTTGTCAGGGTTGGCGGGGCGTGGAGGTTTGGGCGTGGGCATGGCAGTGGTGGGTGTGGATGAATGCCTCTCTCAGGAGGCTTGCCCATCATAGTCAAGCCATCCAGCGGGCCCGTGATCCTGCTGGACCTGGGCCAGACAGCCATTTGCGTCAAAAAAGTTTCATGCGGCAGACACAGACTTGTCATGCGTCCATCAGACACTGCCACCCAAGCAACAAATGGAGCGTTCATGTCTGTTGGGTCTGTAGAGCTCAAGCACACCATCACCCCCGCTTGGGGTGCAGAACAACCGGTCGCCATCGACCGAACCCAGCCCAAGGTCACCATCGAATGGGCCCAGCACTTGGACCAAGTGCGAGAGGCCCAGCGCCTGCGCTACCAGGTATTTGCCCAAGAGTGGGGTGCCCACATCACCAGTGCCATCCCCGGACATGACATCGATGTGTTTGACGACTATTGCGAACACCTGATCGTGCGCAGCGGTGTGGATGGCCCCGTGGTGGGCACTTACCGGGTGCTGGTGCCCGCCCAAGCGGCGCGCATGGGCGGCACTTATACCGATACCGAATTTGACTTGGTGCGACTGCGCAATTTGCGCCCCAATATGGTGGAGTTTGGTCGCAGTTGCGTTCACCCCGACCACCGCCAAGGCGCGGTCATCATGGCTTTGTGGGGTGCCTTGATCGGCTTCATGCAGCAAAACCACTTTGAGACCATGCTGGGCTGTGCCAGCATTCCGATGCTGCACAACGGCGTGGTCAACACCCAAGTGGCCGCCAGCATGTGGGCCCGGTTGAGGGCCGCCCACTTGGCACCGATTGAATACCGCGTCAGCCCCCGATTTGCCTTGCCCTTGCACGAGGCCCAAGCCGATTTGGCGGTGGAGCCGCCCTCTTTGATCCGTGGCTACCTCCGGTTGGGGGCCAAGTTGTTGGGGCCACCCGCATGGGACCAGGACTTCAACAGCGCTGACTTGCCCATGATGCTGTGGCTCAAAGACATTCCGGAGAAATACCGCCGTCACTTTTTGAGAAGCTGATGCATTACCGAGCCGTATTCATTTCAGACATCCATTTGGGCACAGCGGGTTGTCAAGCGCAGGCGCTGCTGGATTTTTTGAAGTCGCATGAAAGCGACTACCTCTACCTGATCGGCGACATCGTCGATGGTTGGCAACTCAGGCGCAATTGGTACTGGCCGCAGGCGCACAACGACGTGGTGCAAAAGTTATTGCGCCGGGTGCGCAAAGGTTGTCATGTGCTGTACATCCCGGGCAACCACGACGAATTTGCCCGCGAGTTCACCAGCCAGCACTTTGGCGGCATTGAGGTCATGGAGGAGGGCTCGCACACCTTGCTCGACGGCCGAAAACTGTGGCTCACCCACGGGGACTACTTTGATGCGGTGGTGCAATATGCCAAATGGTTGGCCTATGTGGGCGACTATTTGTATGAATTCACCCTGCGCATGAACCGGCATTTCAACCGAATCCGGGCCAAATTGGGCATGCGTTACTGGTCGCTGTCGGCTTTTTTGAAGCACAAAGTCAAAAAAGCATTGACGTATGTGTCGGACTTTGAAAAAGCCGTTGCCCACGAGGCCGCTCGGCGGGGTTACCAGGGGGTGGTGTGTGGCCACATCCACAAAGCAGAAATGCGCACCATCGACGGCATTTTGTATTGCAACGATGGCGATTGGGTCGAAAGCCGAACGGCCTTGGTCGAGCACATGGACGGGCGTTTGGAATTGATCTACTGGGATCAATTGATCGACAAAACATTTGTCCATTCGTCGGCCATGCAGGCCGCTTGAGGCCTCGATGAGCCCGGGCTTTCATCGATTGATGGGGGCCCAGGCATTGGCCGGTTTGGCCGATAACGCCTTGCTGCTGGTGGTGATTGCCATGCTCATCGAGCAGGCCAAGTCGGCCCATTGGATTCCCTTGCTCAAGCTGGGTTTTACCTTGTCCTATGTGGTGCTGGGGCCTTGGGTGGGGCGCTTGGCCGATGCCTGGCACAAACCCCGGGTCATGCAGTGGGCCAATGCCTTCAAGATGATGGCGGTGTTTGCCATTTTTCTCGGCTTGGACGTGATGCTGGCCTATGTGTGGGTGGGTTTGGGTGCGGCGATTTACTCGCCGGCCAAATATGGTTGGGTCACCGAGGTGGAACCACCCCATCGATTGGTCCAGGCCAATGCCTGGATAGAGGTCAGCATCGTCAGTGCTGCCGTTTTTGGTGTGGCCTTGGGGGGCGCTTTGATCAGCGATGCCTGGACCGGCTTGCCCTGGGTGCAAGCCATCCAGGACCTGGGCGGGTGGGACAGCCGCTTTGGGGTGTCACTGGGCCTGATCTTTGCGATTTATGCGGCGGTGGCCTTGATCCAGCGCGGCATACCCCACAGTGGCGTGCCTTGTCTGAGCAGCGCTTGGCATTTGGGTCGGGTTTGGCGTGACTTTTGCCGCGATCAAAAAACCCTGTGGACCGACCCTTTGGGGCAGGTCAGCTTGGCCGTGACCACCTTGTTTTGGGGGGTGGGCGCGACCATGCAGTTGTTGGTGCTGCTGTGGTGTCAGCAGGTATTGGGTTTGGGTTTGGACCAGGGCGCGTATTTGCAGGCCTGCACCGCCGTGGGCGTGGTGTTCGGTGCTGCTTTGGCCGGGCGTTGGGTGCCTTTGAGCCGTGCCACCCGTGTGCTGGGTTTGGGGGTTGTGCTGGGCCTGATGCTGCCGCTGATGAACGGTGTGAACACCTGGCCTGTGGCTTTGGCGGTGATGCTCGGGGTGGGTCTCATCAGCGGATTGTTTGTGGTGCCCATGAATGCGCTGTTGCAACACCGGGGCGTGAGCTTGCTCAGTGCAGGACGTTCTGTGGCGGTGCAAAACGTCAATGAAAATGCCAGCATCGTGTTGATGATGGGTGTCTACAGTGGATTGCTGTATGTCCAATGCCCGTTTGAAACCATCACCTGGATTTTGGGTGGGTTCATCGCCACTTGCATGGCCTTGGTGTGGGGCCTGCACGCACGCCGCTCACCTGCGGCATGCGTTTGAACGCTGGCGATCAGCCAACGGCCAAGCTGGGCGATTCGGTCTCGGTGACGGCGCTGGTTTGGGTGACGCGACCAATGCCGTGGTAGGTAAAGCCCGCTTGTGCCATGCGCTGCGGATCAAACAAATTGCGGCCATCGAAAATCAGCGCTTGCGTCAGTCGGTTGTGCAGTTGCTGAAAGTTGGGGCTGCGATAGGCCTTCCATTCGGTCATGATCAACAAGGCTTGGGCACCATCGGCCACGTCCATCGGTTCTTCGTGAAAACTCAATTGGCCCCAAAGCTGGGGCATGTCGATCAAGTCTTCTTGCAGGGCCAACTGGGCGCTCTCCATGGCCACTGGGTCATGCACTCGCACCCGTGCACCGGCGCGCAACAAACCATTGATCACCACCCGGCTGGGGGCTTCGCGCATGTCATCGGTTTCAGGCTTGAAGGCCAAGCCCCAGACACCAAAACACAGGCCACTCAAATCGTCCCCAAAGTGCGCCAGCACCTTGTCCAACACCCGGTGTTTTTGGCGCTGATTGACATGCTCGACCGCGCTGAGGATTTGCATGGCCATGCCTTGCTCAATGCCGGTGCGGTGCAAGGCTTTCACATCTTTGGGAAAGCAAGAGCCCCCATAGCCGGTACCGGCATATAAAAAGCTGTAACCAATGCGCGGGTCGGAGCCCATGCCCTGGCGCACCGATTCAATGTCCACGTGCAAGCGCTCGCTCAAATTGGCCAGCTCGTTCATGAATGAAATGCGGGTGGCCAACATGGCATTGGCAGCGTATTTGGTCAGCTCGGCCGCGCGTTGCGACATCACCAAAGTGCGTTCGTGGTGGCGGTTGAAGGGGGCATAGAGGTTGCGCATTTGGCCCAAGGCCCATTGGCCCGATGCGTCATCCGACACGCCCAGCACGATGCGGTCGGGCCGCATGAAGTCTTCCACCGCTGCCCCTTCTTTCAAAAATTCGGGGTTGGAAACCACGGCGCAGCGCAAGCGCGTCTGGCCTTTCGCGCTGGGGCTGCCTTCCAAATCAATGCCTCTTTGTTGCAGCTCGCTGGCAATCGCTGCATGCACCCGCTCGGCCGTGCCCACCGGAACGGTGGATTTATTGACCACCACCTTGTCGCTGCGCATCCAACGACCTATGTCACTGGCCGCTTTCAAGGCATAAGACAAATCGGCACTGCCATCTTCTTGGGGCGGTGTGCCCACGGCGATGAAGATCACATCGCCATGGCAAATGGCCTGGGCGGTATCGGTGGTGAACTGCAAACGACCTTGTTTGCGGTTGCGAACCACCAAATCATCAAGACCCGGTTCGTAAATGGGCACCACACCGTTGTTGAGGCTGCGGATTTTGTCTGCCGCCAAATCCAGGCACACCACATCGTTGCCCAATTCCGCCAGGCAAGTTCCGGTGACCAGGCCCACGTACCCACTGCCAATGATGGTGATTTGCATTTGCCACTCCTGTTGAACATCTCAATAAACAATGTCAACAGTCTCGGAAAAATGCGTGAAAAGCGTGTGAAGCTTTTAAGAACCTATCGTGACAAAGGTGGGCTCGATGCGCTTCACGCCGGGTTGGGAAAAGACATCAAGGCCTGGCCCATTTTCAAGGGGCTGCCGGTGTCCAAACCTGGAAACAGCGCAAAGCCTTTGGGTGCAAAGACCAAGATGGTGGAGCCGTGTTGAAACCAACCCATTTCTTGGCCCTTTTGAAATGCATGATCGGTGTCAAAGCGGTGCGGCCCTTGGTAGCGGGTGTGCAAGACGGTGTCTATCGCATGCAAACGGATGCTGGCCACCAAGATGGCGGCCACAGGCACCAAGGCAATCGGGTGTTGCTCGGCGGTGGTCATGTGCAGCACGGCCCGCTCGTTTTTGCAAAACAACTTTTCCACCCGTTTGAGCGCAATCGGGTTGACGTTCCAAGTGTCGCCATTGAGGTAGTCGATGCGGTGCAAGCGGCCATCAAAGGGCGCGTGAAAGCGGTGGTACATGGCCGAGGTGATGCGGATGGTGGCGTACACCCCGTCGTGCCAGGGGCTGGCGGCCAGGGCATTGCCAAACAGCTCTTCCAAGGGGTAAGGAAAGCCTTTGGCTTGAAAGACCTGGCCCGCTTGCACGCTGCCACAACTGCCCAAGATGCCATCGCAAGGGCTGGTCAAGATGTGGTCGCGCGGGTCCACCACGCGCGCCCCGTCTTTGAGCTCGCGGATGAAAAACGCATGCAAGCTTTTGAAATCGCGTTCGCGGGCTTCGCTCAGATCAATGTCGGTGAACAAACGCCATATGTAAATGGATGCGCGGCAAATCCAGGGGTTTTGGATTTGGCTGAACCAACCCATGAAATGGGTCAGGGCCAATCGCGGGATTCGATTGGTCAATAAAAAGTTCAAATCTTCTTGGGCACCCAAGCCGCGCAGCCAGTGTCGAACCGTCATCATTGTTTCATCCTATTGAAATACAAAAGCAGCTTCTGAAAGGGAAGCCATATGTTTGAAGAAAATCTTTTGTCGCTGTCGGCCATTGCCTTGTTGCTGTTGTATGTGGGCCCCAAGCTGTGGCAGCGTTTGCAACTGTCGCTGGCCAAGCACCCGTCCATGGCGGGTCACTTGCGCTGGGCCAAACGCTTGGCCCATTGGGCACCGGCTTATGACTACCTGGGTGCGCAATGGTTCAGGGCGGACCATGCCCCTGAGGCTGTGGCTTTGCAGCGGCAACAGGCCTTGCAGCGCTTGGGCAGCACCTTGGGACAACGCAGCCCCAAAACCTTGGCCATGACCCAAGCGACCAAGCCCATGGTGTCGGACATGCAGTTGATTTCGCGCTACCGGGTGCCGTTTCAGTTCCAAAAATTTCTCAGCGAAAACCTGCAAGTCGGCAGTTACTGGACCCAGGGCAAGGGCGTTTGGGTGGCCGATGCCGATGATCAGTGGCACATGGATGTCACGGGCAGCTATGGCGTGAACCTGTTTGGGGCTGACTTTTACAAAAGCTGCATGCAAGAGGGCATGGACCTGGTGCGTGACCTCGGGCCTGTATTGGGCGCTTACCACCCTTGTGTGCAAGAAAACGTGGCCATGTTGTGCCAGCTCTCCCACAAGGACGAGGTATCTTTCCACATGTCGGGCACAGAGGCGGTGATGCAAGCGGTACGCATGGCGCGCTTTCACACCGGCAAGCGCAAGTTGGTCCGCTTCACCGGGGCTTATCACGGTTGGTGGGACGATGTGCAACCCGGCCCGGGCAACCCCATGCCCCCATCGGACGACACCCTCACCCTCAATGAAATGCACCCCCAAACCCTGAAGGTGCTGCGCCAGCGCAATGACATCGCCTGTGTATTGGTCAATCCTTTGCAGGCCATGCACCCCAACAAGGCAGCCCCCAGTGATTCGACCTTGATAGACGGTTCGCGCCAACTCCATTACGACAAAGCCGCTTATGCCCAATGGCTGAGCCAATTGCGCCAGGTCTGCGACGAAAAAGGCATTGCCTTCATCATGGACGAGGTGTTCATGGGCTTTCGCCTGGGCTACGGTGGGGCGCAAGCATTCTTCGGGGTGGATGCCGATTTGGTCACTTATGGCAAAACCCTGGGCGGGGGCTTTCCCGTGGGTGTGGTTTGCGGCAAAGCCCAATGGATGCGGCGTTTCAGAGAAGACAAACCGGGCAATATTTGTTTTGCACGCGGCACTTTCAATGCGCACCCGGCCGTGCTGGGGGCGATGAA
>JACCDL010069221.1_pt1 | contig 52133 bp, 46 predicted proteins | sample 7441931 | NCBI WGS metagenome assembly JACCDL01 (sample SAMN15323437, study PRJNA562643) | freshwater metagenome | isolation source: river surface water | place: USA:Blue River Watershed | collected 2017-08-16
CACAAAGAAAAAACTAGGCTCAAGAATCCTAAAAAGATTAAAACGCTTTTTGAAGTATCTTCAGTTTAAATTGAAGACGTTTTAACCATTAACTCTACTCAAAATTTTCTGGACTGCTTGAGAAACAGAAATCGGCTCACCTAAAGCTGATCTTAGTTTTTTACCATTCCAATCAAGATAAATTGTGTTTAGGGTCTCGAAAATAGAATTTTCATCTAAGGTTTTAGCAATATAAGAATTTCTAGAGGCCAAATAACTATCAAATATTTCATTTCGATTAGTCACCGCAAAAATTGGTCGCTTAGTCCAAATGTATTCATACCACTTAGATGGTATGTATTCAGCGCACCATTCATAGTCACCCTGAAGTAGAAGTAGCACATCTGCCTCATGCATTTTTTGCATAACTCTCTCACGGCCGGTTAAACCAGAACTAGAGTCATACTCTAATCGCCCCCACACATTCACGGAGTTTTGAAGAGAAAAATCCAAGATGGCTTTTTTTGAATTGTCATCCAAGGGTGCGCCGTAAACATCCAAACAAACTTGCTCTCTTGCAGCGGGATATTTTGCAAATAAAGCAGATAACATTTTTATGACTGGAGTCAGAGATCGATCATTCGCCAACGAACCAAAATGGCATATGTGGAGTTTTTTGGAGTATTGATGATTGCCATCAATAGATGGAGGAGTGGCGCCGGGCAAAACCACAAAACCTTTTTCTCCTAGTTGAGGATTTCGTTTTTTTGCATAATCTAATGCCCCCTCTGTAAACCACCATATATGATCAGCATCACTACAAATTTTAGACTCTAGTTTTTGCAAAAATCTTTTATCTCTTGATTTTCTTGGGGAAACGCCATCATCTAACTGATTTTCACGAATCACCATGGGGTCATGAACTTCTGCTATCCACACAATCCCAGTCATTTTTTTTAGTATCCACGCCGCGTAGTGAGCTGACCATGCGCCAGCAGATGAAAAAATCAAATCGACCTTACCCTGCCGAATTAACCAATAAGATCTAATAAATGCTGGAATTGCCCAAGATGATTGGCTAGATAAACCAATACAGATTCGCTCAATAAAAATAAAAGGCAATAAGACAATAGACAGAAAGCCGGTGACTAATTTATACAAAATGCCTCGTCCATAATTTTTGGCAAACCAATGTCTAAAATCGAATCTCAGCCCCGAAGGTCCCCACGGCAATAATTGATAATGAGGGAAGCGAGTGTCCTTAAGCCCTGTTACAGCACTTAAAACTACTGGCTCAATACCAGCCTCAAGCAAATATGGCATCTTGTCAGTAATAGTTTGGCTTGCGGCTCGACCATCCATATTGAAAGCATGCGACAAAATTAACCAGCGCTTATTTTTCATGATTAATGAGCTCATTTAATTTATTATTCATATTATGCTCAATTTAGATCAAGTAACGCTACTTTGTATTGAAAATAGGTCGCCAGAACTGGCGATGTTTGCAATTAATAAATGTACACAGGGCATTCACTTCAAAAAAGTAGTGTTAGCTACTGATTTAAAAATTCCTTATCCTTATCCATCAAATATTGAATTAGTTCAAGCACCAGAAATTAAAACAACTAAGGATTACTCGGATTACTTACTGAGTGATTTATCCTGTTTAATTGAGGGAACACATGTCTTGGTAATTCAATGGGATAGTTTTATTGTCAATCCTGAACTATGGGATACCAATTACTTAAAATACGACTACATCGGCGCACCATGGCCCCACCACCCTCAAACCCCTGTTGGTAATGGTGGATTTTCTTTACGTTCTGTGAAATTAATTAAAGCCCTTCAAAATCCAAAAATTATTAAAAAACATCCTGAAGATCAAGCTATCTGCATTGATAATAAACCATTACTAGAACGAGAGCTTGACATCCAAATTGCTCCATTAGATGTTGCAGAAAAATTCTCTTTCGAAAGAGGAGCGTGGAAAGAGTCCTGGGGTATTCATGGGATGTTTAATTTTGACAAAATGCTCAACGATCAAGAGCTTGCATCTTTTATTGACAATGTTCCTAAAGAATTTTTGGGAAGCGTAGATACTTACGAGCTTATCAATAAATTAATTGATCAAAAAAAATTAGATTTATCCAAAAGACTTCTTCAAAAATCTCACCCAAAAAAAACTAGGAAGTGGAAAAACAATCGTCTTCATTTAAGAAGTTTGATTGCTTATTATGTAAGAAAATATTCCTAAATTTAATTATTTGAAATTTTCTTCCAATCTATAAAGGGGGACATCAAGTCCACCATTACATGAGTAGAAAGACCGGGTATTGGGCTTAGAAGAACACGGTTTTTATTACCCACTAAAATATCAAAAATTTGGTGGTCCATCAAACCAGTCTTCAACACATCATAGTCCTCTCTAAGAGTCCTCATGCTAACCAAAAAAGATGCGCAAGTACTTGGGACTGTTCTCCAATGATGATTATCAGTAATATAGATTTTTGACTTTAAGTCAATATGCATTTCATGAAATCTCTTACTAAATTGATACTTATCTCGGTGATCATACAAACTTACATACTCAAATGGTATCGATGAATTTATGAGGGAAGAAAACTTTGAAACCCAATCAGGAATATGCAGATAATCATTTTCCAGGAAATAAATCCAATCATCATCTGAATAATTTTTTCTCATTACATAACTCAACGTTTCTAACGATGAATTTTTATCACTACCGCCTTTAAAAATATTAATCTCTACTTTTGCACCACGAGACTGCTGAGAATATTTTCTCATGAAGTCAGCAAGAAAATCTTTTCCATAAGACTCTTCATCTCCATCAAACATAACTGTGAGATCAATATCTAACGGAATAGCATCTTGGCTAATTGAAACAATTAAATTTTTAAAACATGATTCAAAAGAAAACCATTTTTCTCTATTTTTTAAATTGGGATGATCAATATGAACGTGTCTGTAAAAAATATGCAACTTTTTTTTGAATATCTTATTTAAAAAATACCGCATTTTATTTCATCGCCTCCAACTCCCATAAAAAATGAGATAAAACACCTCTTTTTTCACGTCGAGCGCGCCTCCACTCGGAAATTCTTGTTGCTTGTTTTACTTCTAAAGACTCCCCAAAAATACACCATTCAGCACGAATCGCTTTAAACTTGCCATTGAAACCATACATACCAGCATCTGGATTTTCTCCACAAAAATATTGGTGGGTTTCGGATGTAATTATATTTACATGCGTTGGATCCTGAAATGCTGCAGGGCTCGGATAAGCTGGTGTCAGAGCATAGAGCAATCCACCAGGAGTTAATACTCTCCAAATCTCATTCATTAAATTGATAAAAGGGAAAAAAGTATTCTTTCCTGTACTATCCAGTAAAATCCTAGGTACATGCTCTAAATAATCAAAGGCAGAAACAGAGGCAAAGAAATTATCGTTATAAGGTAATTTTTCCAAATTTAAATTAGCTTGTTTAAACTGAATATTTAAATCAGAAGAAAAATGCCTAAGATCAACGCCATGTAATTCATTTTTTTTATATGGGTTTCTGGGATTAGCCCCGCAACCTAAATCGAGATGTCGCTGTTGATTTGAATTCAATTTTTAAATACTTTCTAAAAATTAATTAGAATTACATCCTGATATCAAATCTATAATTTCGTGTAACTCACCCTCTGTCAGACCCGGATATATAGGCAAACATAAAACTTGATCTGCGACGCGGTTAGCTACTGGTAAATTGTCAATTTGAGAAGATGGGTAAAAACGATACATAGGAAAATTTGAAATTAATGGATAAAAATATCTTCTTGCATAAACGTTATTCTTTTTTAACTTTTCATACAAAGAATCTCTTGTTACTTTAAAAGGCAAATCAACCAGTATTGGGAAATATGAATAATTTGGCGTTATGTTCTCAGGTAACTCTATGCAAGTAATTCCATCAATATCACTCAGTGCACTACGATAATAAGCATCAATTTTTTGTCTGGCTGCAATCATTGACTCTACATATTTAAGTTGAAGCAAACCAAAAGCTGCATTTATTTCGCTCATTTTCCCATTAATGCCAGGAGAAACCACTGTAACTTCATCAATAAAGCCAAAATTTTTCAATTGATCAACATGCTGCTTGATTTTATTATTCATTGAGATGATAGCGCCACCCTCAAATGTGTTAAATACCTTAGTTGCATGAAAACTCAATACTGATAAATCACCATAATTCAAAATACTCCCAAATTTATCCCTCACGCCAAATGCGTGAGCGGCGTCATAAATTACTTTTAATTTATATGCATCGGCTATCTCTTTAATTTCATTAACAGCACAAGGATTGCCATAACAATGAACCGCTAAAATTGCAGTTGTTCTTGTTGTTATGGCAGCCTCAATTTTTTTAGTATCAATATTCAAAGTATCTGGATCAATATCTACAAAAACTGGGGTAATTCCATTCCAAACCAAAGAATGTGCGGTTGCAACAAAAGAATAGGGTGTTGTTATTACCTCACCAGTAATTTCCAAGCTTTGTAATGCGGTAACCAGCCCAATAGTTCCATTGGTAAATAAAGAAACCTCTCTTACGCCAAGAAATTTTTTTAATTCTGCCTCTAAATCTTTATGGAACTTTCCACCATTTGTTAGCACTTTGCTTTGCCATATTTGCTCTAAATATGGAATAAATTCTTCTAAAGGCGGCAAACTTGGCTGTGTAACGTAAATTGATTTATTCATAAGCAGCCAATAGTTTAATAATCCTGATTTTTAAAAAATATTTTTAGTTAGGATTAATCTGGTGTTGGATATCAAATACTTTAGATTATAGTTATTTAGTTATTTAATTTTTCAAGGAAATTCTTTGCATTGATTGCAATTTTAGAAGCAACCAAACCATGTCTATTTAGCAAAAAAGAGTATTCCCCTGAAACATCAAACATATCTGGAAGACCTATAATTAGTTGAGGACAAGGTTGACGACTTGATACGTTATATTCTGCCACAGCACTTCCTAATCCACCTAAAACCGAATGCTCCTCAACAGTAATAATTACTTTTGAACGCTCTAATGCATTATCGAGAGTCTCTTTATCAAGGGGCTTGATTGTATGCATATTAATAACACCCGCTTGAATGCCTTGCTCCAATAGTAACTTAGATGCCTCAAGAGCCTCATGGACCATAGTCCCACATGCTATAAATGTAACATCATTTGGCTCTTTTAGAACAATTGCTTTTCCTATCTTAAATTCGTAATCCTCAGTATAAACAGGAGGATTACCAACAGCTCCTGTCAAGCGTATGTACATAGGCCCCTGATGATTCGCAGCAGCTTCTACCACTTTAAATATTTCTGCACAGTCAGCTGGTGACACAACAGTAATATTTGGAATGGATCGCATAACTGAAACATCTTCAATTCCATAGTGAGAATTTCCAAGAAAAGCCATTGATACACCACTTCCAATAGAGACAGCCTTTACATTCATTTCCATATAACCAAGATTCATTCTGACTTGCTCGGCTGCCCTCATGGTGATGAAGGGTGCAAAAGATGTTGCAAAAACATTAAATCCCTCTTTGGCCATACCAGCAGCTATACCAATCATATTTTGCTCAGCAATTCCAGTATTCAAAAATTGATCTGGAAAAGTTTTTTTAAATCGATCAAGGCCTGAGGAATTTCCCAAATCAGCAGAAAGCACCATCATTTCGGGATGAGTTTCTGCAACTGACAAAATGGCTTGACCAAAAACACCTCGAGATCCAATTCGAGACCATTGACGTGCATTACTAGGAGTAATTTCAAACATTCTAGAGACCTTAATCTAAAGTTAACTCACTTAAAGCAGCCTCGTAATGCGATTTTGTAAGGCGATTATGATGCCACTCATTGTTGTTTTCCATAAAGGACACTCCTTTACCCTTAACCGTGTGAGCCACTAGAACACGAGGCTTATTACTAATAGATTGAGCTTCAAAAGCATCAACAATCTGAACTATATTATGACCATCAATTTCCTTTACATCCCAGCCAAAAGAAGTGAATTTCTTAGCTAAATCGCTCAAATCAATAATTTGATTCGCCTCACCATCACTCTGCAATTTATTGTAGTCAACTATAAGAATAAGATTATCAAGTTTAAGTTGTGCCGCAGACATAGCCGCCTCCCAAACTGAGCCCTCATTACATTCACCATCACCCATATAAATAAAAACCTTAAAGTCTTTTTTTCTTTTTTTGGCAGACAGCGCTATACCAACCCCCATTGATAAACCTTGACCAAGACTTCCATTTGAAGATTCAATTCCTAAATCAAGATTCATAACTGGGTGGGCTATTAAATCACTTTCATTTGTTTGAAAAGATTTATAAATGTCTTCAGAAATAAACCCCTTCAATAAAAGCGCAGAAAAATAGCCTAAAACTCCATGCCCTTTGCTAAGAATAAATCGATCACGACTTTCCCATCTAGGATTATTCGAATTAATGCGCAAAATGCGACCATAAAGTACAGCCATTATTTCAACCATTGATAAGCCACCACCTAAGTGAGTGCTTAAATTACAACCATAACTTACCTCTAATATTTTTTGACGCATTTCAAACGCCATTTTTCTTAATTCTGAATGCTGCACGAGACCTCCAAGTTATATGATTCCACCATCAACCCTTAGTATTTGCCCCGTAATATGCGACGACAAATCTGATGCAAAAAAAAGTGCTGCATTAGCCACATCTTGAGGTTCAGCAACACGTTTTAAAGCAGAGTTTGACACCAATTTATCTCGAGCTACAACATCCATCTGTTCATACATATCCGTTTTGGTTACACCTGGAGCAATACCGTTTACTCGAATACCTAACATGCCCAATTCTGATGCCATACTTTTTGTAGCACGCCCCAAAGCAGCCTTACTTGCGCCATATGCCATAGTTCCCAAATCTGGAATTTCAGCTGCTGTTGATGTAATATTTACAATACTTCCATGTTTTCGACGCGCCATAATGCGCGAGATGCTCTGAGAAAATAAAATCTGCCCAAAAAAATTAACTTCAAAAATCTGTCGCAAATCAGAAATAGACGTCATCTGAAAAACGCCTCCAGAAGCAATGCCAGCATTATTAATCAATATATCTACCTTTTGCGTTTGCGACAAAATGTCTTTGACGGCAAGTTTTATAGATTCATCATTGCCAAGATCAAGTGACACTGGACGAACAAGCCCACCAAGACTTCCAATGTCACGATCAGAATTTCTCATACAAGCAAAAACTTCAGCTCCATTTTCCAAGAATGTTCTAGCAATAGATAAGCCAATGCCTCTATTAGCACCAGTAATTACCGCGACCTTTCCTGTCAATAACTTCAATTTACGCCATCCTTAAAATAAAAAATTTAAGTAGAAATATCATTTAACCTCACGATAAATAATTCCTCTTTCATAAACTGGCTCTAATATAGTCCAGTCATCAATGTCCAACTGATTTCCATTAGGGAATGGGGGCACGCTACCAACATTAAGTCCTTTTAAAATTTCTGAGGATGTGTAGTAGGCTTTCATTAATTCAGTTAAAAAAGACGTAAATAATCGGATGTTTTTTAATTTAGATTCATTAATAACAACTAATTTTTTTTCGCTACATAATTCGTGAAAACTTTTAAGAAACTTTTCTTTGCTAATAACTTCCAATAGAGAAATAAAATCCTCCGCCAGAAATTCTTTGGAATTCTTTTTTAAATATGAAGAAAAATTAATTGATGAAGCAGGTGGGAGATTCAGATTCTCATCCCCCGGCAAGATTACATCAATAACTACAGTTAAATTAATCACGGCAATAACTTTTTCATATTTTCATTAATGTACTGACAAATCATAAGTGTTAAGGCTTGAGACGTTGCCACAGGATTAACACCTCCAGATGTTACAAAAATGCTGCTATCAACAATAAATAAATTTTTTACAGCATGAGCCTGTCCATTTCTATCAACCACTGAATTTCTGGGGTCATGACCCATACGAGCTGTTCCCATTAAATGCCACCCAGTATGTTTAACGGGCGCATATGAAGATGTTACCTTAGCACCAGCAGCAATCAGAACTTCTTTACTTTTATTAATGCCGTGCTTAAGCATACTCTTCGTATTTTCACTTAGGGCATAATGAACCTTTACGCCCGGCATACCAGATGAATCACAATGTTCAGAATCAAGCTCAATTCTATTGTGCTCCTCTGGTAAATCTTCAGAAATAACTGCTATTCCAGCAGTATGATTAAATGTTTTAATAAATGACTCGTGATGATTCAATCCAATTGGGATTTGTCTCATAAAGTAGCCATTTATAGCTGTTTCGGCTGGCGGCGCTCCACGTAGAACTTGCATCGTATAACCCCTAACAAAATCCCTTTCAGAATTAGTTTCATAAAATTCTTGGCTCAAAATTGAGCATCCATGAGGACCAATACTTGACTGAACATCTTGGTCAAAGACTGCCTCTGTGTAAGCCAATGGATGCAACATCAAGTTACGGCCAACCAATCCTGAATCATTAATCAATCCATTGGGAAATGCGCTTGATTTTGAATTCAGTAGCAGCCTTGGAGTTCCAATTCCACTGCCAGCCAGAATAACAACTTTTGCACTTAAAAAATGTTGCGCCCCTGTGATGTCAGCATAAATTACTCCATTTGCTAGTCCACGATGATTCAAGGTTACCTCGAGAACACGACAATTTGTTCGAACATCAACACCCCGCTGTTTTGCAAGTGGCCAATAAGTTACATCAACACTTCCTTTTGCACCTTGTGCGCAACCAGTATTACACGGGCCCAAATTGATGCATGGTGATCTCTGTGCATGTTTATGGGTATTGATTGCACTATAGGATGGCCACCAATGCCAGCCCAATTTATTAAATCCATAGGCTACAGCTCGCCCCATGGGACCAAGGGAAACAGGAGGAAGTAAGTAGTCATAATCCGGATTAGCAGGATCTCCAACCAAACCAGCCACCCCCATCATTTTTTCATTTTCAGAAAAAAAAGGTTGTAACTCCTCATAAGAAATTGGCCAATCACTTGCAACACCATCCAACGAGTAGGTTTTAAAGTCAGAAGGATGCATTCTAGGAAAATGAGCAGAATACAAAATAGTACTCCCACCAAATCCATTAAAATTTTGAATACTTATTGGAGAATTTCTGTCGTCTATTGGATAATCAGCTACAGAGGAACGCAATGCAGGACTTGAACTATATTCTTTAGTTCGAAAAATTTCCCAATCTACTTTTGTTGAAGGATAGTTTTCAGAACTTATTGATTCACCTTGCTCCAAACAAACTATCCGCCAAGAATTCTCTTTACTGAGTTTCCAAGCCGCAGCTGCTCCGCATGCGCCGGAACCAACAATAACAATATCAACAGTATCTGTCATACCTATTTTTTATTATCCGGTAAATATTGCTCCAATATTTCCGGAATAGTAATTAGCATATCTGCCTCGCAGGCAATCTCACCATCAACTAGTGCCACACCACGACCTTTACATATTCCTCTGTTCCATGACAATACCTCAGCATTTATTTCAAATTTTTTTCCAGGTAATACTTCTTTTCGAAAACGAACTGTATGTTGCAATGCATGCGTAACCATACCTTTCATCCCCGGCAAAGTAGTTATTGCTACCGTTAACATTTGAGCCAACGCCTCTAATTGAAGTGCTCCAGGCATATTAGGGCCACCAGGAAAATGAATTGGAAAATACCATTCATTAAGAGTTAAGTTTTTATAACCCCGTGCATATTTTCCCGGAAAAACTTCATCAACATGATCAATCATAAGAAAAGGATATCGATTAGGCTGATACTCCTGAAGCTCAACGCAATCTAGGCTAAATTTTTCCAAATTACTTTTTGTAGTCATTTAAGACCTTTCAATTATTCAACACTAATTACACGTGAAAAGCTATTAATCATGTCGTACCCATCCCAAATAAAGCCCATATCAAGTGCACGACCAACAGGAACAATACGATCAATGCCTCTAAAACCCATTTTTTTAATTACCCCTGCAACATTATCTTTACTTAAGCCAAAATAAGTTAATGTTTGATATTTCTCATTAACAACATCTTTTAATAAGTCAATTTTCTTTAATGAGATTTCATGAATAGTTCCAAAATAACCACGACATTGATCTTGATGGGCTGACAAACCATCTAACTCAACCCTATACAAAAGATTATCATCACAATTTACAAATGATATATTTGTATTTTCTATCGCATTACGACAAGATTGAACATATTTATCTACTATTTGTATCGACTTAGGGTGATAACGTTCTCTTACTATTTTTAAAAATTCTGGCCATAACTTTTCCTTTGCATTTTTCACTTCTATTTTGGAACCAATCCAAATTAGCAACTGAGGCGATGAGCATGCCGCTTGATCCATTAAATAAATATCATTAAATAAGTTTTCGCATAATTTTTTTAATTGATTCTTATCGGCCTGAAGAACTGCTTTAGCACTTAATGCACACAAAGAGTAGCGATCAGGAAAGACAATGTCTCTTGATCGAGCTTTAGACGTAAAAGAACGCATTAGATTGACTGTTGAGTCGCCTCCCCAAATAATTCGGCCATCCGCAACAGATATCCAAAAGCGACTTACATCTTCATTATGGGAAAAACGCATCAACATCAGTGATTTCTGTAATTCAGAATAATCTTTTTCTTGAAGCAACTGATTAATCGCTCTAATAAGCACGTTAACAGTTTCAGATTCATTTGTAGGCAATCGAGCAACGCATGTATTCCCAGAAAGCAAACCAAATGCAATTGAAAATGCAAAATTCACAGGTACATTGGCTGGGCATATATGAAAACTAAGCCCCAGCCCCAAACGTAGTTTGTTTTCTTGTTGATATAACTTTGCAGATCTAATTAAATTAGATTGGCGACACCAATAAGCAAAACTCATCACATCAGGCAACTTCATTGCAATAGGATCGGCCATTAATACTCTTGACAAATCTGCAAAAAAACTTAACCGTGTACTTTCAAAAATTTCAGTAGGGGTATTTGAAATACGATCAGGCAAACCAGTTAATATGGTTATACGAGAAAAAATATCATCTGGAATAAGTATCACTACATCCCCTCATTTCCGCATCTTGAATACGACCATGAACCCTAAAATAACTGCCTAGTCGCCCGCATAAACAATTATCAACACCAAGAATTTGGCCCTCATCTTCGCTCAACAAGGAGTGCCCAGGATAACTTTTAGGAATTACTGATAGTATTTGAATCAGACCTGACTGACCAACTGGCATTGGTTTGAATGTAATTGGATCTCGGATAATGATATTAGACCATGATGATGCATGCATGTTTCCTTGATCACATTCCATAAAAATAGATCCGGTTTGCTCAACCATTCCGTAGTAGTTATGAACTCTTTGAACACCACTAACAATTTTTAAACGCTTTTTGAATTCTGATAACTCAACAGCTTCAGATTGAATTTTTTTCCATCCGCCACCATGAATCAAAATTCCATTATCAAGAGGCAATTTAATTCTCAACAACTCTAACTGCTTAATAAAATGCAACCAAACAATAAAAGTAAATCCAAATAATAAGATTGGTTGATTTGGGTATTTTTTAACGAAATTCTGAATCCTATCGACATTTAGATTCATGTCATCATCCAGAGCAAACTCTAAATCTTTACCAAACATTCCAAAGCCAAGAATGCCTGCGGTTCTCGCTGAGAACTTTAAACGATCAGATACTGTTGACTTGCAATCAATCACCAACATTGGCAATCGAGTGGGTCCTAAAAAATCAGACATGATTCTAGATAATGCTTTTACTTGCATGGCAGACGTTTCCTTATCTAAAAAAATTTGGGAAACAGCTTGCCCACCTGTACCAGAAGATGTCATTGTCTTTAACACCTCAGATTGAGGAATACTTAAAAGTTTGTAGTGCTTAAACAATCGAACTGGTAAAAAAGGTATTTTTTCTAAAGAATCAATTGTTTGACTTCCGTACAGCTTAGTTAAAATTATCTTGTATTCTGCGCAACCATTGGCATGAAACTCAGTTAAATCAGATAAATACTTTAAGTGTAGATCTCTTTTTTTAACTTCAGAGAGCCCATAAACTGACCAACTCCAAACATCAGTTAAATCATTTGATTCAAACATTGGTAGTCCACTTTTCCAGAATCAAGTCTAGGTAAAATCTTCATGCTTCTCATTAAAATTGCAGAATGGTGAATGCCCAAGGTCACTCCTAAGCTATTTCGCAATTTATCAAAATTAGAATAATTCCCATCTTGCTCAATACTTATAATCAACTGATCATCGTTTCCATGGGCCGCAACAGTATGACCTTGGTTTATGAGCATCCACTCCACATCATCAAGAGAAATTCGTACCCCAAAAATCTTCAAAAATCTATTTTTTCTGCCTTCAATAAAAAAATATCCATCCTCATCTAATCTTGCCAAATCGCCAGTCCTTAAAATCCCACCTTGGGTATCTCCAACCTTCAAATCAGATTCACACTCGGCATAACCCATAAAAACATTGGGCCCCTCATAAATTAGCTCCCCCACCATACCAGGCTGATGTATTTTTTCGCCCTTTACATCCTCTATCCACAATCGCCCACCTGGGATTGCTTTACCAATACTACCAAGTTTAGCGTCCAGATTTTCTGGTGACAAATAAGAAATTCTTGCAGTAGCCTCAGTTTGTCCATACATTGTGAAGAAATTGATGCCTTTTGAGCTACAAATATCGAATACTTGCTTCATTTTTTGTGGAGCTAAGCGCCCACCAGCTTGTGTCATGGTTTTTATTGTCGCGAGATTTCTTCTCTCAAAACGTAATTTTAAAAGCATGTCATAGCTATAAGGGACTCCCGCAATACTGGTGACACTGAAAGCATCAATACACTTCCAAAAAGCTGCCTCCATAATTGAGCTATTTGTTATAACTAGAGAGGCCCCCGCCATCAAATGACTGTGAATAATTGACAGGCCATATGAGTAATTAAATGGCAAAGATGTTATGGCTCGGTCCACAACAGATATACCCAGATACTCAATAATAGACCTTGCATTAGCCAGAATATTTCCTGTAGATAACTTAACTAATTTTGGAGAGCCAGTTGTTCCTGATGTTGGCATCAATAATGCCAAATCAGAATTTAAATTAGCTGGCAATTGAAACACATTTTCCTGAAGGATGTAACCATCATCATTACGCCATCGCTCTTTAAAATTAACAGCGGTAATATCCTGAGATAACGGTGTAAAAAAATATCTAGGGCGGTACCTTTCAAAAAAAGAATCTATTGATATTTTTGATACATCTTTACTTAAAAGTAAAGGGACGGCTTTAGCCTGTAAACATGCCAGATAACAAACTAATGTTGATAAATCATTACTACCGAACAAAAAAATAAGTTCTTGCGGCTTTAATCTTTTTGCAAAATCATCAACCTTAATTTTAAGCTCTGCGTAGTTGACAATATCCCCGCTTTCCAGAATTAACGCTGGATTATCTAAACATTGCCAATTGACAATGCTTCTATTCATATTTCAATGCCGTACTTTTTTAATTTTTCAATACCGATTGAATATGATCCAAACTCAATAATATCTTCCATTTCCAACATAATTCCGAAAGCATCTTCAAGAGCCGCGATCATCCCCATATGCCCAACTGAATCCCAAGCAGGAATACATTGGTATGTAAAATTTTCATTTAATACATCCTCTGAAACAGAAAAGCAATCAATAAAAACTTTGTTATATTTTTCATTATTTGTCATTTTTTTCCTTTTTCATCTAAAAACTTTTTGATCAATATTTTGACGCATTACTCTCGCCGGATTACCTAAAGCTATAACTCCATCAGGGATATCTTGATAAACAACTGAGCCCATGCCGACGATAGAGTTTGATCCAATTTGAACACCCTCTTTGATTAAGGCGCCCATGCCGATATATGAATTTTCTCCAACGACGCAAGCACCCCCAAGGTTCACCATTGAAGATATAACAGTATTTTGACCAATTACTACGTCATGTCCAATGATGCTCATAGTATTAACACAAACATTTTTTTTCAAAATAGCATCACTTGAAATTGAACAAAACGGTGCAATGATAACCCCTCCATTGACAATCGCTGAATTAGCCACCAATGATGAAGAGTCAACCAGCACACCTAACTTAAGCTCCAAACTTTCTAGCTTCTTAAGTATTGCCTGCCTAGCAAGCGGCTCACCGTTTGCAATTAGAAACTCATCTAGATAAAACTTATCAAAGTCAGTAAGAGAATTAAATTTTAGAACCTCAGCGCCGTACTTATGCTCACACTCAAGCACATCATCTATGAACTTGATATTTTCCCATTTTTTTATGATTTCATTGAGGCGACGCGCAACGTCCATTACTTCCTTACCAAACCCTCCAGCACAATAAATGTATAAGTTCATAAAAAAGTCCTATCGTTTCAATTCCACAACCTAGAGAACCTAATAATTCTGATAAAAATACGATGTAAAAAGACCATAAATTTATCCAAGGCACCATATTTAAAATATGTTTGACCAATCCCTGAAGACAATGCAGGCTTTATTAAATAATTCTCAAATTGAGCCATAACGACTTCAGGTGAAAAAGATTTTGAATAACAATCCCACGTTAGAGATTTTGTTGCGACAGGATTAAAAGTGCTGAGAATCTTTTTTAAACTGTCCTTTCCGCCATAAAAAATTCCCCGCGTCCCCAAAATCTCAATATGATTCCTTTGAACACTTTTACTGTAGGTAATAATTGGTTTATTTAAAATTGAGAATTCACCGCACGCCAAACCAAAGGACTCTCCAATTTTTCGACCATGAAGCATTGCGTCACATGTATTAATAAATTTTGACTTAAAACTCAATGACGCATTTGATGGAAGAAAAATGATGTTCTTGTGCTCAGCAAATGGCTTTGTATTCATAAATAAGAAAAATATATTTTTTCTTAAACACGCCTCCTCTTTTATCGCCTCATGAACAAAGGGTATATCAAAGCTTTCATACCCCCCGTAACAACCAAAAACAATTGCATCCGCTGGAATATTTAATTCCTTTCGCATATCTCCATTTACTCTTGAGATATTAATCATATGAGATACGTATGGAACTTTATTGTTTGAACAAACTTTAGAGAGCCAAGGCGAAACAAAGGCATAACTAGATCCATGGATTTCACTAAAGGGTTGCGGAAAGACAGCATGAACCATTGTTGGAACCACTTTAGAAATCACCTCATCACGCTCCCCAGCTTTAATTGCATACATGAGGTTAATTCCCTCAGATTTGATAAACAAATCTAATTCAGAAATACTTTCATATGCAAAAATTGGAAAATGAGATTTGAATTTCTCAATAACTGTGTTGTCATTGTTTGGGGAATTCTTTCGAAATGCAATAAAAGATTTATTTCTTAATAGCTTTTCGTTATACAATGCATAATCAAACATGGCTACTTCCGTACCACGCACAGATAACTGATTTGATTGAAATATAATTTTTAACATGCTTATCGTATTATCCAATATTCCAAATGGAAATTAAAAAGAATCTCTGTCTTGTTGATACTTTTCTTTTTTTTAACGAATTGGAGCTATTAAAAGTTAGGTTAGATTACCTTGGCCCAATTGTTAAATATTTTGTAATTTCCGAGGCTAATATTGATTTTTCCGGGAGAAAAAAAGATTTTGTACTAGATAAAATCTCCATTAAAAATCTTCCATTTTGTGAAAAAATAATTTACCAAAAAGTATTTATTAATTTTTATTCGCCGTATTGGATATTTACCCGTATAAGATACATAGGACGCAAATCCAAATTTCTTTGGAAAATTCAAGATTACCAAAGAAATGCATTATTAGTTCCACTAAAAAAATTCGAAGACGATTATGCTGTAATGTTTGGCGATCTTGATGAAATCCCAAAGTTAGAAACAATTATTGATCATTCAAATAAAAACTTGCCCCAACCATTTTCTTTTGAACAAAAGCTTTTTTACTATAACTTAACAAACTTTGCCCATGAATCAAACTGGCGCGGCACAATCTACTCAAATTTAAGATACTTTGTAAATATAAAGCCCAATAAACTAAGAAGCGAAAGAGAAAACTTACCTCAAATCAAGGATGGAGGATGGCATCTCTCTTATTTTATGAGCCCATCTGATATTTCAAAAAAAATTAATGCTATTGCAGATGTTGAAAAATTAAATAAAGAAAGTATCCGCGCTGAACAATTATGTTCACTTATAAGTGAGGGCAAAGATCTCTTTGGGCGCAACCTTTACTTTAAAAAAATATCTAATCCAGAACAATACTTTTCTGATGGATTCCTAAAATCTTATAATAATTTTTTTAAGTAATTCTTCCAAGTAACTTTTGCAGTATTAGTTTTATCAAAAGAAATTTATTTGATTACTTCTCTACGATAAACAATGGTTGCGGCAAAGGCAATAAAGAATAAAGTCGATTCAAAATATTGCTTATAGCAAATTTCAGCAACAATACCAAGCGGTAATAATGCAATACAAATCCAGACTCCTATCAAACTATATTGATCCTTATTTTTTAAGCCAATGTAAATAATTATTAACTGAGAAAAAATAATAATTACAAGGCCTGGAATCCCAAAGGCAAGGCTAAAATCCGTCCATCCACTATGAGTTTGTCCATTAATTGTGTGTTCAATGTTATGATGATCCAACATTCCTTTAAATGAATGGTTAATTGATCCATAGCCAAGAGGCTCTTGACCAATCATCCTCCATCCAACAGTAGCCCAAGACATTCGCTCATAGGTATTACTAGCAACTGGTTTCTGAAATTCGTTTAATGGATACCCCATTCCATGCCCACGCCAATGTTGATACCGATCAACTTGTACCGATACCTTTAAATCAGCGTATAAAGTTTCCCAACCCGAAGATGCTGATGATTTATGAAGTTTTGCAAAAGTTACAAGACCCCCAATAAAAATAATCATCACAATTAAATATTTCAGACGACTACCGAATCTAAAAAAGGTCAAAAAAAGTAAACAGCAACAAAATAATGCAAATAAACTCAAGCTAACTGCAATACCATTTTTACTTGCAGAAACCAACGATGAAACAACAAATAAAAAACAAGCTAAAAATAACATTAACTCAATTTTAATATTTTTAAAATTCTGTTTTTTTTCTAGGCAATTGAACGACCACCCCAAAAATATTGCTATAGCAATGGAGCCAAAAAAAGCGGCTTCAATTTTATTAAACAAGAATCTTGTATAAAATTCATTGGGCATGATTAATGTGCCCTTTAGATAGCTCTGATATCCGTATACCCCAAGATTGATGAGTGGCGTAAAAGATACAGCCACAAAAAAACAAATTTTTCCCCAAGAAGTTTCCTTAACAATCAACGCAAGTGCTGCAGCAGTAACGGCGCCACATCCCGCTCTCAACCAAAGACTTTTAATCTCTTTTAACTCAACATCGGGATTCATCGAAAAAAACAGAAAATGGACAATTACCCATATAAACAGGGTTATTAAAAGCAATAAAGGTATAAGAGTTTTATTAAACTGAAGTTTATTGGCTCTACTTGCCAGATAAATTATTGCAAAAATAAATCCTAAAACTAGCAGAATATTTCTTAAGGCAATTGTATGAGGCAACACCCATAAAAAACTTAGAAAAAGAAAAATGCCACTTAACACAATGCCGCTGAAATGATTTAAATAAGAAATGTTTAACATCTACTTTCTTCCGTAATCGTCCTTATATCGAACAATATCGTCCTCCCCCAAATAACTACCAGATTGAACCTCAATCATCTCGAGATCATTTTTACCTGGGTTCTCTAAGCGATGTATTGCACCAATCGGGATATATGTGGATTGATTTTCTTCTAATAGAAAAATCTTATTTCCATTGGTTACTTTAGCAGTGCCTTTGACCACAATCCAATGTTCGGCACGATGATGATGCATTTGTAAACTTAGGCTTGCTCCTGGCTTAACAGCTATTCGCTTGACCTGAAAGCGTTCACCCATATCAATTGAGTCATACCAACCCCAAGGTCTAAAAACTTTACGATGGGTGACAGCTTGAGTCTGACCAGCTTTCTTTAAAGCAGCCACAACATCTTTAACTTGCTCAACTTTATCTGCCGATGCCACCAATACAGCATCTGGCGTATCCACAATCACTAAATCAGAAGTGCCCAAAGTAATCACTGGGCGATGAGGCGCATTGATATAAGTATTATTTGATTGAACGGCCACACCATGACCGCTGATTCGATTACCAGATTTATCTTGATCAGTTAAAGCTGCTACAGCATTCCAGCTACCCACATCGCTCCAAGCACCCTTGAATGGCACAACCGCCACCTTATCAAAATGTTCCATCACAGCGTAATCAATTGACTCAGAACGGCATGCTAAAAAATCTTCTTTATTAGGCCTAATGAAATCACCATCAATCTCTGAACTTTGCATTGCCTTCGTACACCAATTTAGAATATCAGGAGCATGCTTACGAAGTCCTTCAACTAAGGTTGATGCAGCACACAAAAATATACCTGCATTCCAAAGATAGTTGCCTGACAAAAGCATGGCTTGTGCCTTTTCAAGTGCTGGCTTTTCTTCAAAACGATTCACAGCATACGTATTAATTTCACCCGATGCTAAATCAAGAGAATCACCCTTCTGAATATATCCATACGCAGTACTTGGAAAACTTGGCTGGACTCCGAAAGTCACCACAAACCCAGCATTTGCTGCTGCAATAGCGGCCTCTATAGTTAATAGAAAAGAATCCACGTCCGGCACAAAATGATCTGATGGTAAAAAAAGTAAAAGGTCTGTTGGAGATATATCTGGCATCAGAGCAGAGCTCGCCATAGCTGCTGCTGTGTTTCTACCAGCAGGCTCCAATAAGATTGACGCTGAACTATTTTCTGATTGAGAATTACGACTCAATAAATCTCGAACAAAGAAGCGATGCTCTTCATTAGTGACACAGATAGGATGCTCCAGTGCATCAATTCTAGCCAAAGTCAACTCTAAAAGACTTTTACCTTCGATCAGTGGAACAAATTGTTTAGGAAAAGATTCGCGGGATAAAGGCCACAAGCGAGTTCCCGATCCTCCGCAAAGGATCACAGGCTTAATACCTCTGCAGAGGTTAGCAACACCTTTTGAAGGTTTAGAGGATGAGTTATGATTCATTTATGAATTTTATAGAAAAAAGAACGAGGCAAAAATTTAAAACATCGAGCAATCAAAACTTAGGCGCTTCCGTCCAACACAGGCCAATTGAGTCCTTAGAGTTCAAAATTGGTTGCATCCCAATATCTGGCCAATTAATAGCCAAAGTTTGATCACACCAGTTAATACACTGCTCACTGCCAGCATGCCAGTTAGTAGTTGTTTTATAGAGAAACTCAGCGGTTTCTGATAAGACTAAAAAACCATGCGCAAATCCTGTAGGTATCCAGACCTGTTTTTTATTTTCTGCAGACAATTCAATCCCCACCCATTTACCAAAAGTATTTGATGACTTACGAAGATCGACGGCTACATCAAAAACAGTACCGCAAACGACTCTTACTAACTTTCCTTGAGTTTGTTCCATTTGATAATGAAGACCTCTAAGAACCCCCTTTTTAGAAAATGAATGGTTATCCTGAACAAAAGTAACTTTTTCACCAATCGCTCTAGAGAAATCGTTTTCATTAAATGATTCAAAAAAGAAGCCACGATCGTCACTGAACACTTTAGGTTCAATAATCAGTACATCTGGTATTGTTGCCGGTTTTACTGAGATAGTCATTAAAAAATTTTTACCTTAAAAGGCGTTAAGAATTTTTTTCACTCAACATCTTTTCGAGATATTGTCCATAAGAACTCTTCTTGAGTGGAGATGCTAATTTAAGAACATGCTCAGCAGTTATCCAACCTTTGCGAAAGGCAATTTCTTCTGGACAAGCAACCATTAAACCTTGGCGTTTTTGAAGTGTTGCAATAAAGCCGGCGGCATCCAATAAAGAATCATGTGTCCCAGTATCCAGCCAGGCATAACCTCGACCCATGATTTCAACCTGCAATTGGTTAATCTTTAGATAAGCCTCATTCACTGCTGTGATTTCCAATTCACCTCGAGTGCTTGGTTCGATTGATTTAGCAATGTCGCAAACCTGCTGGTCGTAGAAATATAACCCTGTCACGGCATAATTACTTTTTGGATTTAAAGGCTTCTCTTCTATAGATATCGCCTTGAAAGAATCATCAAACTCAACAACACCATAACGCTCCGGATCATTCACATGATAAGCAAACACGGTGGCACCAGAGATGCGCTCATTAGCTGATCGCAATTGGCTTACTAACTCATGGCCATAGAAAATATTGTCGCCTAACACCAAAGCTGATGGATTATTACCAACAAACTCTTTACCAATGATAAAAGCTTGCGCTAAGCCATCAGGTGATGGCTGAACTGCGTATTGAATGTTTAAACCCCACTGAGAGCCATCACTCAATAGCTCGTTAAAGCGAGGTATATCTTGTGGGGTAGAAATCAACAAAATATCTTTGATGCCAGCTAGCATCAAAGTAGTCAATGGGTAATAGACCATGGGCTTATCGTAAACAGGCATCAGTTGTTTTGATACAGCCTGCGTTACAGGGTATAAACGTGTTCCCGAACCGCCTGCAAGGATAATCCCCTTGCGCTGAAGCTTATTCATATGGCATTGACTCAAACAGAAATAATACCCTAATTATCCAATATTTGATTCCTAAAAATAGGTTTTTTACAAATTTTTATAAGGCCGAAACAAGAAAGCAATTAACTCTTCAGTCCTGAATTTACATAATCTTTGACATAATCCATCACTTGCTCTCGCCAATGCGGGTAATGCCCCGTAAAAGTCATCTCTAACATGGCTTTTTTAAGTTTTTGATTACTAAGACGTGAGTTATAGGGCCTAACGGCAGGCACAGGATAATCGGTCGCTAGAATAGGCAAGATGTTCTGAGATTTAACCTCAACAACTTCACCATAATTTGCGGCAGTCTCAATTGCAAAAATAGCCAAATCATACCAAGAAGTTTCACCATCAGGGACTGCATGGTAAATGCCAGACTGAACTCGAGATCCAGCTATTTGAATTCCGACTTCAGCTAACCATTTAGCAGAACTAGGTACACCGACTTGATCAGCCACAACCTTCAATTGCTCTCTTTCACCAGCCAAGCGCAAAATCGTCCTAATGAAATTACCACCGTCGCCATATACCCATGAAGTACGTAAGATAAAATATTTAGAAAATCTATCTACATAACTAGCTTGTCCAGGATCACATGCCAAATTAAAAGCCTTTTCAATCGCTTGCTCGCCAGCTAATTTACTTTGACCATAAATATTTAAACGCTCAATCGGCCCAACTTTATCACTTTCTAAATAAGCCTCTTTTTTAGTATCCGCAAAAACGTAGTCGGTTGAATAGTGAACCAAAATGCCATGGTTCACACCGGCAGCATATTCCGCCATGATTTTAGGTGCTGCGGAATTTACAGCAAAAGCAAGCTCTCGCTGATCTTCACTTTCTGCTTTATCAACGGCCGTATAGGCTGCTGCATTGATAATCACTTGAGGTTGATAGTGATTCAGCACTTCTCTAATTGACAATTGATTGGATAAATCACAATCAGAGCGCCCTAAAAAAAGTGTGGGCACTTTTAAGTCCCTCAAACAAACTTGGAGAGCTCGACCCACTTGGCCATCACGGCCAAAAACCACAATGGGCTTGCCTTGATCTAGAAGTTCGAATGAAGAATATAACATTTGGCTTTGTATCTAGAACTTACCTTAAGCTACTTAAAGTTAACTTCAAAATTAGTTGAACTTTCATAATAGATTCAAGCAATTCAAATAAAAAATAGTTTGAATCTCCTTAACTGTGTTAGCTCTCTAACTTATATTGCTTTTTGAGCCAATCACGATAAGAGCCACTTAAAACACCATCAGTCCACTCTTGGTTATCCAAGTACCACTGCACAGTTTTACGTATACCTGTATCAAAAGTCTCTGCAGGCTTCCAACCTAACTCACGCTCTAATTTGGTAGCATCAATCGCATATCTGCGATCATGCCCAGGACGATCTTTTACGTAAGTTATTTGTGATGCGTAAGAACTACCATCTGATTTAGGACGCAACTCATCCAAGATACTACAAACTGTATTCACCACCTCAAGATTAGGTTTCTCATTCCAACCACCGACGTTATAGGTTTCACCCAATTTACCAGCCTCTAATACTCGTCGAATTGCTGAGCAATGGTCTTTAACATATAACCAATCTCTAATTTGCTGACCATCACCATAAATAGGTAACGATTTACCAGCAAGGGCATTCAAAATCACTAAAGGTATCAATTTCTCTGGGAAGTGATAAGGTCCATAGTTATTAGAACAATTAGTTGTTAGTACTGGTAGGCCATAAGTATGGTGCCAAGCACGCACCAAATGATCAGATGCTGCTTTAGTTGCCGAATAAGGACTGTTTGGCTCATAAGTATTGGCTTCAGTAAAAGCTGGATCAGTTGGAGACAAAGATCCATACACTTCATCAGTAGATACGTGTAAAAAACGGAAATCAGCTTTAGCTGAATCAGGCAGATGCGACCAATAAGCACGAACTGCTTCAAGAAGATTAAACGTACCAACCACATTAGTATGAATAAAGTCACCAGGGCCATGAATCGAGCGATCAACATGGGACTCAGCAGCAAAATTAATAACTGCACGAACACCATGTTTTTTAAGTAGTGAGAGCACCAACTCATAATCGCCGATGTCGCCTTTGACAAACACATGACGAGTATCAGTAGACAAAGATTGAAGAGTTGCCAAATTACCCGCATAGGTTAATTTATCTAAATTAACCACGCCTTGAGCATTCCGATTGGCAAGCCAATCCAGAACAAAATTACCGCCAATAAAACCTGCGCCACCAGTTACTAAGATCATGATTCATTTACATCTAATTAATAAAGCAATTCTTGCATATATAACCTATGTAGACTATTAATTTGGTATTTTTGAGAAATCCCAGAATACCAAAATAATCAACTCGATTTGTCAAAAAAAGTTACCTCAATTTTCAACATAAAAACTGAAGCAATAAAGTTTTCTGAAAATGATATTAAATAATGCCCAGAGATTATTTAACCTGATTAACGATTAATAACATTAGAAAAAATTTTGAGTAATTTTATTGCTAACTCACTGCGCCTATAGCTCCTTGCAGCAATGGGTCCATTACATTTTAAACGTTGGTATAAAACTGAGTCATTGACCAACTCACGAAGACCAACTATAAGTGCTTCCGCATTTTGAGGTTCAAAAACCAGGCCTACATCTTCACTTTTAACAATATCAGCAGACTCACCTCTAACACCATGCAACACCGGTATAGCCATAGCCATACACTCAAATAGTTTGGATGGAATGACAGTGGAGAAGAGTTTATCATTTTTTAGATGAATAATAGATACATCCAATATTGACCAATAGCGTGTAACTTGTTCTTTTGATACTGAGTCTACGAAAATAACATTATCTAAACCTTCGGTCCGGGCACGTCGCTTAAGAGCTGCTTTATTAGCTCCATCCCCTAATAGAATAAAGCGAAAACCGTCTCCGTCGGAGGCTGCCTTCAGAATTTTAGCCGCATCCAATATAGTATCTAGATCGTGCGCCAAACCATGAGTACCAATATAACCAGCCACAAATTTTCCTTCAAGGCCATACTGTCGAATCAGCTCAATATCTTTTATACTAGGACAAAACCGATTAGTGTCAACACCATTTGTCACCACATGGATCTTATTCTCATCTACATTTCGAGATATTAGAGATGATTTAAAGGTATGCGTCACAGTAACAATTACGCTAGCTTTGTCATATAAAAATAATTCTATTTTTTCCAGTAGGCACAATAACTTACCTTGCTTCATGGCACCAACTACCCGAATAGATTCTGGCCAAATGTCCCGTAACTCAAACACCCAAGGCACTCGTTTTATGAGACTTGAGGCGTAAGCAGCACAAACTGTAAAAAATTGCGGCGATGTCCCAACCACAAGATCTACTCGGCGAACAAATAAACTTGCTAAAAAGCCCATACACATAAAACTAAAATAGTCGATAGTACGCTTTGCAAATCCCTCGTTAGCAGTTATGTAAGTCCAAACTCGAATCACTCGAATGCCTACAATTCTTTCCTGTCGGAAAAGATTATTCTGGTAGCCATCAAAAACCTTACCATTGGGAAAATTAGGCGCACACGTAATCACAGTAACATGATGACCTGCATGAATCCATTCACGGCAGTGCTCAAAAGTTCGACTTGCAGGAGCATTTACCTCAGGGGGAAAATTATCAGTCAAAAATAGGATATGCAATCAAGTCCATCCTATCTCAATACATGAAGTAGCGTTTACAAGACTCACACAGATACATTGAGTTTCAATTGTCTTATTAAACTCAGGAGCATAAGATCCAGCCATTATTCGCCCAGAGCCCTCTTTAACCATCAGGGTAATTATGATCTTATTCGGCAATGTCAAGTGATAAAAGCCACTTTTAACTTCAGTTACCAAAATCGTTGGGTGGAAAATAAATTTGGCAACTGCTTTATTGTATTGGCCAAAAACTACATCCTTAATTTCAATGCTATTATGTGTTACCACCCATGTTCTTCGATGAGTAGGCTTGCCTGGTAGGCGCTTATATCCATCATGGGAGCAAGAGATTGCTAACTGATTTACATCTTCAACAATTTCTAAATCAAAGGGATTTGCACGCCTGGCAACACGAAAGCCACCCCAAACCTCTGATGAACTTTCACCGTTAAGCTCGACCGTACTGTGCGAGCAGGTTTGCCGTTCGCTCAGTCGTCGCGATCCATCCCCATACCGTGATGTTCCACCATTTACAATTAGCCTCTGCCCAAAGATTGACAACTCAAAAGATAATGTGTCTGCATGCCCATGTCCAGGTAAATAATTTGGGCCCAAAGGGGCAACATCAAGAATTGCAACTGCTTTTCCAGTAGAAACGCGAATGTACCCAGAATCTTTTAGGCATATCAAGTCAAAGGGCTGCTGAATATTAACTGTTAAATTATTTTTCTGCTCTACACTTATCCCAAGGTGTATGGCATATTTTTGCAACTTATCAAAGGTTGATGCAACCCCAAATGCAGCATCGTTAAAAAATCCAATTTCTCCATCTGGATGAATCATATCCCTAAGCCATAAAAGCATTTTTTTAGCTACAGACTGCCAATGCTTAACCAAATTCAGATCGATACTATTCGGATATTCATTTGCGAGATTAATTAAATCAAGTATGTCCTCAAGAAATATTGCGTGGTACATAGGGCTTCGCTCAAAATTCCCCCCATCTCCAAGTATTTGTTCATCTATTTCAATTTTGATAATTTTCAAACCACATTCTAGCCATCTCTCCGCATCCCCTCCTCGGAAATAGCACCCAGAGAACACTAGAGCCTTGGCATTTGCAAAAATATGATTGCCAAGTAGGTGGAATTCTAAATTCTTTTTTAACCAATCTGCCTGGACTGCCAAGCTTTGAATAAATCCTGGTGGCAGCTTAAAGCGATTATCCATACTTGAGCATAAAGACCATTTAATCCAATTTACAATACGCAATGATGTTGGATAAGGCTCCCAACCATTACCAATAGCAGGTGGATTACTCTCAAGCCAGTCCAAAACTAGGGCTTGGTGCCAATCTAATCTAGCGCGCGCATTTATCGCATTTAAGTCGTCAAAGTAATGTAAGTTATAAAGCCACAGTTTCTCTAAAGCTGGCTCATTCCATCCGTCACGTGGTGAAAGTTTATACTCTAAATTTAGAAAACGAAAAGAGCGAGAGTCAAGCATCGAAATCTGTTTGGCAATTGGACTACTCCATGAAAAATGGCGCGCTCTAAGATTCGGATGTGGCGACAAAATATATTTTTGTGGCAATATGCGCCCGAATAAGTAAAGGCGTAATCTGGCATAAATTTGTATCAGCTTTAGAAACTTTATTGTATGCCAGTAAAGTAAAATACTAGCTTTATTTATCAACGCACAGATTCCGCAATTTCAATAGTTACACGACTTACCTCAAAAAGCTCATCCAAAGGAATTGGAGAGCACTCAGACCCCCTAATTGCATTAACAAAAGCTCTGACACAATTTTCCTGACCTTTATCTTGTCGCCATAACTTCAACTGTCGAAATTTAGGCCAATTAAATCCGCGCAGCACACGGAAATTATCGAGCTGCAATACCCCTCCGCCACAAAATACCTCTACACGTTCCTTGGGAAAATCTTTTCCGCCATCAGCCAAGTAGTGAATTGTTCCAAAAGAGCCATCTTTAAAAAGCAACATAATCGAAACCTTGTCATCCTGTATGGCCACCTCGAAACCTTTGCTTTGCTTCATAACCTTAAATTCTGCGATTGGATAACCCGCCAAGAAACGCATCAAGTCAATAAAATGACAAGCCTCGCCAATAATGCGGCCACCACCTATACTTAAATCCTGAGTCCAGTGGTCTAAAGGTATTGCGCCAGCATTTATTGTGATGATAAATGATTTTGGCTCTCGACGACTTTCCAATAAAGATTTAATCTTAATAATGTGCGGGGAAAATCGCCGATTAAATCCAACCATTAATAGTGGTGTGCGAACAAACTCACCAGAATGTGAGCCATAAAAATCACATATCTTTTGTAGTTCAGGCAAATTGATAGCTAAGGGCTTCTCTACAAACACATGTTTACCCGCCTCGAGTAGAGTGATAGTTTGAGAAGCATGCTGATTATGTCTTGTTGCAATAACAACTGCTCTTATTTTTTTATTTTGCACTACCGATTCAATGTTTGTGGATGTACTTTTAAATCCATTCTTAAACCCATGATGAACACCACTTACACCGCCACTTGTTACTAGGGTCTCTAATTGAATGTTTGCAGATTTAAAAGCAGGTATTAGAGTTCTTGAGGAATAATTACCAGCCCCTAGAAAAGCAACTCCAACTTGATCAGTAGACTCAGAAGAATTAAAAACACTACGTCTTTGACGGGACTCAGAAAAATCAACCTCTGAACGAAGTAAATCAACCTGACTCCGATTACTATATTGCAGAATAATGCCAAGGGCTTTGGGATCATTTAAATGCTGATAAGCAGCTACTGCATCGTCAATGCTATGACGATGCGTAATAAGAGGCTTTACATCCAACACTCCTGAAGCCATCATATCAAGTACAGCCTCAAAATTTCGCTGTTCAGTCCACCTAACAAATCCGAAAGGATAATCATGCCCTTTTTCTTCATAACTTGGATCATATCTACCAGGTCCATATGAAGCTGATACTTGAAAGGTGATTTCTTTTTTAAAAAAATCATCCCGACGGATATTTAGTCCAACCACTCCGACTAATACTATTCGCCCTCGCTTACGACATACTTCTGCTGCTTGATGGATTACATCATTACTACTAGTGGATGCCGTAATAATTACTGCATCCAAACCCCGACCGCGAGAAAAAACCTGTGCGATCGATATTAGGTCTTCATTTTTGGATAAATCAACAGTCTCCGCACCAAAAGCTTTAGCCAAGGCACATCTGGTGGAATCAAAGTCAACCCCAAGCACTTTACAACCATTTGCAATAAGCATCTGTACAGTCATTAATCCAACCAAACCAAGACCAAAAACAAGAACGCTCTCGCCTAGTGTTGGATTAACTAAACGGATACCCTGCAACCCAATCGCCCCTAAAACAACAAAAGAAGCTGATTCATCATCAACATTTTCTGGAATTTTTGCACAAAGATTCTTAGAAACCCGAACTATCTCTGCGTGATTACCGTTTGAAACAACTCTATCCCCAGAATTAAATCCAGTTACACTGCTTTCAAGAACAACTCCAGCGTTACAATAACCTAAAGGCATCGGCTGATCTAACTTTGAACGGACTGCCTCGATAGTTGGTATTAGGCCATCAGTACGAATTTTTTGAAGAACCATTTTCACCTTATCAGGCTGCTGGCGCGCCTTTTGAAAAAGTGTAGCTCTGCCAAAATCAATCAACATACGCTCTGTTCCAGAAGAAATGAGCGAACGTTTAGTGCAGATTAAGATTTGTTCGGGTCCAGGATTCGGACAAGGGACATCGGCAACTATCATCACCCCATCCTTCAAATTTTGAAGTACTTGCTTCATGAATTCTCCACCTCAAAAGTTAGATGTTCCATTTCTTCACTAAAAGAGAATTTGGATAAATTATTCCCAGACCTCAACATCTCGGTAATATGAAGCATTAGCAAGGTAGAACATACAACCTCATTCCACTGCCTTTTATCAACATTCGCAAAAGGCTGCATTATGGCGGCCTGATGACCAACATCTTTTGGCCAAAATCGCTTCTTAGTAATTTTCTCGCTCTGCCAAATTGTTATTTGGCGAAAATCATCAATCTTAGATATTGTGTCGTTATGCTGGAAATTAATAGTTTCATTAACCCCTTCAAATGGCTCAACTCTAGTGCTAAGGATTACCGAAAATAAGTCTTTATTATCACTTGAAATTGAAATGGCTACATTATCATCGGGGTGATCGTCATCGGCGACAATTAAAGAGATCATCAACTCATCTGGGAGACCTCGCCAGGATAAAATATGAACAAACAAATCTAACCAGTGACCAAGATTACCGCAAACTCGGGATCCCTCTTCAGGGTTGCGATACCAATTATCAGATGCAATTGCATGACCAGATACAAAGCATTGCAAGGTAATACCTTTACTACAATCTATATTACATTTTTCCCTTAGCAACTTAATGGCGCCTGAAAAAGGCCTGTTATAACCGGCAAATATATTGGCTTTAGACTGCTTGTATGCCTTAAGCAAATCTATTAGCTGAGTATATGTAACTGCAATGGGTTTTTCAATATAAGCATTTATTCCCTTTTTGAGCGCCTGAATTGCATAAAAAGAATGAGTAGAGTGATTCGATGAAATATAAACAGTATTTAAATTGGGATAAGCAAAAAATTCATCAATATTTTGGGAATTTCCATCAGCGGAAACAGCCAGAGCAAAAGAATTTTGCACTACTGGATTAATGTCATAGCAAATGGCAAATCGAAATGAATTTCTACGCAAAAAAAAGCCAATAGTTGCAAAAGCAAATTGCCCGCAACCGATCACACCAATTCCAGAATTATTACTTTTGCCTGCCCAAAAAAAAGTGGGCATTGAGAGTCTTCCAGCGACCTTAAACCACGTGCGCAATAATCCATAAATTGCTATATACCTAATAACCTTACGGATGGAAGAATAAAAATTAACAAACATAAAAAATTAGTGCAAAGAGTTGAAGTTGATAAATGAAACTATTTTGATTTTTATTTATAAAGTAAATCAATTTGATATCCAGTATCATTAGAAATAGTACTGTAATAATTTCTAGAATTTACAGATATACGATTTAAAAATTCAGGCTGTAATGATGAAATAATACTGCACAACTGATCATAGTCATGATAATTAACAGCAACGCAACAAGATTTCGTTAATAGATCTTGAGAAAAAATCATTTCACTATTTACAATTAATGGAACACCCATCGATAATGAATCATAAATTTTTTGGGGTTGAGCATATAAATTAATCAAAATAGATGGGTCATAAAAGGCGAAGTTTAAAGTACATTTAGACATGATTGAAAGCATTTTTTCATGTGATACCTGATTTATATGCTCAACATTTTTATATACTTTGGGGTCAAAAGACCAAGACCCTAAATCGCCAACCAAAAGGAATTTAATTGATGGAAATGATAGAGATAACTTAAAAAATATATCAAGACCCCTAGTAGAGGTGAGCCAGCCACACAATAGAATGGTGAATTTATTAGGTGGCGACCATAACAAACAAGGATTATTATTAATTATATTTGGAATGAATTTTAAATTCATAAAATTTCTAAAAAACAAAAATTTTGCACGGGTATCATGAGGTAAAACTACAGCATTACTTCCTAAAAATGAAATACTCTCAAAGAATTGAAGAACAGCAGAAAATAGCTTTGTGATTTTATAACGAATGCTAAAGTTATCATTAATTAGTAAAATTCTTTTACTTGCAACCAAAAAAGATAAAACAGTCGCCAAAGAGCCCTCAAAATCAATACCTAGACATAAATGAGGACGCCCCTTGATGAGAATTAAATTAGCAGAAAACACAAACTTAATTACTGAAAATAGATAAGAAATGAAAGATTTATTGTTAAATTTTATATTAATTTTTTTTAATGTTATATCATTATAAAAAGATTTATAAATTTCGCCATGTCCTCTATCTGGAAAAATAAATATGACACTATACTTATTTTTTATTAAATATTTAAAATGATTTAGAACTATATTATTAGGAACATCGCTAGTAGAAAATACAAAGGCTAATTTACTCATATAAACTACTTATATATTGATTGTAGTTGGAATCAAAAATTAAATTATTTGATTCATTAGCTTTAACTTCTATGCCATGAGGCAGTAGATAGTTCGTTATATTAAAATAATTTGCAGAATAAATAACTGAAGGATCATTTATATATTTAATAAAGTTAAATATTTTTTTATTATTTAAAATATAATCTGCCAATTTACTTGGAATCTGATTAATATTATTATTACCAATATTAATTACAGCTTCCGCAGAACAAAGAGAATCCCCATAATCAACAGCAGATAAGGTTTGATGTATTTTAACATTGCAAGGTATATTTTTCGTAAAATTTTTAAAGTAATTATCATTATCGCCAAATATATTAACATTAAAATCAATATAAATACCATCTAAAATTTTAATAGCATCTATGATATCCTCCATTGTTCTCTGATTCTCGTATAAAGTTCCATAATAATTGATATTATGAACAATGTTTATTTTCATCTCTTGGTGCTTATCAAAAATTTTTCCAACAGGCCATGCTATTGATATTTTTTCATCATCTATACCAAAATTATTCTTAATATAATTTCTCATATTCGGATTTGTTACATATATTTTTCTTGAAAAATTATATGAAAATTTTTCTATTTTATGATTCACTTTATTGTAAATTAAATAATTATTAAGAGGAGTTTCACTGTTGAATGAAAAGGGATCACCTACATCTAATTCCAAAGGAATCTTATATAATTTTGAAATCAAAATACCAATTAAATGCGATGAAAAAGGGTGAGAAACAGCGATTATTTTTTCATAATCCTGGTATTTTTTTTTTAAAAGATCCTTGGTTATGAATTTTAATAACCATAAAAATGCATAATCAGGCCACCTAAAAAACCTTAAAAATCTATAAATAATATTATTCTTAGATGGTATTTTTTCAAAAAACTTATTTAAGTCATGATTTTTTAGTATTGAGAATCCATTTTTTGTATATAAATCTATATCATACTTTTTTGATAGATTTTCACAAATATTTGTCCATCTATAAGCTCTAGGATTATTTTCTGGATGGTAGTGGTATGTTATTATTAATAGCTTCATATTTCTTTAATTTTTTTATTTTTAAAAATTTAAAAATTATATAGAATATAATGGTGGTAATTATTAGTTGCCATAGTGTTGTAAAAAAGAAGCCGGCTCTAACAAAATAAAAAATTAAAACCATTAATGCATATCCTGTAAATCTATAATAGTAGATCTCGCTAACTATTAATCTATTTGTTTTTGATATGTAGAAATTAAATATAATTGCATACAAAATAGGTCCTATAATTCCAAAAGCCATGCTTGCCTCAGCCATAAACCCATATGTTGTTGTGTGATATATTGGAGTTCCTGGCTCGTAAATATCTCTCCAATAAGTGTGGTAAAAACTTACGTAAGGTTTATCTTCCCATAGAACTCTCGGAAACATTGCAATTAAAGTTTGATATATCAAATCATATAGATATGTAAAACTAAAACTAAAATCATTTATTACATTACTTGTTGATTTATATTCCACAAAATAATTTTTTAATTTATTTTCTACATAATCAAAATCAAAATTTACAACTCCTGCTTCACCGTATATAGCAAATGATGCATATCCCATTATAGCCATCAAAACTATAAACCAGAATATCTTAATATTATTGAAATAAAAATAACTTTGATAAATTATGGCCACCATTAAAGTAAATGTTATAAATGATGATTTTGATGCTCCAATTCCACTATTTATGATTAAAAGTAGCAATTCCAATTTAATTTTTTTTATTACCACCAAATTACTAATAGCAATAAATAATAGGAGACTATTGTAAGCTCCTATTACAATTATAAATGGCCCCATTGATTCTGATATATATGTAAATGATCTTGGATCTATAATTAGCTGCACTACCTGATCTATTGAATAATCTACTGCAATATATATATATAGCGTCTTAATTAATAAACCAAATACTACGTAATTTAATATTGGTATATATACTAAATCATTTTTTGACCTTAGTATTAATGATTGTTTTTCAATAATTGCATATGTAATTAAAAATATTAATACGTACAAGTCTGTGACTTCAGAAGATTCTACTATCCCTGGAATGATATATAGCAAGAAAATAGATGTATAAAATAATTGATTTGGCGTAAAGAATCTATTAGATTCTTTGAAATTTTTAATATAGCAATATACTAATATTATTAATGATATATAAATCATTGGCTATTTTCCATCCATCCATAGCCGTTTGAATAATTTAATAAATCATTTTTTACTAATTTAATCTCTTCTGGTCCGTTATGCCAATCATTAATTTCAACTAGATTTTCTAGTATTCTTACTTTTCTGAAAATATTGAAACCATAGCCACTGTGAGTGCCGAAAAAATAATCATCAGATAATGCTATAACTTTTGCTTGTACGCACCCTCCTTTTATAGCGAATAAATTATCACCTAATTCACTAGGTTCAGAGTTTATCTGGGGACAAAAGTGAGCCTTGGCGGAGCGATACCGGTTTCTCATTTCAGGGTTTGGCGTGTATACGTAGCTCCCTGGATCCAAAAATATTGGCATATCATCTATCCATAGCTCCATTGATAATTGATCATTATGACTGTGTCCACCATATCCATTTTGTCCAATAGGTCCACATCTAATTGCCATAAAAATTTTTGACCCTCTCCAAACATAAAGACCAAAATTTGGAAAGCTGAATTTTTTTATATCCAAAAAACTGAAGGCTGTATAAAACCTATATTTTTTTTCATCTCCAATATTACCTTTACAGTAACTGGCCTTCTCTATGTGTTTAGAAATAGATAAGTCTAATTTGTCAATGTAACCCTCATCAAAATGATGCGCTTTAAAATCTCCAATATCCGCATATTCAGGTTGATCAATTAAATAGTATTGGGATTTATTAAGAAGGTAGAAATTATTATTTAAGTTTTTATATTTGCTTTTTAGTTCTGCAGCTGGATGTATAGATATTTCCGGGAGTACTTTTAGCAATCTTCCGCTATCGTTATCCCCTACTTGCAATATCTTACCGTCAGGCCTTCTTATTTTTTTAATAAAAAATTCCCCCCTATCAATTATTTCCTCTGCACCCTCAAATATTTTTATTGGACTGGTTTTTTTGTACTTTTCATTCTTTAATAGCCTCAATTTTCTTCTTACAATCGAATAGTTAAGGCTCCGTACACTTTCTATTTTTTGTCTGTTATTAAAAAATATGAAGGTTGCGTATAAGACCATTTCATAAGAAAGGCAATGATACGCTGTAGACCCTTCAAAATTTGTTCCATCATTTAAGAATTGCAGTGATAGCTCTCGATCAATTTCTTCTGCACTAAACCTTGCCCATACTAAAAATTTTTCGTCACCAGCAAGAAAAGTGGATATAAAAAGTAGGCCCACAATGTTTGCTAGATAGTGATTTCCACGCAGCTCCTCATTCCATTCTAAGTTTTCTGTTATGAAAATTCCGTGATCAAGTAATGAGTTTAAAAATAATGAATGAACTTCGTTTGGAAAGACAAATTCACTCTCATGTAAGATTTGTAATGTTGTAATTATATTTACTGCACGTATAGCAACATCCATCGTACATACCCAATTTACCCCATATTTAGGTGGATTATTTGCAATGAAATCTACAAGTTGATTTTTTATTTCATTAACATACTTATCAGCTCGCATACCATCACTTGATTTCAGAGCTACTCTATATGCTGCGGCCAACTGTGGTAAGTGCTGAAGCCTAGATAATTCCCAAGGAACTTTTATATCGACCCCAAAATTCTGACCATATTTTATAGAAAATGAGGGCTTATTTTTTAACCAACAAAAACCTGATTTGACATCACAATTCCATGGAATAAGTTTGTAATTATCTGAAATTATCTTGCTAACTTTTTTTTGTATTTGTAAATTTTTTTTATTTTTCCAGGAAACGTCCTTTAATTTTGAGTACAAAACCCCCTCAAACCCAAAATAATCATGATGAATATTCAACCAACCTGATCCAAGTATGTCAAATTCATGGTCACAATACCTATCGCATACCGCGTAAAGCTTTTCTGTATATTCAGTATTTTTTGAATCAATCAATACTCCATAAAATTCCTTTAGGTAATTTATTTCAATGCTTGAGGATGTACTGTATGTAACTAAATATCTTGTAGTGTATAAACTTACTAAATACTCTAGCAATCCTAGAATTTTATTTGATAATTTATTAAATAAAATTCTAGGGGGCATATTTATGATTTTTATCAATCTTTTTGACATAAATAGCGTAATCTATCTAATATAATCTCGACATGATGCTGCCATGAATGGTATTTTATAGCCCGATCCCTTGCATTTTTCCCAAGAAATTTTCTTAATGGCTTATCCTCGATCAAGACATTAATAGCATTTGCTAGCTGCTCATGAGATCCGGGCTCTACAAGCAATCCACTTTGATTATTTACAATAATTTCACCTATTTGGTTTAAATTTGATGCTATTATTGCTTTACCCATTGCCATATATTCAAATAACTTTGTTGGTGAGCCAAAAAATTCAGTGCCATCATTATTTTTTACATGTGGCGCAACCAATATGTCACAAGCTGCCAAATATTCCGGGCCTAAATGCTGTGGTATTGCGCCAGTGAAAATTACCTGATTTTCGCAGTTATAACGCCTAGCAATTTCGCGAGCACCTGCATTAGTTTGACCATCGCCAATCATTATTAGCTTTACACGTTCCTGCCCCTTATCGCTTCGAAAATACTTGCAAAAAGTCTCGACTAATATCTCTGCTCCGTGCCAAGGGCCAAAAGAACCAATGAATCCGAGTATTACAATATTTTCAAATCCATATCTTTTGACAATATCTTGGCAATCAATATTAGGCCTATAAAATTCAGCATCTACACCGTTCGGATTTATTAAAATTTTTTCTTTTTCAATTCCGCGGTTAATTAATTCAATTTGCAGCTCCCTACTAACAACTATAACTAAACTAGCTCGCTTAAGATTAAGCATTTCAATATATTTAGCAATGAACTCAAAGCTCAACCCATTACCCCAGTTCTTAGAAATCCAAACTTCAGAGCCGTTGTACTCCAACACAAATGGCACATTTAACTTCTTACTTAAAATGACTCCTACGAAGCTATTCATACTATATCTTTGATAAACAAAGAAAAATCTTTTTTTTGCATGTACTGAGGCAAACCTATGAATATCAAAATTTGAATGTAAAACTTTTATCTCGTTAAAACTCCAGTATCTTCTTGATAGACAAACTATATTTTGCTTGACCTCGTTCACTACTGTTGGAATTTTGTCAGTCGTAATAAACGTAAGATTCAAATTTAACTTGAAAAATGCATTTATAACACCAGAAATATGGGCAATAGACCCCCCCGACTTGACGCCGTAATACAAGTCAGTTCTTAAATATAAAACCTCTTTTCCCAATCCCTGAATGCGGCATGGCATAGAACTATAGTTAAGCCAAATGACTTTTAAATATACCCTAAGCAGCATTGGTAGTGCTAATAAATGGTCAACAATGAACTCAAGGATATATATAAACCACTCTTTATACCCAATTTGAATTTTATTATTTCCATCGGATATTGACAAATTACCGGCTGACAAAAACCTCAATAAAAGGAGAGTAAGGAAAGGTTTTGTAAAGGCATTTAGCGAATATATATTCAGCGTAACACTTTTATAAAAAAATAGTCTTTTAAAAAATTTACGATTGACAATCCAGCTTTTAATTTCTGAAAAATATTGAGACTCATCAAGCTTTGATTGTGGAGCAGTAAGAGCTACATTTTTATAAACATTAAGATTAAATCTATTTCTCCGCTGTGCACGCAACGTACCACCCCCATCTGGACTCCAACTCTTTAATCTTCCTTACCGCAAATTTCTGCAAGAAGGGGGGCCAAAAATGATCTGCTTCTAACTGATGTATCGATATATTTTTAACTTTAAAAGATGCCATTAAATTCATTAGACTTTTTTTTGAATAAAGCTTTACGAAAGGTTTTATCTTTTTTCCATCAGCACCCGTCTCGATGGTTGCAAGAAGCCCATCCATTCCTTTAGAAAATACCCACCCTTTTTTTAATCCATGATTGAAAAATTTAATAAAAATTGCAAATGCTGACCATTTGTAATACATAGTAACCATTATTTTTCCTCCCGGCTTAAGAACTCTAAAACATTCCTTAATCACCTTTTCTGGGTCGGGAATATGATGTATTACTCCAAATGAATATATACAATCGAAACTTGCATCTTCAAACGGAAGGTTTGCTGCATCTGCTTCAAATAAATTTACTTGATATCCTCTATGAGCAAAGTTAGCTTTAGTTAATCTAAGATGATTTTTGGTTATATCTACTCCACTGCAGATAGCTCCTCCGCGTGCAAATTGCAGTAAATCCGTACCATGTCCAGTACCAATTTCAAGTACTTGCTTTTTACTATATCCCCCAAAGTCAAAATAGCTATGCTGCCATTGTTGCTGCTTATACCTCTCACTTTCTACTTTTAGAAAATATTCAAGAGTATCCTTCCTGGGCCCATCTACTTCTCCGCAAGCATTCGCAGTCCATTGAGCTATTGCATGCTCCCTTTCGTTCATACAACCTTTCCGCAAAAGTTTTTTATCTTGCTAAAAATAATAAGGTAAAAAAACATAAATTTTTTATAGTACTTTTTAAAAATTAACCGGATTAAATCCAAAGGACTAAATTTTCCACTCAGGAGAACCGGGACATTTCCATAGTCGTCCAAAGTAAGTCTTTCAAACTGCACCTCAAATATTAATATCGGCCTTAAGGTCTGCTCATCATTATTCACACCAGATGCATGCACCAAGTTTAAGTCCCATAAAAGAACATCTCCTGGCTCAATACAAAAATATAAAGGGGATATCTTGAAGCCATCAATCATTATTTCTTGATGTATTCCAATCTGAAAGTTCTGATTTAACGGATGCTCCACAATTTCATGCTGAAAATAAACCTTATGACTACCCGGGAAGAGATGAATTCCTCCAGACATTTCGCCAACTCTGTCCAACGGAACTGCAATTGTGATACCCGAGAAATCTATGCTTTCTTTATATCCCAAGTCAGAATGGGGGTGCCATGAACTTTGAGTCATTGGCTTTTTAAAAGAAATTTTAGCGTGAGTAACTAAAGCCCTTCTGTTATTTATTAACTTAATAATATTTTCATTTTTCTTAAGAACTTCAACAATTGATTTAAATAAACTATTATTAGTTACATTTCTTAGATGCTTATAATCGCCATCATTATTGGCAAATCCAGGATTATAGTTATTAATATTTTCTTCCTTAATGGCATCTAAAAAATATTTAAAATATCTATCTGTCAAATTTTTTGGAATAACTTGATTTAGTTTTAAGTAGCCATCTTTTTCGTATTCTAAATTCACAATTTTACCCTCAATTCAACTTAATATTTTTTGCTATCGCAATTAGAGATCTACACCATAATGCATTACCAGAGCACTCCGGTTCGGCCGCCGTAAACATAAAATTTAAAATATAGCGAAAAATTTTCATTTTTATCCTCCCAAACGCACTAATTGTTAAGTTGTTATCACACTCCACCAAATCAACTTTTTTGAAGTACATTTTTAAAATTTGATTAAGGCTCTGCCTAGTAAAACCGACCTCATGGGTAAAGTCCATATAGCGTTCATGGCTTGCAAAAATCCAATCCATATTGGGAACGTCTATTACCAAAACACCATCCTCTGTAAGAGAGTCCTTCATCACTTCAATTAAAGCAGGGATTTCTTTTTTATCAATATGCTCAAGTACAGCTTTAAGTAGTATGCAATTGTATTTATTTGGACTTGATTTAAGATATTCAAAAGCATCTTCACATAAGTAATTTATATTGACGTTATCAATTTTTGCTAAATCTATATCTTGAGGTGACAAATCAATTCCTGTTAAATTTCGATACCCCTTTGAGTACAAAATATCTAGTAAATAACCTCGATTACAGCCAATCTCAAGCACAGGACAACTTATGTCTATATTATTAAAAATAGGTGAATAATATTTATTGTAATAAGATCGATACCAAGTTTTTTTTGCACTTGAATCATCGTCATTATTATAGGCAACTTGTACTTTTGAATAATTTTTAAATATGTCATCTCTGAATTTTTTATTCATTTTTAAAATCCCAAATAATGTAAGCATATAGGACAATGACGGTTACCACATATCCAGCAGATAACGATAATGCCACTGCTTGAACCCCATATAAGGGAAAGAGTACCCAATAAAAATATAAAAACACTCCAATTCCAATTAAAGGCACAGCGATAACAAAATTTGGCATGCCTGATGCAGCTAAATAATTCATCATTAAACTAGAAATTGATAGTGCAATCAAACCTGGCAGCATCCAAATAAGGTATTTTTCCGCCCCTATAAAATCATTCCCAAAAATTATGTAAATAATAATTTTTGGGAAAAAAGCAATCAGCAATCCAAAAATAATCATAATCACTGTAATTGCCAAGATATTTCTACGAGTAATAAACCATTTTGTTCTATTGTTGGTTTCGCTAGAAATTTTAGGAAACAAAATTGTTGATGCCACAATGGGTAACATAAGTGCTAAATCAAAAATCATTAAGGCACTAGAAAAATATCCAAGCTCCTGAAACCCTCCAAGTCTCTCAACAAGAGCTACTGCTATGCGCTGTTGAACAAAAGAAAATAATGCTGAAATATAAGCCTTGAAACCATAACAAGAATCTTTTTTCAACGCATTAAAAGAGATAGCCCAGTCACTAACACCTCTCAAGTATTTATAAATTATAACTACTGCGCAAAGGGTACTAATTAAAATTGAAAAGAGTATAAAATTAATCGACCTATAACCAATCACCACTAATCCAAAAAGAATTAGTAGCGTCGCTATCATTTTTCCATATAGCTCGGCCTTATTGAATAAACTTAGATTATTCAATCCTAAAAGTAAGTTTTGCAGCAATAAACAGAGGATTGAAATCGGAATACAGGCCAAAGCTAGTAACCATAAAGATTTTTTAATTGGGATTAGCTCTGGGTAAAGCTCTGCATATATGATCCCTAAAATCAGTAAAAGTCCACCAATAATAATGCTTACGAATATAGAATTCCCGAATAGGGTAGGGAGCCTTTCTCTATCTCTAGATAGAAAATATACATTTGCAGAGTGCAGCCCAACATTTCCAAATTGCATACCCAGTCCTATAATGAGAATTGTGTACGCATACTCACCGCGTCCCTCCGGCCCCAAGTAACGAGATATTATTACGCTCGAAATAAACCCTAAAGCTAAAATAAAAAATCTATTTACATAAGTTTGTGCAATATCTTTCACATAATCAGGATGTCTTAAAGCCTTAACCAGCCATTTAAACGTCTGCATTAGACAAGTTATCTTCTATATAAAAATTCCACCACAATGCAAAATTTAACAAGTACCAAACTTGCGGTCCATTGCCTTTGTCAATAAGTGTCATAACTTGTTTTTTATCCAAAAAATCAGTTTTGTCACAAAATAATTCTAATTCCACTCTAGTTTTATGGCCAAGCTCTTCAAAAAACCATTCATAAATTGGAACTCCGAAGCCCTGCTTCTTTCGATTAATAATTTCTTCAGGTATCAATCCACATACTGCTTTTTTCAGTATATATTTTAATGTTCCGTTTTTGGTTTTGAGCTTTGTTGGAATACTCATAGCAAGCTCAACAAATTTATAATCTAAAAATGGCACCCGCCCCTCCAAGCTTACACCCATACTCATTTTATCAACTCGCATCAAGAGCAATTCCGGCAGCCTAAGATTTAAATCTAGATAAGACATCCAGTTAAGAATGGATTTTTCTCTGGCCTTACTTTGGAATCTATTTCTGATTGGCTCTAAAGCTTCCCAAGATGATTTCCCTGAAAATTTTTCACGTAATCTTTTAGATAGCAGTCTATTTTTCTGAATCTGTGTGAAAGCTTCGGCCCCCCCCCAAAAAACTGGAACGCCTTCAGCACCTCTTCTAAGCCACTCATATCTAAAGCTTTCGTCTTTGCCCAATAGACTCAGGAGCTTAAGCCCCCACCTTTTTGCAAATTTTGGTATGGGTAGATTATCGAGCTCTTGAAGTTTTAATGCGCTCTTCCAGCCTGGATAACCCCAAAATAGTTCATCAGCACCCTCACCTACCTGACAAACAATTATTCCATTTTCACGAGCTAATTTACTGACGTAGTAAACCGGAACACATACTGGATCTGCTATAGGCTCATCTTGTAACCTAATCATTTCTGGCAAGAAATTAATTAGATCATCCATATTTAATAATTTTTGATAGTATTCTGCCCCAACCTGATCTGCCACTTTTCGTGCATAGTGAAGCTCATTTTCATATGTTGCGTAAGTACCTTCATATCCAATTGAAAATGTTTTAACTACACCGCCTTTATCCTCAGAAAATAAGGCAGCATTTGTGCTGGAGTCAATGCCACCAGATAAAAACACTCCAACCGGAACATCGCTGACCTTCCTGAGTTCCACTGCTGTGCGCAACTCTTGAAGGACTTTTTTTGCTACTTGATCTTCAGTAAGATGGGATAAGTTTTCGGTGTGGTCTAACACATCCCAATACTGATGTTCTTGCACCCTACCATCCTCCTGAATGCGTAACCAGCATCCACTTGGCAATTTAAAAATACCCTCAAATAAAGTATTCGGTGCAGGGGTAGTTAAAAAAGAAAGATAATCAAAGAAAGCCCTCTCATTAACGGCTCGCGTTCTTTTGGGATCTTCTAGTATTGCTTTAATTTCGGATGCAAATGCGATTTTTTCATCATAAATACTGTAGTAAAGAGGCTTTACACCCAGTCGATCTCTGGCAAGCCATAACTCACGCTTAGCGACATCCCAAATACCTAGCGCAAACATTCCTCTAAATTTATGAAGGCAATCAATTCCCCACTCTTCATAGGCATGGACAATGACCTCTGTATCTGAGTGATCTGTTTTCCAGATGTACTTATTTGTTAATTCAAGTTCTTTTCGAATTTCTGCATGATTATAGATTTCACCATTAAATGTTACCCAAACCGTACTTTCTGAATTTGACATTGGCTGTGCAGCGGCATCAGACAAATCGATGATTGAGAGACGACGATGCCCTAATCCAACTCTGCGATCTGAAGAAATCCATACCCCCGCCCCATCAGGCCCTCGGTGAATCATCTTATCGCGCATAGCTACAATCAGAGACTCGTCAACTTCCTTTTTACTACTAAAACTTAATACCCCAACAATGCCACACATAAACAATCCTATTTATTAGCCAGCTGATTCTGAACAGAGAAACTTATTTTCATTGCCTGTACCTGCTGCCATAGTGGAATAGGCCACTCACCGGCCTGCAACTTCCCAGCAAGAATCTCAAGCTCACGCTTTTGACCCTTGTCTTGAATAGGGAGCTCAATTGACTTCATTTTCATCCCTAGAACAGATAAGTTTTTATAGTCATTCATCACTATTACCTTGCCATCAAAAAATATTTCCATTTTTTCTTTTGGATAATCTTTGTTGCCAAGAGCTGTGTAAGTAAGAGTTGCAACAGACCCATCATCAAAACTCATAACCGCAATGAAGTTATCACATTTGCTGTAATACCCAGTTTTAGGATTTATGCTTTGGGCATGAATTGATATCACTGGAGAATTAGTGAGGAAAGTAAATAGGTCATATATATGGCAAGCCTCCCCTATATTTCTACCGCCACCCTCTTCTGAATGCACCCAATGGTCCAATGGGATATAGCCAGCATTCATCTGATAATTGATGATTAGCGGGTTTGATCGATTCTCAATTAACGACGCAATACGTGTTGCAAACGGAGAGAATCGTCGATTAAACCCAGTTAATATTACCGGCTTGTTGGAATCGCCATCCATGTAAAAAGATTCAATAGCATCCAATTCGACCGAAGTTAAAGCTAATGGCTTCTCGACTAAAACATGCTTACCAGCCTTCAGTGCAGATAATGTCATATTTGAGTGCAGATTGTGTCGTGTCGCAATCAAAACCAAATCAATATTTGGATCAGCAAGAATCTCTTCATAGTTTGTTGTAGAGTAATTTGCGGCGAACTGCTTAGCTGTAGCAACAGCATTGTGCCCAGTACGACTCATGATGCTTTGAATTTGATATTTGTCGCTCAGTGACTCCAGATTCGGAAGGTGCATTCCCTTAGCGAACGCTCCAGCACCAGCAATTGCCACTCTAATTTTTTTACCTAAATCGCTTGGATTAAATGACGGATTCTCAACTTTATAAGATAAAGTGACTTGTTCTTGTTGAGGATAGGATAAAAGTACCATCAATGGTTTTTCTCCGCCCCCCTTAAGTGAATCGTAAGCCTGTCGGGCATCATCTATTAAAAAGGTAGAAGCTATAAGGGGCTTTAGATTAACCTGACCATCTGCCACTAGGCGAAGATACTCTCCCATATTTCGATTTTCGGTCCATCTCACATATGAAATTGGGTAATCGAAGCCTCGCTCTTCATAGCCAGAATCATAACGACCTGGACCATATGAGGTAGAGATGAAGAAATCAATTTCTTTTGCGTAAAAATCAGCTCGATTTAGATTTAATCCAACATCCCCAACAAGCACAACTCGACCTTTTTTTCTGCACATCTTAAATGCAGTAGAAATAACTTCATCGGAAGGACTAGCTGCCGTAATGATAACGCCATCAACACCGTAACCATCCGTCAATCTGGCAACTTGAGCAATATCATCGCCGTCATCTGGATGAATACCCACACTCATTCCCAATTTATTAGCTAGATCAATGCGAGTACGATCTAGATCAACACCAATTACGCGACATCCATTTGCCTTTAACATTTGGACGGCTAACTGCCCGAGAATTCCAAGTCCCAGAACTACAAATGTTTCTCCCAACGTGGGTGAGGCACGACGCACGCCCTGCAAGGCTATCGCACCTAATGTAACCGTTGATGCTTCCTCAATACTAATCTCGTCGGGCACTAATACAGAAAGGTTTTTAGGAACCCGAATGTACTCTGCGTGGTGGGCGCATTGCGCACCCGCACAAGCAACTCTATCCCCAACCTGAAATCCATCCACACCTTCGCCGACTTCAATGATTATTCCAGCAGCTGAATAACCAGTAGCCTGGCCAGAAGATAGCTTTCCTTCGATTGCATTCTTGGTTTTTGCAAAGCCTTGACTAGCCACCATCTGAAAAACTTTTTTTACATTTTGTGGCTGATTAAGAGCGCGCTTCCATAAAGGCACGCCGCTTGCGCGAATACCAGACATCTCAGTACCAATTGAAATGCAAGATGACTGAACCTGAATAAGTAGAGTTCCGGACTCAATCATTGGAGCAGGAACCTCTTCAACAATGGCTTGACCTTGGCGAATCAAGACCTGCTTCATTCCCATACTCCTCGGGTATCAATTACCCTCTTACCAGTCAATAGAGAATTTGGTAGCTGATAAAACTGCCGATGATTTACCAATAGTAAAACAATATCTGCTTGAGCAATCGCACTTGCAGCATCAGATAATGACACATTTGAAAATTTTTCAATCTCGGCAGGAAGTACTTCAATATTAGGCTCGGCAATCAAAAGAGCTCCAATTTTTTTATCAGCGAGCAACTTCACAATTTCCACAGCAGGACTTTCACGCAAATCATCAATATCAGGCTTAAATGCCAACCCCAAGCAAGCAATCGTTGGATTTATTATTTTCTCTGCTGCGGAAATTACCTGCTCAATTACATGATGCGGCTTATGATCATTTACCTCACGAGCGGTGCGAATAAGCCGCGCAACCTTGGGTGCTGAATCCACAATAAACCAGGGATCAACTGCAATGCAATGACCCCCAACGCCGGGCCCTGGCTGCAAAATATCAACCCGAGGATGTCGATTTGCCAATCTAATTAACTCCCAAACATTAATTTTCAGCTCATCACAAATCAGAGATAACTCATTTGCAAATGCAATATTGACATCTCTAAATGCGTTTTCAGTTAATTTACACATTTCTGCAGTGCGAGCATTTGTTATTAAACAAGATCCACGCACAAAAATTCGATATAGATTGGCGGCCTTTTCAGCACAAATAGAAGTTACACCACCCACTACGCGATCGTTATCCACTAATTCATGAAGCACTTTTCCTGGAAGCACTCTTTCTGGACAGTAGGCAATATTAATATCGGGAATTAAATCGCTCTCACTTGGAAAACTTAAGTCTGGGCGAGCCTCTGAGAGCCATGCTTGCATTTTATCTATAGTACCAACTGGCGAGGTAGACTCCAAAATTACTAAGTTGCCCTTGGATAAGGCTGGAGCGATAGCAAACGCAGCTGCTTTTACATAACTTAAATCAGGCTCATGATTTTCTTTAAAGGGAGTTGGCACTGCGATTAAAAATGCATCTGCTGGCTCGGGCTTTGTGACAGCCTTTAGCAAACCTTTTCGAACAACCTCATGTACTAGAGCATCCAACTCAGGCTCAACGATATGAATTTTTCCTTGATTGATCGTATCAACTGCAAATTGATTAACATCAACTCCAATTACCTTAACGCCTTGTGCAGCAATCACAGCGGCGGTGGGTAGGCCAATATAACCAAGACCAACAACAGATATTGTTTTCATTTTATAGACCTATTTAATGATTTTTAAATCTCTATAATCAATTAAGATTTTTGCAATTCTCGCAGCCGACTGTCCGTCACCATAGGGATTGTGAGCGCGGGACATGCGCTCATATTCTTCAGCATCATCTAGCAGTCGGGTGGTTTCGGAAACTATACTATTAATATCAACCCCAACCAACTTAACCGTACCGGCTTGAACAGCCTCAGGACGCTCTGTGACATCTCTCATCACTAAAACGGGTTTACCCAAAGATGGAGCTTCCTCCTGTATACCGCCAGAGTCAGTAATGACAAGGTGCGATCGATTAAGCAAATACACGAATGGTAAATAATCTTGAGGCTCAATTAAATGTACGCGTTGGGAATTTTCTAAAATTCGCTTTACGGGCTCTTGAACATTCGGATTTAAATGGACCGGATACACAATTTCCACGTCCTCTCGCCGAGCTATGTTTTGTAGTGCCATGCAAATATCTTCAAAACCTTGGCCAAAATTTTCACGACGATGGCCTGTAACCAAAATTAATTTGCTAGATTTATTTAAAAAAGAAAATTTCTTGGATAAGTTCTCATTAATTTGTAAATTGCGCTTAATCCGTCCACTGACATCAATCAATGCATCAATTACAGTATTTCCGGTCACGTAAATCGCATTACTTGATACACCTTCTTTGAGAAGATTTTCTTTTGCTCCTTGAGTCGGCGCAAAGTGAATATCCGCTATTGCACCAGTAATTTTACGATTCATTTCCTCGGGCCATGGCGCATACTTATTGCCTGTGCGTAAACCGGCTTCAACATGCCCCACTTTAATTTGGCGATAATAAGCAGCCAAAGCAGTTGCAGCCGTAGTTGTGGTGTCACCATGCACTAAGACAATATCTGGTAGCCACCGATCGAATACAGAGCGCATGCCCTTTAAAACGTTTGCAGTTATATCCGTTAAATCCTGTCCCGGAGCCATTAAATTCAAATCAAAGTCAGGTTTAATCTCAAAAAGATTCAGCACTTGATCAAGCATTTGTCGATGTTGCGCAGTAACACAGACCTTGGCCTCCAACCCGGGGATATTTGCCAAAGCCTTTACCACTGGAATCATTTTGATAGCCTCAGGACGAGTACCAAAAACAGATAAAACCTTTAAAGTCAATTCTTACTTTCGTTTTGCTAGACAAACAGTCCGCTGATTAACCACTTACGTTTTACTTGCGCCCGCCAATGCCCTATCCTTGCTTAACTAGCCCACTTCTTTTAAGAAGACTCCACTAACAAGTTTAGACTTGAGTCTGATTCTATTTTGGCACAGCTTACCTCTCTGCTAAGAGCATCAATTTCTTCTTTTAGCAACTGGTATCACTGCAGCTTTCTTTTTAAGAATAAACCAATGAGGGCAGTTTTTCTGCCAGGCCCTGCTCAGTCAACATGTAAACATAAACACACTTGTTTTTATGTTTAATTTTTAAAATTGTAACAAATAATCAGAATAAATAATGCTTTTTTGCAATGCAAAAACTATAATGTTGGCCATGGAATATTTAATCCTAGCTTTTTTTTGCAGCTTACTGATGACTTTGGCATTGATACGTTATCAACATTTGCATGAGAAAATATCCAGTGATCATGACCTCTTTGGACCTCAAAAGTTTCACACCCATGTAGTTCCTCGCATTGGCGGCATTGGCATATTCTTAGCCATTACATTCACAGGCCTTGTCACCCTATTGTTCTTTAAGCTTGATCGAGGCCTGCTCTTAGTGCAGTTAATCGCCTGTGCCTTACCCACTTTCTTGATTGGACTTTTAGAAGATGTCACCAAAAAAATCGGAGTTAAAACAAGATTGGCCGCAACAGCATGTTCTGCTGGCCTGTTCGGTTACTTTTTAAATGCTTGGATTGTTTCTATCCAAGTACCAGGTATCGATTGGTTATTGGGTATAGGGATTGTTTCTGTGATGTTCACCATCATCGGCATCACAGGCTTGGCCAATGCCTACAACATCGTTGATGGCTTCAATGGCCTAGCCAGCATGGTGGCCATGATCAGTCTTTTGGCTATTGGTTATGTGGCCTTTAAAGCAAATGATCCCATTCTAGCTTCAGCGTGTTTGATCGTGATTGGTGCCATCGGAGGCTTTTTCATTTGGAACTACCCCAAGGGTCTTATTTTTTTGGGTGACGGTGGCGCATATTTGATTGGTTTTTTGATCGCAGGTTTCTCAATTCTTTTAGTGCTTCGTAATCCAAGTGTTTCACCTTGGTTCGCGCTGTTGGTGAACGCCTACCCAATCTTTGAAACACTATTTACTATTTGGCGCAGAAAAGTCCACCAAGGTAAAAACCCAGGTCTACCTGATGGCGCTCATTTTCATTCGCTGATTTATCGTCGCTTGATACGTTGGGCTGAAGTGCATGAAGTTAAAGATACGGCTTCGTACGCAAAAAATGCAAAAACCTCACCTTACCTTTGGTTGCTATCAACTCTGGCAGTTTTTCCAGCCATTATTTGGTGGCAAACCACTTGGATACTCCAGTGTTTTGCATTGCTGTTTTGCATTTCTTATGTATGGATTTATAACGCCGTGGTCAAATTTAAAACACCGGGGTTTTTAAATTTACTGAAGTGATACTGTCTTCACAGTTTCAGTCGAATGGGTTAAGGACTCTTCAAGTGACCAAAGTTTAAAGAGCGGATTTTTTGAAATGCGGCAAATTCAGCGATATTTTCTGAGCCAATCCTAAGATTTCAACCAGCAATAGAGCTCTGGTCATTCAATCTGGCAATGTTTGAAGTTTTTGAAAAAACCTAAAAGGCCTTTGAATGGACTTTTCGTGATTTCCAATAACTCACCTGCTTGGAAAAGTTGATTTAAAGGCTCTTCTTGGGTACAACCTTGCTTAAGACATTGCACAATTGGATCTGGTATTACAACTGGTTCCGTTGATTGACCAAATCTTAATAATTGAAATACTCCACGAGTAGACCTGATCGGTGACCAATTACTGCTGACATCTGACAAATGAATGAATAGATAGCGACTAAACGATGGTTCAGTCTCTAATTTAATTTTTCCTTGTGATTTTTTGGACTTAGCAAGTAGGTAAAAATCTTCAAAGCCTTAGTTTTGAAGATTTTCAAGAACTCTGAACTCTTCTCTGACTTTGGTATGAATCACATACCATTTCATTTTTAAATCGATCTCAGAATTTAATTAATCAGCATGGAAAAGCTATTACTTATTAATCTTGTAGTTATTCCAAACTTTACGAACCATGACCAGCAATAACCCTAAAAACAAACCCGCTAGAAGACCCGCCATTAAAGTAATCTTTTTCTTTGGTAAAACCGCAGCCTCGGAAGCATAAATTGGGGAAACTAATTTTGCTTGACGTGCATCACCAGCAGTTACAAAAGTATTCAAACGGATGCTTTCATCTGTCAAGAATTTAACTTCATCTCTATTGGCTAGATAAGCCGCCGAAATTGCAGCTCCTGATTTATCGGCTCTCGTTATAAGCTCTTGAGCCCCCTTTAAGCGGACTTGATACTTTGTTAGTAAGACTTTTGCTTCTTCAATATATGGCTTGATGATTTGATTCTGTGATTCACGAATATTTTCAAAAAGAGCTTGAGCACAGACAACCGCTTGCTCCCTAGACTCCATCCGAATCTTTAATTCAACAACCGAACTAACACCCTTGACAGCGAAAATTTTTGACATTGATACAAGAGATTCTGCTGGCATTTTTTGACCTTCCAAGCCACATGCTTTTATTTCTGTCGCAGTGTAAGCGGTAGGTGTCTTTAAGCGCGCTATCAATAAGCCAGGCTCTTCCACATTAACTCCCAAAGGATTAGTGTTGTTGTTGTTAACACTGATCTGCGCCATCTGAATTTGAGCTACTGCTTCATACTGATTCGGTGTTACAGCTAAAAATCCCACAGACCCTAACAAACCCATTAAACCAACACCGAGTATCATTTTCCAAGATTCCATCAAGAAATCAATAATATCTTTGAGAGAGATTTCATCTTCTAAAGGTTGATTAAAGGATTGCTCTGACATGGGGAAGGCTCGATTCTTTATTGGAGTGTTGCTAAAAAGCGTAAATTTACGAATTCTAGGATTTTAACCTGTACCAGAGGTTGCCCAGGATTTCATGCCAAACCCACCTGGTTCGTTGAAAACCCTCGCTACTGGGGTAAAAATCCAAGGGGGTGAAGGCTGTTTTTTGATAAAAGCCCATAGGCGCCTCAAATATCTTCAAGCCTTGCTTTTCAAAAACAGCCTTCGCTCGTGGCATGTGCCAAAAATGGGTGACTAAATAAATACTTTGAATACCCTCTTTTTTAAGAGCATCAGCCGAACGAAGTGCATTCTCTTGAGTCGTATTTGATTGACCTTCAATCCACTTGGGCGATATTGAATATTCTTTCTCAAGCACTATTTTCATGACTTCTGCTTCAGCCAAATCTTTTGTGTCAGTCTTATCTGGGGCCCCACCAGTTAACAAGATAGGTAAATTGGTTTGTTTAGCCAATCTAGCACCATAACGTAAACGCTCTAAAGAGCTTGGGGATAAATCTTGTTGGTTGTAGTCAATTGGGGCCTCTAAAGCACCTTTGCGACGCCCACCTCCAAGAACAATGATGGCTTTCGGTTGATGATTTAACTTTACTTCTAATTTTTTAAGCTCCGAAAGAATGTTTTCTTCAGTCAATGGAGCTGGCCAAGTTAACCAATGACCTGCTAAGTTGGCGAACTGAACCGCAAAGTAATTGGTACTCGTGACCCAAATCATCAAAAGACCCAAAGTGATGAGAGCTTTTTTAATGAGCTCATGCTTTTTGATTAAGAAAAGCATGAGTAGCACCCACACAATCAAAATACCTGGTGGCGTGAGTAATTCAGAAAGAAGGTTGCGCACAGCCCAACTGGTGCTCCATGCTTCCATACACATATCTTAATCTTTTTAGATGCTGGGGTACTAATGCAAGAGTCAATCTTATAAATTTTTATATAACTTTAATTTTCATCAATTTTGCTCACTTGATTACTTCTTATAAATAAACATTTACTACTGGCAATAGGACTGGTCTTTGTAAGATTTTTCCTACAACATAATCAGAAGTAGCTGATATACAAACCTTTTGTATCTGCTTACCCTGTTCTTTCCATTTAACTTTTGTAGAGAGGATTCAAGATGGGTATTCGTATGAAGTATTTTCCAAGAGATACAGGCGTTAATCATGAACAAATTGCTGCCATGAATACAGCTCTGGTCAATGAGTTAGAGCAGGACGAAAAACCGGCCTCAATGATTGCTGCAAAGAATCGCACCTGTGAATTCTTTATTCAGAAAGCCAAGCTTAAGAATTTAAATGCTATCACTTGTATGGGGAGCTTAGGCCTCAATTCTCAAAAATCAATGCAGTTTTTTAATGGCGATCACAAGCATGTTGAATTCTTAAGATTACTGCATGCCATCACCATGATTGGATATGAAGTGAAGATATCATTTCAACCATCAGACTTTCCATTTGGCACAATCAAAATTGATCCCTGCTAATTGCTTTAGAAACAAAAAAGCCAAGGATTTTTCCTTGGCTTTTTGAATATGATTACAAGATAGGCGATTCAGTGTCTATCTGAGTAACTTAATTCCCAGCCACAATCGACATCACAGCCATGCGCACCGCAATACCAAAAGTCACTTGCTTTAGTATCACTGCTTGAGGGCCATCCGCCACTTCACTAGCAATTTCTACTTCACGGTTCATCGGACCCGGGTGCATCACAATCGCATCAGGTTTAGCTAGCTGAAGTCTTTCTTTTGTAAGACCCCACTGCTTGAAGAAGGCATCACCCTCTGGCACTTGACCTGCTTCCATGCGTTCTTTTTGAATACGGAGAGTCATCACCACATCAACACCCTTTAAACCTTCTTCGATGTTGTTATAGATTTTGACGCCCATCATATTCAGGTCTTTAGGTAATAAGCTCTCAGGACCAATCGCTCTGATCTCTGGACAACCCAAAGTTGTCAATGCATGAATATTCGACTTAGCCACACGACTATGAACAATGTCTCCAATGATAGCTACCTTGATCTTGGTGAAGTCCTGTTTGTAATGACGCATGGTGTACATATCGAGTAAACCTTGAGTCGGATGTTGATTGGTGCCATCACCTGCATTGATCACGTGAACGTGTGGGGGCAAATGTTGCGCCACTTCAACTGCGGCACCAGTAGTTTTATGTCTCACCACAAAAATATCAGCTTGCATCGCGACCAAGTTATCAATGGTATCGAGCAAGGTCTCGCCCTTGGCAGTCGATGATGTTTGTATGTCTAGATTGACTACATCGGCTGATAAACGCTTGGCAGCCAATTCAAAGGTGGTTCTGGTACGGGTGGAGTTTTCAAAGAAGAGGTTAAAAACATTGGTGCCTCTTAATAAAGGCACTTTTTTAACTTCTCTGTCTGAATCGCTGACCGCCACAAACTGCTGGGCAGTATCTAGGATATGAAGAATATGCTCTTTAGACAAACCTTCTAAAGTCAATAAATGGGTGAGTTCACCTTGGTCATTGAGCTGAAGTTGGCTTGGAGTTTTGGTCATCTTGGATTGGTATTTTAATCTGTTTTAAAG
>JACCDL010348802.1_pt1 | contig 51920 bp, 57 predicted proteins | sample 7441931 | NCBI WGS metagenome assembly JACCDL01 (sample SAMN15323437, study PRJNA562643) | freshwater metagenome | isolation source: river surface water | place: USA:Blue River Watershed | collected 2017-08-16
ACCACCGAACTGATCGAAATCATCGCGGGCGCCGAAGCGCTCTAACGACTTTCAAGGCAAGGAAACGACCATGGCCACCGCAGCCAAGACCACCACTCGCAAGAAGGCCGCTCCCGCGGCTGCCAACGCCGCTGGCGGCAAGATCAGCCAGGTCATCGGCGCCGTCGTCGACGTGACCTTCGACGGCGAACTGCCGGCGATCCTCTCGGCCCTCGAAACCGATAACAACGGTTCGCGCCTGGTGCTCGAAGTCGCCCAGCACCTGGGTGAAAACACCGTCCGCACGATCGCGATGGACTCGACCGACGGTCTGACCCGCGGTCAGTCGGTCACCGCCACCGGTGCGCAGATCTCGGTCCCGGTTGGTCCGCAGACCCTTGGCCGCATTCTGAACGTTGTCGGCGATCCGATCGACGAGCGCGGCCCGGTCAACACCGACCTGCGCGCACCGATCCACGCCAAGGCCCCGGAATTCATCGAGCAGTCGACCGAAGCCGCGATCCTCGTCACCGGCATCAAGGTCATTGACCTGCTCGCCCCTTACGCCAAGGGCGGCAAGATCGGCCTGTTCGGCGGCGCCGGCGTGGGCAAGACCGTGCTGATCCAGGAACTGATCAACAACATCGCCAAGGGCCACGGCGGCGTGTCGGTCTTCGCGGGCGTCGGTGAACGCACCCGCGAAGGTAACGACCTGTACCACGAATTCCTCGACGCCGGCGTTATCGCCAAGGACGCCGATGGCAACGCCACGCCCGACGGTTCGAAGGTGGCGCTGGTCTTCGGCCAGATGAACGAGCCCCCGGGTGCCCGCGCCCGCGTTGCGCTTTCGGGCCTGACCATGGCCGAATACTTCCGCGACCAGGAAGGTCAGGACGTGCTGTTCTTCGTCGACAACATCTTCCGCTTCACCCAGGCGGGTTCGGAAGTGTCGGCACTGCTCGGCCGTATTCCTTCGGCCGTGGGCTACCAGCCGACCCTGGCAACCGACATGGGCGCGCTGCAGGAACGCATCACCTCCACCACCAAGGGTTCGATCACCTCGGTGCAGGCGATCTACGTTCCCGCGGACGACCTTACCGACCCTGCCCCGGCCGCCTCGTTTGCGCACCTTGATGCCACGACCACCCTGTCGCGCGCGATTTCGGAACTGGGCATCTACCCGGCCGTTGACCCGCTCGACTCGACCAGCCGCGTGCTGACCCCGGCCGTTGTCGGTCAGGAGCACTACGACGTTGCCCGCCGCGTTCAGGAAACGCTGCAAAAGTACAAGTCGCTGCAGGACATCATCGCGATCCTGGGCATGGACGAGCTTTCGGAAGAAGATAAGCTCACCGTTGCCCGCGCCCGCAAGATCCAGCGCTTCCTGTCGCAGCCGTTCCACGTTGCCGAAGTCTTCACCAACATCCCGGGCAAGTTCGTCCAGGTTGAAGACACCGTGCGTTCGTTCAAGGCTGTGGTCGAAGGCGAATACGATCACCTGCCCGAAGCCGCCTTCTACATGGTCGGCGGGATCGACGAAGCGGTCGAAAAGGCCAAGAAGCTGGCTCAGGACGCCTAAGCATCATGGCTCTGCACTTCGAACTCGTCACGCCGGCACGGCTCGTTCGCTCCGAAGACGTCTACATGGTGGTCGTCCCCGGTGCGGAAGGCGAGTTCGGCGTGCTTGAAGGGCACGCGCCCTTCATGTCGACCGTCCGCGACGGCGCAATCAAGGTCTACCGGACCGAAGGCGCTACCCCAGAGGAAATCCAGGTCCAGGGTGGCTTCGCCGAAGTCGCCGCAACCGGCCTGACCGTCCTTGCGGAACACGTCGAAGGCTAAGGCTTTCGTCAATCCCGGACAAGCAAAGGGCGGCCTTCGGGTCGCCCTTTTTGTTTCAGATGCTCGCCTTGCCGGCAATCACCGTCACGCACTGCCCGCCGATGTGGATGTCGGCGCCGTCAAAGCGGACGTCGATCCAGCCGTCACGGCCAACCTGCCGTCCCTGGCTGGCACGGTAGGTGTCACCGCTGCTCACCTGCCCGACCATCAACCGGAAGGCCGCCGCCGCGCCATTGCCGCTGCCACACACGGGGTCTTCGGGAATACCGTCGCCCGGCGCAAAGCTGCGCACGACAACGCGGTCCCCTTCGGCGGCATAGAGCGTCGCGCCGGTCCAGCCCTTAGGCACATAATAGGCCGCCAGCCGGGCTTCATCATGGGCCAGGTTTTCCAGCGCGGCGATCCCATCAACCTCGGCCACCAACCAGACCGGGCCGACGTCCACCGCCTGCGCCGCCCCCTTCACCGGGGCATTGATCCAGCCAGTTGCTTCGGGATCGTTCAGTTCGGTCAGCGCATAGCGCGGGAGGCGAAAGGACAGACGGTCCGCGCCAACCGTCAATTCAACCAGGCCCACCGCACATTCCTGCACCAGCCGCCCTTCCCGCGGTTTGGCAATCCCCGCCTCGATCACCGCATGGGCTGTGCCCAGCGTGGGATGCCCGGCAAAAGGCAGTTCGGCCTTGGGCGTGAAGATCCGCACGCGATAGTCTGCGCCGTCCTGCGTCGGCGGCAGGACAAAGGTCGTCTCCGACAGGTTGGTCCAGGCCGCCATTGCCTGCATCTGCTCGGTCGATAGCCCTTCCCCATCCAGGACCACGGCCACGGGATTGCCCATCAGTGGCACGGCGGTGAACACATCGACTTGGGAAAAACGGCGGAAAAAAGTCATTTGGATTAATCCTGCGGGGGAACGACGGGCCGGTAATTCCAGCGCATCGCCTGGCTGCCGTCGATCTTAGAAATTTCGGCCATCAGCAGCTTGCCTTGCCGCCAATAGCGGATCCGCTGCGGATAATCATGCGCCGGGTTGGCAAATTCAATTGCCTCCTCGCTGACCAGCACCATCGGAAACTCGCTGGCATCCTTGCCGCGCGGCTGGGCAACGAACGCAATCGTGCCATCGGGGCGCTGACGGATCTGGGCCAGTTCCCAGCTATCAAGCCGCGGCCCAAACCCGGTCCGGGCGATGCCAAGCATCAGACCACCGCGCGCATCGGTCCAAACCTCGTCAGACCAGGTGGCGCCGTCTTCGGTCATCCAGGTCCCGGCCATCCATTCCGGCAGGCTGCGCGCCGCGCTTTGCCCGCTCAGCGGGGCTGAGAATGTAAGCAGAACGGTAAGGAGCAGCTGCTTCATGATCGGAATCCAGGTTGGGATCAGGCTCTATTCTAGCTGCCACGCGCGACAAGCCAAGCGAGGTATGCTGCAGCGCGTCCGGCCTATGCGTTTTCGGCCGGTTCCTTCACCATACCCGAGCGCCAGAGGTATAACCCGGCACCAACAATCACCACCGCGCCGATCATTGTCCAAACGTCAGGATGGTCGCCGAACCAGGCCCAGCCGATAACGCTGGCGACCAGCAATTGGACGTAGGACATGGGTGCAACCCGCGCCGCGCCTGACTTGGTCGTGCCAATATAGACCAGCCAGTGCGCACAGCTGGCGGTAACCGCAACAACGGCGCAGCGGGCTATCACGGTCCAATCCGGGACAAACAGCGCAAACCGCTGGATCCCGGTCAGCGCGAACAGCGGGGCGGCAAGCAGCAGGATTGGCGCGGCATAGGCCGCCACCACGAACTGCATCACCAACCCTGAAGCCTGGCCTGCAACAAAGCGATTGCCGATGATCACCATGGCAAAGAACATCGCCGAAACGACGGGTAGCAAGGCCCACCAGCCGGCCGCGGCCAGATTGGGCCGCAGCACGATCAGCACGCCAACAAACGCAACGGCGGAGGCGATCCAGGTCTCCCTGCGCGCGGGCTCCCCCAGCAGGACGGCGGCAAACAGGCCGGTGAACATCGGGCTGGTAAAGGTAAGTGACGTTGCTGTGGCCAGTGGGAGAACGAACAACGAAGTAAAGAAAATCGTTGAAGAAATCGCCAGCGCAAACCCTCTCCCGGCTTGCGGCCAACGCCACAACTCGCGCAACGCGCTGCGCCCCTCACGGTAAAGCACAATCAAGCCCAGTCCCATGGCTGCAAGGCTGAAGCGCAGAGCCGCAATAGCCACCGGCGACCATTGCCCGGCCATCGATTTGATGAGCCCATCCCCGGTTGAAAGCACCGCAAATCCGGCAAGAGCATAAAGGAGGCCGGAGCGGCTTTCAGACGTCAAATTACGAACCTTCATATCGCGGAACGGGGCACCCTTAGACGGGCCAACAGATTTGCCAAGCCGCCGTTCCGGCTGGTCCGCAACATTAGGAAATAATCAAAGTTTCCTGTCTATTCACCATCCAGCTTAGCCCTGAGGTAGCCATGAACAATCATGGATGAACTGCGGCACAGTTGGGAATTGTCAGTATGAGCGCATTTGGCCGACGCAACGGAGTGGGTGGCATGGCACCGGGGGCACGCCCCCAGTTCGGTGTCGCACGTCCGATGAAAGGCGGTATCGAGGCGCCGAAGGCCCCGCTTCCCGGCGGTGACCAATTCCCGCCACTGCCCGGTGAAACGCCCGAGGCGGGCGGTTTTGAGAGCGGCCCGGCCCTGAAGGCCGACGCGATGACCAGGTTGCAAGACCGCGTCAACGGCATCGTCGACAACCAATACCACGCCGAAGGCTTCGAAGCCTCTGTTCACAAGATCAAGGAACAGGTGCTGCCGCGCCTGCTTGAACGTGTTGACCCCGAGGCCGCTGCCACGCTGAGCAAGGACGAGCTTTCCGAAGAGTTTCGCCCGATCATCATGGAAGTGCTGGCCGAGCTGAAGGTTACCCTCAACCGGCGCGAGCAGTTCGCGCTCGAAAAGGTCCTGATCGACGAACTGCTGGGCTTCGGTCCGCTCGAAGAATTGCTCAACGACCCGGACGTTTCGGACATCATGGTCAACGGGCCGGACCAGACCTACATTGAAAAGAAGGGCAAACTTCAGCTGGCGCCGATCCGCTTCCGCGATGAAAGCCACCTGTTCCAGATCGCCCAGCGGATCGTAAACCAGGTTGGCCGCCGCGTTGACCAAACCACGCCGCTCGCCGACGCCCGCCTCAAGGATGGCAGCCGCGTCAACGTCATCGTTCCGCCGCTCTCGCTGCGCGGCACGGCAATCTCGATCCGTAAGTTCTCCGAAAAGCCGATCACGATCGACATGCTGCGCGATTTCGGCTCGATGTCGGACAAGATGGCCACGGCGCTGAAGATCGCGGGGGCCTGCCGCATGAACATCGTCATTTCGGGCGGTACCGGTTCGGGCAAGACCACCATGCTCAATGCCCTGTCGAAAATGATCGACCCGGGCGAGCGCGTGCTGACAATCGAAGATGCCGCCGAACTTCGCCTGCAGCAGCCGCACTGGCTGCCGCTGGAAACCCGTCCGCCGAACCTGGAAGGCCAGGGCGCGATCACCATTGGCGACCTGGTCAAGAACGCCCTGCGTATGCGCCCGGACCGGATCATCCTTGGCGAAATCCGCGGCGCAGAGTGCTTTGACCTGCTCGCCGCAATGAACACTGGCCACGATGGATCGATGTGTACGCTCCACGCCAACAGCCCGCGCGAATGCCTGGGCCGTATGGAAAACATGATCCTGATGGGCGACATCAAGATCCCGAAGGAAGCCATCAGCCGCCAGATCGCGGAATCGGTTGATATCATCGTCCAGGTCAAGCGCCTGCGCGATGGTTCGCGCCGCACCACCAACATCACCGAGGTGATCGGGATGGAAGGCGATGTGATCGTCACCCAGGAACTGTTCAAGTTCGAGTATCTGGACGAGACCGACGACGGCAAGATCATTGGCGAATTCCGCCCGTCGGGCCTGCGTCCCTACACGCTCGAAAAGGCCCGCCAGTTCGGCTTTGACCAGGCCTATCTGGAAGCCTGCCTCTAGAGCGCGTCACGCAGGATAAAGACTGCGGAGATCAGGACGACAAACAGCGCCAGCACGAAAACGGTGCCCCACGGCATGAAGCCCACGGCATCGGGATTGCTGCGCCGCATGCGCCGCCGCTCGCCCAGCCAGGCGATGATCGCGACCAGCACGGCGCCGCCGCACAGTTCGGCCCAGGGCAGCCATTCCGCATCAAGCCAATCCCAATTCATCGCGCTGCGCTGCTCGGTTCGTCGCTGGCCGTCAAGGCAGGCGATGCATTCACCCTGTGAAACACTACCTAGCGCAGGTGCGGTCAAATCACTCTGTCGAGGAGACGAACCATGAAGAAGCGCATGATTGCGGCCATTGCACTGGCCTCGCTGGCTATTGCCACTACGGCCTGCAACACCGTCAAGGGGCTGGGCCAGGACATAGAATCCGTTGGCGAGGCAGGTGATAAGGCCATCAACCGCTAAACGTCTCCGCGTGCCATTGACCCGACCAGGTTTGCACTTGGTCGATCAATGCTGCCTTTGACCCGAAGACCTGATAGGGCGGAATGAACGCTTTTCTTTCAGGATCTTGGTTATGCACCGCGCTGTCCTCCCCGCCCTCGGCATGGCCCTATCGATGGCCTTGGCCGCCCCTGCGCAGGCGGAAGACATTATCGTCACCGGCAAGTCGCTCAAGCAAACCGAAGCCGATCTCAAGGCCTGTCTTGAGCGCAAGTGCCCACCGGACGAAGACATCAAGGCCACGCTGGCCCATGCCGAGAACCTGTTCGTTTCGGGCGACTACAAGAACAGCCGCGCCACGCTGAAGGATTCGCTCGGTCGTAATCGCAAACATGGCGAGGCCTTCCCCGTCCCGGTTTCCGACCTGCTGCGCGCCAATGGCCGGATTTCCGAACAGATGGGCGAAGCAAAGGACTTCCAGCTTTCTGTCCTCGACATGCGCGATACCCTCAAGAAGGGTTTTGGCGAAAATGACTTCCGCACGCTCGTCGCCCAGATCGAGGTGGGAGACAGCCGTGCGAAGCTTGGTTTTTCCAAGGACGCCGAACGGATTTACAAGGACGTAGAGGAACGCGCCCTGGCCGCAGGCCAGCCCCGGGTGGCAAGCTTTTCACGGTTGCGCCAAGCGCTCTATTGGCGGGGGCAATATGATCAGACCCCCAACGCCTACAACCTGAAGAACGTGCAAGACCGGTTGGACGAACTGATCCAGCGCCCCCTGCCCGAAAGCAGCGATTTCACGCTTGCCGCCGAAGTCATCAAGGCCAAGGTCGATCGCAAGGCCGGCGATGCCGGCAGCACCGATGCCCTTATCAAGCGCTTTGCCGAACGCGGCGGGGCAAGCCGGCCGATCCTGCTTTATGCCGAACCGATCCCCCGGATCGATCTGGACAAGGACCTGCCTGAAGGTCAGCCTGGCCTCAACACGCTGAACCGGCTAACCGCGCTTCAGGGGCGTAACCAGTGGGCCGACGTCGGCTTTTGGATCGACGCCAATGGCCGCGTGACCGATATCGAAGCCCTGCGGACCTTCGGTGACAAATCTTGGCTAAAGCCCGTGCTCGCCAATATTGCCAAGCGGATCTACGCACCGCTCAAGAAGGACGGCGGCACCGCGCCGGGCTTTTATATGATCGAACGCTATACACTTACCGCGCGGTTTGAGGAAATTACGACCGGCACCCGCCTGCGCCAGCGCGAGGCAACTCCGCGGATCGAGCGGATCGACCTGACGCCAGAGAACTACGAAGCCCCTTCCAGCAAGGAAGCCGGCTAAGCCCTTACAGCCGGATGCGGTTTTGCGCCGGGTTCATCGCCCGGGCCCGGCGCTCACGCACGATCAGCCAGGTGAACAGGCCAAGCGGGCCGGCCATGAAGGTCGCGAACAGGAACGGCAACTGCGCCGCCCGGCTGAATTCCTTGTTATCAGCATCACGGGCGATCCACAGACCGGTGAACAGGTCAAAGGCCAGATAGTGGGTCCAGCCGATCACCAGTCCGCCGTCTGACATGAACAGCTTGCGCAGGCCCGCGATCGAATAGTCGGACGCAACATAGGATGCACTGCCCGGCACCTGTCCGGGATCGACGCTGCCGCTCAGCAGCAGCACGAGCATCACCGTATAACACAGACACAGCAGCGCCACGCCAAGGTAGAGCACTGCCGTGGTCGCCAGCGGCTTGCGCGGCAGGAAAGCCAGAATGAGCCAGGCGATGAGCACCACCGCATTGGTGAACGAGAACATCGCCTGCCACATCGCCGCTTACTCTCCCTGATCGCCCTTCCAGGCCAGTACGGGCTTGCGCGCCGCCAATGTTTCATCAAGCCGGCGACGCGGGGCGAAGTGCGGCGCGGTCTTCAGCGCCGGATCGCCCTGCTTGGCCCGCATCGCCACCGAACGCAGCGCGCCGATGAACTGGTCAAGCGCGGCCTTGCTTTCGGTCTCGGTCGGTTCGACCAGCATCGCACCATGAACCACCAGCGGGAAATAGACCGTCATCGGGTGGAACCCTTCGTCGATCAGGCCCTTGGCGACATCCAGGGTGGAGAAGCCCTCGGCAAAGCCGTGGTCGGTGAACAGCGCTTCGTGCATGCACGGACCGGAATGGCCGAAGGGCGCATCCAGCGCGCCTTCGAGGCTGCGCAGCACATAGTTGGCGTTGAGCACCGCATCCTCGGCCACCTGCTTCAGGCCATCGGCCCCGTGGCTGAGGATATAGGCCAGCGCGCGGGTGAACATGCCCATCTGGCCGTGGAAGGCGACCATGCGGCCAAAGCTGTCCGGCTGGTCGGTGGCCGCAGTCTCTTCCTCAACCAGGCGGAGCGAACCATCGGCGTCGCGCTTGACATAGGGTAGCGGCGCGAAGGGTGAGAGCGCAGCCGACAGCACCACCGGTCCCGAACCCGGCCCGCCCCCGCCGTGCGGCGTCGAGAACGTCTTGTGCAGGTTGATGTGCATGGCATCGACGCCAAGATCGCCCGGACGCACCTTGCCAACAATCGCGTTGAAGTTCGCACCATCGCAATAGACATAGCCGCCGGCAGCATGGACCGCGTCCGAGATCTTCTTGAGATCGGGCTCAAACAGACCGCAGGTGTTGGGGTTGGTAATCATCACCCCGGCTACGTCCGGCCCCAAACGGGCCTTCAGCGCCGTGAGATCAACCCGCCCGGCTTCCGTCGCCGGGATATTCTCCACGCTGAAGCCGGCAAAGGCGGCGGTGGCCGGATTGGTGCCGTGCGCGCTCTCGGGCACCAGAATGACCTTGCGGTCTTCCCCGCGCGCTTCGAGTGCGGCCTTGATCGCCAGGATCCCGCACAGTTCGCCATGCGCGCCAGCCTTGGGCGACATGGCAACGCTGTCCATCCCGGTCAGCGTCACCAGCCAATCGGCCAGTTCGTGGATCACGGCCAAGGCCCCCTGCACGGTTTCGCGCGGCTGGAGCGGATGGACATCCTTGAAGCCCTTCATCCGCGCCACCGCCTCGTTGAGGCGCGGGTTGTGCTTCATCGTGCACGAACCGAGCGGGAAGAAGCCCAGATCGATGCCGTAGTTCTGGCGGCTGAGGCGGGTGTAGTGCCGCACCGTTTCCGGCTCTGACAGGCCCGGCAGGCCAATCGCATCGGACCGGGTCAGGCCGCCAAGCCGCGACGGCGCGGCAGGAGCCGGATCGATATCGACCCCGGTGGTGCTGGTATCGCCGATCTCGAAGATCAGTCGCTCTTCCAGCATCAGCGCACGGTTGCCGGTAAAGGTTTCGTCGCGGGCGATGTGGCCTTCACCCATTTCGGGGCGCCAGCCGGCGGTGTTCGGGGCGTTCATGCCAGCACCTCCTTCAGCGCTGCTTCAAAGGCAGCAATGTCCTCATCCGAAGCGACTTCGGTAACGGCAACGACCAGGCCGTTCTCCAGCGCCGCCTCATCCGGATAGAGCCGGCCAAGCGAAACGCCGCCTAGCACGCCCTTGGCGGCAAGGTCATGGACCACGCCGCGGGCGGGCTTGGGCAGGGTCAGGGTGAATTCGTTGAAGAAGCTGTCGTTGACCAGGCTGACGCCGGGGATTGCCGCCAGCCTGTCTGCCACCTGAACTGCACGGGCATGGTTCAACGTCGCCAGGTCGCGCAGGCCGCGCTCACCGAGCAAGGTCATGTGAATGCTGAAGGCCAGCGCACAAAGCCCTGAATTGGTACAGATATTACTCGTCGCCTTCTCACGCCGGATGTGCTGCTCTCGGGTCGAGAGCGTCAGCACGTAACCACGCTTGCCGGCAGCATCGACCGTCTCACCGCAGAGGCGGCCGGGCATCTGGCGGACATATTTGTCGCGAGTGGCGAACAGGCCAACATAGGGCCCGCCAAACTGCAGGCCCACGCCCAGCGACTGCCCCTCGCCCACCACGATATCGGCGCCCATTTCGCCGGGTGACCTGATCGCCCCCAGCGCAACCGGCTCGGTCACCACCGCGATCAGCAGCGCGCCGGCAGCCTGACAGGCCGCTGCCAGCGGCGAGAGGTCTTCGATCCGGCCGAGCACGTCGGGGTACTGGACCACCACGCAGCTGGTTTCACCGTCAATCGCAGCGATCAGGCGGTCCAGATCGGTTCCGCCAAGGCTCGGCGTAGCCGTATCCAGCGCGTCACCGGTAAAGCGGGCCATGGTCTTGGCGACGCTGACATAGTGCGGATGCAAGCCGCTGCTCAGCACCGCCTTCTTACGGCGGGTAACGCGGCCGGCCATGCCGATCGCTTCCCAGCATGCAGTCGAGCCATCGTACATCGAGGCATTGGCCACATCGCAGCCAAACAGGCGCGCGACCTGGGTCTGGAACTCAAACAGCACCTGCAACGTGCCCTGCGCGATTTCGGGCTGGTAGGGTGTGTAAGCGGTCAGAAACTCGCCGCGCTGGATCAGGTGATCGACGCTGGCCGGCACGTGGTGCTTATAGGCCCCTGCCCCCAGGAAGAACGGATGATCGGAAGCCGCCTTGTTCTTGCGGGCCAGGTTCGAAAAGTGGCGTTCGACCGCCATTTCGCTCTGGCGCAAGGGCAGTCCGGGAACTGCCCCGGGCAAGCGCGCTTCGGCGGGAACATCGACGAACAGGTCATCGATCGTTCCCGCGCCGATCACGCCCAGCATCTCGCTGCGATCATCAGGGGTCAGGGGCAGGTAACGCATGGGCTCAGAGCTCCGCGACGTAGGCGTCGTAGGCGGCCTTATCCATCAGGCCATCGAGTTCAGCGGTGTCGCTCAGGTCGATCCGGAACAGCCAACCACCCGTTTCGGGATCGGTGTTGACCGTTTCCGGGGCATCGCCCAGCGCATCGTTGGCGGCAGTGATCGTGCCGGAGACGGGCGAGTAGACGTCCGACGCGGCCTTGACGCTGTCAACCACGCAAGGGGCATCGCCCTTCTTCACCGCGGTGCCGGCGGCGGGCAGATCGACATAGGTGATGTCGCCCAGCTGGCTCTGCGCATAGTCGGTGATGCCAACGGTACCGCTGGTGCCGTCAACGTCGATCCATTCGTGGTCCTGGGTGAAATAGCGGGTCATGGCGGTCAGGCTCCTCGGCAGTAACGATGGGGTACGAAGGGTGTGGGGACGATCTCGGCGGCGAGGCGCTTGCCCCGAACCTCGATCTCAAGCTTGGTGCCCGGCGCGGCGTGGGCGGTGGCGACATAGGCCATGGCAATCGGCTGCTCGCGGCTGGGCGAGAACCCGCCAGAGGTAACCATGCCAATCTGGTCAGCGCCAAAGTGGACGGTTGCCCCCTCGCGCGCGGCCTGGCGGCCTTCCAGCACCAGCCCGACCCACTTGCGCACCGTGCCATCGGCAATCTCGCGCAGGATGCGGTCAGCGCCCGGAAAGCCGCCTTCGGCGCGCCGGCGTTTGTTGATCCCGAACAGCAGGCCGGCTTCGACCGGGCTGGTCTCGGGCGAAAGGTCATGGCCATAAAGCGGCAGGCCGGCTTCCAGCCGCAGCGAATCCCGCGCACCGAGCCCAATCGGCTTCACTTCCGGCTGGGCGCAGATCAGGTCAGCAACGCGCTCCGCAGCCTCGGCAGGGATCGAGATTTCGAACCCGTCCTCGCCAGTATAGCCCGAACGGCTGATCCAGGCATCGACACCGTCGATCTTGAAGGCAGCGCCCTTCATAAAGGTTAGCGACGACAGCGACTGATCGCCAGCGACGATCCGTTCCAGCGCCGCAGCAGCCTGTGGCCCCTGCAAGGCCAGCAGGGCGCTGTCGTCGAGGTGGTTGATCGTCACCTCGTCGGGCAGATGCTCGCGCAGGTGGCCGATATCGTCCCACTTGGTCGCGCCGTTGACGACGAGGTAGAAACCGTTGCTCCACCGCGTGACCATCAGGTCATCCAGCACGCCGCCGTTCTCATCAAGCAGCAGCGAATAGCGCGGGCCATTGGGCTTCAACGTGGCCAGATCGATCGGCAGCACGGCTTCAAGCGCTGGCTCCACGCCCTCACCCGAAATGTAGAGCTGACCCATGTGGCTGACATCGAACAGCCCGGCGCTGGTCCGCGTCCAGAGATGTTCGGCAATGATCCCTTCGTACTGAACCGGCATCCAGTACCCCGCGAATTCGACCATCCGGCCGCCACGCGCGCGGTGCCAGGCATCAAGCGGCAGGGTGAGCACTTCGGGCTCGCCCGCTTCTTCATCATTGATTGAATGGACGTCGCCCACAGCAGAACCCCGCACAGAAATGCACCAAAACCGGTGCCCCCTCTGTCACGGAAACCTGAGAGCTTTCCCCAGCCATAAACCGGGTTACCCCTTCGGCGGCCCCAACGGGTGGGACACTTTCCAGAGTATCGCTATCGACCCACGCGGTCCCTTGTGCCTGAGAGATTCCGGGGCGGTTGCTCCTTCGGCGCCCGGCGACACGTCAACAGACGAATCGCCGGAACTCTCCCGCGCGATCAGCGATGACTTGGGCGATGGCGGTCGGCGGCGAGCGAGTCAATCCCGCTCCAGCGGTCCTTCCCCCGCCAGGTACTCAGCCTGCCTTGCGTGCTGCCCGGAGGATCGCCTCATGCTCAAAAACAAAGCGCCCGGCGGCCTTCTCCTTGGTCAGCCCAATAATGGCCTTCGCGATCGTTTCTGCCTTGATGGAGCGATACTTGGTGTACTGACCATTCAGGAACAGGTCGGCCACCGGGCTCAGCGCGCGGCCAATCAGTTCGGCAGGACGAAATTCCTCGCGCGGGCCGCGCAGCAGGCCCGGACGCAGTACGTCCAGCCGCTGGACGCCAACCCGGCCCAGCCCCTGCTCGGTCTCGCCCTTGACCTTGAGGTAGAAGTTCTTGGCCATGGCATCGGCCCCAACCGAAGAGATCGAGATGATCTGCCGCATCCCCGCCTCTTTGGCGGCTTTGGCGCAAGCCAGGACCAGGTGCTGGTCGATGGCGCGGAATTCGGTCTCGTTCTTGCCCGCCTTTTTCCAGGTCGTGCCGAGCGCACAGGCCAGGACATCCGCATTGGACGCAGCAATGGCATCACCCCAGTTTTCAGGCGGAGCAACAAGCACTTCCATCCGCGCGCCCGGCGGCAAAGGAATTTCCCGCCGGGTAATGGCAACCAGGCGTATATCCGTGCGCCCAACAGCCAGACGGATCAGGCTTTGCCCGACCAGGCCCGAAGCGCCGACCACAGCGATGCGGGTAACTTTAGACATTGCGAAGTCCTTCAGGGGTTCGGCCATAGATCGCAGCGTGGGCGGCAATCGCAAAGCGATCGGTCATCCCGGCGATGTAATCGGTGATGTAGCGGCTGCGCTGTGGCTCGCTTGCGGGCAGACGGCTGGCCCACCCTGCTTCCATCAACGCCGGATCCTGCGCATAGGCAGCAAAAAGCTCTGCCGTCACCGCTCGCGCCCGCTCGGCCGTCTGGAGCTGCTGCGGATGGTGATAGAGCCGGTCATACATGAAGCGCTTGAGCGTGCGTTCCTGCCCCGCCAATCCTTCAGAAAACGCGCAGGTGGCCTGGCTGGCAGCACGGACATCATCGGCGCTCGCCATGCCGGTTGCGCGGCTAGCGGTTTCAGCAATCACATCATTGACCATCCAGCCGATCTGGCTGCGGACCAGCTCGCGCAGCCGGCGGTCCAGCGGAGCGGCGGGGAACTTGCGCTCGATCGCACGCCACTGCTCAGCAACGAAATCAAGCGTCAGCAGTTCGTCCAGTTCAAGGAACCCGGCGCGCAAGCCATCGTCGATGTCATGGTTGTCATAGGCGATATCATCGGCAATCGCTGCAACCTGCGCCTCTAGCGAGGGCCAGGTCTTGAGATCGAGCGGATAGGCCGCGTCCAATTCCGCCAAAGCCCAATTGACCGTGCCAACCGGCCCATTGTGCTTGGCCAGCCCTTCAAGAACCTCCCAGGTGAGGTTCAGCCCATCATGCTCACAATAGGGGCTTTCGATCCGCATCAGCGTGCGCAGGGCCTGAGCATTGTGATCAAACCCGCCATGCAGTTCCAGCGCAGCATTCAGCGCATCTTCGCCAGCATGACCAAAAGGCGGGTGACCGATATCGTGCGCCAAGCACAGAGCCTCGGTCAGGTCCTCGTCCAGCCCCAGTGCGCGGGCGATCACCCGGCCGATCTGAGCCACTTCCAGACTGTGGGTCAGGCGGACGCGGTAATGGTCCCCATCGGGGGCCACGAAAACCTGGGTCTTGTGCCGCAGTCGCCGGAAGGCAATCGAATGGACAATCCGATCGCGATCACGCTGAAACGCACTACGCGGGCCGCGCGCCAGCGCGCCTTCCAGCGCGAATTCGCGCCCGCGCGATTGTGCAGCATCAGAGGCAAATGCAGCCTTCAAGCGCTTGCCTTTATCCAATTGGCCGCAGCCACTGCGAGGATCCCGGTGCATTCATCTTTCGGCAGGCTATTCGCCGCGCAGCGCCTTGTCCCATCGCCGATCTGACCGATCTTGCGCAAATGCAAATCTCCGTGGGAGCACCCGATTGACAACAGCCCCTTGAAGCCAGCGCCCTTACCGAAGGTGGTCCGACAGGTCCAGCGTAGGTCGGGTCAATGCTGTGGGCTGAGGAAGGCCCTGACCTCTGCCGCGCTGACCGCCGCTGCTTCCTCGTGCGGAAGATGGCCGATGCGCGGAAATATCTTGAGCCTGGAACCGGCAATGCCCGAATTGTACCAGTGTGCGCCGGCAACGGAGATCAGTTTGTCCTCCGCGCCCCACAGGATCAGCGTGGGCGTCCTGATCGCTGCCAAATCGTCAGCCGTGAACGCCTTGCGCGGTGCGGCGAAGCGTTCGGCCGTGGCAGCACGGTTACCCGGATAGCGCAGCAGTTCCCAATAGCGATCGACCACCGCATCGGTGACCACGGCCTGGTTCGAAACGCTTTGCCGGAAGCTGCGTTCAACCAGCCCGCGGGGCGTGATCGAACGCATCAGCAAGCTCACCCCGGGCGTTGCCGCCAGCGTGAAGCCGATATTGCCGCGGCCCTTGCGGTTGGCTGGCTGGGGCGCACCACCCGCGTCAACCAGGATCAGGGCATCAAGATGCTGCGGGTGAACCATCGCATACTTCGCGGCAATCGCCCCGCCCATCGAATTGCCGGCAAGAGCCAAACGCTCGACTCCCAACTTGGCGCGGACCTTCTCGGTCGTCGCGACCATATCCTCAAGCCTGTGCGTCCCCGCCGGATTGGGGCCGGTCAGGCCATGCCCTATCTGGTCAAAGCGGATTACCCGGAACTGGTTTGAGAGTGCCTTGGTCCAGGCATCCCAGGTGTGGAGATCGGCGTTGGAACCGTGGAGCAACATGAGCACCGGTGCACCGCGCGGACCTTCATCGCGCAGGTGAACCGTCAGTCCGCCGCCCAGATCGACAAACTGCGAAGGTGGTCCGCCATATTTGGCCTTCATCGTCGCCGGATCACTATCAGGCGTGCGCAGCAGCAGAAACGCCCCGAACAGGACGACGACAATGCCCAGCAGCCATTTGCTCAAACGCTTCACGGCTTCATCTCCCTGATCCACCGCGTGACCGCCGCCTGACCATCAGGATCAATGGTCGAGCGGCCAACTTCCGGCATCGAAATCCCGCCTTCCAGGCTGCCCATGCGATAGAGCATGATCGACTGGTCCGGGTGGCCCGGCAGGACATCGAACTCCAGCCCGCCCGAGCCTCGGCCAGCGGCAACCGGCCGCTTCATCACCCCGAATTTGACCGGGTCCGCCTGCTCCCACCGCAGGTCGAGCCCCGAGTTGGACGCCGAGCCGACCGGATTGTGGCAATGGGCGCAATTGCTATCCAGCCAGCCGCGCGCCACCGGGGCCGCCGCCAGCTTGGTGCGGTTCTCCCACAACGGCACACGCGCGGTCACTTTGGGCACGGCATCAAGCCTGCCCGCCTTGTGGAAACTTGCCAGCCAGGCGGCCGAGAGGTTGCGCGCCTTGGGGCCGATCGGCGTGACGGCATCCTTCTGCTGATGGCATTCCTTGCACTGGTTCTTGTTGGGGATGGCGTAAGAGATCGCCTGCCCCTGGGGCGTGGTCAGCTCCAGCCGGGCTCCGGCCAGGGCCAGCCGGGCCTCGGTCTGTTCGCGGTTCCATTGATAGGGCAAGGCCACCCAGCCATCGGCGCGGTGCAGCAACACGCGGGTTTCGATCAGGCGGCCATCCAGCTTGAAGGTCTTGATCAGCGCCGCGCCAACCGGAAGGTCAAGCAGGCCATCACCCTGCGCCTTGGCCGTTGCTCCCGCCGGCAGATAGATGAAGCGAAGCTTTTCCGCGCCGTCGGACCATAGCGGGGTCTGGAGGCGATAGGGCGTTACCCCCGGGACCGGGCGCTGGGCAGCGGCATCGGCGAAGAAACGATAGTCGGCAAGGCTGGCCGGATAGCCAGCCCCCGTTACTGCTGCATCGTTAACCGCCCCGCCCTGCGGCGCGGCAATGGCCATCGCCGCGCCGGCCAGCAAGGCAGCGGCCAGGATCAGCCTCATCGCGCGATCCGGGCTTCCAGTGCGGCAGGAGCACCGACCTTGCCCGGAACAGGCAGGTTCGCGGCGGCTGCGAGTTCAAACGGTGCCGGCTTGGCCTCGGCAGGGCTTGCCCCCTGCTGCGGCAGGTTGAGCGACAGGCCCGGCAGCTTCTGTCCGCCGATCAGGGCATCGCTGCCACCCAGGCCATCCCAGATTACTGGCGGCAGCGCACCGCCAAACGCCGCCTTGAGCTGCTCACCGCCCGGCAGCTGTGGATCATTGCCCCCGCCAATGATCTGGTTCGGACCGACCACAATCCGGCGCGGATAGGGGTTATAGCGGCTGTCCTTGAAGGCATTGGGATAGGCCAGGACCATGACCTGACCAGTCGGGTTGTTGGCCAGCACATTGCCGCGCACCGCCACCAGTTCGTTGGCCATGATCATCACCCCGGTGCCGCGTGGCACCCCGGCAACGATGTTGCCCTTTGGCGCAAAATTGGGGGTATCGTTGTCGATCACCAGGTTGCCTTCAACCACGGTGTTGCCGCCACCCATGACCGGCAGGTTGGGCAGGTCGAACACCAGGATACCGCCCGTATTACGCGTTGCCAGGTTGCCGTGGACAATTGCGTTGCGGCTGTTTTCGATCTCGATCCCGGCCACATTGTATTCCGCCAGCGAATAGCGGACCGTGATGTCCTTGGATTGGCCGACATAGATCCCGGCGTCTGATGCGCCAGAGACTTTGCAGCCATCGATCAACACGCCCGTGCTTTCCACCGGATAGATGCCGTAGGCGCCGTTGGTGGTCTTGGCTCCGCCAGTCCAGGTAACGCGGACGCGATAATAGACGATGTTGTCTGCGCCCTTTGACTTGATCCCATCGCCCTTGGTGTTTTCAACCGCGAAATCGCGCAGGGTCACCTCGTCTGACGTAACCAGCAGCCCCTCGCCCGCGCCCTTCTGGCCGGTAAAGTCCAGCACGGTGGCTTCCATCCCCGCGCCGCGCACCGTTACGCCTTTAACATCAAGCGAAAGCCCGTCGGTCAGGACAAAGCGCCCTGCGCCCAGTTCCACCACGTCGCCCGGTTCGGCCACGATCAGCGCCTCTTGCAGGCGAGCCTGGGCGTTTTCACCGGCGGGAACCGGGATCACCTTGGCATAGGCAGGGGCAGCCAGGGCAAGCGCCGTGGCCGCAGCGATAAGCGTTGCGGACATCCTCATGGGACTGGAGTGTTGAACTGACAGCGGTGTAAGTCAATCCATCGCCGCTGCGGGCCGACCCGGCAAAAAAATCGTCAGCGCTTCTCGCTGGCCAGCCCGCTGGCACAGAGCGCGGCAGACGTGGCCGCAACCTTGATCGCTTCGGCATCGCCGACCCGGCGCACGGCGACGGCATAGTCAGCCAGGTTGCGCTTATCCCCCTTCAGCTGCTTGAGTTTTTGCAGCTGGCTGAGCGTCAGCCGGTCAGTCATCCGTTCGGCCATGCAGGCGGAATTGGCTTCGCTGAGCCCGGCGTCGATCATCGCGCTCTTCACCTGACCATAGGCGAGCTTCGATGGCGAGCAGCCCCCAACTGCAAGAAGAACAAGGATACTAAAGTGACGCATGGCCGGGTTCCCTTGTCATCAGCCGGTAGCGCAGACCGCGCAATGCGATCAACGTCATCCAGAAGGCCAGATAGGCCAGCAGCAACCCCGGCACCAGCAGCGGCACGCCGACCAGCAGCATCGCATCGTTGCTTCCGGGCACCATCGCGCTGCCGGCGCCCAAGAAGAGGCCGCCGAGACCCGATTGCAGCCATTCCCGCACACCACTGGGCCGAAGCTGGACCGTGCCGGCAAAGGCCGCGGCGACAATCGATCCACTGATCAGGGCACCCAGGTAAAGCCAGAACCGCATCATATCAAACACGCCCCCGGCTGCGAGCCGCGTCAACCCGCCGGTGTAGGACCAGTCGGCCATCAGCCACAGCAGCAGGGCATTAAGCAGCCCGATCAAGGCCATCCAGGCCGGTGAAGCGCCGGAACGGTCACGTGCCAGCCACCAGGCCACGGCAGCAAGGGCCAGCGCTGCCGCAGCGAAGAGCGGAGAGGTTCGCGGGGCAAGGGTGGCAAGCGGCGCATGCCATTCGCCCCCGTGGAGGACGAGCCGCGCCCCGCAATAAAAACCAGCCAGGGTCGCCAGCCGGTCCAGCCGCCCGCGACCAAGGCTGGCGATAGTCCCCATGGCGCAGCGCCCGTTGAGCGAGGCACCGATCGCCCCAACCACCCCGCCGGCGATGCAGCCCAGACCAATCGCGGCCGTCTGGCGCGGGGCGCTGCCCAAGGCGGCAAGAACGCCCGCCGAAACCATGGCCGCAACCAGGAACCCCGCCAGCCGGTGAGCAGAGCGACTGGCAATGACTTCATCGGCAGCGGATACCGCGCAGGTGCTGCCGCGCTGGTTGGCAATGCCCAGCGCCAGCACCATCAAAACCGCCAGCCAGGCCATGGGCCCTAGTGCGCCAACGCCTTGTTGATGTCTTCGACCATCTTCTTCGCGTCGGCCAGCAGCATCATGGTCTGGTCCATGTAGAACACATCATTGTCGACCCCGGCATAGCCGACGCCGCCCATGGAGCGTTTGATGAAGAAGACCTGCTTGGCCTTGTCGACATCGAACACGGGCATGCCGTAGATGGGCGATGACTTGTCGGTCTTGGCGGCCGGATTGACCACGTCATTGGCACCGATGATGAAAGCCACGTCCGCGGTCGCGAACTCAGAGTTGATGTCCTCCAGCTCGAACACCTCGTCATAGGGGACGTTGGCTTCGGCCAGCAGCACGTTCATGTGGCCGGGCATACGGCCCGCCACGGGGTGAATCGCATACTTCACCTCAACGCCCTTGGCCTTAAGCAGATCGCCCATTTCGCGCAGCGCGTGCTGGGCTTGGCTGACTGCCATGCCATAGCCGGGGATGATGATGACCTTCTCGGCCTCGCCCAGCATATAGGCTGCATCTTCGGCGCTGCCGCGCTTCCACGGGCGCTGCTCTTTCGCTTCGCCACTGGCGGCGGAAGCGTCAGCACCAAAACCGCCCGCGATCACGCTCAGGAAGCCGCGGTTCATCGCCTTGCACATGATGTAAGAGAGGATCGCGCCCGAAGAGCCAACCAGCGCCCCGGTGATGATCATTGCGGTGTTGGACAGGGTGAAACCCATCGCCGCCGCCGCCCAGCCCGAGTAGGAGTTGAGCATCGACACGACCACCGGCATATCCGCCCCGCCAATCGGGATGATCAGCAGGAAACCAATAATAAAGGCCAGCGCGGTGAGTGTGGCGATCACCCACAGGCTCTGGTCAGTCATGAAAAAGCCGGTCAGTCCGATGATCGCAATCAGCGTGCCCAGATTGATGACGTGCCGGGCCGGCAACAGGATCGGCGCGCCGCTCATCTTGCCAGCCAGCTTGAGGAAGGCGATGACCGAGCCGGAAAAGGTAATCGCGCCAATCGCGATGCCCAGCCCCATTTCGAGCCGCGACACGGCATGGATCGAGCCATCAGCGCCCATGATTCCAAAGGCTTCGGGGTTAAGATAGGCCGCCCAGCCCACCAGCACGGCGGCAAGGCCCACCAGCGAGTGGAAGGCCGCAACCAGCTGCGGCATATCGGTCATCGCGATACGGCGGGCAATTATCCAGCCGATGGCGCCACCGATGCCAATCGCGCCGAGGATTTCGGGCAGGCCGGCAATCTCGTGCGTGACCAGCGTGGTCACCACCGCGATCAACATCCCGATCATGCCATAGCGGTTGCCCGCACGGCTGGTGCCCGGGCTGGAGAGGCCGCGCAGGGCAAGAATGAACAGGACACCCGAGGCCAGATAGGCCAGCATCGCCCAGGCCGGGACCGCAACATGTTCCATGCTCAGCGATCCTTCTTCTTGTACATGGCCAGCATCCGGGCCGTGACCGCGAAACCGCCGAAGATGTTCACGCTGGCCAGAACCACCGCCAGCAGGCCGAGCCATTTGGCGGCCGGGCTCCCCGCCGCCGCGCTGGCGATAAGCGCCCCGACAATGATCACCGAGGAGATCGCATTGGTCACCGCCATCAGCGGCGTGTGCAGCGCAGGCGTGACCGACCAGACGACATAATAGCCCACAAAGCAGGCCATGACGAAGATCGAGAGGATCGAGATGAAGTCCATGGCCTAAGCTCCGAGCAGGCGTTCGTTGACGACCTTGCCGCCTTGCGTCAGCCGCACGGCATTGCCGATCTCCTCATCCAGCACCGGCCGGCCGGCTTCCTTGTCCCAGAAGGCGGAAAGGAAGTTGTAGAGGTTGCGGGCGAACAGCGCCGAGGCATCGGCCGGCAGCTTGGCCGGGGTGTTGGCATAGCCGAGGATCTTGACCCCGTGGCGGACCACAACTTCGTCCGGCTTGCTGCCTTCAACGTTCCCGCCCTGCGCCACGGCAAGGTCAAAAATGACCGAACCCGGCTTCATGCTGGCGATTTGGGCATCGGAAATCAAACGGGGCGCAGCCCGGCCCGGGATCAGCGCCGTGGTGATGACGATGTCCTGCTTGGCAATGTGGCTGGAAACCAGCTCGGCCTGGGCCTTCTGGTATTCCTCTGACATTTCGGTGGCATAGCCGCCCGCGCCCTCACCCTCGATCCCCACAACGCTTTCGACGAAGATCGGCTTGGCACCCAGCGAAATGATCTGTTCCTTGGTGGCCGAACGGACGTCGGTCGCCGAAACCTGCGCACCCAGCCGGCGGGCCGTGGCAATCGCCTGAAGCCCGGCAACGCCCACGCCCATGACAAAGCACTTGGCAGCGGAAATCGTGCCCGCCGCCGTCATCATCATCGGGAAAGCGCGACCATAGAGGTTGGCGGCTTCGATCACCGCCTTGTAACCCGCCAGGTTTGATTGGCTGGAGAGGATATCCATCGACTGCGCGCGGGTAATGCGCGGCATGAATTCCATCGCCAGCGCTTCAAACCCACCCTTGGCGTAATCTTCAACGCGCGCGCGCTGTCCGAATGGATCGAGCCCGGCCACGATCCACGCGCCGGCGTTCGCGCCCTTCAACGCCTTGGGATCGGGGCCCTGGACGCCCAGGACAATGTCCGCGCCCTTGGCTGCATCCTTCACCACTTCCGCGCCGGCTGCGCCATATTCCGTATCAGCGATCGAAGCCGATTCCCCCGCCCCGGCTTCGACTGCAACAGTCGCACCCAGGGCGATGAACTTCTTCACCGTTTCCGGCGTGGCCGAGACCCGGGTTTCCCCGCTTGCGCGTTCCTTAAGGACGCCGATCCGGAGGCTGGCGCTCACCGTGCGATCAAACGATCAGCGCAATTACGCCGGCGGTGACGATGGCCACCACCACGCTGCCGTACTTCACCAGGCCGATAAAACCACCGTAGGTTTCGTTGGCCGCCTTCATGTCGTTACCTGAAGCCATAATCCCGTTCCTGATTGGCAAGTTGTTGTTTCGTGGCCCCGTCTATCGCTGCCTACGCCCACACTCAAGAGGAACAGCCCCAAAACTTGGGCCAATTCGCAGGCTTAATCGCCTCTTTACTCCCTTGCGCTATCCAACCGCCAAGCAAATTGGGGAAGAAACACAAGGTCATGGCGGATTTCGAACAGCAAACACTGATGCTGATCGACGATGAGCCGGCGCAGAGCCGGCTGATCACCGCATTGGCCGGGCGCGAAGGCTGGCGGACGCTGGTCGTGCGCGATTCAGAAACTGCCATTGCCACGCTTGGTACCCGTCAGGGCATGCAACTGGGCGCGATCATACTGGACCAATGGGTCCCGGGCGACGAAGCCTGCACCTTGATAGCCGAGCTCAAGGCCCGGCGCCCCGCCCTGCCGATTCTGATGCTGACCGCTTCCGCTTCACCCTTGCTGGCCGTTGAGGCGATGCGCGCGGGGGCCACCGACTATCTGGTCAAGCCGGTCTCACCCGAACGGCTGATGCAGGCTCTGCGTATGGCAACGACGCGCGAAGCCCCGCGTGATGAACTGATGCCGCTGACCGAAAAGCTGCCGTCGAAGCCCGATTTTGATGCGATGATCGGCGCTTCGCCCACTTTTCGCAGCGCCCTGGCCATCGCCGCCAAGGCCGCGCGCGGGCACGGTCCGGTCTTGATCGAGGGTGAAAGCGGTACCGGCAAGGAAATGCTGATCCGGGCCATGCAGGCCGCTAGCCCGCGGGCCAAGGCTCCATTCCGGCTAATCAACATTGGCGCCATTCCCTCCAATTCGGTCGAATCTGCGCTATTCGGGCACGAAAAGGGCGCCTTCCCGGGGGCCTTCGATCGGCATATCGGGGCGCTCCAGCACGCCGATGGCGGCACCCTGGCGCTGGATGAGATCGATCGCCTACCCCCAGCCGTGCAGCAACGTCTGCTCGAATCGATCCAGCTCGGCCAGGTCCGCCCAATCGGCGCCCGCCACTCGTTCCGGATCGATGTTCGGCTGATCTCGGCCAGCAACCTGCCGTTGAAGGACATGGTAGCCGAAGGACATTTCCTGCCAGAATTGCACCAGGCGATTTCAGGAATTGCGGTCCAGCTGCCGGCTCTGCGCGATCGTCTGGGCGATATTCCGGCATTGGCCCGCCATTTTCTGGCCCGGATCGGCGAGCAACCGGGCCTGCGCGGGATCGGCATTACGGATAGTGCCTTGGCGCTGCTGAGCGCTTACGACTGGCCGGGCAATGTCCGTCAGCTTCAGGCCGTGCTGTTCCGCGCGGCCGTGTTCTGTGATGGCGATGCACTGACGGCTGATGATTTCCCGCAATTGGCCAACCTGCTGGGCGAACCGGCTAATGGCAGCCTGCACCATCACGAGGCAATCGGCGTCACGCTTTACACGCCGGATGGCAACCTGCGCCCACTGGAAGAGATCGAGGCCGACGTCATCCGCCTGGCCATCGGCCATTATCGCGGCCGAATGACTGAGGTCGCGCGGCGGCTGGGGATTGGCCGTTCTACGCTTTACCGAAAGCTTTCCGATCTCGGGATCGAAAACGTCGCCTAATTGGCAAGCTGGCTGAAGTCGGTCAGCGCCGCATCGCGCAGCCCCCGCCAAACTCGCAAGGCCTGAACGGTTTCCGCCACATCGTGGACGCGGAGCAACTGGACCCCGGCTTCCAGCGCCTTGGCCGCCAGCATGATCGAGCCTCCAAGCCGCTGATGCGCTGGCGCTTCACCCGAAAGCGCACCGATCATCCGCTTGCGGCTTGCGCCAACCAGCAATGGCTGGCCCAGCGCATGGAACAGCGGCAGCGCGTTAAGCAGTGCAAGGTTGTCCGCCACCGACTTGCCAAAGCCGATGCCCGGATCGAGCACGATCTTGGCCCGCGGTATACCGGCCGCAATGGCGGCATCGCGCCGCGCGGCGAGCCAGTCGAACACGTCGAGCACCACATCGCTGTAAGTGCCATCACCGTGAAGGTCATCGCCCGCACCCGGCGCGTGCATCAGCACGACCGGTGCGCCAGAGCGAGCGGCAAAGTCCAGGCTGCGCGGGTCATGGCGCAGGGCGGAAACGTCGTTGAGGATATGCGCGCCTGCGGCCAGCGCAGCTTCCATCACTGCGGGACGGCGGCTATCGACGGAAATGGCGGCACCCGATCCGGCCAGCCGCTCGATCATCGGCACAACGCGCTTCAGCTCATCGCCCTCCCAGACCGCGGCCGCGCCGGGACGGGTGCTTTCCCCGCCGATATCAATGATCGCCGCCCCCGCTTCCAGCATGGCCGAGGCATGGGCTGCGGCGATTTCCGGATCGTCCATGAACTGGCCGCCATCGGAAAAGCTGTCAGGCGTGATGTTGAGGATCCCCATGACCTGCGGCTGGTCAAGCCGAATGGTCCGCGCCCCGCATTCCAGTGGCGCATGGTTGCGTTGGAGGTTGTCGAACTGCGTCTGAAGTTCAGGCGACAAATCGGACAGGACTGCGCGCAGTTCCGCCGCTGAATAGAGCTCTCGCTCAGTGATCCTGCCGCCTTCGCGGGCAATCACGGCGAACCGGCTGGCATAGGTCAGCCCGCCGGCCAGGCGGATCGCCCCGCCCTCCTCGCTCTGCGGCGATTCCGCGAGGGCGATGGGGCGGAGGTAATGCCTGGTGGTCAATCTTCCGTCGCCAGCAAGTAAAGCTGCCGGATCGCATCGAGCGGCTTCAATTCGCCTTCATGCTCGATGTGCCAGAAGGTCCAGCCATTGCAGCTGGGTGCGCCCTGCAGTTTGGCGCCCAGGCCGTGGATCGAACCGGTTTCGGCGTCTGAAACCAGCGAACCATCGGCACGCACCGTGGCGGTAAGCTTGCGCTTCTTGTCGAAAATCATGGTGCCGGCGGCAATGAAGCCGGTTTCCACCAAGGTGCCAAAGGCCACCTTCGGCGCGGCCTTGGGGCTTTGCATCGTGGTGATCGCGGATTCGTCGAGCGGCAAGGCCAGCTCGATCCGTTCCAGCGCCGCCTCGCGGTAGTCGCTCTCGCGCTCACAACCGATCCATTCGCGGCCAAGGCGCTTGGCCACGGCGCCAGTCGTGCCGGTGCCGAAGAAGGGATCGAGCACGACGTCACCCTTGTTGGTTGTCGCCAGCATGACGCGATAGAGCAGCGCTTCGGGCTTCTGCGTCGGGTGGACCTTGTGCCCCCCCTTCTTAAGCCGTTCCTGTCCGCCACAGATCGGCAGAACCCAGTCAGAACGCATCTGCAGCTCGTCATTCAGGGTCTTCATCGCGCGATAGTTGAAGGTGTACTTCGCCTTTTCCCCCATCGAGCACCAGATCAGCGTCTCGTGCGCGTTGGTAAAGCGGGTTCCCTTAAAATTCGGCATCGGGTTGGCCTTGCGCCAGACGATGTCGTTGAGGATCCAGAAGCCCATGTCCTGCAGCATCGCGCCCAGGCGGAAGATGTTGTGGTAGGAACCGATCACCCACAGCGAACCATTGGGCTTGAGCAGCCGGCGCGCCTCGGTCAGCCATTCACGGCTGAACTTGTCATAAGCGGCAAAGCTGTCGAACTGGTCCCAGTGATCGGTCACGGCATCGACGTGGCTGCCATCGGGGCGCGACAGGTCCCCGCCCAGCTGCAGGTTATAGGGCGGATCGGCAAAGATCATGTCGATCGAGGCATCGGGCAGGCTGCGCATCGCCTCGATGCAATCGCCATCGAGGATCCGACCGACCGGAAGATCCGGCCGAACCACCTCGCGCACGGCCTTCAACCGCGCCTTTTCACCCACCAGCATCTGGCCCATGACATTCCCTGAAAACTGCAAAACTTATCCACAGGGTGAGTCATCCGGAGTCCCGCGTCAAGGGGCGACTCCGCAGGAATCCTTTCGATTCAGCGTGATTCCAAGACGGAACACAACGAGTCCGGCACAGCATCTAGAGTCTCGCGATTCACCCGGGACTCAATATCTGGTGGGTGTGTCCCTGCGGACTCGCCCCAAAATTTTTATGCTCAGAGCAATACCAACTGGGCCACCGGGGCAAAACTGCGCCGATGGAGCGGGCTTGGGCCATGTTCGCGCAGCGCGGCAAGATGCTGGACCGTGCCATAGCCCATGTTGGACTCCCACCCGTAATGCGGGTGCGCCCGGGCATATTCGCGCATCAATCGGTCTCGGTGCTCCTTGGCCAGGATCGAGGCCGCCGAAATGCAAGGCTCCAGACCATCTCCGCCAACAATCGCGCGGGCCGGCCAGCGCCAATCGGGATGGCGCCCTGCCGGGGTCATGTTGCCGTCGATCAGTACTTCATCCGGTTCCAGAGCCAGGGCCGCGACGGCGCGGGTCATGGCCAGCATGGTTGCGGCGAAGATATTGATCCGGTCAATCTCCTCAGCATCAACCACGCCCAGCGCCCAGTGGCAGCTGGCCTTGATCTGCGGCTCCAGCACAGCCCGTCGCTTGGCCGATAGCTTTTTGGAATCGTCGAGCCCGCCGGGTGCATCCGGCCCCAGGACGCAGGCCGCCGCCACGACCGGCCCGGCCAAAGGACCGCGCCCGGCCTCGTCCACGCCGATCACCACCCGGCCTTTGGTCCCCTTGGCAAAGAGCAACGCCGCTTCCATCTATCCAGCTATGACCAGAACCATCATCCGCACCTTCTTCCCCCTCGCCGCCTTCCTCGCAAGCTGCAGCCCGTCGGTTGCTGGGGATACCCCCAAGCCAATGACCGCCGAGACCAAGGGCACCCTTACCGTTACCCCGCTGGCGACCCTCGACGCGCCCTGGGCGATTGCCGTGTTGCCACGCGGCGGCGTGCTGGTGACCGAAAAGGCCGGCAAGCTCAAACTGATTGACGGCTCAATCAAGGAAGTTGCGGGAGTTCCCACCGTTGATTTTGGTGGTCAGGGCGGACTTGGCGACGTCGTCCTTGGCCCCGATTACGCCAAGACCGGCATGATCTACCTGTCCTGGGCCGAAGCCGGTGAAAACGACACTCGCGGCGCGGCGATTGGCCGGGCGAAGCTGGTGCTGGGCGATAGCCCGCGGCTGGAAGGGCTGGAGGTGATCTGGCGCCAGAGCCCCAAGGTTACCGGACGCGGCCATTATTCCCACCGCATTGCCTTCTCGCCCGATGGCAAGCTGATGTTCGTCGCTTCGGGTGAGCGGCAGAAGATGGACCCGGCGCAGGACCTTTCGGTCAACCTGGGCAAGGTTCTGCGGCTGCTGCCCGATGGCACGCCGGCGCCGGGCAATCCCTTTGCCGAAAAGGGCGGTGTCAGCACCCAGATCTGGTCCTATGGCCACCGCAACATCCTGGGGCTGGCCTTCGATCCGCAAGGCCGGCTGTGGGACCTTGAGCATGGCCCCGCCGGAGGCGATGAACTCAATCTGGTCGAACCCGGCAAGAACTATGGCTGGCCGATCGTGTCCGAAGGCGATCACTATGATGGCCGCGACATTCCGCCGCACAGCACCCGTCCAGAATTGACGCCCCCCAGCATCAGCTGGACGCCAGTGATCGCGCCGGGCGACATGCTGTTTTATCGCGGCAAGGCCTTCCGCGACTGGCGTGGGCAATTGCTTATCGCGGGATTGGCTTCGAAGGGCCTGGTGCGGGTGACGATTGATGGCACCAAGGTGACCGAAGCCGGGCGCTATCCGCTCGACAAGCGCATCCGGGACGTGGCCGAAGCCAACGATGGCAGCCTGTTGGTGATCGAGGACGGCAAGGAAGGCCGTCTGCTCAGGCTGACGCCAGCCAAATAGGACTAGACCCGAATTCCATCGACAAGCGCGCGTCTGCGCCTTAGGGGCGCGCGCCTATGGCAGACGGTCCCACCCTGATCCCGCTCGATAACGTTGATCCCGCGCTGGTCGAGGGTCTGCTTGACCGCGCCTTTGAACCGGGCCGGCACAAACGCACCGCTTACCAGGTGCGCGAAGGCACCGATTGGCTGCCGGGTCTGTCCTTTGCGGCGATTGATGCCGATGAACACCTGGTGGGTACGATCCAGTGCTGGCCGGTTGCGCTGACTGCCCCTGACGGGCGCCGCCATCCGATGATCATGGTTGGGCCAGTGGCGGTCGAGCCCAGCGTTCAGGGCCTTGGCTATGGCCAGGCGCTGATGACCGCGAGCATTGCCGCGCTTTCCCCGCAGGCCCCCTTGCCGCAGGTGATGATCGGTGATCCCGAATACTATGGCCGGTTCTGGGGCTTTACCAACGCCCATACCGGCGGGTGGGACCTGCCGGGTCCGTTTGAGCGGCATCGCCTGCTCGCCCGTTGCGATAATCCGGCAGTCCTCCCCGCTGAAGGCATGCTGGGCCCTTGGCGCGGGTAAGCTGATCTGGCATCGCAGCGCCGATGCCCTACGAACCCCTGCCCGACCTTGCGACCCTGAGCCTGGCTGAAATCGCCACGCTCAATGCCGAGCGCAAGCTGCCGCCGGTCACGCAGTGGAACCCCCAAGCCAGCAGCGACAGCCTGATGACCATCAAGGCCGATGGCCGCTGGTTCCACGATGGCGGAGAAATCCGCCGCCCGGCCATGATCCGCGCCTTTGCCGGATTGTTGCGGCGCGAGGAGGACGGCAGTTATTGGCTGGTCACCCCGGTCGAAAAGCAAGCGATCAAGGTTGAGGACGCCGCCTTCATCGCCACCGACGTCGTCGCCCAGGATGGATCGCTGGCCTTTCGGCTGAACACCGATGAGATCGTTATTGCCGGGACAGCCCATCCCCTCATTGCCCGCGGCGATGCAGAGCTTCCGGCGATCTACCTTGCCGTGCGCAACGGCTGCGAGGCGCGGATCAACCGCAGCACCTGGCTGCAGCTGGTCGATCTCGCCGATCACGACCTTTGCGTGGCCAGCCAGGGTAAGCACTTTTCGCTGGTGCCGGCATGAGCGAACTGGTGGCGCGACTGCGCCGGTTGCACGCAGACGGCCATGCCCAGGCAATGGACAACCTGCTCTCTGACGAGCGACACGACGGCGCATTTCGTCCGGCAGCGGTCCTTGCCGCGATCACCGAACGCGAACGACCCGGCTTTTTGCTGATCCACCGTCCGTCGAACATGCGTTCGCATCCTGGGCAGATCGCCTTTCCGGGCGGCAAGATCGATCCCGGAGAAACTCCGGTCGAGGCGGCCCTGCGCGAAGCCTGGGAGGAACTGGGCATCCATGAGCGTGACGTGACCGTGATCGGCGCGAGCGACACCTATCGCACCGGCACCGGCTATGAAGTGACCCCGGTGATCGCAGTTGTCCCGGCCGACCTTGAACTCAATCCCAGTCCGACCGAAGTCGCCCAGTGGTTCGAGGCACCGGTCGATTTCGTGTTCAACCAAAGCAACCAGGTCGAGCAATCGGCATTTTGGCAAGGCGCGGAAAGGCGCTACATCGAAATCATGTGGCAGCAGCATCGGATCTGGGGCGTGACAGCGGCGATCATCCATAACCTTTCACGGCGGATCGCCTGGTGAGCACCACCCTGCCCCCGGCCGACTGGACCCGGCGCGATGACCTTGCCAGGCTGGTGGCGGCACTTGGCGCCGGCAATGCCCGCTATGTTGGCGGCGCAGTGCGTGACACCCTGCTGGCCATTCCGGTCAAGGATGTAGACATCGCCACCCCGCTTGAACCGCAGGCGGTGATGCAGCGGCTGAAGGACGCCGGTATCCAGGCCGTTCCCACCGGGATCGAACACGGCACGGTTACCGCCGTTCTCCCGCTCGGCCCGGTCGAAATCACCACCCTGCGGCATGACGTCAGCACCGATGGCCGCCGCGCGACGGTTGCCTTTGCCAGCGATTGGCAGGACGATGCCGCGCGGCGCGATTTCACGATCAACGCGGTTTACGCCGATCCGGCAAACGGCGAGATTTTCGATTGGTTCGGCGGGCTTGATGACCTTGCCGCCCGGCGGGTTCGCTTCATTGGCGATCCACACCAGCGCATCCGCGAGGATCACTTGCGAATCCTGCGCTATTTCCGCTTCCAGGCGCGATTTGGTTCAGTGCCCGCTGATGCCCCCTCGGAAAGCGCCTGCGCCGAACTGGCGGCCACGCTGAAGGGCCTCTCGCGTGAGCGGGTTGGCATGGAAATGATGAACCTCCTCTCGCTGGCCGATCCCGCTCCAACCGTGGCTCGAATGGCCGAACTTGGTGTGCTGGAAGTGGTCCTGCCCGAGGCTGACGTCGCCGCGCTGGCCGCGCTCGTTGCCGAGGAATCGCGCCAGCAGATCGCCCCCGATGCCCTGCGCCGCCTGGCCGCGCTGCTTCCGGCCGATGTCCAGCTGGCCGAAGCCGTAGCCAGCCGGTTCCGCCTGTCCGGCGCGCAGAAAAAGCGGCTGGCGCTGGCCGCGGCCCGCGATGGGGCCGAGCGCGATGCCCGCCCGTTGGCTTATCGACTGGGACGTGATTCCGCGCTTGACCGGCTGCTGATCGCCGGAGCCGATGCCGCGGCGCTGGACGGCTGGGTCATTCCCGAATTCCCGCTGAAGGGCGGCGAGATTGTCGCCCGCGGGATCAAGGCCGGACCCGAAGTGGCGCGGGTGCTGCGTCAGGTCGAAAACGGCTGGATTGCCGCCGGATTTGCCGATGCAGTGATCCCTGCCCTGCTCGATGCGGAGCTTAGCGAACGGGCGTAAAGCCTGGCCCGGCCTGGTCAGGCCGGATCAGAACTTGTTATCGCGCGGGAACCCGTTGGGTGGCAGCCGCCCAGCCGCGCCGCGTGCAACCTTCCACAGGCGCATGTCGCTTTCGGTGCGGGTCCGCCCGGTATCGCCGCCCATCCGCCAGGACAGGCCTTCGTCCAGCTTTAGCGTGGTTGCATCGGCCAGCCCGCCATCGCGATAGCGTTGCAGGGTAACGCCCTGCCCCTTGGCGAGAATCGGCAGTTCCTCGAGGCTGAAGATCACCAGTTTGCGGTTATCGCCAACGACGGCAATATGATCGTGCTCCGGCGGGATTTCGCGCACCACCGTCAGCTTGACGCCCGGCTTGGTGTTCATCACCCCGCGGCCCTTGCGGGTTTCGGCCAGCAGTTCATCCGCCTCGGCCGCAAAGCCGCGGCCGGCATTGCTGGCCAGCAGCAGCTGCGCCTTGGGCTTGTAGACCAGCAGTCCCACGATTTCCGCCCCGGCATCGATATCGATCATCGTGCGGATCGGTTCGCCAAAGCCGCGCGCCGAAGGCAGCTTGTCGCAACCCAGCGTATAGAACCGGCCGTTGTCACAGGCTACCAGCAGCTTGTCGGTGGTCTGGGCGTGGATCGCAAAGGCCGGGCCATCGCCTTCCTTGAACTTGAATTCCTTATCGAGCGCCTCGTGTCCGCTGGCGCCGCGGATCCAGCCCTTGGCCGACAGGATCACCGTGACCGGCGCCTTCTCGATCATCGCATCCATCGAGAATTCAACTGTCGGCGCGGCTTCGGCAACGGTGGTCCGGCGGCGGCCAAGCGCTGTGTCCTCGGCATAGTCCTTGCGCAGGGTGGCAAGGTCACGCTTCAGCCGGGTGCGCTGGCGAGCCGGACTTTCGAGCAGCTTTTCCAGCTCGTCCTTTTCAGCCAGCAGGTCATCCCGCTCGCGCCGCAGTTCCATTTCCTCAAGCTTGCGCAAGCTGCGCAGCCGCATGTTGAGGATCGCCTCAGCCTGGCGGTCGGTCAGCTGGAATTCGGCAATCATGACGGGCTTGGGTTCATCCTCGGTGCGGATGATCTCGATGATCCGGTCAAGGTTGAGGTAGGCGATGATATAGCCATCGAGCAGCTCAAGCCGGTCGGCAATCTTGGCCAGGCGGTGCTCGCTGCGGCGGACCAGGATATCGATCTGGCTCTTGACCCATTCCTGCAGCACCAGCTTCAGGCTGAGCACGCCCGGCGTGCGGCTGGCGTCCAGAACGTTCAGGTTCAGGCCAAACCGGGTTTCCAGATCGGTCAGCTTGAACAGCGATTCCTTAAGCAGTTCGGGGTCGACGTTGCGGCTCTTGGGCACGAAGACCAACCGGATCTGCTCATCCGATTCATCGCGGATGTCTTCAAGAATTGGCAACTTCTTGTCGGCGATCAGCTGGGCAACCTGCTCGATCAGCTTGCCCTTCTGGAGCATGTACGGAACTTCGGTGACGACCAGCTGCCAGGCGCCGCCGCCCAGCTTTTCGATCCCGGTTTCTTCCCACGATCCATCCGCATTCCGCCCGGTCGAGAACCGCCCGCGCACGCGCAAGGCTCCGCGGCCGGTTTCGTAGGCCTTCGAGATAACCTCGCGGCTTTCGGCAACGATTCCGCCAGTGGCGAAGTCCGGCCCCTGGAACAGGTCCATCAGCTGGGCGTGTTCCGCATGGGGATTGTCGATCAACAGCAGCGTGGCGTCGATGATTTCCGCAACGTTGTGGCTGGGAATGTTGGTCGCCATGCCCACCGCGATCCCACTCGATCCGTTCGCCAGCAGGTTGGGGAACAGGCCGGGGAAAATCTCGGGCTCTTCTTCTTCCCCGTTGTAGGTCGGGATGAAGTTGACCGTGCCTTCGTCCAGCCCCGCCATCAGCTGGATTGCAGTCTTGGTCAGCCGGGCCTCGGTATAACGATAGGCGGCGGCATTATCGCCATCGATGTTGCCGAAGTTGCCCTGGCCATCGACCAGCGGATAACGCAGCGAGAAATCCTGCGCGAGCCGGACCATCGCATCATAGACCGACTGGTCACCATGCGGGTGATACTTACCGATCACGTCACCGACGACACGGGCTGATTTCTTGTAGGCGTCGTTCGGATTGAGCTTGAGCTGGCGCATCGCCCACAGCAGGCGGCGATGGACCGGCTTCAGCCCGTCGCGCAGATCGGGCAGCGACCGCGCAGTAATCGTGGACAGCGCATAGACGAGATAACGCTCGCTGAGCGCGGCATCGAACGGCGCGTCAACAATAGCGTCAAACGGATCGGGTTCGGTCGTATCGGTCGTCATTGATCCAGCGCCCTAGCAGGCGCGCAAATCCGCCGCCAAGGGTCAGCGGCGTTGCATGTTGCGGCTTTCCCCCGGAATCCGCACCTCAAGCCCATCCAGTGCTGCTGTCAGGGTGATCTGGCAGGCCAGCCGGCTGGTGCGGGTCACCCCAGCGGCCAGATCGAGCATGTCCTCTTCGTCTTCGCTGGCGGGGGGCAGCTTGTCGAACCAGTCCTTGCCAACAATCACGTGGCAGGTGGAACAAGCCATCTGCCCCTCGCAGGTGCCCTCCAGCGGCATGTCCGCGATTTGCGCCACATCGAGCAAGCTATCGCCATCAGCCGCTTCGGCGGCGATGCGCTCGCCATTGGCGGTGATAAAGGTGATCCTGGGCACGTCTAAACTCCCTGCGCCGCGGCGGCGGCTTCGAGCGCCCGGCAAGCCGTTTCCACTTCTTGGTGCGTGGTATAGCGGCCAAAGCCAAGCCGGATCGAATTGCGCGCCTGGACCGGCTCCAGCCCGATTGCGGTAAGCACCCGGCTGGGGGCACCGGTGCCGCTGCCGCAAGCCGAGCCCGCGGAAAAGGCAATATCGCGGCAATCGCTGAGCAGGCGCGGAAAATTCAGCCCATCCAGCCGGAGGTTGAGATTGCCGGGCCAGCGTGCAGCCTCACTCCCGTTCACCGTCCAGCGGGACAGCGTCGACCGGGCGAGCGCAGCCAGCCCGGAAAGGTGCTGGAAATCCTGCTCCATCCGCGCCAGGGCTAGCGCCGCGGCCGCCCCGAAACCAGCGCAGAGCGCGGGGCTAAGCGTGCCGGAACGCAAGCCGCTCTCCTGCCCGCCGCCCGCGATCAGTGGGCCGATCTTGACCCCGTCACGCACCCACAAGGCGCCGATGCCCTTGGGTCCGTAAAGCTTGTGCGCGGTGATTGCGATCAGATCTGCACCTTGCGGCGGCGCCAATTTGCCCGCTCCCTGCACCGCATCGCACAGGAACAGCGCCCCGGTCTCGTGTGCCCGCTCGGCCAGGCGCTCGACGGGCTGGATCGTGCCAATCTCGTTGTTGACCTGCATGACCGCGACCAGACCGAGCCCTTCGGGCAGCGCGACCTCCGGATCGAGCAGGCCTTCCGCGCTGACCGGCAGCTCGTGGACTGGCTCTCCGCTGGCGATCGCGGCGTTCACCACGGCCGAATGCTCAATGGCCGAATAGGCGATCGGACCGCGCGGAACCGAGCGCAATGCCTGATTCAGAGCCTCGGTCGCCCCGCTGGTAAAAATGACCCGCCCACCCTTGGGCAGCAGTTCTGCCACCTGTTCGCGCGCCAGCTCAACCGCCGCGGCAGCAGCTCGTCCGGCCCGGTGCATCGAGTGCGGATTGGCAAAGCCCATGCTGTCCGGACCGGACAGCCACGGCAGCATGGCCTCCAGGGCCTCTGGAGCGAGCGGCGTGGTGGCCTGGTGGTCAAGATAGATGGTTTTGCCAGTCATGGTTCGGAAAAGTTGCTTTTCGAAGGTCCGTTTCTATATAGCGCCTCTCTCCCGATCATAGCCCCATCTGGTCCGGTGCGCCGTTTTCTCCGGCGATCGCAGGTGGCGCCAGGCAGAAGCAGGTGCAGTTCCATGCCGTCAGTCATCTTCCCCGGCCCCGAAGGGCGCCTTGAAGGCCGTTTCCAGCCCGCCACCCGCCCGCGCGCTCCGGTCGCCATGATCCTGCATCCGCATCCGCAGGCTGGCGGGACGATGAACGATCGCATCACCATGGCGATGTACAAGACGTTTCAGGCACGCGGTTTTGCTACCCTGCGCTTCAACTTCCGCGGCGTTGGCCGCAGTCAGGGCAGCTTTGACAACGGCATTGGCGAATTGAGCGATGCCGCCGCCGCGCTTGACTGGGTGCAGTCGATCCATCCCGAAGCCAGCACCACCTGGATCGCGGGTTACAGCTTTGGCGCGCTGATCGGCATGCAACTGCTGATGCGCCGCCCGGAAATCCGCGGCTTCATTTCGGTCGCCCCGCCGGCCAACATGTATGATTTCAGCTTCCTGGCTCCCTGCCCGGCATCGGGCATCATCATCCAGGGCGCGCAGGACACGGTGGTAACGCCGGGCGCGGTGCAGAAGCTGGTCGACAAGCTGCGCACCCAGAAGCACATCACGATCCATCACGACGAAGTGCCGCGGGCCAACCATTTCTTTGAAAATGAGCTCGACGACATGATGCGCGCGGTCGACAATTACCTCGACATGCGCCTCGCACCGGATTGCCCGATCCGCTGATTGGTCAGGCGGGCGTTTGGTCCGAGCGAACGACCGGCGCTTCGCCGTTGTCGTAAGGCACCGTCCAGATGGCAACGTTGATCCCGGCTACCAATGCCAGGATTACGAGCAACACCGCCTTGCGGCGCTCGCCGCTCCGCCATTGCAGTACGGCCCCAGCCAGCATCAACAGGACAGCGAGCGTCAGCAGCGAAAGTACGGTCGTGATCATGCCCCGTTGCTCGGCGATTCAAACCACAGCGTCAAGCGGGTTGCTCTCTTCATCCAGACCAAGCAGTCGCCCCAGTTCGGCCAGCCACTCAGGCGAGGAGAGCCGCCCGCCGCGGGCTGCCAAATAGCCGGCGGCAAGCGTAGCCAGCAACGGCACGGTCTGCGCCACGATATCCCGATCGACCCCGCTCTGGTTGGCTGCCGCAGCAATGGCTTGTTTGGCCCCCGCCTCAGAGCCGAAAAGCGCCGCGACCAGCTCCGTTCCAGCAGATCGGTCTGTTGCCGATGGCACGAAATCGTCTTGCAATAGACGACCCGCCAGTGGTGCTGCGTCCAGCAATTCCAGCATCTTGTGCAGGTCCGCCACACCGGCGCCAAAATCCCTGGCCTGTTCAACCCTGCGTCGGAAACCGCCCCGCACCAGAGGCATCAATGCGGTGGCCACCCCAAGTGCAACGCTGGGCGCGACGGCCAGTTGACGTGAAATCGCCACCAATCCGCCGCTGCGGCGCAACACGTCGAGCAGACCCTGATCAGGCATCGCAAGCTCTCCTTGGCATCGTTGTTTTGCACCAGGCTGCGCCCCAGGGTGCGCGCAGGCTAACCGTGTTTCAAAGCGGCCGCCAGCCGTTACGCGTAATCCACGATATAATTCGGCCGGATTTGACACAGCAATCGCGGCAAAGCACCATTATGCCATGCAAACTCTCTCGTTTTCGCGCCGCCACGCTCTTGGCCTGCTTGGCGCCACCGCCGCTGCTTCAACCCTGCCTGGGTGCGCCAACCGCCTCGCCGCGGCCGCCACTCCGAACAGCGCGGCAGCACTGCTGGAATCGCTGGCCTGGGAATTGATTGAGCAGAACCCGGAAGCGGCCACCTCGCTTGGCATCGATACGGGCGATCATGCCAACCTGCGCGGCAAGCTGGGCGATCGTTCCGTCGCTGGCCAGAGAGCAATGGCAGACGTTCTCAAGCGCGGTTTGGCGAAAGCAGAGGCGATCAATGCCGAAGCACTTGATCCCGATACCCGCACCAGCCTGGCGGTCGTGCGCTCTGCCTTCCGCACCTCGCTCAGGGGCTTGGCCCTGCCCTATGGCGATGTTGCCGTTGGCGGCTGGCGCAACACGCCATACGTCGTGATCCAGAACGTCGGGGGCTATCTCGACATCCCGCGCTTCCTCGACAGCGACCACCCGGTCCGCAATTCGGCCGACGCCGAGGCCTATCTTGCGCGCCTGGGAGCATTTCCGGCAGTGCTCGAAGGTGAACTGGACCGGATCCAGGCGGCCCGCGGCATGGGCCTGGTCCCGCCCTCGTTCCTACTCGACAAAGCCATTCGGCAAATGGAAACGCAGCTGGCCAGCCTGCGCGACGGCGGCGACCTGACCCGTTCGCTGGCACGCCGCACAGCGACCATTCCCGGCAGCTGGGAAGCCCGGGCGAAAGCATTGTCGACAGGCCCGGTCGCTGCGGCGCTTGAGCGCCAGCTCGCCGAACTGAAACTGCAGCGCACCATGGCAACCAGCGACGCCGGCCTGTGGGCCCGTCCACATGGCGACGAATGGTATGCCTGGGGCCTTTCCGCCAGCACGACGACCAGCCGCTCCCCCGCGGAAGTGCATCAGATCGGACTCGAACAGCTTGCCCTGCTCCACGGCCGGATGGATCCTATCCTGCGCTCGCTGGGCTATACCAATGGCACCGTGGGTGAACGGATGACCGCCTTGGGCAAGGATCCGCGCTTCACTTTCCCTGATGATGACAAGGGCCGCGCCGAAATCATCGCGCTGATGCAGTCCAAGGTGGATTACATGCGTGCCCAGGCGCCGCGTGCCTTCGGCCACCCGGTCAAAGGCAATCTGGAAATCCGCCGCCTGCCCCCCGCCGAGGAAGCTGGCGCACCGGGCGCCTATGGCGGCGCGGGCTCAATCGATGGATCGATTCCCGGCAAGATCTGGATCAACCTTCGCACGACCGAACTGCACAACCGCTACAGCCTGCCAACCCTGGCCTTCCACGAAGGGATCTTTGGGCATGTCTGGCAGGGTGAATATGCCAACCGCCTGCCGCTGATCCGAACGCTGCTGGCCTTCAACGCCTATTCCGAAGGCTGGGCGCTTTATGCCGAAACGCTGGGCGACGAACTGGGCGCCTATGAGGGCGATCCGGTGGGCCAGCTGGGTTACCTGCAATCCATCGCCTTCCGCGCCTGTCGGCTGGTGGTCGATACCGGCTTGCACGCCAAGCGCTGGACCCGCGAACAGGCGATCGACTGGTTCGCAACCACCAACGGCTCCGGCCGGGCGGAAGTTACAAGCGAAGTTGATCGCTATTGCTCATGGCCGGGCCAGGCCTGTGGCTACAAGATCGGTCACAGCGAGATCCTGAACCAGCGCGAGCGGGCGAAAGCCGCACTTGGCGCCCAATATGATCTGCGCGATTACAATGATGCCGTGGTTGGGGGTGGAAATGTCCCGCTCGATGTTCTGGCCCAGAATGTCGACCGCTACATTGCCACCAAGCAAGGCTAAGTTCTGCCAAAGAGCTTTCCGACAGCCCCCATCAAGTCGTCCATCGGATTACCATCGCCATCCTGATCGAGCCACTTGAACACGCCAGATAGCTGCGGGTTGTTCTGCAGCGCCTGGGCATATTGATCAAGCGCGCCAGCGCCGCCGATCTGCTCGACAACCTGGCTGAGCATTCCAGCGTCGAACCCGGTCTTGGCTGCCGCCGCGGAAATCGTATCCCCGGCTTCGGCGTGGCTTTGGCCCAGGGCGGCGATCGCCTTTTCGGCCAGCTCCGGCGGAACGCCCAGCTTGCCGGCAAGATCGCCGATATCGGCATGGCCTGCCTGGGCAAGAATTGTGTCGAATATTCCCATGTTTGCGACTCCACAGGTGAAGACCACATGATGAAGCCAACCACCTGAATCGCAAGTATAAGTTAATCGCACGGAGATAGGTCAGGATCAACCCAGGCGCGGCGCGCGCCAACCGAGAATAGCACCGCACGGCTGTAGAACCGCAGCGGCCAGTCGCGGGCCCCGACTGGACCGGATAGCAGGGCGTTAACCCGCTCAACCAGACCTTCCTCGGCACAATCAGCCAGGAACTGGCGCACACCGCGAATGTAAAGCTGGGTCAGCGTTTCATGATAGCCCTGGCTATCATCATTCACGCCGCCGACGGCCTCATTATAACTGCGAATGATCGCGGGGAGATCACGCTCTGGCAGCACGTCGGGCCGTTCGGTCAGCAGCCACACACAGGCCGCCAAATGGGCCTCATGCGTCCATTCGGCCCGCGGCAGGCTTTGCTCAAGCAGGCCGGTACCGATGCGGCGGACCCGCGCAGCATCGGTGAACAGGCGGACGGGGTAATCAGGCATCGAGAACTCCGGGTCTTGTTCACAAGGCCCGGAGGCTCCAGGCCGGATCAGGCCGCGGTGGGAGCTGCCTGACGCACACTTTCATCGACATAATCAACAAATTGCGCGAAATTGTCGATGAACTTGCGGACCAGTTCTTGCGCGGTCTTGTCGTATTCCGTGGCGTTGGCCCAGGCTCCGCGCGGATCGAGCAGCTTGCTGTCGACGCCCGGCACGGCCACCGGCACTTCAAAGCCGAAGTTCGGGTCCTTCTTGAACTCGGCATTGTTCAGGCTGCCATCGAGCGCAGCATTCAGCAGCGCGCGGGTCGCCTTGATCGGCATGCGCTTGATGCCCGGGTCAGTCGCCCGCCCCCCGGACCAGCCGGTGTTGACCAGCCAGCACTGCGCCCCGCCTTCGGCAATGCGCTTCTTCAGCAAATTGCCATAGACACTGGGGTGGCGCGGCATGAAAGCGGCGCCGAAGCAGGTGCTGAAGGTTGCCTGCGGTTCGGTCACGCCAATCTCGGTACCGGCGACCTTGGCGGTATAGCCCGACAGGAAGTGATACATCGCCTGCTCGGGCGTCAGCCGTGCAATCGGAGGAAGCACGCCAAAGGCATCGGCAGTCAGGAAGATGATGTTCGACGGCGGCGGGCCGAGGTTCTTCTCGCTGGTGTTGGGGATGAACTCGATCGGATAGGCGCCGCGGGTGTTCTCGGTCTTGCTCGAATCCGTGAAATCAAGCTCGCGCGTTTCCGGATCCATCGCCACGTTTTCAAGGATCGTGCCGAACATCTTGGTCGTGGCGTAGATTTCCGGTTCGCCCTCGGCCGAAAGGTCGATCATCTTGGCATAGCAGCCGCCTTCAAAGTTGAAGACCGCCTGATCCGACCAGCCATGTTCATCATCGCCGATCAGCGTGCGGCTGGCATCTGCGGACAGCGTGGTCTTGCCGGTGCCCGACAGGCCGAAGAAGATCGCGCTGGTGCCATCGGCGCCGATATTGGCCGAACAGTGCATCGGCATCACGCCCTGCGCGGGAAGGAGGAAGTTGAGCAGGCCGAACACGCCCTTCTTCATCTCACCCGAATACTCGGTATTGCCGATCAGGATCAGCTTCTCGGTGAAATTGACCGCGATCACCGTGTCACTGCGGCAGCCATGCCGCTCGGGATCAGCCTTGAAGCTTGGCAGGTTGATGATCGTGTATTCCGGCACGAAGCCGGCCAGCTCATCCGCCTTGGGACGGACCAGCAGGGTGCGCACGAACAGGCTGTGCCAGGCCATCTGGGTGATGACCCGCACGTTGACGCGATATTCGGGCTGGCTACCACCAAACAGGTCGGCAACGAACAGTTCGTCCTGCCCCTGCACCGCTGCCAGGAAATCGGCCTTGAGGTTCGCCCAGTGCTCGGTCGACATCGGCTGGTTGATGGCGCCCCAGTTGATCGTGGTTTCGGTGGTGGCATCGCGGACGACATACTTGTCCTTCACGCTGCGGCCCGTGAACTTGCCGGTATCAACCAGCAACGCACCATCCTTGGTCAGTTGCCCCTCGCCGCGCTTCAGCGCGTGCTCCACCAGCGGAGCCGTACCGAGGTTGGCAAAGATCGTGGCGTCGGTAGCAATACCCTGGTTGGCGAGCGGGTAGGACAGCGCAGCGGTCAAGGTCATCTCCGTGGGTTTGGCATCGTGCCGCAGCACTTCACCGTGGGGCTTTGCATTCGTATGCAGGGATTCGTCCCGGCGCATAGCGGTGCCGACCCATGCCGTCAAACCACCGCGCGCCTAACCTGATCCAAATCCCGGTGAAAATTGAATGCGGGGGCAATCCGCAGGGCAAGATTGTCACCGGGCGGCGAAGGCGGTAACCGGATCAACCCGAACCGGATGCTTGAACCGAGCCAATGGACCCCAAGCCAGCCAGCCCTTTACAGACGATCGCGCTGGTCGATGACGACCGCAACATCCTGACGAGCGTATGGATCGGTCTGCAGGCCGAAGGCTTCGCCACGCGGGTCTATTCGGATGGCGAGACTGCGCTGAAGGCGTTGCTGGAAAACCCCCCAGATCTGGCCGTTTGCGACATCAAGATGCCGCGGATGGATGGTTTCGAGCTGCTTCGCCAGCTCCGCGCCAAAAGCGCCCTCCCCGTCATTTTCCTGACCAGCAAGGACGAGGAAACCGATGAGGCGCTTGGCCTCTCGCTTGGGGCAGACGACTATATCACCAAGCCTTTCAGCCAGCGCCTGCTGGTGGCGCGAATCCGTGCAATCCTGCGCCGCACCGAACTGGTCAAGGCCGAGACCGCTGCCGGCGATGGAGAACCCGACGGCGAGATCCAGCCCAGTGCGGCCATTGTCCGCGGGGCGTTGGAAATGGATCCGGCCCGTCACCGGGTAACCTGGAATGGCCAGCCGGTCTCGTTGACCGTCACTGAATTCCTGATTCTTGAGGCCCTCGCCACCCGACCGGGCGTGATCAAAAGCCGCAACCAGCTCATGGACGCCGCCTACAGCGATGATGTCTTCGTCGACGACCGGACGATCGACAGCCACATCAAGCGCCTGCGCCGCAAATTCCGGGTGGTTGATCCGGATTTTGCAGCCATCGCCACGCTTTATGGCGCAGGCTATTCATTTGGCGATGCCTGAGCCGGCCCTGCCCCGCACCCGGCGCCGGCGCGACTGGACCCGGCGAACCTCGCTCACTGCGCGCATCCTTGCCGTCAACATCATTGCGCTGGGGTTGATGGCAGGGAGCCTGTTCTATCTCGATTCCTATCGCAACCAGCTATTTGCCGAACGCTATCAGCTGGCCCGCGCCGAAGCGCAGATAGCCGCGCAAGGCCTTGCCGCCACTCCGCCCTCGCGGCGCGCTGCGCTGATTGCGCACATTGGCCAGGAGCAAACCCTGCGGCTCAGGCTTTACGACGCCAGGGGCCGTTTGCTGTTCGATACCTTTAAGCTCGCCACGCCAACCTATGCCTTGGTCGATCCGACCAGCGAGCCTTGGTATCAGCATGCTGCGCGATGGCTTGATGCGGGGATGAACTTCCTGATCGGCAATGCCGCGGGTCCGGCCTATGCCGATCCTTTGATCGAAAGCGCCAGGGCCTGGCCCGAAGTAGGCGAAGCGGCCCGCTTGCGCACGACTGTGGTCCAGCGCCGCGCCGCGCCCGATGAGACCCCGGTCATCAACGCTGCAACACCGGTCGGCAATAACGGAGACGTCCTGTTGACCACCCGCAATGCGCGGGATGTTACCCAAAGCGTACGCGATGCGCGCCAGACGCTGGCGATCGTCCTTGCGGTCACACTGATCATCTCGGTGCAGCTTTCATTGTTCCTTGCCCGGACGATCGTGCAGCCGCTGCGCGAGCTGGTCCGCGCGGCAATCCGCGTGCGGCTTGGCCGCGAACGGCAGGTCGTGGTTCCCCGCCTGCCGGAACGGCGGGATGAGATCGGCCTGCTGGCGCGCGCCATATCCGACATGTCATCGGCCCTGCGCCACCGCATCGACGCGGGCGAAAGCTTTGCGGCTGACGTCGCCCACGAAATCAAGAACCCGCTCGCTTCGTTGCGATCGGCGCTCGAATCGCTCGCCAAGGTCAAGGACGAGGCCCTGCGCCGCCAGTTGACCGAGATCGCGGCGCACGACCTGCGCCGGATTGACCGGCTGATCACTGAAATCGCGGAAGCCGGACGGATCGATGCCGAGCTTTCCCGTACCCGGTTCATGCCGGTGGACATGCTGGCGCTAGCCCGTTCGCTCGTTGCAGCCCGCGCCGAGCGTGCCAGTGATCCGGGCTGCCGGATCGAGGTTAATCCGGTCGGCCAGGGCCCCTGGGATGTCCCCGGCGATGCCGCCCGGCTTGAACGCGTGCTGGAGAACCTGGTCGACAACGCCGTGTCCTTCTCCCCCAAGGGTGGCACAGTGCGCGTGGCGCTTGAACGGCAAGGCGATGTCCTGGAGCTTACGGTCACCGACGAAGGGCCCGGCATCCCGGTGGAAGCGCGCGAAAAAGTCTTTGAACGGTTCCATTCCCTGCGCCCGCAAAGCGAAGACTTCGGCAGCCACTCCGGGCTTGGCCTGGCTATCGCTCGCACGATTGCCGAGGCACACGATGGCTCGCTTTCAGCGCAGGACCGCCCCGATGGCCACCCCGGCGCATGCCTGGCCCTTCACCTGCCGCTGCCGGAAGTGGCGGAGGAAGCAGAATGAGCCAGCTTATCCAGGCCACCTGCGTGGCGATCGGCAGGCGCGGCCTGCTGATCCAGGGGCCGCCCGGATCGGGTAAATCCAGCCTCGCCCTTGCCCTGATCGACCGGGGCGCGACCCTGGTTGGCGATGACGGCCTGAGCATCACGGCCTCCGGCAACCGGCTGCTTGCCTTTCCGCCGCCGCGGATCACCGGCTTGATCGAAGTACGCAATGTCGGCCTGCTTTCCCGCCCGGTTACCAGCTCGGTCCCGATTGCACTGGCGCTGCGGCTCGATGCGGCAGCCCCGCGCCTGCCCGAAGCACCCGAAATCCTGGCCATTGCGGGGATCGACCTGCCCTGCCTGGCGCTGTGGCCTGACAGCCCGGTCCTGGCCTTGCGGGCAGAAGCCGCTTTGGAGCAGTGGGGACTTCCAATTGAACAGCAGCAGGGCCACATTGGTATCGATCATGAGCGAAACTGATCCCGCACATCCACGGCAGCGCGTGCTACTGGTCACTGGCCTGCTCGGTGCCGGAAAGACAACAGCACTCAAGGTGCTGGAAGACCTGGGCTGGGAGACGATCGACAATTTTCCGATCCGCCTGCTCGACCGGCTGATCGACAGTTCCGATGCCCCCCGCAACGAATTACGCGCTCCACTGGCGATCGGTTTTGATGCGCGGACTCGCGGGTTTGACCCCAATCAGGTGATCGAGCGGGTCAAAAAACTGGTCGAGCGCCCGGATCTTGAGCTTACCACCCTGTTCCTTGACTGCAGCGGGGCCGAACTGGAGCGGCGCTATAACGAAACGCGGCGTCGCCATCCGATGGCCCAGGATCTGCCGGCCACCGCCGGGATTGCGGCAGAGCGCGAATTGCTTGAACCGTTGCGGCGCTGGGCTGACATGGTTATCTCAACCACCGGTTTCACCAGCAATGACCTGCAGCAGGCGATCCGCGAACGTTTTGCCGAAACGGCACCCAAAAGCACAACGATTACCGTCACCAGCTTCGGCTTTTCGCGGGGAATGCCGCCGATTGCCGATCTGGTCTTCGACATGCGTTTCCTCGACAACCCGCACTGGGACCCAGAACTGCGCCCCTTGACCGGGCAAGACCGACCGGTTGGCGAGCATATTGCGCGCGATCCGGCTTGGGCCGATGCATTCAGCCGCATCCGCGATCTCGTGCTGACCCTGCTCCCGCGCTACGCTGCGCAAGGCAAAGCTTATGTCAACATTGCCTTCGGTTGCACCGGCGGACGGCATCGTTCGGTCTATTCGGCTGAGCAATTGGCCCTTGCGCTCAGTCAGGCCGGCTTCGCACCCACCGTGATCCACCGCAATCTCGGCTCGCGCGCGGCCGACCTTGTCGAAGGAAAGCATTGACCGTGCCGGCGTTCGGCGTCATGGGCCTGCGCCACTTTCCGGCAGGATTCGCCGGCGCGGCAGTTCGGAGCATCCCCCCAGCATGATCGGCCTGATCCTGGTTACCCACGGCAAGCTCGCCGAGGAATTCGTCCATGCCATGCAGCATGTCGTCGGCCGTCAGGATGCGGTCGCGACGGTCTGCATTGGCCCTAACGACGACATGGAAGCCCGTCGGCGCGAGATCGCCGATGCGGTTAAAGCGGTGGATGGCGGCAACGGTGTGATTATCCTGACCGACCTGTTCGGCGGGACGCCATCAAACCTCGCGATCTCGCTGATGGAAGCGGGCAAGGTGGAAGTGATTGCCGGCATAAACCTGCCGATGCTGATCCGCCTCGCCAAGGCACGGACCTGCATGACCCTGCCCAAGGCGACCGAGGCAGCGCGGGATGCGGGGCGCAACTACATCACGATCGCATCGGAGTTTCTTGGCCAGGACGCGTGACGACCGGCTCTTGGGTGGGGGAAGACAGAATGGCTGAGGCACGCGAAACCGTTGAAATCGTGAACAATCGCGGCCTGCATGCGCGCGCCAGTGCCAAGTTTGTCAACGCCGTGACCCAGCTCTGCACCGGACTGTCTGTGCGCGTTGAAAAGGACGGCAACGAGGCTGCAGGCGGTTCGATCCTGGGCCTGATGATGCTGGGCGCAGCCAAGGGTGACAAGGTTGACATCGTGGTCAGCGGCGAAGGCTGCGAGCCGGCGCTGCTTAAGCTGGTCGGCCTGGTCAAGGACGGCTTCGGCGAGGATTGATCATTTTGAACCGCCGCCAGATCACCGGCTTTTCCAACCCCACAGTCAAAGCGCTGCGGGCGCTGCGGGACAAGAAGCACCGCAAGGCCGCGGGCAAGTTCCTGGCTGAAGGGCTGCGCCTGCTCACGGATGCCCGCGAATGCGGCCACCTGCCCGAGGTGCTGGTCATGGCCGAAGGGCGCGACCCGCATCTGCTGCTCTCCGCGCTTGAGGCCGATGTCATCGCCGCGGGCGGTGAAGTGATCGAAACCAGCGCCGATATCCTCAGCAAGATCACCGGCAAGGACAACCCGCAGGCGGTCTGCGGCGTCTTTGCCGAATTCGATACCAGCCTTGCCGCGCTGGACCGGAGCAAGGCAAAAATCTGGCTGGTTGCGCAGGCGCTGCGCGATCCCGGCAACCTAGGCACCATGCTGCGCACCGGCGATGCCGTGGGCGCTGGTGGGCTGATCCTGATCGACGATTGCGCAGATCCCTTTTCCGCCGAGGCGGTGCGCGCCAGCATGGGCGCAATCTTCACCCAGCAAGTCGCTCAGGCCCGGTGGGAAGAGTTCCTACCCTGGTTGCGTGGTGGCAGCGGCCAGCTGGTGGCGGCATCCTTGCGCGATGCCGTGCCCTATCGCGGCGCGCCCTATGCCGCGCCGTGCTTCATCATGGTCGGCAACGAAAGCCGCGGTCTGCCCGAAGAATACGAGCTGGCCTGCGACCTGCGGGTGACGATGCCAATGAAGGGCCGCGCCGATAGCCTCAACGCCGCCGTGGCCGGGGCCGTGCTGGCCTATGAAGTGCTGGAGCGGCTGGGCTGCTGAGCGCAAAGGCTTGCCAGACACTCCGCCGAACTGGTGCGTAAGCCGGGTTAACCCTCTGCCGCAGCCTCGATCGCCGGAGCCTCGGTTCCGCTGTAACGTGGCGAAGCCTCGATCAGCGGCACGTCCTCAATCTCGCGCTTGCCGATCTCGATCCCCTTGTCACGCAGGCGCTTGCCCGATGTGACCACGTTGCGTTCAAAGCTTGAAACGAACTTGTTGTAGTTGTTGACCGCGCTTTCCAGCCCGCCGCCAACCCGCTTGAGGTGTTCGGCCGCCACTGCAATCCGGTCATAGAGCTCAGCGCCGGCCTTGCCGATCTCCACCGCCTCGCGGGCCAGTTGGTCCTGCTTCCAGACCATTGCGACCGTCCGGGCAATTGCAACCAGGTTAGTAGGAGTTGCCAACAGAACCTTGTTATGGAAAGCAAAATCCCAAAGCTCCGGGTCGTGCTCAAGTGCTGCAGCGACAAAATGCTCACCCGGCACGAACATCACCACATAGTCCGGCGCATCGTCGAACTGGTTTTGATAGGCCTTGGTCCCCAGTGTCTGGACATGGCCGCGCATCGCCTTGGCGTGCATGTCGAGATGCCGCTTGCGCTCCGCATCGTCATTCGCCTCAAACGCGGCCTGGTAGGCATTCAGCGAGACCTTGGCATCGATCACCAATTTCTTCTGGCCGGGCACGTGAACGATCGCATCGGGCCGCAGCCGGCCATCCTCGGTATCGAGCGAGTGCTCCAGTTCGAAATCGGTATGCTCGGACAAACCGCACTGCTCCAGCACGTTCTGCAGCGCCCGCTCGCCCCAGCGGCCGCGGGCCTTGGGCGCGTTGGTGAGTGAGTTGCCCAACCGGGCGGCTTCGGCCCGAACCTGTTCCTGCCCCTCGCGCAGGGACTGGATCAGGCCGGTGAGCTGGCCAAAGGCATCCACCCGCTGCTTTTCCAGCGATTGGACCTGGACTTCATAGCTCTTCAGCCGCTCATCAACCGGGGCCAGCAAGGCCTTCAGCCGTTCCGCGCTCTTCTCTTCAGACTGGGTCAGCCGTTCTTGCGCGCGGTTGAGCAAGACCTCCTGCGCCTGCGCCAGGATCTTGGCCCCGGCGTTTTCAAATTCCTTCTTCAGCGATTCCTGCGCCGCCAGCAACCCGGCCTTCTGCTCTTCAAAATTGGCAGCATTCGCCTTCAGCGTCGCATTCTCGATCGAGGCATCGCTGAGCTCCTTCACCGCTTGCCTTAAGCGGGCGTCGATATCCTTGGCGCCAGACTCCATATCGATCAGACGAGCCCGCAGCTCAGAGGCAGGGCGTGAGCCCAAAAACCAGCCGAGCCCGATGCCCGCTGCAAGGCCGAGTACGAGGATAATCAGAAGAGAGAGCGTGGAGTCCATGTCACCACGCTAACCGGAACGGAGCAAGAACGCCAGCCCTATCAGGCAACCTTGCGCAGCTTATCCAGCTTCTTCAGCGCCATCTGCCGCTTCAGGCGGCTGAGGTGGTCGATGAACAGGATGCCTTCAAGGTGATCCATCTCGTGCTGCAGGCAGGTCGCCAGCAGACCGTCCATCTCTTGTTCGTGGATTTTGCCATCCAGATCCTGCCAGCGGGCACGAATGCGAGCCGGACGCTCAACGTCGGCATAGACCTCCGGCACCGAGAGGCAACCTTCCGAGTAGACCGAAAGATCTGCCGAAGGGTCGAGGATTTCTGGGTTGATAAACACCCGCGGCTCTTTCTTGAGCGGCTGGTGGGTATGGGCATGGCCGCCATGCGAAGTGCAAACTTCGGGTTCGGCATCGGGGTCTTCGGGTTGAAGATCGATCACCAGCACGCGCAGCGGCACACCAACCTGGATCGCCGCCAGACCAATACCCGGGGCATCGTACATCGTCTCGAACATGTCGGCGACAAGGGTCTTCAGTTCGTCGTCGAACTTGGTGACGGGTTCGGACACCACCTTGAGGCGGGGATCGGGAACTTCGATGATTTCGCGGATAGCCATGCAGCTCAAATAGTCTCGCACCCTGCGAATCGCAAGGCGGCTGCGGCGATCAGCGTGATCGGCTAGCCAACTGGCCGGCGGGCACGCAGAGCCTGGGCAAGCGTTCCCTCGTCCAGATAGTCCAGCTCTCCCCCGACCGGCAGGCCATGCGCCAGTTGCGTGATCCGCACCGGATAACCTTCAAGGCGCTCGATAATATAGTGGGCAGTCGTCTGCCCTTCGAGAGTGGCATTCATGGCGAGGACCACTTCGTCAATCCCGCCAGCCGCGACCCGTTGGATCAGCGCGGCAATGGTCAGGTCCTCCGGCCGGACCCCTTCGAGCGCCGAAAGCCGCCCACCCAGCACGTGGTATCGGCCGGTGAACAGGCGCGCCCGATCAAGTGCCCAGAGATCGGCAACGTCTTCTACCACGCAGAGCGAGCGCTGGTCGCGGCGGGTATCAGCGCAGATGCCGCACGGATCGGCCGTATCGACATTGCCGCAGGCCTGGCATTCAACCAGCCGCTCCGACACGCCCTCAAGCGCAGCGATCAGTTGCACCAGCGCGGTTTCGCGCCGTTTGATCAACCACAGCACAGCGCGCCGGGCAGAGCGTGGCCCCAACCCCGGCAGGCGGGACAGGGCTTGGGTCAGTGTCTCGATCTCTTGCGATGCCATGGCGGCCTCGATAGGGCGAAGCGAAGCCAAGCGAAAGCCACCAATGCGTATCATCTTCATGGGGACCCCGGACTTTGCCGTGCCTGCGCTGGAAGCGCTAGTCGCGGCGGGGCACAGTGTGGTTGCCGCCTACACCCAGCCGCCACGCCCGGGCGGCCGGCGCGGCAAAGAGCTGACGCCTACCCCGGTCCACCGCAAGGCAGAGGATCTGGGAATCGAAGTACGGCACCCGGCCTCGCTCAAGGGCGCTGAAGAGCAAGCGGCCTTTGCCGCTCTCGACGCCGATATTGCCGTGGTCGCGGCCTATGGCCTGATCCTGCCGCAGGCCGTGCTCGATGCGCCAGGGCATGGCTGCCTCAATCTCCACGGTTCAATCCTGCCACGCTGGCGCGGCGCTGCCCCGATCCAGCGCGCGATCCTGGCCGGTGATGCCGAAACGGGCGTTGGCATCATGCGGATGGAAGCGGGCCTGGACACAGGTCCCGTGCTACTGGAAGGCCGCACGCCGATTGATCGCAAGACGGCGGGCGAATTGACCGCCGAGTTGGCGCAGATCGGCGCAGACCTGATCGTGCGGGTGCTTGCTGACCTTTCGGCCTATCCTGAGATCCCGCAGCCGGAAGATGGCGTGACCTACGCCAGAAAGATCGACAAGGCCGAGACCCGGATCGATTTCGCGCAGGATGCCGGGCAGGTCGAACGGCAGATACGCGCCTTTGCCTCTGCCCCCGGCGCCTGGTTCGAATTCGACGGTGAGCGCTGCAAGGTGCTGGTGGCAGAACCGGCGGAAGGCAGCGCGACACCGGGCACCGTGCTTGACAACCAACTGACAATTGCCTGCACCGGCGGTGCAATTCGGCCCACTCTGGTCCAGCGCGCCGGTCGGCCTGCCATGGCGACTGCTGACCTGTTGCGCGGCTGGGCGATCACCGCCGGGACTAAGCTCGCTTGACCCGGTTCGCCCTCACCCTTGAATTCGATGGCACGCCCTTCATGGGCCTGCAGCGCCAGGCCCACGGACCTTCGGTGCAGCAGGCAGTGGAAGAGGCGGTGCAGGCCACTACGGGCGAGACTGTGACCATGCACGCCGCCGGGCGGACTGACGCCGGCGTGCACGCGCTCGGCATGCGGGTTCACCTTGATGTTGCCAAGTCGATCGATGCGTTCCGGCTGATGGAAGCGGTCAACCACCACCTCCGCCCTGCCCCCATCGCCGTGCTCGCGTGCGGCGTGGTGTCGGATGATTGGCACGCCCGCTTTTCCTGCATTGGCCGCGAATACCTTTACCGGATCGCCAATCGCCGCGCGCCACTGACGCTGGATGCGAACAGAGCCTGGCAGGTCGCCCAGCCGCTTGACGCCGAGGCCATGCACCGCGCGGCGCAGGCGCTGGTCGGCCAGCATGACTTTACCACCTTCCGCTCGGTCCATTGCCAGGCGCAAAGTCCTGAGAAAACTTTGGATTTACTGTCCGTTGCGCGCGTTGGGGAGGAAGTCCACATCCGCGCTGCTGCGCGCTCATTCCTGCATCATCAGGTTCGATCGATGGTTGGCTGCCTCGCCCTGGTCGGCATGGGCCGCTGGCGCGAGGAGCAGGTTGGCGAAGCGCTCGCCGCGCGCGATCGCTCTGCTTTGGGCCTTAATGCGCCGAGCGAAGGCCTCTATTTCGTCCGCGCGCTTTACCCGGGCGATTGAGGCACTAGGTTGCGATCCGAAACCAAGGATTCGGGAGACGACCAATGGCCTTTACCGGCAAGCAACTTACCACCCAGCTTGATGCCGATGGCACGCTGACGGTTCAGCTGAACGACAAGACCTGGGACGATCCCAAGCCCGGCCAGGTGCTGATCAAGGTCGAAGCCACCCCGATCAATCCGTCGGACCTGGGCCTGCTCTTCGCCAGCGCCGATACCGACAATGCGGTCTACACCCCCGGCAAGGTCGTGGCCAAGATGCCTGAAGCGGCGACCCGTGCCTTCAAGGCCCGCCATGGGATGGCCATGCCGGCCGGCAACGAAGCCGCCGGAATCGTGGCTGCAGCCGGCGAAGGTTGCGAGCACCTGATGGGCAAGCGGGTCGCCTGTGTCCCCGGTACGGCCTATGGCACCTATGCCATCGCCGAAGCACAAATGGCCTTCCCGGTTGATGATAATGTTACCGCCGAACAGGCCGCCAGCTCTTTCGTCAACCCGATGACCGCGCTGGGTTTTGTCGAGACGATGAAGCTGGAAGGCTTCACCGGCATCGTCCACGCCGCTGCTGCATCGAACCTTGGCCAGATGCTGGTCAAGATCTGCCAGGAAGATGGCATTCCGCTGGTTAATGTCGTCCGCTCCGATGCGCAGGTGAAGCTGCTCAAGGACCTGGGCGCAACGCACGTGCTTAACATGAACGACGCCGATTACATGCCCAAGCTGATCGACGCGATTGCCGAAACCAAGGCGATGATCGGCTTCGATCCGATTGGCGGCGGCACCGTTGCCAGCCAGTTCCTCTCGGCAATGGAAGCCGCGGCCAGCCGCGGTGCTGCCTTCAGCCGCTACGGTTCGTCCGAGCCGAAGAAGGTCTACATCTATGGCGCGCTCGACTTGGGCCCCACGATCCTCAACCGCGCCTTTGGCCTGACCTGGGACCTAGCCGGCTGGCTGCTGACGCCGTTCATGATGAAGGCCGGCATGGAGATCGTCGGGCGGATGCGCACCCGCGTGATGAAGGACCTGACCACCACCTTCGCCAGCCACTATGCCCGCAAGGGCAACCTTGAGGACATGCTGACCAAGGATGCCGTCAGCATGTACAATGCCCGCCGGACTGGCGAGAAATACCTGGTTACCCCGAACGACTGAGGACGCTCGTCCGCCGTTAAAGTCGTTCGCCGAAGCGCTGATTGACAGTGCTGGCCCCGGGCTGAAAATCCGGGGCCAGACTGGGGAGATTCCACCGATGA
>JACCDL010056026.1_pt1 | contig 51799 bp, 48 predicted proteins | sample 7441931 | NCBI WGS metagenome assembly JACCDL01 (sample SAMN15323437, study PRJNA562643) | freshwater metagenome | isolation source: river surface water | place: USA:Blue River Watershed | collected 2017-08-16
ATGATCGTCGATGACGAGATCCTGCGGATCGGTTCGGCCAACATGAACAACCGCTCGCTGGGGCTGGATAGCGAATGCGACATGTTCATCGATGCGGCGCGTCCGGGCAATGGCCATGCCCGCAGCGGGATCACCAAGCTGCGCCACGCGCTGCTGGCCGAGCACCTGGGCCTGCCACGGCGCGAGGTCGAGGCCGCGCTGGAGCAGGATCCGTCGATGTTGGCGCTGATCGCCAGGGCACCGCGGCGGGGCAAGTACCTTGAACCTTTTGCCTTGCGTCCCCTGACCGAAACGGAGAGAGCGGTGGCCGATAACGCCCTGCTTGATCCCGAACGGCCCGAAGGATTGTTCGAACCGTTCAGCAAGCGCCAGGGGCTGTTTCGCCGCGGCAGCTTCCTGCGCCGCCCGCGAATGGAGGTTTGACCATGGGATGCGATCACGAACGGGATGAGAACGGCAAGCTGCCGGTGCCAGACCAGGTGCAGGAGGCGATCCGTACCCTGATCCGCTGGTCGGGCGATGATCCGCAGCGCGAAGGCCTGCTCGATACCCCGGCGCGGGTGGCGCGGGCGTGGAAGGAATATTGCCAGGGTTACGGCGAGGATCCGGCCCAGCACCTGTCGCGCCAGTTCGAGGAAGTGGGCGGCTATGATGAACTGGTTCTGCTGAAGGACATCCCGTTCCAGTCGCACTGCGAACACCACATGGCCCCGATTACCGGCAAGGCGGCGATCGCCTATATGCCGAAGAACCGCGTGGTCGGGATTTCCAAGCTGGCCCGCGTGCTCCACGGCTATGCCCGCCGCCTGCAGATCCAGGAACGGCTGACCGCCGAAGTCGCCCAGTGCATCTGGGACAATCTTCAGCCGCATGGTGTGGCCGTGGTGATCGAGGCGCAGCACGGTTGCATGACCGGGCGCGGGGTCCGCACTCCCGGCGTGGGCATGGTCACCAGCCGCCTGCTTGGCTGCTTCCTGGATGACCATCGCAGCCGCAAGGAAGTGCTCAGCCTGATGGGTTACTGACGGCCCCCGGCGCAAGGCCGGGGACCGCAAGGGCTGGATTACCGCTTCGTCGCGCTGTCGTACCAGGCCGCGAGGTCATCACGCATTTGCGTGAGGGCTTGCGGGTTCAGGTAGATCATGTGCCCACTCTGGTAATACTTAAACGCAATGTTCCGACGCAGTTCGGGCGTCAGGCCCAGGTGCGCGGCATCGTATTCGGTGCTGTAGAACGGCGTTGCCGCGTCATAGTAGCCGTTGAGGAACAACACCTTCATGTGCGGGTTGGTGCGCATCGTATAGGCGAGGTCGATCCCGGTGTTGGGCGAAGTCTGGGCGCCGCGCTCGCCAGGGGCACGGTGGCGCCAGTCCCAATCGAACGAACTGTCGCGGGCTGACTGCTTGTACGGCATATCGGTCTTGTAGCCGAGGGTGCGGGCGGCATAGTCCTGGAAGCTGGCAATGTAAGCGCCAGTAATGCCGGTGCTGGCCGGATCCTCGTCGGGGCTGTCGGCATTGGCGTCGGCCACGTTGAGCAGGTAGCGGGTATCAAGGCGGCCGGTTGCCACTCCGCGATCACGCAGCAGTTCGGTCTGGAAATGGCCGAGCGAAACCCGCAGCCGCGAGCGGAGCAGGTAATCGACCGACAGGCCGGTGAACCTGGCCATCTGTCCGGCGACCTTGCGGGCTTCATCTGGGCTGATATCATCACCCTTGGCCAGTGCTGCGGCATAGGGGCCGGCGACAAAGGCGCGGACTTCCGTGAGGAACTGTTCCAGGCTGGCCGGGCGCTCGGGCAGGCGGTTGTGATACCAGGCCGTAGCGGCATAGGTTGGGAACAGGATCATGCTGTTCTGGTCATAGCCCGGCTGGCGCACGCCATAGTTGAGGATCGTGGAGAACATCACGATCCCGTCCAGGCTCATCCCGCGCTGTTCCAGTAGAGCACCGATCGCCCCGGCGCGCAGCGTGCCATAGCTTTCGCCAAACAGCACCTTGGGGCTCAGCCAGCGGTTGTTCTTGGACACATAGCGCGTGATCGCGCGGGCAAAGGCATCGGCATCCTGATCGACGCCCCAGAAATCCTTGCCGGTCTTGTCACCCAGCGGACGCGACCAACCCGCGCCGATTGCATCGATAAAGACCATGTCGGTCTTGTCGATCAGGCTGTCCGGGTTGGGGCGCAGGGCATATTGCGATGGCGCGACATAGACCGGATCGCCGGTCTGGACCCGGATCGGGGCAAAGCTGCCCATATGCAGCCAGATCGTCGGTGAACCCGGACCGCCATTGAAAAAGAAGGTGACCGGACGGTTGCCGCCGCCGTCCTTGGTATAGGCGGTGTAGAACAGGCTGGCGGTAGGCTTGCCGTCATCATCGCGGATGGTGAGGGTGCCGGCGGTGGCGGTATAGGGGATCTTCACCCCGCGCACGGTTGCGGTGCCCTTGCTGACGGCGCTGGCTTCCTCGACCGGTGGCTTGACCCAGGCCTGTTCGACCTCGGCGATCATTGCCTCTTTGCGGGACTTGGCGGCCTCGGGTCGCTTGTCCTGGCTTAGAACCGGAGTGGCGAGCGTAAGGGCGCTGGTGGCAAGCAACAGCAGGCTGGCGGCAAGGCGCATGGTATATTGATCCCCCATTGGTGTGACCCGGCGCCGTGATGGCGCGGGCTGGCCGGTGTCGCAAGGGGGAGGTTGCGGAGCTTCCGCAAACGGCCAACGCGGCCCGATGGGCGGCGTGGCCGGTATCGGCAGGAAACTGGCGCCAGCCCGGCCGGCGCCAGTTCCGTTTGCACTTAGAGGTTTTCGATCAGGTGTTCGGCCGAGCTCACCTTGAATTCGCCCGGGGCTTCGACGTGGAGCTGTTCGACCACACCATCATTGACCACCATGGAAAAGCGCTGACCGCGCAGGCCCAGGCCAAAGCCCGAGCCATCCATGGTCAGGCCCACGGCCTTGGCGAAATCGCCGTTGCCATCGGCCAGCATGGCGACGTCCTGCGAACCCGAGGCCTTGCCCCAGGCACCCATCACGAAGGGATCGTTGACCGCCGTGCAGGCGATTTCGTCGATGCCCTTGGCCTTCAGTTCGCCGGCCTTTTCAACGTAGCCGGGCAGGTGCTTGGCCGAGCAGGTCGGGGTGAAGGCCCCCGGGACCGAGAACAGCGCCACGCGCTTGCCCTTGAAATAATCGGCGCTCTGCACCGCTTCGGGGCCGTTCTCGGTGGCCTTGACCAGCTTTACGTCGGGCAGCTTGTCGCCAACAGCAATCGTCATTCTTATTCTCCTGTCAGGAAGGGGCGGGAAATTGCTGTCCTGATATAGGTCACGATGTTGGCACGGCAACGCTTGGCATCGTTAATTCCGCTTTACCCCGCCATTTTAAAAAGCGGTAAATTTGCCGCGGCAGTCTGACGGTGCGGGAACAAGGTCCCGCCGGGAGACTGCACATGGGGATTGCCAAGGGATTAGTGGGCACTGCCGCCTTGTTGGGTATGCTGGCCAGCGGACCGGCCAGCGCCGGATCGTTTGAAGAGGCCGAAAAGCTGCGCCGGCTGGATATCATGCTGATGGTAACGGGGCTGCGCTGCCGCAATACGCCTGACAATTTTCAGGCCGATTATGGCCGCTTCACCACCAATCACATCACCGAACTGAACGCCGCCAGCCATGCGATGCAGGACCAGCTGGCACAGCGTTTCGGACCGGGTAATGCCGCCCGTGCGCTCGACAAGATCAGCGTGACCATGGCCAACACTTACGGACAGGGGCACCCCTGGCTCAGCTGCGCGCAATTGAAGGTTGCCACCCGCAGCCTGGCCGAGGCGCGGGGCGTGGCGGTCTTGGCCGAGGCGGCAGACCAGCTGCTGGCCAGCAGCGGCTCCGCCCGCTTTGCCTGGGCGCGTTGAGATCATATAAAGCAATCTTTATATTTGCCTCTAAGGCGGTGAACGGCTAAGGGCGGCGTCATGATTGGCGCCGCCTTTGGCTGTTTTTGCCGGGCGCCCTGACGTTCAGGAGAAGTCCCTTGGCCACTGCTGCCCAAACCCACGATTATGCCATTGCCGACATCGGCCTGGCCGAATTCGGCCGCGCCGAAATCCGTATTGCCGAAACCGAAATGCCCGGCCTGATGGCGCTGCGCCAGGAATTCGGTGCATCCAAGCCGCTGAAGGGTGCGCGGATCACCGGATCGCTGCACATGACGATCCAGACCGCCGTGCTGATCGAAACGCTGGTGGCGCTGGGTGCCGAGGTCCGCTGGGCGACTTGCAACATCTTCTCCACCCAGGATCATGCCGCAGCCGCCATTGCGGCGGCGGGTATCCCGGTCTTTGCAATCAAGGGTGAAAGCCTGGCCGATTACTGGGACTATGTCGGCAGCATCTTCGATTGGGGTGATCAGACCGCCAACATGATCCTGGACGATGGCGGCGATGCCACCATGTTCGCGCTGTGGGGCGCCCGCGTCGAAGCGGGTGAAGACCTGTTCGAACCCAGCAATGCCGAGGAAATCGAATTCTGCCGCGCGCTGAAGAACTTCCTGAAGCGCAAGCCGGGCTACCTCACCATGTCGGTTGCCCACATCAAGGGCGTGTCGGAAGAAACCACCACTGGCGTCCACCGGCTTTACCAGATTGCCAAGGACGGCAAGCTGCCGTTCCCCGCGATCAACGTGAACGACAGCGTCACCAAGTCGAAGTTCGACAACCTCTATGGTTGCAAGGAATCGCTGGTCGACGCGATCCGCCGCGCCACCGACGTGATGCTGGCCGGCAAGGTGGCCTGCGTTGCCGGGTTCGGCGATGTCGGCAAGGGTTCGGCTGCTTCGCTGCGCCAGGGCGGCGCCCGCGTGATGGTCACCGAAATCGACCCGATCTGCGCGCTGCAGGCCGCCATGGAAGGCTATGAAGTTGTCACCATGGAAGAAGCCGTGAAGCGCTGCGACATCTTCGTCACCGCCACCGGCAACGAGGACGTGATCACCGCCGAGCACATGAAGGCGATGAAGCCGATGTCCATCGTCTGCAACATCGGCCACTTTGACAGCGAGATTCAGATCGCGGCGCTCGACAACTACAAGTGGACCGAAGTGAAGCCGGGTACCGACCTGGTCGAATTCCCGGACGGCAAGCAGATCATCGTGCTGGCCAAGGGGCGGCTGGTGAACCTGGGCTGCGCCACCGGCCATCCCAGCTTCGTCATGTCGGCCAGCTTTACCAACCAGACGCTGGCGCAGATCGAACTGTTCACCAAGAGCGAGCAGTACAAGAACGAAGTCTATGTCCTGCCCAAGCACCTCGATGAAAAGGTCGCCGCGTTGCACCTGGAAAAGCTGGGGGTGCAGCTGACCAAGCTGAACGAGAAGCAGGCCAAGTACATCGGCGTTTCGCAGTCTGGCCCGTTCAAGCCGGATCACTACCGCTATTGATCGCCACTCTCTCCTTCCCCCTCGATGGGGGAAGGATGCGGAGACTCGGTGCCAGTGGCACCTAGTCGCAGCTGGATGGGGGTGAGCAGGCGGCAGACCGCTCTGGTCCGCAAACCTCACCCCCACCTAACCTCCGCAAAGCGGCACGCCGCAAGCTGCGGTATTCCTCCCCCATCAAGGGGGAGGAGTGACTTGCCTTAGACCGCAACGCCGCATAGCTGGAAACCATGACACTGACCCCGACCGTGCTGGTGCTGATCGGGCTGCTGCTTTCGGCCTGGACCGTGGCGGCGGCCTGGGCCGTGCTGGCCGCGCGGGCCCGCGGAAAACGGGCCGAAAGCGGCCAGCGTCAAGCCCGGCGGCTGGCGCGGATGGTGGATGAAAGTCCGGCCATTCCCTTGCTGGTGCGCGCCGACGGCCGGATCGAGGCGCCGCAGCGGCTGGCCAACTGGCTGGGGCTGGACGTGGTCCCGCAGTTCCTGACCGAGCTGGATGGCGGCCGGATCGACGGCGGCGGTGGCGGCTTGACTGCCGAACAGCTTGCCGAACTGAGCGAAGCCGTGCGGCGCTGTCAGCGCACCGCCAATCCGTTTCGCATGGTGATCACGCCGAAGGGTTCCAAGCGCAGCCTGGCCCTGCGCGGGCATTTGGCTGATCCCCAAATTTCGCCGGGTGGCGCGGCGATGGTCTGGGTGTTCGACTTTTCTGACAGCGAAAGCGAACTGGTCCAGCTGCGTGAGGAAGCGCGCCGCGCGCAGGACGATTTTGCCGCGCTGGTTGGGCTGATCGAAGCCGCGCCGATGCCGATGTGGTTTCGCGGCCCCGATGGTGATCTGCGGCTGGTCAATTCGGCTTACGTCGAGGCTGTGTCCGGCGACGACGCGCGGCAGGTCGTTGCGGACGGGGTGGAACTGGTCGAGAATGTCGATGGCCTGTCCGCCAAGCAGATCGCGCTGCAAGCCGCGGGCAAGAACTTGCCGATCGAGAGGATCGTGGCGGCCACGATCAAGGGTGAGCGGCGGTCGCTGCGCGTATCCGACCTGCCGCTGGGGCAGGAAGGCATCGCCGGCTATGCCAACGACATCGAGGATATGGAGCAACTCGGCCGTGATTTCCGGGCCTTCCGCGATGCCCAGCGCTCGATGCTTGATCAGCTCTCGGCCGGGGTTGCACAGTTCGATGCGCGCCGCCAGCTGACCTTTGCCAACCAGCCGTTCCTGCGAATCTTTGGGCTCAAGCCCGCTGTTTTGGTAGACCCTTCGCCATTCGAGCGCCTGCTTGATCTGGCCCGCGATGGCGGCCGTGTGCCCGAAGCGCGTGACTTCCCGGCCTGGCGGCGGGAAAGAGCCGGATGGTTCCAGGCCAGCGCGGCGCAGGAAGAGGCCTGGACTCTGGCCGATGGCACGCACCTGCGCGTCGTTGCCCAGCCGCTGCCGGACGGCGGCCTGCTGCTGATTGCCGAAGACCGGACTGAACAGCTGCGCCTCTCAGCCAATCGCGATACCCTGCTCCGCACCCGCACGGCGACCTTTGACAGCCTGTTTGAGTCGATCGCGGTCTTCGCGCCAGATGGCAAGCTGCAACTGTGGAACCGGCGGTTCGCGGCGGATTGGGGGCTCGATGATCGTCTGCTTGATGGCCACCCACGGATCGACGCCCTGCTTGAACGGATCGCTGCCCGTCTGAAGAAGCCAGAGCGGGCGAAGACGGTGGGCGATGTTGTTCGCGCCGCCACGCTGGATCGCCGCCAGACCGGTGGGCGTGCTGTGCTGGCTGATGGGCGCACGCTGGAATTCGCCGGGGTGCCGCTGCCCGATGGCAATGGCCTGCTGACTGTGCTTGACATCACCGACAGCCAGAAGGCCGAGGAAGCGCTGAAGCAGCGCGCTGCTGCGTTGGAAGAAGCCGATGCGCTGAAGACCCGCTTCCTCGCCAATATGAGCTATGAATTCCGCACGCCGCTAACCTCGATCGGTGGCTTCGCGGAATTGCTTGAAACGGGCCTGGGTGGCGAGCTTTCGCCGCAGGGGCATGAGTATGTCGCCGCGATCCTCGCCTCGGTCGAGCGGCTGGGCGAACAGATCGAATCGGTGCTTGATCTGTCGCAGAGCGAGGCTGGCCTGCTGCCGCTGGTCCGCGAAGAAGTGGAACTTTACCCGCTGGTCACCCGCCTGGTTGAGGACCGCGCCAAGCGTATCCGCGAAGCCGGGCTGACACTGGACCTGCGCGGGGACAAGGGCGTTGGCCGGATTACCGGTGATAGCCGGCGGCTGGCGCGGGCGATTGGCCATGTTCTGGAAAATGCCCTGGCGGCTACCCCCAATGGCGGGCGGGTGCTGGTTGAACTGTCCGGCCGCAAGGCGCGCGCTCGGATTGTCATTTCCGATAATGGACCCGGGATGGATGCTGCCACGTTGGCCCGTGCGCTCGAAGGCATCAAGCTTTCCGCCGATGGCACAGTGGTTGCGCGGCGTCAGGGGCTGGGCTTGCCGCTGGCGCGGCGGTTGGTTGAGGCGCATGGCGGGACATTGGAACTGTTGTCAGAGCCGGGGCATGGCACCGCGGCGATCATCGATTTGCCGTGAGGATTGCGTTGCCGGATATGGCCGCGACCGCGGCACTGGGTGCGCGGATCGCCGCCGTGCTCCAGCCCGGCGATGTCGTGGCGCTGTCAGGTGGTCTGGGGGCCGGCAAGACCACGCTGGCCCGGGCGATCATCGCCGCACTGGGCCATCACGGCGAGGTGCCGTCGCCCAGCTTTGCGATTATCGAGACCTATGATCCGCCCGCCGTCCGCTTGCCACTGGTTCATGCCGATTTCTATCGGCTGGACCGGCCCGAGGAGGCCGAAGAGATCGGGTTGGACGATTACCGCGAAGGTGCCGCGCTGATCGCCGAATGGCCCGAACACGCCGGGGGCTTTGCCCATGAGCCAGGCTGCCTTTCGATCACTATCGAAACTGCGGAAACGGACCGGTCGGCAATTGTCGAGCCGGGGGCGAATTGGCTAGGGCGTCCGGGATGGACGTGAAACTTCCCGAGGGACTCGAAGCATTTCTGGCCGCTGCCGGCTGGGGTGATGCGGTGATTGAACCGTTGGCGGGCGATGCTTCGTTCCGCCGCTATTTCCGCCTTCGCCTGGGCGAGCAGAGCGCGATGCTGATGGATGCGCCGCCGCCGACCGAGGATCCCGCGCCGTTCCTGCGGGCGGCCAAGTGGCTTGATGCCAATGGCCTGCGCGCGCCGCGTATCCTGGCTGAAGATGCGCCCCGTGGGCTGGTGCTGCTTGAGGATTTCGGCGAAGTTCGGGTGCGCGAATATCTGGATCAGTGGCCCGCTGATGAGGCGGAGGTCTATCGGGCCGCAATTGACGCGCTGGTGGAACTGCGCCGCCTGCCGCCGGGGCCGTTCCTTGATTATTCGCTGGCCGAGTATCAGCGCGAGGCCAAGCTGTTCGTTGACTGGTACTGCCCGGCGCGCGGTCTTGATGTCGATGCGGCCAGCTATTCTGCGGCCTGGGAAGAGGTGCTCAGCCCGATGCTGCCGAGCCAGCGCCCCGGCGTGGTGGTGCTGCGCGATTACCACGCCGAAAACATCATGCTGCTGGGGTCCCTGGGCGACCAGGGTCTGCTCGATTTTCAGGACGCGCTGGTCGGCCACCCGGCCTATGATCTGGTCTCGCTGTTGCAGGATGCCCGCCGCGATGTTGCGCCCGAGCTTGAGGCGCAGATGCTTGATTACTATCTCAGCAAGACCGGTGCAGGCGCTGATTTTACGGCAGACTATGCCCGCCTGGGGGCGCAGCGGAATGCCAAGATAGTCGGCATTTTCGTCCGCCTGTGGAAGCGCGATGGCAAACCGCGCTACCTCGATTACATCCCCCGTGTCTGGGCCTTGCTTGAGCGGGACCTCGCTCATCCGGCACTCGCACCCGTGGCCCGCTGGTTTGATGCCAACGTGCCGGCCGGACTGCGCGAAGCGGGCGGGGGCAGCTGGCAGCCGTGAGCAACCTACCCGGCACCGCGATGATCATGGCCGCGGGCAAGGGCACGCGGATGATGCCGCTTACCGCCACCCGGCCCAAGCCGCTGGTGGCGGTGGCGGGTACGACGCTGCTTGATCACGTGTTGGACCTGCTGGCCAATGCCGGGGTCGGACGGATTGTCGCCAATGTCCACTACCTGCCGGAGCAGATCGAGGCGCACCTGGCCGGTGAAGACCGTTTCCAGATTGCGATTTCGGACGAGCGCGAACTGCTGCGAGATACCGGGGGTGGGCTGGTGCAGGCGCTGCCGCTGATCCTGGATGACCCGTTCTTCTGCATCAATGCCGATAACTGGTTTACCTGGCGCGGTGCCAATCCGCTGGTTCGGCTGGCCGAAGCCTGGGACCCGGCCAAGATGGACGTGCTGATGCTGGTTGTCCCGCACGCGCGCGCCCACAACACCAAGGGCATCGGGGATTTCGATCTGGACGATGACGGCCGGCTTTCGCGCGAAGGGCCGAAGCGGCCGCGCGGCCATGACTGGACCGGGGTGCAGCTGCTGTCCAAGCACATGATCGTCGATCCGCCCGAGGACGTATTCTCCACCAACGTATTCTGGGACCGCGCCATTGCCGCCGGGCGCTGCTTTGGGCTGGTGCATGAGGGCGAATGGTTCGATGTCGGCTATCCCGAAGCCATCGGACTGACCGAGGCTGCGCTGGCCAGCGCCCAGACCGCCGATGGCTGAGCCGGCCGGGCCCAACGTCTATTCCATCGCCGCGCACCGCGGGTTTGCCGATGCGCTGGTGGCGGGGCTGATCCCGCGTTACGCCGAGCCGGAGCTTGGTCTGGCCCGACTGACCCTGCTGCTCCCCAGTCGCCGCGCCGAGCGGATCGTAACCGAAGCGTTCGTTCGGCTGTCCGGTGGCGGTCTGCTGCTGCCGCGCATGGCGGTGGTGGGCGACCTCGATCTGGATGAAACGCTGGGGCCGCTGCTCGATCCGCTGGGAGCGGGCTCTGCAGTCCCACCCGCAGCGGATCCAGTGCGGCGCTGGCTGCGGCTGGCCGAACTGCTTCGCGCGGAGCTGGGCAAGGAGACACCCAAGGCCCCCGGCCTGCTGCGCCTTGCCTTTGAGACGGCGCGGACAATGGACCGGCTGGCGATCGAGGGGATCGAGCTGGGCGATCTGCTGCAGGAACGCGTGGCTGGGATCGTTGGCGATCTGGCCATGCACTGGCAGGATTCGACCCGCAACTTTGCCCGGGTCCAGGCGCACTGGCTGGCCGAGCTGGCCGCCCGGGGTGAAGTGGATCCCCCGGTGCGGCGGAACCTGCTGTTCGATCATGCGGCAAGGCGCTGGCGCGAGGTGCCCCCGAATCAGCCAGTGGTTGCCGCCGGGATCACCAGTGCCTCGCCAGCACTGGCGCGGCTGCTGCGGACGATTGCTGACCTGCCGAACGGCGCGGTGATCCTACCAGACCTGGACCTATCGCTCGATCAGGACATTTGGGACGGGCTGGGCTCTGCAGGCATTCCCGGCGAAGCAGGTGGTCCGCCTTTTGGCGAGCGCGATACGCTGACCCACCCGCAGTATCACCTCAAGCTGCTGCTCAACCGGATGGGGGTGAACCGCGCGGAGGTTGATCCCTGGCACCGCGCCGGCCTTGCCGCCGCGCCGCCGGAGCGGAGCCGGGCGATCTCCAACCTGTTCCTGCCGCCCGAGGGCAGCGCGCGCTGGGTCGATCTGAGGGCAGAGCAGCGCCGCCTTTCTGGTGTGCGATTGATGGAAAGCGCGCATCCGGGCGAGGAAGCGCAGGCGATCGCAATCTTGATCCGCGAGGCGCTGGATCAGCCGGAAAAGCGCGTGGCGCTGGTTACGCCCGATCGCGGGCTGGCAGGCCGGGTTGTGGCCCATCTGCGGCGCTGGAACATTGTCGCCGACGATACGGCCGGCCAGCCATTGCCCCAGACCACGGCCGGGCGCGTCTTGCTGCTGCTGGCGGAACTGGCCGCCAGCGAAGCTTCGCCGGTGCCGCTGCTGGCCTTGCTGGTCCATCCGCTGGTCGGCGCTGGGGAAGGGCGCGCCGCCTGGCTGGAAAATGCCCGTGCGCTGGACCTGGAACTGCGCGGCCCGCGGCCCAAGCCGGGCCTCGTCCCGGTTGAGGCAGCCGTGGACCGGCTCGCCAAGCGCGGGAAGGGTGAAGACATTGCCGGCTGGTGGCAGGGCCTTGCCGCGGTGCTGGCGCCCGTCCTTGCCTTGCCGGAAGATGCCGCTTTGGCAGAGGCGCTGGACGTGCTGGCCGCGGCTGGCGAGGCGCTGTGCGGCGCCCGGCTGTGGGGTGAAGCCGATGGCCGCGCGCTGGCAGGGTGGCTGGAGGAACTGCGCGATGCCAGTGCGGCGATTGGCACGCGCCTTGGCCGGGCCGACCTGACGCAGGTGCTGCGCGATGCCATGGACCGCGTGCCAGTGCGTCCGCCGTGGGGCGGCCATCCCCGCGTGGCAGTCTATGGCTTGCTGGAAGCGCGGATGAGTCGCGCTGACCTGGTGATCTGCGCGGGACTGACCGAGGGCTCTTGGCCGGCCAGTCCTTCGCCTGAACCGCTGTTGCCGCCGGCCGTGCTGCGCGCCCTGGGTGTCCCATCGGGCGAGTTCCGGATTGGCCTGGCGGCGCATGACCTGGCCGGGGCACTGGGCGCGCCCGAGGTGGTGCTAAGCTGGGCCCAGCGCGACGAGGGCGGGCCGGTGATCCCCAGTCGCTTTGTCTTGCGGGTGGAGGCCATGTTGGGCGACTTGGCCGCGGCGCATCGGGAACGCCGTGCGGTTGAGCTGGCGCGGACCATCGACCATGCGGCTTTGCTGCCACCCTATCCGCAGCCCCAGCCGATGCCGACTGCGGCGCAGCGCGATGTCGCACTGGCGGTGACTGCGGTCGACCGGCTGCGCGGCGATCCCTACCAGTTCTATGCCCAGGCGATCCTGCGGCTGCGTTCGCTCGACGGGCTTGATGCCGACCCCAGCGCCGCCTGGCAGGGCACGGTGGTCCACAATGTGATGGAACGCTGGCACAAGGCCGGGGGGCGGGCGGGCGAGCTGCTGGCGCTGGCCTCTGAAGAGCTGGCCGAGATGCAGGCTCATCCGGTCACGCGCAGCCTGTGGTGGCCCCGGCTTGAGCGGGCCCTGCAATGGATCGACGCCAAAATCGCCCAAGATACTGCCGAGGGCCGCAAGGTGCTGGCGAGTGAGATCAAGGGCCATTTCCAGCTGGCGGGGGTCACCATCAAGGGGCGCGCCGACCGGATTGATCGCGCCGCCGATGGGCAGCTGATCGTGGTCGATTACAAGACCGGCATGCCGCCTAAACCCAAGCAAGTGCAGGAAGGTTTTGCATTGCAGCTTGGGACGCTGGCGCTGATGGCGGCGGCCAACGGGTTCGAAGGTATTTCCGGTTCGCCCAATGGCTTTGAATACTGGTCCTTTGGCAAGAGTGATGAAAGCGAGACCGGCTTCGGCTATTGCTCCGAACCGGTGCTTGAAGGCCGCAAGCAGACCGGGCTGAAGCGCGAGGAATTCCTCAGCAAGACCGAGGAATACCTGCGCGAGGCGATCGATAAGTGGATCAAGGGCAGCGCCCCCTTTACCGCCCGGCTGAACCCCGACCTGCCGGGTTATAACGATTATGACCAACTGATGCGGCTGGATGAATGGCAGGCTCGCGGGGAGCAGGAGGCATGAGCAAGGTCTATCCTCTGACCCATGAGCAGCGGCCGGCGGTCGAACCGTCCGAAGTGGTCTGGCTTTCGGCCTCGGCCGGGACGGGCAAGACCCAGGTGCTTTCCGCCCGCGTGCTGCGGCTGTTGCTGGAAGAGGGCGTGCGGCCCGATCAGATCCTCTGCCTGACCTTCACCAAGGCCGGGGCCACCGAAATGGCCGCGCGCATCAACGAGGTGCTGGCGCGCTGGGTGCGGCTTGATAACACGGCGCTGGCCAAGGATTTGCTGGCGATTGGAGCCGATCACGGGCCCGAAACCGTTGCCCGCGCCCGCAAGCTTTTCGCCGCAGTACTCGATTGTCCCGGTGGTGGACTCAGGATCGATACGATCCATGCTTTCGCGCAATGGCTGCTTGCGGCCTTTCCGAACGAGGCCGGACTGCTCCCCGGCGCCAAGGCGATGGAAGACCGCGACCGCGACCTGCTGCTGCGCGAAGTACTGGCTGAATTGCTGTTGACGGCCGAACGCACGAATGACGTGGCCACGCTCGATGCGCTGGCAAGACTGTCGGTGCGGATGGGGGCGGACAAGGTTCCCGCCTGGCTGCTGCGCTGCGCCGCGGCCCATGAAGCCTGGGAAGGCCCGGCCGGCTGGCAACCGCCAATGCGCGACGGGGTGCTGCGCCTGCTGGACCTGCCAATCGACGCGGGGCCGGACGATCTGCTCGATCTGTGCAGCGACGGGGTGTTCGATACCGACGCGCTGCAATGTTGTCTTGCGGCGTACAGCGCCTGGACCGCACCGACTGGAGCCAAGGTTTCAGCACTGATCCGGGATTGGCTAGAGAGCGGCCCGGCAGAGCGGCTTGCCGGGTTAGAGACCCTGCATAAGGAACTGTTCGGCCAAAAAGGGCAGGTCAAGAATACCAAGTCGCTGATCAAGTTCGAAGACGGGATCGAAGCAGCTGGACTTGCCGTTATGGCCAGCAGTCTTGCCGTTCAGCAACGCCGCGCGCTGCTCGATTTGGTCGATTTCCTTGTCCCCGCGCTGGAAGTGGGGCGTAAATTTGCGCTTACCTGGGGCGAGGCGAAGGCGCGCGCGGGCTACATCGATTTCGATGATCAGATCCGCCAGGCCGCGCAATTGCTGACCCGCAGCGAGCTGTCGGAATGGATCCGGTATAAGCTGGACCGGCAGTTCGATCACATCCTGGTCGATGAAGCGCAGGATACCAATGCTGCGCAGTGGCAGATCATCGGCGCGCTGACCGACGAGTTCTTTGCCGGCAAGGGCGCGCGGGATGACAAACTGCGCACCCTGTTCGTGGTCGGCGATTACAAGCAGGCGATCTTCCGCTTCCAGGGCACCAGCCCGGAAAACTTCGCCAAGGCCAAGGCGCGTGTGGCCGACATGATGCGCGATGCCGCAGCCAACCTTGCCGAACAGCGTGGCGGTGGTGCGGCGCGAGAACTGCGTGATCTTGACCTGGGCCAGAGTTTCCGCACCGCACGGCCGATCCTTGAATTTGTTGACAAGGCGATCGATCAGATTGGGTACGAAGGGCTTGGCCTGTCTTCCTGTCCAGCCGAACATAAAGGCGAAAATCGCCCCGGTCGCGTAACACTGTGGGGCGTAATCGGCAGCAAGAACGGCGATGCCGATGAGCGCGACGAAGGCGGCGGCGATCCCGGTGAAGCGGCTGACGAAGGGTCCGAAGGCTGGCTTTCGCGCGGAGACCGCCGCATGGCCGACAAGATCGCCCAGCAGGTTCGTGTCTGGCTCGATCAAGGCTTTCCGTTGGTCAAAGGCGAGGCCGCCGGTCAGGCCCGCCGTGCCACGGCCGGCGACGTCATGGTGCTGGTGCGTAAACGCAAGGAGCTGGCGGGCCTGATCGTCGCCCGGCTTCACGCGGCGGGCGTGGCAGTAGCCGGGGTTGACCGGCTACGCCTCGCCACTCCGCTGGCAGTTCGGGACCTGATGGCGGCGCTGCGTTTTGCCGTTCAGCCTCACGATGATCTGAACCTGGCTTGCCTGTTGGTATCGCCCTTGCTGGGGTGGAGCCAGGATGACCTGCTGCGCTGGGGCTGGCGGCCCGAAGGGGTGGGGCTTTACGAGCACCTGCGCAAGTCACGCGGGGCGCCAGAGGTTGACCGGGCCTGGCACCAACTGGGCGAATTGCTGAGGATTGCCGATTATGAACCGCCACGCACCTTGCTGCACTGGATCCTGACTGGGCCATGGCAGGGCCGCAAGCGGCTGGTGGCGCGGCTGGGCACAGAGGCCAACGATCCCATCGACGAATTGCTCAACGCGGCAGGGGTCTATGCTGCCAGTTCCGTCCCCAGTCTGACCGGCTTCATCCGATGGTTCGATGCGGGGACGACCGAGTTGAAGCGTGAGGCTGGGAAGAGCCGTGACGAAGTGCGGGTGATGACCGTCCATGGTTCAAAGGGCTTGCAGGCGCCGATCGTAATTCTGGCTGACGCAGCGGATAATCCAACGCGCGGCAGGGGCAGCCCGGTTGAGTTGCAGGACCCGCTCAGTGGCAAGTTGATCCCGCTTCCTGGTCTGCCCAAAAGCCAGCAGTTGGGCCGGATTGCCGAGGTGGTGGAAGCGAACACCAAGGCCGAGATGGAGGAGCACTGGCGGCTGCTCTACGTTGCGATGACGCGGGCCGAGGAAGCTCTGTTCATCGGTGGTGCACTGACTGCAACCGAGCAGCAGCCCCACGATGAAAGCTGGTACGCGCGGTTGGCTGCGCTCTTCGCCGCTGACGAGTGGCTTGAAGACCCGCACTGGGGCCGGACTGCAACCTATGGTCAGTGTCCCGCGGTTACGGCGCCAGCCCGGGTTGGGCTTGGCGGCGAATTGCCGCTGCTACCCGCCTGGCTGGAACGCCCGGTTGCCGCAGAGCCGCGTCCGCCGCGGCCGCTTTCTCCTTCAGCACTGGGTGAGGACCTGGCGACTGACCCGCCATTTCCACCAGGAGCAGGGCAGGCAGCCGCGCGCGGGGTTCTGCTGCACAAGCTGCTTGAGCGCCTGCCTGAATTGCCTCAGGCCGAGCGCAAGGCCGCTGCCGAGGCCTGGCTTGTCCGCAACGGCGGCGATTTTACCGCGCCGGACCGGGCGGAAATGGTCCGCTCGGCATTGTCGGTGCTTGATGAAGCGGCCTGGGCGGACCTGTTCGCGCCGGGCGCACTGGCCGAAGTGCCGATTGCGGCCACTGTTGGCGGACAGGTGGTGGTCGGCACGATTGACCGGATGGTGGTGCTGCCCGACCGGATCCGGCTGGTCGATTTCAAGACCGCGCGGCGCCCTCCGGAAAGCCTTGATACCGTGCCGGTTTCGATCCTGCGCCAGATGGCGGCCTATGCCGCCGCGCTCGAAGCGGCCTATCCGGGGCGCGCGGTGGAAGCTGCGCTGCTTTACACCCAGGTCCCGCGCTTGATCGCGCTGCCCGATGATCTGCTGGCGGTGCACAAGCAGGCATTGCGAGGGGATGAGGAAAGCTTTTGATCCGCAGCGATTGCCGAAGCGACCCGGCGACCCTAGATAAACCAGCAACCCATTCAGGAGATTCCCCATGGCCACCAAAGCCGTTACCGATGCTAGCTTCGCCGCCGATGTGCTGCAGTCCGACAAGCCCGTGCTGGTCGATTTCTGGGCAGACTGGTGCGGCCCGTGCAAGATGATCGCCCCGGCGCTCGAGGAAATCAGCGAAGAGCTGGCTGACCAGGTGACCATCGCCAAGGTGGACATCATGGAGAACACCGACACTGCCGCCCAGTTCGGCGTACAGTCGATCCCGCTGATGATCCTGTTCAAGGATGGCCAGCCGGTTGCCCAGAAGCTGGGTGCCGCGCCCAAGGGCCAGCTCAAGGGCTGGCTGGAAAGCGTCCTCTAAAGCGCCTGCATCCGCGTCGCCAGTTCGTCCCACAGGGCCGGGCTGGCTGCGCCGATCAGGCTGGGGCGCAGATGCTCGTCCACCCGGTAGGGCTGGCCATCTGGTCGCGCGACCTTGCCGCCCGCTTCGTTGACCAGCAGCACGCCCGCGGCATGATCCCAGGCCAGCGTGCGTTCGAAGATCGTAATGTCGTTTTCCCCCAGCGCGATCCGGGGATACTGCTCTGCGGCGCAGCGCGGGATATCCACCAGCGTGTAATGCGGGGCGATATGCGTTTTCAGGGCCTCGCGCCGGGCGGGATCGGCAAAGACCAGTGAAATCGCCGCTATCGGCGGGGTTTGGCCGCTGGTGCGGGCCGTAATCCGCTCACCATCGACGAAGGCGCCATGGCCCTTGTGCGCGGTGCAGAACCGCGCGCGCAAGGGATCATAAATCCAGCCGCCAATCGCTTCGCCGGCTTCGGCCAGGGCGACCATGATCCCAAAGGGCGGCTGGCCGCTGGCAAAATTGTTGGTCCCGTCAATCGGATCGATAATCCAGCACAGCGCATCGCCCAGCCGGTCCATCAGCGCAGGATTCGCCTCGCAGGCTTCCTCACCCACGATGGCGGCTTCGGGCAGTAGCTTGGCCAGGCCTTCGGCCAGGATCACTTCTGCCTCGCGGTCGGCCACGGTGACCAGTTCGCCGACCGACTTGTCGATCACTTCATGCGCTTCAAGCTGCTGGTAACGCGGCATGACGGCGCGGGCCGAAGCGTCCTTGATGACGGCGAGAACGGCGGCATCAAGGGCTTGGGTCATGACCGGTAATCCGCGTTGATCGAGATGTAGCCGTGGGTCAGATCACAGGTCCAGACCGTGGCACGGCCTCCGCCCATGCCCAGATCGACCTCGATTGAGATGTCCTGCCCCTTGAGGTGTGCGGCAACCGGTGCCTCGTCATAATCGGCGAGCGGCTGGCCCTCACGCGCGGCCCAGGTGCCGCCAAACCCGATGGACAGGCGATCGCGGTCCGCCGGTTCCCCGGCCTTGCCCACGGCCATGACCACGCGGCCCCAGTTCGCGTCTTCACCGGCAATGGCGGTCTTCACCAGCGGCGAATTGGCAATCGCCAGCCCGACCTTGCGGGCGCTGGTATCGCTCACCGCGCCGCTGACGGTCACGGCGATAAACTTCTGCGCGCCTTCGCCATCGCGGACGACGAGATGGGCCATCTGCCGGCAGACGTCTTCGAGCGCGGCGGCAAAGGCATCGGCCCCGACGCTGTCAAACGAGGTGAGCGGCGCATTGCCCGCAGCGCCGGTGGCAAAAGCCAGGACCGTGTCGCTGGTCGAGGTGTCGCTATCGACCGTGATGCACGAGAATGTGCGTTGGTTGGCGGCGGAGAGCAGTTCTTGCAGGAAAGCGGGTGCCACGGCGGCGTCGGTGAACACATAGCCCAGCATGGTTGCCATATCGGGCGCGATCATGCCGCTGCCCTTGATGATGGCGCCCAGCGTGATCGTGCGGCCATCGATCACGGCCTGGGCCATGGCGCCCTTGGCAAAGGTATCGGTAGTGCCGATCGTATTGGCGGCGGCCTGCCAATCGCAGGGCTCGGCCACCAGTGCAGCCTCGATCCCGGCCTTGGCCTTGTCCTTGGGCAAGGGCACGCCGATCACTCCGGTGGAGGAAACGAAGACCTGTTCCTGCGGGCAGCCAAGGTGCTGGCTGACCTGCGCCATGATCGCTTCCACCGCTTCGCGCCCGCGATAGCCGGTAAAGGCGTTCGAATTGCCGGCATTGACCACCAGCGCCCGCGCGCGGCCGTGGGCGACGTTTTGTCGGCCCAGTTCGACTTCGGAAGAGCAGCAGACATTGCGGGTGAACACACCGGCCACGGCGGTGCCTTCGGCCAGCTCGATAAAGGTCAGGTCGCAGCGGCCCCAGTCCTTGTAACCGGCACGCGCGACGCGCGGGGTGACCCCGGCAATCGCGGGGATTGCGGGGAAGGGGCGGGCAAGGGGCGAAACGGGGTGGGCCATACGCTTCAATCCTGCGGCCGGGTGGCAAGCGCGTAAAGCGCAATCGCTGCGGCGTTTGACACGTTGAGGCTCTCGACGGCGCCGGACATCGGCAGGCGGGCGATCGCATCGCAGTGCTGCATGATGTTGTGGCGCATGCCTTCGCCTTCCGCACCCAGTACCAGGGCGATCGGGCCGACGGGGAGGGCCTCGGCCAGGGTGGCCTTGCCTTCGCCGTCCAGGCCGATGCGCCAATAACCTGCCTCGGCCATTTCCTCGAGCGCACGGGCCAGGTTGACCACCCGGATCCACGGCACGACTTCCAGCGCGCCCGAAGCGCTTTTGGCCAGGGTGCCGCTCTCGGGCGGGGCATGGCGATCCTGCGTGACAATCGCGGCCGCATTGAAGGCCGCAGCTGAGCGCATGATGGCGCCGACATTGTGCGGATCGGTAACCTGATCGAGCACCACCAGCGGACGGGCCGGGTCGCTGCTCAGTACCTCGTCAAGGAAGACATCCTCCAGCGCATCGCAATCGAGCACCAGTCCCTGATGCGGCGCATCGCGCGCGACCAGCCGGGCCAGGTCAGCCGGCTGGGCATATTCGACCGGGAAATCGGCGGGCAGTTCGCCATCAAGCGAGGCAATGCCTTCGCGGGTTGCCCAAAGCTTGCGGTGGTTGCGATCCGGGTTCTTGAGTGCGGCTTCGACCGCGTGGCGGCCCCACAGCCGCACCGCCCCGGCACTGGCCCGGCCCGAACCACGCCCGCCCTGCATGCGGCCCGCGCGGCCACGCAGGGCGCGGCTGGGCTTGGTGTCACGATTACGGCTCATGTGGCGAATCCCCTGTCTGTTGGTGGCTCACTAGGGGATGGTGGTGGACAGGGCTAGATTCGAACTAGCGTACGCTTGCGCGGGCAGATTTACAGTCTGCTGCCTTTAACCACTCGGCCACCTGTCCACACCAATTGCCGGTGCCGGGTTTCCCCGGAATGTGGCCCCCGAGGGGACCGTCCGGCCGAGAGAGCGCGCCTTTGGACAAGGTGGAGCGTGCTGTCAATGGGCCAATCGACTTGTCGTGTGCCTTCCTGCCCGATAGGAAGCCCCGCCATGAAGGAAATCACCCCTGTGATCTCGGCCACGGGCCTCTACACCCCGCCCGAGACGATCTCGAATGAAGAGCTGGTTGTCAGCTTCAACGCCTATGTGGAACTCCACAATTCCCGCAACGCGGCAGCCATTGCAGCGGGGGAAGTGCAGGAACTGCAGCCCAGTTCCGCGGAATTCATCGAAAAGGCCAGCGGCATCAAGTCGCGCCATGTGTTGAGCAAGGCGTCCACGCTCGATCCCGAATGCATGGGGCCGCGCTGGCCGGAGCGCTCGAACGACGAAATTTCGATCATGGCAGAGATCGGTGTGAAGGCGGCGCTGGATGCACTGCAGTCGATCGGCCGTGATCCCAAGGATGTGGACGCCGTGCTTTGCGCTGCATCGAACATGCAGCGGCCCTATCCGGCCATGGCGATCGAAATCCAGCAGGCGCTGGGGATCGAAGGCTTTGCTTTTGATATGAATGTGGCCTGTTCTTCGGCCACCTTTGGCATCCAGACCGCGGCCGACTTCATCCGCGCCGGCAATGCCCGCTCGGTCCTGGTGGTTAGCCCGGAAATCTGCACCGGTCACAACAACATGAAGAACCGCGACAGTCACTTCATCTTTGGTGACGTGGCGACCGCCGTGCTGGTCGAGGCTAAGGATATTGCCCCCGTGCGGCATTGGGAAATTGTCGGAACCCGTCTGAAAACGGTGTTTTCTAACAATATCCGTAACAATTTTGGCTTCCTGAATTTTGCCACACCGGAAACCATCGGCACGCCGGACAAGTTGTTTGTCCAGGAAGGGCGCAAGGTGTTCAAGGAAGTGGTGCCGATGGTCGCAACCATGATCGTCGAACATGCCGGTGACCTGGGAATCGATCCGACTTCACTGCGCCGGCTGTGGCTGCATCAGGCCAATTCGGGGATGAACCGACTGATTTCGCAGCGCGTGCTGGGGCATGAAGCGGACGAGGATGAAAGCCCGACCGTGCTCGACACTTATGGCAATACGTCGAGCGCAGGCTCGATCATTGCCTTCCATCTTCACAACAGCGATCTGACGGCGGGCGATACCGCGCTGATCTGTTCCTTCGGCGCAGGCTATTCTGCTGGCACCGTCTTCGTGCGCAAGGTAGCCTGATCCATGGCCAATGAGATTCTCGACAACCGCGGGCGCGGTGAAGCCACCTGGCAATGGCCGCGCATCCACCCCGAAGCGCACAAGTTTGCAGCGATTGCCGGGGTTGCCAGTGCCGCCGCCGCGTTCTTTGCCTGGGAAACGCTGGCCTGGCCGCTGGGCTTCCTGGTGCTGGGGATTTGCGCCTTCTTCCGCGATCCGGTTCGCGTCACGCCGCAGGACGATCGCTTTATCGTTGCCCCGGCCGATGGCCTGGTCACGCTGATCCAGCAGGTTGAGCCGCCGCGCGAGCTGGTGATGGACGATGGCAGCGGCACCCGCGGCCTGGCGCCCGGTCCGGTGACCCGGATCTCGATCTTCATGTCGGTGTTCGATGTCCACATCAACCGCGCCCCGATTGGCGGTACGGTGCGCCGGGTGGTCTATATGCCGGGCAAGTTCATGAACGCCGATCTCGACAAGGCGAGCGAAGAAAACGAGCGCCAGCACATCCTGATCGAGCGTGGCGATGGGGTGGCGATTGGCTTTACCCAGATTGCCGGTCTGATCGCGCGGCGAATCGTGCCTTTCGTCAAACCGGGTGACATGCTTGCTGCCGGCCAGCGCGTTGGCCTGATCCGCTTTGGCAGCCGGGTTGACGTTTACCTGCCCGCCGGGACGGAGCCGCGGGTGCTGATGGGCCAGAAGATCGTGGCCGGGGAAACCGTGCTGGCCGAAATCGGACAGGTGCCTTTGATTGAGGGCATCAGCCAGTGACCGATCCCATGCTGCGCGGGGGGCTGACATTGCGGGCCATGGTGCCCAATGCGATCACCGCCGCCGCGCTTTGCATGGGGCTGACCGGGATCCGCTTTGCCATCACGGGTGAGTGGGAGAAGTCGATCCTGGCGATCGTGGTTGCCGGGGTGCTGGACGGCATCGATGGCCGGATTGCCCGCCTGCTCAAGGCGCAATCGCGGTTCGGGGCAGAGCTGGACAGCCTGGCCGACAACGTTTCGTTCGGGGTGGCGCCGGCGCTGGTGCTGTTCCTGTGGTCGCTGCAAGACCTGCCGCGGCTGGGTTGGTTCGCGGCGCTGGCCTTTGCGATCGGTTGTGCGCTGCGGCTGGCCCGGTTCAATGCCCGGATCGATATGGCGGATGAGCCGCGCAAGGCGGCCGGCTTCCTGACCGGCGTTCCCGCCCCGCTGGGGGCCGGGCTGGCCTTCCTGCCGATGTATCTCTGGATTGCGACGGGTAGTGAAGAACTGCGCAACCCGCTGCTGGTTGGTGGCTGGCTGGTTTTTGTCGGCTTTCTGCTGATCTCTGCCTTGCCAACATTGACCTGGGGACGCTTGCGCCCGCGCCGTTCGGTCCGCCTGGAAGTCCTGGCCTTGTTCGGCCTGGTAGGCGCGGCCTTGTTGACCGAGCCATGGTGGACCCTGGTGGCGTTCTGCGTGGTTTACCTGGCGCTGCTGCCGGTGGGCATGGCGATCTACACCCGGGTTACGCGGCAGCGCGCAGCGGCTGCGGATAGGCCGGAACAGCCTTAGGCTTGATCGGCAGGGCGATAACCTGCCCGCCGGGCTTCGCGCCATACTGCACAATCTGGAAACGCACTTCGCGGGTCTGCGGGCAATCGCGCCGGTCCTGCCGGGCGGTCATCGCTGCCTGCCCGTAACGCTGCCAGGTGGAGGCAATCGCACCCGAAGAGAGTGCCAGAACGGTAAGGGCCAGGATCAGAACCGCGGTCATCGTGTCGTTCCTTCGTTTCAGGCCTGGCCCGCAAGACATGGATTGCCCTGTGGACAGCCTGTTGATAAGTCATCCACCTGAACAGCGACTGCCAGCTGGTGAGTCGCAATGTTCCTGTTTTGTTCCATCCTGTCAAGCGGGTTTTTTGCGCCTGATGGCGTGGCTTCGTGCTTTTGGGCTGGATTCTGCGGAATACAGGCACTAAGGGCGGCTCCGCTTGATCCAGGGATTCCCTCTGGTGACAGCGAATCCACATGGAAAGCACACATACCGGTTCCGCAGCGGGAGCTCCGCACGGTCCCAGCTTTCCAGAGGCAGTAAACCGGAAAGGAATTACCTATGGCGGCTCCCGTCGTCACCATGCAGCAATTGATCGAAGCCGGTGCCCACTTCGGCCACCAGACCCACCGCTGGAACCCGCGGATGAAGCCGTACATCTTCGGCGCCCGCAACGGCATCCACATCCTGGACCTGTCGCAGACCGTTCCGCTGATGGCCCGTGCGCTCGACTTCATCTCGGCCACTGTCCAGGCTGGCGGCAAGGTGCTGTTCGTCGGTACCAAGCGCCAGGCGCAGGAACCGATCGCCCAGGCTGCCCGCGCTTCGGGCCAGCACTATGTCAACCACCGCTGGCTGGGCGGCATGCTCACCAACTGGAAGACCATCTCGGGCTCGATCAAGCGCTTTAAGGCGCTGGAAGAGCAGCTCTCGGGTGACACGGCTGGTCTGACCAAGAAGGAAGTCCTTCAGCTGACGCGTGAGCGTGACAAGTTCGAACTGTCGCTGGGCGGTATCCGTGACATGGGCGGCATCCCGGACGTGATGTTCGTGATCGACGCCAACAAGGAAGAACTGGCGATCAAGGAAGCCAACGTCCTGGGTATCCCGGTCGTCGCGATCCTCGATTCGAACGTTTCGCCTGATGGCATCGCCTTCCCGATCCCGGCGAACGACGATGCCAGCCGCGCTATCCGCCTTTACTGCGAAGCCGTTGCCGCTGCTGCCACCAAGGGCCGCCGCGAAGGCGTCGTGAATTCGGGCGTCGATATCGGTGCGATGGAAGAAGCCCCGGTTGAAGAAGCCGTGGTTGAAGTCGCCGCTGAAGAAGCTTCGACCGAAGCCTGAGCCCTTCCGGGACAGCTTCAGTCACAAACCTGTAGCGTGCCGGGGCCAATGGTCCCGGCCGCCAGTTCCATTCAAGAAGGACCAGTTCAATGGCTTACACCGCCACTGACGTGAAGAACCTGCGCGAGCGCACCGGCGCCGGCATGATGGATTGCAAGAAGGCGCTCGACGACACCAATGGCGACATGGAAGCCGCCGTTGACCTGCTGCGCGCCAAGGGCCTTGCCGCGGTTGCCAAGAAGTCCAGCCGCACCGCCGCTGAAGGCCTGGTTGGCGTGGCTGTTGCCGGCACCAAGGGTGTGGCCGTAGAGGTCAACTCGGAAACCGACTTCGTCGCCAAGAACGACCAGTTCCAGGACTTTGTGCGCAAGACCACCGAAGCGGCGCTGGGCCTCGGTTCGGATGATGTTGAAGCGCTGAAGGCTGCTGCCTATCCGGGTGGCGGCACCGTGGCTGACACGCTGACCAACAACGTTGCGACCATCGGCGAGAACCAGCAGGTTCGCCGCATGAAGACCGTCTCGGTCAGCAACGGCCTGGTCGTGCCTTACATGCACAATGCTGCTGCGCCGATGCTCGGCAAGATCGGTGTGCTCGTTGCGCTCGAATCGGATGCCGGTGCCGACGTTCTGGAGCCGCTGGGCAAGCAGATTGCCATGCACATCGCGGCGGCCTTCCCGCAGGCGCTAGATGCTGAAGGCCTTGATGCCGACATGATTGCGCGCGAGCGCAAGATTGCAGCCGAAAAGGCTGCTGAGAGCGGCAAGCCGGCTGAAGTGCAGGCCAAGATGGTCGATGGCGCGGTTGCCAAGTTCGCCAAGGACAACGCGCTGCTCAGCCAGCTGTTCGTCATGGATAACAAGACCCCGGTTGCCCAGGTGGTTGAGCAGGCTGGTAAGGCCGCCGGCACCAAGATCGTGCTGAAGGACTATGTTCGCTTCCAGCTCGGCGAAGGCATCGAAAAGGAAGTCAGCGACTTCGCGGCCGAAGTGGCTGCTGCTGCTGGCCTGAACTAAGCCTTGCTGCCGGGCTGGTCCCGGACACGAACAGAGAGGGCTCGCCGCAAGGCGGGCCCTTTTTGTTTGTGCGCAGTTGACGCGAGCCGACTGGGCAAGTCATCAATGTCTCAAACAGGATCAGGGAGAATTCGATGCAAACCCGCCGCCTTGGCAAATCGGCTATCACCGTCACCGATATCTGCATGGGGACAATGACCTTCGGCAGCCAGACGGACGAGGCTGCTGCCCACCGCATCCTGGACAAGTGCTTTGATTTCGGGATCAATTTTTATGACACGGCCGAGGGCTATCCGGTGCCGCCCGATCCCAAGTGGGTTGGGCGCACCGAAGAGATCGTGGGCCGCTGGATGAAGACCAAGCCGCGCGATGCGATCATTATGGCGACCAAGGTTTCCGGCCCAAGCCATGTCTGGTTCAAAAGCCCCAAGCGGTCGGGCATGACGGCGCTGGATCGCCGCAACATCATCACTGCGGTCGAGGAAAGCCTGCGCAAGCTGCAGACCGATTACATCGATCTTTACCAGACCCACTGGCCCGATCACGACACGCCCTATGACGAAACGATGGAAGTGCTCGACGAGCTGGTTCGCGAGGGGAAAGTACGGATTAGCGGTTGCTCGAACGAAACTTCGTGGGGCCTGATGAAGTCGATCGCCACGGCCGAACGGCTTGGCACGGCGCGTTACCAGACGATCCAGAACAATTTCAGCCTCAACAACCGCCGGTTCGAGGATGAGCTGGCTCAGGTCTGTCGCAAGGAAGGGGTCAGCCTGATCCCTTATTCGCCGATTGCCGGTGGGGTGCTGAGCGGAAAGTATCAGGCCGGTGCACGCCCCGATGGCGCGCGCTTCTCAAGCTATCTGGGGATGGAAGGCCGCCAGCAGGTGATGGCCAAGCGCTTCGTGAATGAGCGTTCGCTGGCCTCGACCGAGCGATTCATGGCGATTGCGGCGGAAGCCGGGATGAGCCCGACAACCATGGCTGTCGCCTGGTCCAAACAGCACGACTTTGTGGCCTCGACCATTGTTGGCGTAACGCGCGAGGATCAACTTGATGACATCTTTGCTGCCGGCGATCTGATCCTGCCGGACGAAGTGATGAAAGCGATCGACAAAGTGTCGAAGGAGATCCGCTATCCGATGGGCTGAGCAACCGCCTTTGCCGGGTGGTTGCGGTGCCTCATGGCTTGGCATTGGGCAGCCCGCGGTATAAGGCCGCCCAAACCACTGTGAGAGCGATATCCAGCCCATGACCCAGCCCTATAAGCGTATCCTCCTGAAACTTTCAGGCGAAGTGCTGATGGGCCAGCAGCAGTTCGGCATTGATCCCGAATTCGTTGCCGAACTCGCGGCAGAGGTGAAAGCGGCCAAGGAATCTGGCCTTGAAATCTGTCTGGTTATCGGCGGCGGCAACATCTTCCGCGGCATGGCTGGTGCGGCCAAGGGGATGGACCGCGCGCAGGCCGATTACATGGGCATGCTGGCCACAGTGATGAACGCGCTGGCCATGCAGAACGCGCTGGAGCAGTTGGGCGTGCCGACCCGTGTCCAGTCCGCGATCGAGATGGACAAGGTTTGCGAACCGGTCATCCGTCGGCGGGCTGAACGCCACCTTGAAAAGGGCCGGGTGGTGATCTTCGCCGCCGGGGTTGGCGCACCCTATTTCACCACCGATTCCGGGGCCGCGCTGCGCGCCGCCGAGATGCGGTGCGATGCCTTGTTCAAGGGCACCTCGGTCGATGGGGTCTATGATAGCGACCCCAAGTCAAATCCGCAGGCAAAGCGTTATGATACAGTGGATTACGATACTGTTTTGGCAGATAACCTGAAGGTTATGGATGCCAGTGCTGTCGCCCTGTGCCGTGACAACAACATTCCCATCGTCGTCTTCTCGATCCGCGAAAAGGGCAACCTGGCCAAGGTGCTCGGCGGGACGGGGACGCAAACTATCGTGAAGAAGGGTTAGAACCATGGCCAAGTACGATAAGGCCGATCTCGAACGCCGCATGAAAGGCGCCGTGGAATCGCTGCGCAGCGATCTGGGCGGCCTGCGCACAGGCCGCGCCAACACCGCGCTGCTCGATCCCATCACCGTTGAGGTCTATGGCAGCAAGATGCCGCTCAACCAGGTAGCGACCGTTTCGGCGCCGGAACCGCGGCTGCTGTCGGTGCAGGTGTGGGACAAGTCGAACATTGCGCCGGTTGAAAAGGCGATCCGCTCGGCGGGCCTGGGCCTCAACCCGATCAACGATGGCAACAATATCCGGCTGCCGATCCCCGACCTGACCGAGGAACGCCGCAAGGAACTGGCCAAGCTGGTCCATTCCTATGCCGAGAAGGCCCGCGTCGCGATCCGCAACGTGCGCCGCGACGGGATCGACGCGCTCAAGGCCGATGAAACCAAGAAGGAAATCTCGGAAGACGATCGCAAGCGCGGTGAAACCGAGGTCCAGAAGCTGACCGACGACATGATCAAGGATGTCGAAACGGTCGCGGCTCAGAAGGAACAGGAAATCCTCGGCAAGTGACGGATGGGCGCGCCTCGTGCGGCGCGCGTCACGTCGCCATCATCATGGATGGCAACGGGCGCTGGGCCAAAAAGCGCCACCTGCCGCGCGCCGTAGGGCACCAGCGCGGGGTGGAAGCCGTGCGCACCCTGGTGCGTGCGGCGCGCGAGATGGGCCTGGAAGCGCTGACGCTTTACGCCTTCAGCACCGAGAACTGGCGCAGGCCGGAAGATGAGATTTCGGCCCTGATGGGGCTGCTCAAGCGCTATATTGTGGCGGATATCGACGAATTCGTGGCCAACAATGTGCAGCTGCGGATCATTGGCGATCACTCGGTACTGCCAGCCGATGTGGTGACGCTGCTCGACGATGCGGTGGCCCGGACGGCGGGCAACGACGGTACGACCCTGGTCATCGCGCTCAATTACGGTGCGCAAGATGAGATTGCCCGCGCCGCTGCCAAGGCTGCCAGCAAGGGAGCGATCACCCCCGCGGCGATTGAGGCGGAGCTTGACACTGCGGGCCTGCCGCCGCTCGACTTGCTGATCCGCACCTCTGGCGAAGTACGGCTTTCGAACTTCCTGCTGTGGCAGGCGGCCTATGCCGAAATGTGGTTCACTGACGTGCTCTGGCCGGATTTCACCCCGGACCACCTGCGCGCGGCGCTGGAGGCCTTCGGCCAACGGGAGCGGCGCTATGGCGGACGGTAAGGGCAAGAATTCCGACCTGCCGGTGCGGGCGGTCTCAGCCGTCGTCATCGTTGCGATATCGTTGACCGCGTTATGGCTGGGGGGCTGGGTCTGGTCTGGCTTTGCGATGATCGTGGCCGGCGGCGTGCTGTACGAATGGCGCGCGCTGGTGCGGGCGCTTAACCCATCACCATTGCGCGAGACGGCCTGGACGCTGGCAGGCATCCTTTACCTGGCCCCGGCCGCAGCCATGCTGATGCTGATGCGCGAAGGCGAACGCGGCTTTGCCGACGTGCTGACGCTGATCGCCCTGGTCGCGGCAATCGACATTGGAGCCTATTTCACCGGCCGCGCACTGGGTGGGCCCAAGATTGCCCCGGCAATCAGCCCTTCCAAGACCTGGGCGGGCTTGCTGGGTGGCATTCTGGGCGCGCTGGCCGTGCTCACCCTCTCTGCCAAGCTCAGCGATGCAACTCCGGCCTGGTGGCAGGTGCTGGGGCTGGCGGTGCTGGTTGCTGTGGTGGCCCAAGCCGGTGATTTCTTTGAAAGCTGGATGAAGCGCCGTGCCGGGGTGAAGGATTCAGGCAAGTTGATCCCCGGCCATGGCGGCCTGTTCGACCGTGTCGACGGGCTGATCGCGGTCAGCTTCCTGGCCGCGCTGCTGGCGGCGCTGACTTTCCTGTAATGCGCAGGATCTCCGTCCTTGGGGCAACCGGATCGATCGGTGCCTCCACGCTCGATCTGATCCGGCGCCAGCCGGGGCAGTGGCGGGTCGTGGCGCTGACCGCGAACGGCAATGCCGCCGACCTTGCCAAGCTGGCGCGTGAGTTTTCGGCCGAGATTGCCGTCGTTGCCGATGAAGCCGCGCTGCCGGCGCTGCGCGCGGCACTGGCGGGTACGGCGATTGCTGCCGCTGGCGGTGAGGCGGCGTTGGTAGAAGCCGCGGCGCGCCCCGCCGACCTGACGGTGGCGGCCATTGTCGGCTGTGCCGGCCTGGCTCCGACCATGGCGGCGATCGAGCAGGGACGGACGGTGGCCCTGGCCAACAAGGAAGCACTGGTTGCCGCAGGCGAGGTGATGATCGCGGCGGTTGCCCGCAGTGGTGCCACGCTATTGCCGACCGACAGTGAGCATAACGCTATTTTTCAGTGCCTTGCCGGCAATAGTTACGATCATGTCCGCTCTATCATCCTGACCGCCAGCGGCGGGCCATTCCGCGATTGGACGTTGGAACAGCTCCACGACGCGACCCCGGCTCAGGCGATCAAGCATCCCAACTGGTCGATGGGCGCCAAGATCAGCGTCGACAGCGCGACCATGTTCAACAAGGGCCTTGAACTGATCGAGGCGCATCATCTCTTCCCGGTTGGTCTCGATAAGCTGCGGATCATTGTCCATCCGCAGTCGGTGATCCACTCAATGGTCGAATATCGCGACGGGTCGACACTGGCGCAGCTGGGGCCGTCTGATATGCGGGTGCCGATCGCTTCGTGTCTGGCCTGGCCGGCCCGCATGGACACGCCGCTGGCGCCGCTTGATCTGGCAGCAATCGGGGAATTGACCTTCCGCCCACCGGACGAGGAGCGCTTTCCCGCCACCCGCTTGTGCCGCGCAGCGGCAGAGGCCGGCGGGGCGGCCCCGGCCGTGCTCAATGCCGCCAACGAGGTTGCGGTATCCGCGTTCCTTGACGGCAAGCTTCCATTCACGCGTATTGCTGTATTGGTGGAGCAGGTGCTGGCACGCTATATCCCGCCGGCACCCGCTTCGCTGGCCGATGTCATGGCCGTCGATGCTGCAGCCCGGGCTGAAGCCCGCGGTTTTCTGGAGATGCTAAGGCCGTGAGCGAATCCCCCTCAGTCTTGATGATGATCGGAGCCTTTCTGTTGGTGCTGGGGCCGCTGGTCGTCCTGCACGAGCTGGGGCATTATCTGGTCGGGCGGGCCTTCAAAGTGAAGGCCGATGTCTTCTCGATCGGTTTCGGCAAGGAACTGGCGGGATGGACCGACAAGCGCGGCACGCGCTGGCGGCTGGCGGCCTGGCCGCTGGGCGGTTTCGTGCAATTCGCGGGCGACATGAACGCGACGTCGGTGCCCGATCCGGAAGCGGCCAAGGCCACGCCGGAAGAAAAGCGCGGCATGTTCCAGTATGCGGCCTTGTGGCAACGCGCGCTGATCGTGCTTGCCGGGCCCTTAACGAACCTGCTTGTTGCTGTCGGCATTTTCGCAGCCTTCAACCTGGCCTATGGCGTGCCCACGGCCGCACCGGTGATCGGCGCGTTTTCGAAGGGTTCGGCGGCCGAGGCTGCCGGCTTCAAGACCGGTGACCGCATTGTCGCGGTCGATGGTGCCCGGGTCGACAGCTTTATGGACATTGCCGAACGTGTTGCGCTCTATCCCGGCCGGACCATCACCCTTGCGGCCGAGCGCGGCGGGGTCAGCTTCGTCCAGCCGGTCAAGCTTGCCACCGACGTGCAGAAGGACCGCTTTGGCAACGAGATCCGTCGCGGCCTGCTGGGTATTCGCCCGGCAGCGATGGAGTTTCAGGATGTTGGTCCGATCACGGCTGTCGCCACGGGGCTCGATCAATCGATGGGCATCATCCGCACGATGGCCGCAGGGCTGGTCCAGATCGTCACGGGTGAGCGTCCGCTGGATGAGCTGGGCGGGCCAATCAAGATCGCGAAATTCTCTGGCGAGCAGTTCTCGCTCGGCTGGCTTTCGTTCGTCTCTTTCGCCGCGCTGATCTCAATTAATTTGGCATTCATTAACTTGCTGCCAATCCCCACGCTCGACGGCGGGCACCTGGCTATGTACGCGGCAGAAGCTGTCCGTCGCAAGCCGATGGGTGCGCGCAGTCAGGAGTGGGCGTTCCGCACCGGCCTGGCATTCATGCTGGCCCTGATGCTGTTCGTCACCTTGAACGACATTGCCTCGCTGTCGATCTTCGGCGGCTAGGCGTAGAGTAGGGTAAAACTACGGGCAAAACGCCGGAAGTTTGCTTGATCGGCGTGGCTGCATCGGGCAATGGCGGCGAACTGCCAGTAGCGCGCCCGCGTTATCGCCTGGGGTGGGCGAGGGCGTTGAGCATCTAGACGGGAACTGCCGTGCCGAAGAACCGAATTGCCAGCCATCGTCAGTATTCCCTTCGCATTGCCGCGGCACTGCTGGGCACTTCGATCCTTGGCGGTTTGCCGCAAGCCGCGCTGGCGCAGCAGGCACCCGTCGCCGCACCCGAAGCAGCCGCCCCGATCCAGTCGATCACGGTCACCGGTTCGCAGCGGCTCGAACCCGATACCATCCGCTCTTACATCAAGCTGCGGATCGGACAGCCATACAGCCAGCAGGCCGCTGACGGTGCGCTGAAGGACCTGTTTGCGACCGAGCTGTTTTCCGACGTGCAGCTGCGCAACGATGGCGGCAACGTTACGATCACCGTCAAGGAGAACCCGGTGATCAACCGGATTATCCTGGAGGGGAACAAGCGGCTGAAGGAGGACAAGATCCTCCCCGAAATCAAGTTGGCAGCACGCCAGATTTTCACCCGTTCCAAGGTCCGCGCCGACGTTGCCCGTATCATCGAGCTTTACAAGCGCCAGGGACGCTTCGCGGCGCAGGTCGAGCCGAAGATGGTGCTGCTGGATCAGAACCGCGTCGATATCGTGTTCGAAATCCAGGAAGGCCCCAAGTCCAAAGTCCGCAAGATCAACATCATCGGCAACGAACAGTTTGACGATGGTGATCTGAAGGATGAAATGGTCACCAAGGAAACCGGGCTGACCAAGATCTTCAGTTCGGGCACCAGCTATGACCCGGACCGGATGGCGTTTGACCAGCAGAAGCTGCGTCAGTTCTACCTGACCAAGGGCTACGCTGATTTCCGCATCATTTCGGCGGTCGCCGAACTGACGCCGGACAAGAAGGACTTCATCCTGACCTACGTGGTCGAAGAAGGCCAGCGCTACAAGTTTGGTGAGGTCAAGGTCGACAGTCAGCTGCGTGACTTCGATAGTGATCGCCTGGCCGCCCAGCTGCCAATGAAAAAGGGTGACTGGTACGACGCCAAGATGGTGGAAGACACCATCGAAAAGCTCAACGATACCGCCGGTGCCTTTGGCTATGCTTTCGCCGATGTCCGTCCGAGTTACGATCGTAACAAGGATGACCTCTCGATGGGCATCACGTTCCAGATCGCCGAGGCGCCGCGCGTTTATGTCGAGCGGATCGACGTTAACGGCAATACGCTGACCCAGGACAAGGTGGTCCGGCGCGAGTTCCGTCTCGCTGAGGGAGACGCTTTCAACTCGTTGCAGGTTAAGCGTTCGACCAGCCGCATCAACTCGCTTGGATACTTCCAGGAGAAGTTTGAAATCGAGCAAAAGTCGGGTTCGGCACCCGATCGGATCGTTCTGGAAGCCAACGTTGAAGAGAAACCCACAGGGGAACTGCAGCTTTCGGCTGGTTATTCGAGCCTTGAAAAGCTGATTTTCCAGGGATCGGTGCAGCAGCGCAACTTCCGCGGCCGCGGCCAGACCATTGGCCTGTCGCTAAGCTATTCGAACTATTCGAAGAGCGCCGAAGTCAGCTTTACCGAACCCTATCTGTTCGATCGCAACGTGTCGCTGGGCTTCAACGTCTATCGCCGCGATTACAACAGCTTCAACTACCTGAACAACGATCGCAACACGACTTACAAGCAAGCCACCACCGGCTTCCAGCTGCGCGCTGGTGTGCCGCTGACGGAATATGTCTCGGCGGTTGGCAGCTACACTTTCAACGTCGACAATGTGACGCTTGATCGCGGCCAGTTCTTTACCGACCGGGTAACCCCGGGCGTGCAGGAATGCGATGCGCTGCTGGCGGGTCGTTACCTGTGTGAAGCCATCGGCAATCGCACCAGCTCGATCCTTGGCATGTCGCTGATCTACGACACGCTCGATAGCCGCATCCGGCCTTCGCGCGGCCGGGCAGCCTCGGTGACAGCGGAATTTGCCGGTCTTGGTGGTTCGGTGAAATACGGCCGCCTGCGCGCCAACGCTTCGCAGTATTGGCCGATTGCGAAGGGCTGGATTTTCTCGGTTCGCGGCGAAGGTGGGCTGATCAAATCGTTTGAAAACCGCGGCGCGGGTGTTGATCCTGTCCGCCTGACGGATCGCTTCTACCTGGGTGAGCCGGAAATGCGCGGCTTTGACATCCGCGGGGTCGGTCCGCGCGTGCTGCGTCAGTCGATTGTCGATGATGGCAACGGCAATCCGCTGGTGATCGATGATCGCAATTCGGTGATCGATGACGCGCTGGGTGGCCGGTACTACTATCTGGGCCACGTTGAGCTGGAAATTCCGCTGGGTTCCGGTGCACGCGAGCTGGGCCTGCGCCCATCGATCTTCCTTGATGTCGGCTCGGTCTGGGGCGTCAACCGGCCGTTGCTGCAAGCAAGCCCGTTCCCGAACGGGATCTTCATTCCGACGCGCGATGCCAGCGGCAACCAGCTTTACCTGCAGGTTGACGAAGTTGACACCAACTGCACGGCGACCAAGACCTCGCAGGTGATCAACGCGGTTAACCCGGCTCCGGCGACCTGCCTTAGCTCGGCTGCGAACACGGCCTTGGGCAATAACGTCGGTCCATTTCAGGAAGTCTTTGTCGGCAATTCGGCGCGCCCGCGCGTCTCTGTCGGCATTGGGGTCAACTGGAATTCGCCGTTCGGGCCGTTCCGCATCGATTTCGCCAAGGTGCTGATGAAGCGCCCCGGAGACGATACCAAGAGCTTCACCTTTAACGTGGGAACACAATTCTAATGAAACTGATCCGTAATTCGGCGCTGGTCGCCGCGATCTCGCTTGCCGCGCTTTCAGCCCAGCCTGCCTCGGCCGAGAAGAAGGACAAGGACAACAAGAACGCCGCTCCGGCTGCCGCGGCCCCGGCCAGCAACGTTGTCCAGGGTATCGGCGTTGCCAACCTGCAGGCAGCCATCGCCAACACCGATGCCTACCGCGTTGCTTCGCAGCAGCGTCCGGTTACCTACAAGCCGCAGCTTGATCAGGCCCAGGCCCGCGGCAACGCGCTGGAAGCCCAGATCAAGCCAATGATCGACCGTTTCAACGCGGCTCGCCAGGCAGCCAATACGCCGGCTCTGCAGCAGCAGCTGCAGACCCAGGCCCGCGCGATCCAGGAACTGCAGGAAAAGGGTAAGCAGGAAATCCAGCAGATCCTGCTGCCTGCCGCCCTGTCGGAAGCCTTCGTCAACGAGCAGATCGAAGACAAGCTGGACCAGGCCGTGCAGAAGGCCATGGAAAAGAGCCGCGTCAGCCTGCTGCTGCAGCCGAATGCCGTGCTGGCCCGCGCCAACGCCTATGACCTGACGGACGAGATCGTCGCCGAACTCAACGCCCTGCTGCCGACCGCGCAGCTGGTCCCGCCGCAGGGCTGGGAACCGCGTGAAATCCGCGAAGCGCGCGCCCAGCAGGCCGCCCAGCAGGCTGGCAATCGCCCTGCCGCTGCTCCGGCCGCTCCGGCTGGTCCGCAGCCCGAAGGCCGCTAAGCAAGTCGGCCGGGGGGGCAACGATGAGCGAGAGCGAAATGTCGAACCAGGCCGGCGCGGAACCTTCCGCGTCGGCCCGGGACATCCGGCAGATCCTGAACGCCCTGCCGCACCGTTATCCGCTGCTGTTGGTGGACCGCGTCAAGTCGATGGAAATCGGCGAGAGCATCCACGCAGTAAAGGCGGTCAGCTTTAACGAGCAGTTTTTCCAGGGCCACTTCCCGGGTCGCCCGATTATGCCGGGCGTGTTGCAGATCGAGGCGCTGGCCCAGGCTGCGGCAATCCTGGCGATTGAGTCGCTGGAATTGGCCGGATCGAATAAGCTGGTTTACTTCATGGCGATCGAGGAAGCGAAGTTCCGCGCGCCGGTAGAGCCAGGTGTCCTGCTCGATCTCGAAGTCGGCTTCGTCCAGAAGCGGGCCCGGGTCTGCAAGTTCTGGGGCAAGGCTTCGATCGAAGGCAAGGTGACCTGCGAAGTGCAGTTCACCGCCATGATCGCGGATCCGCCTGAGTCTTGATTGTTGAGGATGAGCCATCCGGCTTATCCTTGCATTGCCGGCCCGCGCCCCTGGCCCAACCACCCACAGGGTACCTTTATCGGGTGGTTTGGCCGAGAGCGGGCTGGCTAGGCCATAGCCGACAGGCTGGACAAGAATCAAAAGCGAGGCTAAGCGCCGCGCTTCCTTTTCAGGCCGGTCGGAACCGGCCCTAGCGAAAGATTGAACGATGAAGCCCGATATCCATCCCGATTATCACATGATCAAGGTGCAGATGACCGACGGCACCGTGTTCGAAACCCGCTCCACCTGGGGCAAGGAAGGCGACACGCTGGCTCTGGAAATCGACCCCACGTCGCACCCGGCATGGACCGGCGGCACCCGCCAGCTTGATCAGGGCGGCCGCGTTGCCCAGTTCAACAAGCGCTTCGGCGGGCTTACGCTCAAGAAGTAAGCCAGGTTCCCCTGGAATCGGTGAAGGGCGGCCATTGGCCGCCCTTTTGCTTTGCGGCGAAGGCATGGTGATTCGCCAGCCAGACAGGGCGAGATGGCCCACGTAATTTAATTTCACGCCTGGTTGCTGCTTGCGATTTTTCGCTTCCCATCGGGCAGGTCCTGTGCAAGAGGGCGCGCCTCTCCCAATCGCTGCTTGCGAGGGACGCGGGCGCTGCCTAACAGCGCGCAGTCCGGCAGGTGCCGGGGGATATGGCGATCGTAGCTCAGTTGGTTAGAGCGCCGGTTTGTGGTACCGGAGGTCGTGGGTTCGAACCCCATCGATCGCCCCATTTTCCCCTTTCATCCTTCGCCCCCGGACAGAAGGAGACGCGCGTGCCTGCGATCTGGGAAGAAGCCGATTTCGACGATCACGAATTGGTCGAGGTGGTACGCGATCGGGCCAGTGGGCTGACAGCGATTATCGCGCTGCATTCAACCCATCTTGGGCCTGGTGCTGGCGGTACCCGTTTCTGGCATTATGCCGACCCAGCCATGGCCATGCGCGATGCGCTGCGCCTGTCGCGCGGGATGAGCTACAAGAACGCCATGGCTGGTCTGCCGATGGGCGGAGGCAAGGCAGTGATCCTGGCCGATCCGGGCGCTAACAAGACGCCGGAGCTGCTGGCCGCATTTGGCCGCGCAATCGACGCGCTGGGCGGGCGCTATGTCACTGCCGAAGATGTTGGGATGAGCGAGGCAGACATGGTCGCCATTTCGCAGCAGACCCGCCATGTCACCGGCCTGCCCGCCGCAGGTAACGGCCAGGCCGGCGGCGATCCGGGACCGTTCACGGCACGCGGAATTTTTTATGGTATCAAGGCGGCGGTCGCTCACAAATTGGGCGCAGATAGCCTGGCCGGCGTCCATGTTGCGATCCAAGGCACCGGTAGCGTTGGCGGCGGTGTTGCCCGCCTGCTCGCCGGCGAAGGCGCCCGGCTGACTCTGGCCGATGTCAACGCTGATCGCGCCCGGGCGCTCGCTGCCGAGCTGGGCGGGACGGCGGTCGCGGCCGAGACGATCATGGACACCGAATGCGATGTGTTCAGCCCCAATGCCTTGGGTGCGATCCTTGACGATGCCGGGATTGCCCGGCTGCGTGCGCCGATCGTGGCGGGCGGGGCCAACAACCAGCTGGCGCGGCCCGAACACGGCCAGATCCTCGCCGCGCGCGGGATCCTCTATGCGCCTGACTATGTGATCAACGCTGGCGGGATCATCGCCGTTGCGCTGGAATACCTTGCCCGCGAGCACGACCAGCCGAGCTCGCTGGAGGAAGTGCACCGCCGGCTGGAGGAAATCCCCGGCCGACTGACCGCGATCTGGGAAGAGAGCAAGGCCAGCGGCCGCTCGGCCGACCAGGTGGCCGACAGCATGGCGCAGACGCTGATCGGACGTTAGGCGCTTGCCCGAATCTCTGCGCCCTGCCAAAGGGCGCGGACCATTTTTCGGGCATCACTGACCCCATGCACGGCTTCGCCAATCCTGCTCGGTTCCTGCGTCTTGCGCGCTGGTTAACGCCGTTGCTGCTGGGGACTGGCCTGGCCATCACTGGCATCACGCTGACCTGGGCTCTGCTCGCCGCACCGGCTGAGCGGTTGCAGGGCGATTCCGCGAAGATCCTGTTTGTCCACGTGCCCGCCGCCTGGTTGGGCATGGGCGGCTGGACAGCGCTGGCGATAGCCAGCCTGACCGAGTTGGTCTGGCGCCATCCGCTAGCCGCGATCGGGGCGCGGGCAATAGCCTTGCCGGGGGCGTTCTTTGCGGCCCTGTGCTTGGCGACGGGCTCGCTGTGGGGGCGTCCGGCCTGGGGCACCTGGTGGGTCTGGGATGGCCGGCTGACATCCATGCTGGTGCTGCTGTTCCTGTATCTTGCCTATATCGCGCTCGCCCAAGCGGCGGACCGCGATGGTGGGAACGGTTCGGGGCAAAGCCGCATTCCCGCGATCTTCGGGTTGGTTGGGGCGATCAACATTCCGATCATCCACTATTCGGTGCTGTGGTGGAATTCGCTGCACCAACCGCCCAGCATCGCCATGGGCAAATCGGCGATGGCGCCGGTGTTCCTTTATGGCCTGCTGGCGGCCAGTCTGGGCTTTTCGCTGATCTTCGGCGGGGTGGTGCTGGCGCGGATGCGGGCGATCCTGGCCAATGCCCAGGCCGATGCGCGTCTGCGCCGCAAAGCGCTTCAAGATGATTTTGGGGAATCTGAAGATGCGTGAGGGCCTTGATCACTGGCCGTTTATCGCCGCTTCCTTCGCGCTGGGGATCGGCGGCACGCTGGCACTCGTGGTGCAATCGTGGCTGGCGATGCGCCGCGCCGAAGCGCGCCGTGACCGGAGCCGCGGCAAGTGAAGGCCAAGCATCAACGGCTGGTCCTTGCGCTCATTGCGCTGGTGGCGCTGCTGGGCGCGGGTGCGCTTGCCGCATGGGCACTGCGCAGCCAGGCTTCGTTCTTCTACCTGCCGGCTGAATATGCCGCCAATCCGCCCGAAGCGGGCCGCGCTGTGCGGCTGGGCGGCATGGTGGAGAAGGGCTCGATCAAGACGGCTGCAGATGGTGTGACGATCAGCTTTGTCATCCATGACGACAAGGCCCGCGTCCCGGTGACGTTCAAGGGCATTGTCCCGGACCTGTTTGTTGAAGGATCGGGTGCCGTCGCCGAAGGTCGTCGCCAGCCGGACGGCAGCTTTCTGGCCGACAATGTCCTGGCCAAGCATGACGAGAATTATGTCCCGCGCGAGATGAAGGACATGACCAACGAACAGGCCCGCAAGGCCATTGCAGAGACCGAATGATCGCTGAATTCGGCCTCGCTGCCTTGTGGCTTGCTGCGGCGCTTGCCGCTCTCCAGCTGATCGCCGGGGCATTGGCGCTGACCCCGCGCGGGGGCGCGCTGGGTGCGATCGTGCGCCCGGTGGCCATGGTGCAGGGTGTGCTGGTGGCGCTGTCGTTCGCCGCGCTGGTCACGCTGTTTGCGCAGACCGACCTCTCGGTTGAGCTGGTCGCCAAGAACTCCCACTCGATGAAGCCGCTGATCTATAAGATCACCGGCACCTGGGGGAACCATGAAGGCTCGATGCTGCTGTGGGTCATGGTCATGGGCCTGTCGGGCTGCTTCGTCGCCGCGGTGGAGCGCCGATTGCCAGAGCCGACCATGCTGGCAACGCTGGCCGGACAGGCCTTTGTCAGCCTGGGCTTCTATGCCTTCCTGCTGATTTCATCCAACCCGTTCACACGCCTCAGTTCACCCGCGATCGAAGGGGCGGGGCTTAATCCGCTACTGCAGGATCCTGGCCTCGCCTTCCACCCGCCGCCGCTCTACATCGGCTATGTCGGGCTGTCGGTGGCCTTCAGCTTTGCGATCGGTGCCCTGATTACCCGTGAGGTGGGGCCGGCCTTTGCCCGCGCGATGCGGCCATGGGTGCTGGGATCGTGGATCTTCCTGACGCTGGGGATCGTCGCAGGGTCTTACTGGGCCTATTATGAGCTGGGCTGGGGCGGCTGGTGGTTCTGGGACCCGGTCGAGAATGCCAGCCTAATGCCATGGCTGGCCGCAACCGCGCTGCTCCATTCGGTTTCTGTCCTGGCGGCCCGCAACGCGCTGCGCGCCTGGACGGTGATGCTGGGCGTGGTTGCCTTCTCGATGTCGATGGTCGGAACCTTTCTGGTGCGTTCGGGCATCCTGACTTCGGTCCATGCCTTTGCGGTCGATCCGGAGCGGGGCAGCTTCATCCTGGGCCTGCTGGCGCTCAATATCGGCGGCGCGCTGGTGCTGTTTGGCCTGCGCGCCTCAAGCGTGACCGAGGGTGAGCGCTTCGCTGTGACCAGCCGCGAAGGCGCGCTGGTGTTCAACAATGTCATGCTCAGCGCGATCCTGGGGATCGTGCTGGTTGGCACACTTTACCCATTGCTGGCAGAGGCGCTGGGCGCAAAGGTTTCGGTCGGTCCGCCCTATTTCAATCCGGTCAGTGCGATCTTTGCCGTGCCGATGTTGCTGGTGCTTGCGGTCGGACCGCTGCTGCGTTGGCGGCGCGATAGCCTGAGGCGGATCAGGGCACCGATTGCCGTTCCGGCGCTGCTGCTGGTTGGAACGCTGATTTGGGCGGCGAGCCAGGCCGTGGGCCTGTTGCCCGCGGTGGGCCTGGCGCTTTCAGCTGCACTGGCCGTGGCCAGCCTGCTGCCGCTCAAGGGCCGCAAGCTGCGCCAGGTCAAGCTGCCGCTGTGGGGCATGGTGATCGCGCATTTCGGGATCGCGGTTTCGCTGCTCGGCATGGCGAGCGATGCGGCCTTTACCACCGAACGGCTGGTGGCCGTGAAGCCGGGTGATGCGGTTGAAGTCGGCCCCTGGCAGGTCCAGCTGCAGCGGATCGAACCCGTCGCCGGTCCGAACTGGACCGCGCTGCGTGGCGATCTGGCGGTCAGCTACAAGGGCGGCGCGATCACCGAGCTGCACCCGGCGGCGCGGACCTTCTGGGCCCCGCCGAACGAGACCAACGAAGCCGCCCTCAAGACCCGCTGGAACGGCCAGCTTTATGCCGTGCTGGGTCAGGAATCGACCGGCGGGCGCTGGCAGCTGCGGCTGTGGTGGAAGCCGTTCGTGCCGATGATCTGGTACGGCGGCGTGCTGATCGCGCTGGGCGGATTGCTGGCCCTGTTCGGCCGCCTGGCGAGCGACCTGAAGCGCCTCGTTGCCCGCGACAAGATCGCTTACCGCCGGATGAGGCAGGGCCGATGAGCAAAGCCAAACCAGGCGCGCGCTGGACGCTGTGGTTGCCGCTGGCGATGTTCGCCGCCTTTGTGGGCCTGGTCATGATCGGGCTTTACCGCCCGGCAGACCGCGAAGTGGCGAGCGCCATGATCGGCAAGCCGCTGCCACAGTTCACGCTTCGTCCGGCAGCGGCAGACCGGCCGGGCCTTGCCCGTGCCGATCTTGCCGATGGGAAGCCGCGGTTGCTCAACATCTTTGCCTCGTGGTGCGTGCCCTGCGCGGTCGAAGCGCCGCAGCTTGCTGTGCTTAAGGCTGAAGGGGTAGAGATTGCCGGTGTGGCGATCCGCGACCGGCCCGAGGATGTTGCCACGTTCCTGGCCCGCAATGGCAATCCCTTTAGCCGGATCGGCGCGGATGACCGCTCCGAGGTCCAGCTTGGGATTGGCTCATCGGGTGTGCCAGAAACCTTCGTGATCGATGGCAAGGGCATCATCCGCTATCAGCACATCGGTGAAATCCGGCCAGAGCACCTGCCGCTGCTGCGCGAAAAGCTGATGGAAGCGGCGCGATGATCCGGTTCTTGCTGGCCTGTTTTGCGCTGGTCCTTGCGCTGCCCGCTGCGGCGCAGGACGGCGTGCCGCCGGCCCCCTATGCCAATGTCCAACTGTCCGATCCGGCGCAGGAGGCCAAGGCCCACGCGCTGATGCTGACGCTGCGCTGCCTGAAGTGCCAAAGCCAGTCGATCGCTGATTCCGATGCGCCGATGGCCGGAGACATGCGCAGCCTGGTGCGCGAACGGATCGCTGCGGGCGAAGATCCCGAAGCGATCCGCGCCTGGCTGGTGGAACGGTATGGGGACTATGTCAGCTATCAACCGCGGGTCACCAGCCTGACCTGGCCGCTGTATGCCATTCCGTTGATGCTGCTGCTGATTGTCGGTCTGGTACTGCGGCGGCGCCTGCGCCGGGGAGGTGGGGCATGACCTGGGCTCTCGTTATTCTGACTGCACTGGCAGCCTTCGCACTGGCCGTGCTGCTTCGTGCCCCGCGCAAGGGGTGGGAGGCGATTGGTGCTGCGCTGCTGGTCGGCATTGCGGGCTATGCCTTCCAGGCCTCTCCCGGGCTTCCCGGCGCACCCAAGCAAGCTGCGGAGCAAGCGGCCAAGAGCGGTGCGGCGCTGGTTGAAGCGCGGCAACAACTGGCCCAGGCACAAGCAAGTGGGCAGGGGCTTAACCGCTGGATGGTGATCGGCGATGCCCTGGCCCGCAATGGGCAATATGGCGAAGCCGCGGGCGTGATCCTGGGCGCGGTTGAGCGGGATCCCAAGAACGCCGATGCCTGGCTGGCCATGGCCAATGCACTTGTCGGACACGCCGAGGGGAATCTGACTCCGGCCGCATTCTATGCCTATGGCCGTGCGGCGCAGGCCGATCCGGCACATCCAGGGCCGCCGTTCTTCCTGGGTCTGGGGCTGGCACAATCGGGCAAGCTGGCCGAGGCGCGCGGGCTTTGGGCGGAATTGCTGGCCCGCAGCCCCAAGGATGCGCCGTGGCGGGCGGACCTGGCCGAACGGCTGCAACGGCTTGATGCTTTTATCGCCATGCAGGCGCAGCAGCAGGCTGCGGCGGCGCCCGGCGTGGCCCGTTAAGCTGCGTTGCGGGTATTTCAACACACTGCTAATCGCACACACCTTGCGGCAGGGGGCGGGTCGAGTCTCGCCGAACATGGGGCGCAATGATGATTGATACCGCGAATTCCGAGAGCGGAGCTGCCGCCGCCCAGTTTGCTCACGAACATGGGCATGGGCAGGGCCATGCCCAGGGCAGCCTCGCCAAACTGGCGCTGGGAGCGATCGGCGTGGTGTTCGGCGATATCGGCACCAGCCCGCTCTATGCCTTCCGTGAAACCTTTGCCTCGCACCACGGCGTTCCGGGGATCCAGGTCGATCCGGTCCACATCCACGGGGTGCTGAGCCTGGTGTTCTGGTCGATGATGATCGTGGTGACGTTCAAGTACGTCCTGACCATCATGAAGGCCGATAACAAGGGCGAGGGCGGAAGTCTGGCCTTGCTCGCGCTGATCAACCGCAAGTCGGAAAACCGCAAGTGGACCGGCCCCTTCGTGCTGCTGGGCGTGTTCGCGACAGCGCTGTTTTATGGGGATTCGATGATCACCCCGGCCATGTCGGTGCTTTCGGCCACCGAAGGCCTGCAATACGTCAATCCGGGGTTCGAAGCCTGGATTGTGCCGATCGCCGTGGCGATCCTGTTTGGCCTGTTTGCGATCCAGTCGCGCGGGACCGAGCGCGTCGGCCGACTATTCGGGCCGATCATGCTGCTCTATTTTGCGACCCTCGCCGCGCTGGGTGTGATGCACCTGGCTGCCATGCCGCAAATCGTGCTGGAAACAATCAACCCGCTCAACGCGATCAATTTCTTCGTTACCGATGGGTTCCGGGCCTTTGTCGCGATGGGTTCGGTCGTCCTGGCGGTGACCGGGGCCGAAGCGCTGTACGCTGATATGGGTCACTTCGGGCGCAAGCCGATCGGGGTCAGCTGGATGACCTTTGTCCTGCCGGCGCTGATGCTGAACTACATGGGGCAGGGAGCAATGGTCCTGTCGCAAACGCCTGAGCAGGCCGCGTTGCTGATCAAGGATCCGTTCTTCCTGATGATCCCCGATGTAGTGCGCCTGCCGGTAATCTTCCTGGCACTGTTGGCCACGATCATCGCTAGCCAAGCGGTCATTTCCGGCGCCTTCAGCCTGACGCAGCAAGCGGTGCAACTGGGCTTCATGCCGCGCATGCAGATCAAGCATACCAGCGCCTCGGCCGCAGGGCAGATCTATATTCCGGTGATCAATTGGGGCCTGATGATCGCGGTGATCTTCCTGGTGCTGTTCTTCCAGTCATCCAGCAATCTGGCGGCGGCCTATGGCATTGCGGTGACGGGGGCGATGTTCATCGACACGATCCTGCTGGCGGCCGTGCTGGTTAGCCTGTGGCGTTGGCCGCTTTGGAAGGCTGCCCCGCTGGTGGGCGCCTTTATCATTGTCGACATGGCCTATCTCGGTGCCAACCTGCTCAAGGTGCCTTCGGGCGGGTGGGTGCCACTGGTTATCGGTCTGGCGATCTTTACCCTGCTGACCTCGTGGTCGCGCGGGCGGGCGCTGATGCGGGCATCAATGGCCGAAGGCGCGATCCCGATGGAGGTCTTCGCCAAGAGCGCGCATTCCAGCGCGACGCGGGTGCCGGGTACGGCGATTTTCATGGCCTCCACGGCATCGGGGGTGCCTTCGGCGCTGCTGCACAATATCAAGCACAACAAGGTGCTCCACGAACGCGTGGTGATCCTGACTGTGGCGATCCAGGACGTGCCCTTTGTTGACGAGGCGGAACGGTGCAGCGTCAAGGACCTGGGGCAGGGCTTCTACCGGATGTCGCTGCGGTATGGCTTCCTGGAAGAGACAGACGTGCCGGCTGCACTCAAGCGTTCGGACATCTGCGGCGGTCCGTTCGAAATGATGAAGACCAGCTTTTTCCTCTCGCGCCAGACGTTGCTGCCTTCGGCCAAGCCGGGCATGGCGCTGTGGCGCGAAAAGCTGTTCGCCTGGATGCTTCGCAATGCCGCCAGCGCGATGGAATTCTTCCGTCTGCCCACCAACCGCGTGGTCGAGCTGGGCAGCCAGGTCGAGATTTAGGATACGGCGCCGGTTGGCGCCGTATCTGGATCTAGCTCAGTTCCGCAGCCGCTCAATCGCCTGGGCCAGGACGACATAAAGCTTGCCCATGTCGCTGCTGAGCAAGGTCACGCCCATGGCATGGCCATCGCGGGTCGATAGCAGCTGGCGCAGCATAGCTTCGAAATCGTGGATGTAGCGGCTGACATGCTCGCGGAAGCCTGCTTCGTCCTGGAACAGACGCGCAACGGCTTTGCTCTCAGCCGGTTCCAGCAGCTTGACAGCGCGGCGGGTAAAGACGCCACGGTCTCCTTTCAGGTAAGCTGCCCAGGCCGTGTCAGCGACATCGGCGTCCATTGCCTTGGCAATATCGATGGCGTTTGAATTGAGGGCTTCGGTGATCAATGCCACCCGGCGCGAAAAGTCATTGTCAACTTGCTCTTCGGCGCGCGCGCGGGTCTGGGCCACGCGGCGTTCGAGATTGCTTGCCAATTCGTTGACCTTGGCCAGTTGGTCACGCAGATGGATTGCGGCTTCACGGCTTACGCCCGAAGCCCGTGCAGCGGCCGCTTCAAGTTGCTCCGCCACTTCAACCGTCCGCGCACGTACCGCGGCATCAATCGCAGCACCGCTCTGCGCGGCCAGTTGCTCTGCCAGTGCGTTCACTGCCGCTGCACTGCCGCTTTCAAGCTCTCCAACCGCTTCGCGGGCCTTGCTGATCAGCGCTTCAATCGCAGTGCTCAATTCGGCCTGAGCCTGTTCGGCCAAGGCAAGGCTTTCGCCCCGGGTGGCCGCCAACGTTTGCTGGATTGCGCTCAAAGCATTGGCCTGGTCTTCGGTCTTGCCCTTTATTTCGCCGAGCAGCGCATCGCTGCGCTCGATATTCCCCAGCAGACCGGCACCGCGTTCCTCAGCGTCCTTGGCCGCTTCCCGCAGTGCCGCGGTGCGTTGTTCTATTTCAGCGAGCTTGGCTTCACTTGCGCCCATTGCAACCGGAAGCTCATTTGCTGCGTGGGTTGCACTGGCCTGGATCAACTCAAGTAAGCGGACAGAATTGTCGGTCAGCTCCAGAACGGTCTTGTCGGTCACGGCCAAGGCGTCCTGGCTGGCGGCAAGGCGCTCGGCCAGATTCGCAAAGCTTGCGGCAAGATTGCTTTGCGCAGCGCTGCCCTGCGATGCCGCCTGGTTCATGCTTTCGCCGAAGGTTTCCAGTTGGCTGGCTATCTCGGTGGTATAGGCCAGCATCTGGCGGGCTCGCTCTTCCTGCTCGGCGCGGCGTTCCGCCAGCACCTGGTCCAGCGCATCCATCTGGAGTTTGAGCGTATCACCGAATTCTTCATGCCGCGTGGCAAGATCGCTGCGGCGGCGTTCAAGTTCCTCAGCGAAGAGGCGGTCGCGCTCGGCCAGGCGCTGGTCGACATCCTCAGCTTCCTTGGCCAGTTCGGTCAGGCGCTTGCGGGCAGACTTAAGTCCCTGCTCATCGATTTCGCTGATCTGGCTGATGGCAATGCGCAGGTCTTCAACCAAGCGGCTGGTGGCACCCTTCCAGGCTTCAAGCGCGGTTGCTTCGGCCTCGCGCAGCGATCGACCGATCGCGGACCCTTCATCGCGGATGGCGTTGAGTCGCGACCGCAACGACAAGAGGCTTTCTTCTTCGCTGCGATCCAACAGGCTGCGCGTTTCTGCAAGTTCCGCGGCGAGCGCTGCGGCGCGCGTACGGACATTGGCCAAGGCCGCCACTTCGTGGGCATCCAGTTCGCCGCGGAAAGCCTCGCCACGCTCTGCCAATTCGGCGAACCGGGCACTGGCAATGGTATCAAGCTGCTCTGTCTGGCGGGTGAATTCCGCAATGGCCGCGTCGATCCGATCGGTGAGGGCGGCAACCTGTCGTTCGCTGGCCTGGCCAAATTGGTTGAGCTTGTTGAAGCCGGTGACCAGATCCTCGATTTGCGTATGGGCCGTCCGCCCCGCGGCGGCGATGGTATTGGTCACATCCTTGGCTGAGCTGGCGATGACAGGCAGTTGGCCGCGCAACTTTTCCATATTCTCCAGCGCTGCGGCGCTCACCGAACCGAGCGTTTCAACGCGGGTGCCGTTGTCCGCGACCAGTGTGGCGAGTTGCGCGGCATGTTCCGACAACCGTTCAACCGCAACACGGCCAAGCGAATCGAGATCGCGGGCCTGGGCGGCGATGAATTCACGGGCCAGGCTCAGTTCGCTGTTAACCGTATTGAGTCGCATTTCGAGGGCCGCAGATTCCTGAGAAAGGTGTCGTGCGACGTCGGTAAAGCGGCTGGCCTCGCGGCGGCTATGTCGCAGCGCCAGCAGCCAGCAAACCCCAACAAGCAGCACCGGAGCCGACCAGTCAGTCAGCCAGGTGGCCCACTGCTGCGGTGTTCCGCCGGCGAGCAGTTCCGCCTGATGCGCGATGGAAAACAATGCCGTCCAGCCCGCTATTAGCAGGATTGATAGCGTGGCGGCGGCGATGGGCCACCAGGCGCGACGGGGGGCTGGGCTGTCATCAATTTCGACCAGATCATCCGTGCCGGGGCTTTCAAACCACGCATCTTCAGACACGAACGCGTCCAGATCGGATTCGGCTTCGGGCAGCACGCCGTTTGGCATGTCTGCATCGATCGCAGTTATGCGTGATCTTCTCGTCATGGTTAACCTGTTACCACGCAAAAGCCACTAATAAACCCCACTTTAACCCTTTCCTGCCATAGGTCTTGACCATGGCTTACGAAGTTGGATCCCTTGATGCCACGCTTTCGGCCGCTGCTGGTGAAGATGCGGCGCTGTTTGCCGAACTGCGGCAGGCTTTTGTTGACAGCCTTGCACGGCAAGTGGACCTGCTCCGGCGGGCGCGCTGCGATGGCAATTGGCAAATTACTGCGATGCGGATCAAGGGTTTGGCGGCCAGTTTTCACGCCGATGCACTGATCGGGTTGGCTGAAGAAGCACTGGATGCCGCGCCCGGTGACCCCCTGGCGGTTCGCAGGATCAAGGCCTTTTTGGACGAATACGCCGCCTGATCGGAGGGCTCGCGACTTGTGTCGCGCGGATTGAGCCGGTAGTCTGCCGGCTCTTCCCTCAACTCGATCATTGCGGAGGCCGAACTGCGGGTCGCGCTCATCTCCATGCTGGAAACTGGTACCGCCCCGCGCGGTGCCTTGCGCGTGGGTGGCGTTTCGGTGGCGCTGGAACAGCTGGTTCTGGTGTTGTCGATGGGTTGCGAGCGGATTTTCTGCCTGGCCAACCGGATGACGCCAGAGATCGCCGCGCTTCAGCATGAGGCAGAGCGCGCCGGGGCACGGTTTCAGCTGATCCCGGGGCCACATGGCCTGCTGGGCCAGGTTACCGCGATGGATGAGGTGATCGCGCTGGCCGACGGCCTGTTTGCCTCGGTCAGCGATGCCGTTGCCTTGCTTGAACCTGGGGCGGCGGTGCTGGTGCAACCGGCCGAGACCGGCGTGGAAGCAGGGTTTGAGCGGATTGATCCAACCCAGGCGAGTGGCGGTGCCTTGCGCATCCCGGGGCGTCTGGTGGAACGCTTGGCTGATCTGCCGCATGACTGCGACGCCTTTTCGGCGCTCTTGCGGATTGCTTTGCAGGCCGGGGTGGCGCAGCGGCCGCTCCCGCCCGCCGGCCAGGGTGACGGTTTCTGGACACTGCTCGACAATGAAGAGCAGGCTCATGCCCTTGAACCACTGTGGATCCGCCGCCGGATCCGGCACGCGCGACCGTTCAATCCCACCCGCGGCCTTGCACGCTTGCTTGTGCGCAGTTTTGGTCCGGCATTGCTTCACGCTGGAAGCGGATCACGTTTTGTTACCGGGGCAGCGGTGATGCTGCTGGTGCTTGCGCTGGGGACGGGTTGGCTTGGCTGGCCGGGACCTGCGCTGGGGTTGGCCGCACTCGCCTGGCTGCTGGGGGAGGCAAGCGTGGTGCTCAAGCGGATTGAGGCGGACCGGGTGGTGCCGCCAGGCCGTGGGGTCAACTGGCATAGCTTGTTTGATTGGAGCACCGATGCGCTGATGGTGCTGTTGATTGGCTGGGCTGCGCCGGCAGCACCGTGGCAAACGGGCTTGGATCGGTTCTTTGCGCCGTTGATCCTGATGGCCCTGTTACGGATCGTTCCGCGTGTGACCCAGGCACCTTGGACATATTGGTTGGAAGACCGGGCTTTTCTGGCGCTGGTGATCGTTCTGGCGCTCTTGGCTGGGCTTGCTGCTCCGGTTGTTTACGGACTTGCGCTTTTACTCGCAGCCTGTGGAATCCTGTGGCCTACTGGGGCTGCAAGGCTAACGCCATCTTAACCAAAATTGACCTAATAGCTGCCGGATGAGCGAGATGTTTGCACCGGGCCGGGTCGAACCCACCGTCGAGGACGTGCTGCGCGAAGAGCTGGCGCAGGGCGATGCCGTAATTGGTTCAATTGGGCCGATTTTGCAGCATTTTCTGGCGAACGATGACCACTCGCTGTTCAACGACGAGATTGTCGCCCGGGTGCGTGGGATGATCGATCATCTGGTCCGGCAGATGCTTGATGCGATCGAGGATGCACAGGGCACGCCGCGCCGCGAATACACTCAGGAAACAATTGAGCACGTAGTTTCCGCATTGGTCGGTCAATCGGCGCTGCTGGCGCACGTTCATGCTCAGGCGCTGGAATTCCAATTGGCTGAACGGCTGCAGGCGCGGCTTGCGCTTGATCCGGTGCTATCGCCCTTGCTGCAGGCCCTGATTGCCTCCCCGGACAACGCCACGGCGGTCAGCGCGATGGCCCTGCTGGCCGCGCAGGCGCGGTTCGTCCAGGCCCAGCGCCGGATGCAATTGCCGCTCGACGAGCTGCCGGCCGATCTGTTTTACATGATCTTGCAGGTGCTGCGCACGGTTGAGGCCGAAGTTGAGGTGATCGCCAAGGCAGAAGCCGCGCTGCGTGCCGGCTATGACGAAGGGCGCAGCCGGCTTGGCTTGATGTCGCGGCTGGTGATTGGCATGGGCGGCGGGGCGACCGCGGCACTGGCGGTCAGCCACGCCGGGGTTGGCCTGTTCCTGACGGCGCTATCGCTTGGCTCTGGCCAGGATCGCGACCTCACCGCGCTGGCGGCGCATGAGGGGCAGCTGGCCCGCCTTGCCCTGGCGCTGCGCGCTGCGGGCGTTCGGCCCGACGGGATTGAGGAACAGTTCCTGGCGATCCACCCCGATGTTTCCCTGCCAGAAGGGTTGAGCAGCCTTGGCGCTGACCGCGCTGCCGCGCTGCTTGCACATTCTTTCGCGGGGGTGGGCCGCTAAGCGATGACCACCGGCGGCGCCTTCCTGGCCCGCGCTTCGTGCGACGGGACCGATGTGCTGACATCGGCCGACGAAGTTGTGGCGACGCTACAGGAACGCTGCGGCGGTGATGTTCCCGGTCCGATCGCGATTCCGGCGCTGCGTGACCTCGTTCAGCGCGCGCGCATACTTGGCCTCAAACTGGCGCGGCGCATGGAAGCCACCGACGGGCAGGATGCGATTTCGGCATGGGTTGAGGTTGAGCCCGATCCTGAGAGCGGTTCGTGCCAGATTGGCATCGTTAGCTGGCAGGCCACGCCGCTGCCGGCGGAGAACCTGAACGAGACAGTGGCGCGCCGCATTGCGATCGATCGGACCGTGGCTGAACTGATCGCCGTGCTGGATGGCGGACAGAACATCATCACCGTCAACGCCGAGGCTTCGGACCTCGGTGAACTGTGCGAAGCAATGCTGGCCGGGGTCGGACGCCCCTGGACAGACTTTATCGCGGTTGAGGGCAGTTCGCACCGCCAGCCGGTCCATTGGCGCCTGCTTGACGGGGCAGAGGTCCGCGTTCCCGGTTCGGAGCGTAAATGGCGCGCCACCCTGATCCCAAAAGCCGATGTCACGGGCGAAATTCAGGCCTTTGAACTATGCCTGACTTCCGAGACGGTCCTGCCTGTCCCTGTTTCGCCGCCCTTACCGGCAATTGGCGAAGCGCGCATGCCCAGCAACGAGCCTGGCCCTGTTGGACGTGACATTGCCCCTGTGTTGCGCCAGCCTATTGCCCGGATCATCGCCAATGCCGAAACGATCCGTACGCGTCTGGCCGGGCCGCTCGCCGAAGAATATGCTGCCTATGCCGCAGATATCGCCGCAGCAGGTCAGCATCTGCTCTCGCTGGTTGAGGACCTGACCGATCTTGAGGTTGTGGAATCCGATGATTTCAATACCGCGCCGGACCGGATTGACCTGGCGGATGTGGCCCGCCGTGCGGCCGGAATCCTGACCGTACGGGCGCAGGAGCGCGGAATCTCAATTGACGCTCCCAAACCGGGTGAGCACCTGCCTGCGATCGCCGAATTTCGCCGGGTTCTGCAGATCCTGCTCAATCTGGTTGGCAATGCGATTCGCTATGCCCCGGACAATTCGCAGGTCTGGATCCGGCTGGAAGATGCCGGTTCGCGGGCACGGCTGGTGGTGGCTGACCAGGGGCCGGGCCTTTCAAGCGAGCAGCAGGTCAAGGTGTTCGAAAAGTTTGAGCGGCTCGGCCGCAGCAATGAAGATGGCGGCTCTGGTCTTGGCCTTTACATCTCGCGGCGCCTGGCCCGCGCCATGGGTGGGGACCTGATGATAGACAGCGCACCCGGGCAAGGCGCGCGGTTTATCCTTGAAGTGCCGGCCGATTTGCTGGCGCTACGTCCGACGACGGCGCAGCAGCCAGAGTCCGACTGCGCCGAGTAGCGCCAGAACTGCCCCGTTCACGGCCCACTGGCGGTCAGCCAGCATGAAGCTGGAACTGGGCCACATGATGATCCCCAGACCCTGGCCAATCCACAACAGCCCCATGGCAATCGCCAGAACGGCGATAACGCTCAGCAGAAAACGAATGACGGCCATAACAGAACTCCCCCGATCGGCACCGTTGTTGGCTGCCTGATCGAGGGAGTGTCTGCTTTATTCGGCAATTTGTCGAGCAGGACGTTGGCGTAACGTCCCGCAAGGCGATCAGCGCTTGCCCACCGGAACGTAATCGCGCTGCGTCGGGCCGGTGTAGAGCTGGCGCAGCCAACCGGTTTCTCTTGAGAAACCGGGCACAAGAAATCTTGCGGCTGCGCCGAACCGGCGTTTAGCGCTTGCCCACCGGAACGTAATCGCGCTGCGTCGGGCCGGTGTAGAGCTGGCGCGGACGCCCGATCTTCTGGCCGGGGTCGCTGATCATTTCGTTCCACTGCGCCACCCAGCCGACGGTGCGGGCCAGGGCGAAGAGCGCGGTGAACATGGTGGTCGGGAAGCCGATCGCCGAAAGGATGATGCCCGAATAGAAGTCCACATTCGGGAACAGCTTCTTTTCGATGAAGTAGGGATCGCTGAGCGCGATCTCTTCAAGGCGAAGCGCGGTTTCGAACAGCGGATCGGTAACCTTCAGCGCATCGAACACTTCGCGCACGGTTTTCTGCATCACGGTCGCGCGCGGGTCATAGTTCTTGTAGACGCGGTGACCGAAGCCCATCAGGCGGAACGGATCGTTCTTGTCCTTGGCGCGCTCA